>Ga0154565_1133_pt1 | contig 16131 bp, 16 predicted proteins | sample RifGroF2_FD_105708 | JGI IMG/M metagenome (GOLD analysis project Ga0154565, IMG submission 105708) | Lentisphaerae bacterium GWF2_52_8 | reverse complement strand
CAAACATTGGGGTTCCTGAAGCCGTGGTGCGTCCGAAGTGCGCCTATCCGGCTGCCTGCAATAATCATCGACAACGGAATGGTAGCCAGCCCAAAGGTTTTTGCCGTGTTGAGCACTTGGCTGGCCAGTCCAAAGGAATCTCCAAAGACGCTACGATAAAGTCCCGTGGAGTCAAAGAGCGCTCGAAGTACGATCGCCGCATACATCGCAATCAGAGGGGGACTCAGCAGATGCCTCAGGTCCTTCGCCTTGAATTGGTGACCGGTAAGCACAAAGATACCAAACGTCCACAAGGCCATTTCCGCACCCAGTGTAGAGAAAAGAAGCGCAGCCACGCCATTCTCCCCATAAAGGGCCAATACAAGAGGCAGGGGCAAAAAGGAGTAGTTGTTCATAAGGCTCTGAAAGACAAAAGCCTTCTTTTCAGATGCTGACGCAAAGCGCAGCATCCTGCCCCCCAGCACCCCTATCAGGTAACCGACAAACATGACAAGGAAAGAATAGGCAGGAAGTTTCCATTCGGCTATAAGCTCCTTCATGCTGTAACGCTGAAAAATTGCCGTGAAAATCAGGCAGGGATACACAAAGCGCAACACCATGTGGGACAGCTCTGTGGTGCTATTTGAGGACAACCATTCCTTGCGTCGGGCGAAAACACCAGGCAGCACCATCAAAAGAATGCAGAAAACGTTTATGAAAATCAGGGCAAACAAGGGGGAACTCCATTACTTGCGCAAATTCAATACGAACCTTAAATTAACCCGAATCCGCAATAAATCCAAGCTTGAAGAGACAAGGGAAAGTCCGGCCGGAATGAGCAAGCATCAGGGAAAAACAGAAAAAAGCCCATCCTTACGCTCATTTCCCCCAGCAGCAGAGATCGATGCACGAGTCTTGATTCTGGGCTCAATGCCTGGCGCGGAATCGTTGAAACGCCAGCAATATTATGCCCATCCAAGAAACGCTTTCTGGAAGATACTCGGCCAGCTCCTCGATTTTGCGGCAAACGCCCCTTACGAAGAGCGTATTGCCGCATTAACCGCCAAGCGAATCGCAGTTTGGGACGTTCTTGCGCAATGCGAACGGAAAGGAAGTCTTGATGCCGATATTTCCGCTCCCCGCCTCAACAAACTCGCCCCATTCCTGAGGAAGCATAAAAACCTGCGCCGAATCATTTGCAACGGACAAACCGCCCATACACTTTTCCAGAGAAATTTCGGTTCGCTTGCCGCAGAGCTTGGACTCGAAGTCATATCCCTTCCCTCGACAAGCCCGGCCCATGCCGCCAGAACTTTCGAGGAAAAGCTTCAAATCTGGCGCAAGGCCCTCGCAGATATTATTTGAGCGCGAAAATCACACCAAGCGCAATGCAGATCACACCACCGTAAAGGTGATGGCTCGACAGTTCCCTGCGGGAACGCAAATCTATGCTCATTATGAAAGAAGCCGCACCAAAAACTATCACGGCAGTCGCCGGCCAGTGGCATAGCAAGGCGGCACAGCAAAGGCACACAAAACTTGGCAAGATGACAAATTCCAACTCGTTGAGTATCTCCCAGCGAAGTATGCCCAAAGCAATTATCATAAGCAAAATTGCTGCAAGATCAGCCATCGGATCCTCCTCTTAAAATAACCGCCATACAATATTCATCTCTTTGTGGCAATCAAGGGCAAATCTGTCTTTTGCAGGGATTGCGAGCCCTTAACCTTCAAAGACAGCAGAAAGCTCAGTCGGACTCTGGGTCTTCCTCCCAGCAATGCCCACAGGTCCGGCATTTCAAACGATGGAAAAAAGGCAGAGGCAGATTGAGGATGACAAGAAATATGGTAGAAATGTTTTTCGATGAAGCATTGCGAAAGCTGTCTCCGCTTCCACAGCGGGGACAAGGGGGAGTCACGACCATTGCCTGCCTTTCCTGAAACGCCTTAACCAGCTCTTTCGCCTCCTCCTCAAACTCAAAGGGGACTTGAACACGGATCCCTCCAAGCGCACAAATCAGGGTCCATTTTGTCTGAACGAGATGTTCATCAGGAATGCAGGCGGGAATGCCTTCAGTCTCAAGCCTGGCCTTTAGCAAATACGCATCAATGATGTTCCAGAGAATTGCAACGGTTACCATTTAGTTCCTGCCTCTCATTGCAAAAACATACCTGGCTCTTTGATTGAGATAAGAGATACCCTACTAATAATTCCGCAAACCACAAAAGTAGAAATAATAAAAAAAGAGAGAGCGGGATACTCGCTCTCTCTTTCATTCATTTCAGAGCAATCTAAGGACGCTCAGAAGTCCTTAAGGTCGCTGTCATCAAGGGGTATGATCTCCTCGGGTTTTGCGCCTTTTTTCGGAGCCGCGTGTCCTGCTCCGCCGCCAAGTTTCGGAGCGGGCTTATGATAAGCCGCCGCCACATGATGCTGGGCTGGGGCCTTGTTTATCCCGTGCGAAGGCCGTGCATTATTATGCCGTTCCTGGGCATGAAGCTGGCTGTTAGCTGCGTTTGCACCTTTGACCACCATCACCAGCTGGTCAACCATGCCGTGCAGTTCAACCGCATGTGAAGAGAGTTCCTCGGATGCACTCGCGGATTCCTCGGCGGCGGCGGCATTCTGCTGCACAACCTTGTCCATCTCCGACACTGCCGTATTGATTTGCGATATCCCTTGCGACTGCTCCTTCGATGCCGTCGCTATCTCTGAGACCAGCGTCCCTATCTTTTCCGTCCCTGTCTTGATATTCCCCAAGGCTGTTGCCACTTCGCTCGAAACCGCAACCCCCATTTCCGCGTGCTTTTTGCTGCCTTCTATCAGGTCTGCCGTGTTCTTTGCTGCCTCTGCGCTGCGCCGGGCGAGGTTTCTCACCTCTTCGGCCACAACAGCAAAGCCTTTTCCTGCCTCACCGGCTCGCGCGGCCTCTACAGCCGCATTCAGCGCAAGGAGGTTTGTCTGGAAGGCTATCTCATCGATCGTCTTGATGATCTTTGTCGTCTCAAGCGATGATGTCTTGATCTTGTCTATCGCCTCGGACATCTTGTTCATCGAATTCACGCTCTGGACAACCCCGCTCTGCGCCTCGTGCATCAGGCGGTCGGCCTCCTGCGCATTGTCGGCGTTCCGGTGCGTCATCGACGCTATCTCCTCAAGGGATGCTGATGTCTCCTCAAGACTCGACGCCTGTTCGCTTGTACCGCTCGCCAGCGACTGGCTCGCGTTCGCAACCTGCCCCGACGCCCCTGCAACCTGTTCCGCTCCCGCAGAAAGACCACTGATCACCGCGTTCAACGCACGCGTAATCGTCGAACTCAAAAGAATGCCAAGAGTAAATGAGACGATGAAGCCAATCGCCACCGTGGCAATCGAAAGGTTTGTAAAGAAGCGGGCATTCTTGTCGGAAGCAGTAGCGAGTTCTTTGGTGTATTTCACATTGTACTCTGCAAGTTCAATCAAGCCGGCTTCTGCAGCATCCTGCTTATCTCTCATGATGCCGAAAGTCAATTCCTTCATTTTGGTAATATTTTCAGGATTCTTTGCAAGGTCTTTGGCAAGTGCCAGGAATTGATTGTTAGCATCGCGCCAGTCTGAAACATTCTTGACAAAATCTTTCCATATTTTCTCAGCATACGGGGTTTTTGGAACGGCATCATAGGCATCAAAAGCCGCTTTATAGTGAGCCCGCGCAGCATCAATATTTTTATATTGCCGCTCCTCATCCGCCTTCGGCAATCCCTGCATCATGAGTGTACGAATCGCAACCTTTAGGGAATTCAGGTCTGATTTGATGTTCAGGATGTTTCTGATGCTGGGCACTATGGTTGAATCATAGGTTTTTATGTCTTTTTTCAACATATCTATAGCGTAGTAACCCATGATTCCCACAATAAGAGTGATGATGGCGCTTATAGCAAAGCCGCCCGTAAGTTTTGTGCTGAGTTTCATGTTCTTTAACATGTTTGAGCCCTCCCTTTTTTATAATTCCCAATCTATTTAGGCAGTAAAAAACATTAGCACACTCAGATCTTCAAATTGGCAAGATCAAGACCTCCCTCTCTGATAAATGACAATGTGGATTCAAGATCAAGTATCAGGACTATCCTTTGTCCTATCTTGGCAATGGAGGATACAAAGGATTTTTCCTGCGAACCGCTGAAGACAGGAGGCCGCTCATGGCTTTCCTCTTGCATATCAAGAACTTCAGAGACCTCGTCAACAACCATGCCGACTGAGCCGCCTACGGAGGAGGATTCGACAACGATTATGCAAGTCCTCTCGGTATCCGGGACCTGCTCCAAGGCAAAGCGAAGGCGCATATCAACAATCGGAATAACTTTTCCTCTCAGGTTGATAACACCGCGCATACAAGAAGGCGCCTGGGGCATTTTGGTTATAGGCATAACCTTGATGATTTCCTGAACCGCCATGATCCCGATGCCAAAGCATTCCCCGCCGACGTGAAAGGTCAAATACTTTTGGCGGGCTATATGGGTTCGGTCAGGAGTGGCAACTCCATCGTGCAAGCTTCCCTGCTGGCTTGTAGAAGACATAAAACCCCCTTTTTATAGTCCTTATCTTCACCCCACAGCCCAATTGTAACCTGATTGTGCAAAAAAGTCAACAAGACAGGAATCGGTAATAATTTTTTGTATGATTTTTGCATGATTCAAAAACCACGTTCCAATAATCCGCAAATTAAAGCAGTTTTAGAAATTGATAACCCTGAGTTGGGAATCGGTTTCGATTTCGGCGCCAGTCTCAAAGGGTTTCTTATTCATGCATTCGACAAATTTGGCAGCCATGCCATCCGCAATTTCCTTGAGGTTTCCGTACGCGGTGAGATCCTCGAAATTTATGACTGCGGTCTTTTCCTTTTGATTGTTTGCAAACATCAAGAGAATCCTGCCGGTCTCGGAATCGTATATTCTTCCCTCAACCGCCATGGAAGCCTGGGTAGGGCTGTCCAGAGAAGCCTTGGCGCCAAACTTAAGGGGAATCATCAAAAGCCCAATGGGAGTGAAGTTGGCCGCCGTGCTGATCGCGCCCAGTATCGGTTTCCCTGGCACAATTTTCACGATGGCAATCTCAAGAACCATCGTGCTTGGACCGGGTTTATTGACAACGGTCAATCTTTGCTGAGGATCTTCTTCTATGGCCGTCTTAAAAGCATCATCCATGTATTTTGCGAACTGGGCGACATCCTGATCCTCATCGCCCATCCAAGTCCTGATATTATTCCGCTCCAACCAATTCCTATCCAAAGTCTTGCCAATAAAAATAGGCTTTACAATGATTTTCTTATAATCTGATATTTTGACATTGGGGTTTCTCCAGACCCTGTCGACAGGCACCCGGGGGTCATTCTTCATCAACTGGGGATCCTTTAAAAAGCCGGAGTCCTCGACCGGAGTCGCCTTGCAGCCGCAAAAAACAAGAGCAAGGAAAGATGCGAGAGGGACAAAAAGGCAAAGCTTCAAAAGAGAAAAGACCCGACCGTTCATAATAAATACCTCCTATTTAGCGATTATTAACTCTGTAGCAAAAATAATATCTCAGGCTCCAAAAGTCAATTCACATTCACGGAAGGAGGCTAGAGGTCAATGCTGCCTCCCGAGGAAACGAGCCGCGTCAAGAAGCGCCGCTTCCGTTTCCTCCCAGCCGAGACAGGGATCCGTTATTGAGATTCCGGGTTCAGGACTCCGCCCCTCTTGCAGCTCCTGTCGGCCCGTTTTGAGGTTGCTCTCAAGCATGACACCGCGAAGCGACTCGTTTCCGGAAGAACGCTGCTGAAGGACATCGCGAAGCACATCGAGCTGCCGCTCGGGCTGTCTCGCAGAATTAGCGTGGCTGCAATCTATGACGATACTGGGATGAATCTTTGATTTTCTCATCAGTTCGCAGGCGAAGGCGATGTGCTCGGAACCGTAGTTCGGATCCCCTGCCCCGCCACGAAGCACCAGGTGGCAATACTTGTTTCCCTTGGTGCGGAAAACCGCGGTATTCCCGGCGCCCGTAATCCCGATGAAGGAGTGTTTGGCGGCAGCAGTCTTGATTGCCTCGACCGCAACGCGTATGCTGCCATCGGTGGAGTTCTTGAATCCTACCGGCATTGAGAGGCCGCTCGCAAGCTGGCGGTGCATCTGCGATTCCGTGGTGCGCGCGCCGATGGCCGCCCAGGATATGAGGTCCGCAATGTACTGCGCCATGATCGGGTCAAGGACCTCAGTAGCAGTCGGCACACCCTCGGCAACAATTCCCAAGAGCAGTTTCCTGGCTAGTTTAAGGCCCGCCTCGATGTTGTAGGAGCCATTGAGTTCGGGGTCATAGATCAGGCCCTTCCATCCGAGTGTCGTGCGCGGCTTCTCAAAATACGCCCTCATCACGAGGAAAAGGTGTTTTGAAACTTTGGCCGACAAATCCCGAAGACGCGCAGCATATTCGAGGGTCCCCTCCTCGCTGTGGATAGAACATGGGCCCACGATCACCAGAAGGCGCTTGTCACGCCCGTCGAGGATACTGCGCATAAAATCACGCCCGGCAAGAACAGTCTCGGCCAAGTCCTTGGGCAAGGGCAATTCTCGCTTGACCTCATCTGGCGGAGGCAGTGGCGACTGGCTTTCAATATTGGTATTTTCTATCCTGCGCATCTTTTTTCCTGTCTTGTGTTGGGGAGCGGAACTGTAGCGCCCTTCCCATACATTTCAAATTCCTAAGTCAACTAGGCAGCTTTTGCGTCTTGCCACGTCGAATCCTCTTTCATTTTCAGCGGCGAGGGGCTAGATTTACAGATTATTCTACTGGAGGCCACATGAACAGGATCATAGCAAAAAAACAGCTGTCCGAGCAGGTCTGGATGATGCGGATCGAGGCGCCCCTCATCGCCACGGAGCGCAAGCCCGGACAATTCATCATACTTTCCGTCAACAACGAGTATGGCGAGCGGATTCCCCTCACCATAGCCGATGCCGACATCAAGGAAGGCTCCATCACCATAATCTTCCAGGTCGTGGGTAACACAACCCGTCTTCTCGCACAACTTAGCGAGGGAGAGAAGATAGCCGCTCTCGTAGGCCCTCTCGGACAGCCCACCCATATTGAAAGGTTCGGACACGTCGTCTGTGTCGGCGGCGGCATAGGGGCAGCGCCGATGCACCCGATAGCCCAGGGGATGAAGCTCGCGGGAAACCGCCTCACAATCATCCTGGGCGCGCGCAACAAGTCGCTTATCATCCTCGAAGACGAGATGCGCAAGCTTGCCGACGAGCTCATCATCTGCAGCGACGACGGCTCCTGCGGGCGCAAGGCGCTCGTCACCGAACCCCTCAAGGAACTTTGCCAGCAAGCGACTCCTCCCAACTTGGCCGTGGCGATAGGCCCCCCGATAATGATGAAGTTTTGCGCGGAAACCACCCGCCCCTTTAAGGTTCCTACCGTCGTCTCGCTCAACACCATCATGGTTGACGGCACAGGCATGTGCGGCGGCTGCCGCGTAACCGTGGGCGGCAAGACAAAATTCGTCTGCGTCGACGGGCCCGAATTCGACGGGCACCTCGTCGATTTCGACAACATGATGAAACGCCTCAATTCCTACAAGCGCCAGGAGCAGCACGACTCCGAGCACAAATGCAAACTCGACGCCAAAATCGCCAAACTGGAGCAGAAATAATGAGCAGCCACAAATCCCCGCAAAAAATCGCGGAAGAAGCCTCCTCCACACTCAAGGAACTGCTCGCCCGCAATACAGCTCTGACACCCAAAGACCGCCTCGGAATCCCCGCGCAGGAAATGCCTGCGCAGGATCCCGATGTCCGCCGCAAAAACATCGCCGAGGTCGCCCTGGGCTACAGCCCCGAACAGGCCCGCGTCGAGGCCATGCGCTGCCTCCAGTGCAAATCCGCCCCCTGTATCAAAGGCTGCCCGGTCGCCATTGACATACCCGCTTTCGTGGGCGCCATCGCAGAGGGCAATTACCAGAAGGCCATTGAGATCATCAAGCGCAACAGCCTCCTGCCTGCCGTCTGCGGGCGCGTCTGTCCGCAAGAAACCCAATGCCAGGAACCCTGCACGGTCGGAAAGTCTCTCAAGGACGTTGACAAAGCCGTCGCCATAGGCCGGCTGGAGCGTTTTGTGGCCGACTGGGAGCGTGAACAGGGCAAGACAGCCACTCCTTCAGTGAAGCCTTCCACCGGGAAAAAGCTCGCCGTGATCGGCAGCGGGCCCGCAAGCCTTGTCGTCGCGGCTGATGTCCGGCGCGAGGGCCACGACGTCACCATTTTCGAGGCTTTCCATAAGCCGGGCGGCGTCATGCTCTACGGCATTCCCGAGTTCAGGCTGCCCAAAAAAATCGTCCAACTCGAAATTGACACACTCTCCGCAATGGGTGTCAAAATCGTAACAAATTTTGTAGTCGGAAAGACCCGCAAGCTCCCGGACCTCCTCGAAAAGGACGGCTTCGACGCGGTTTTCATCGGCACCGGCGCAGGGCTTCCGAAGTTCATGGAGATCGAGGGTGAAAACCTCGTCGGAGTCTTCTCCGCAAATGAATACCTCACTCGCGCAAACCTCATGCGCGCCTATGACCGTGAAAACGCCCATACTCCCATCTACGCCTCACGCAAGGTTGCCGTCTTCGGCGGCGGCAACGTGGCCATGGATGCCGCACGAACCGCCGTCAGGCTAGGCGCAGAAGAGGTGCATCTCATCTACCGCCGCACCGAAAAGGAAATGCCCGCGCGAATAGAGGAGGTGGGCCACGCGAAAGAGGAGGGCGTCATCTTCCACATGCTCACAAATGTCAAGCGTTTCATGGGTGACGAATACGGCGTCCTCAAGCAGATGGAATGCCTCCGTTACGAGCTCGGCGAACCCGATTCATCCGGCCGACGCCGCCCCGTTGAGATTAAGGGCAGCGAGTTCGTCTCAGACATCGACACCGCCATCATTGCCATCGGCAACGATTCAAACCCGCTCATCCGCCAGACCACGCCGGGCCTCAATACCAACAAATACGGCAACATCATCGTTGACGAGTTCGGCAAGAGTTCGGTCAACCGCGTCTTTGCTGGCGGCGACATAGTGCTTGGCGCGGCCACGGTGATCCTCGCAATGGGACAGGGCCGCAACGCCGCCAAGTCAATCAACGAATTGCTCGCAAAATCATGAGCTTGGATTTAGGATCTATCCGTAAACAATTCCGATTTTATTAAGCGTGATGATTGCGCAGGCCAGCTTGCAGATTAAAAAGACTCTGGGATCATCAGCGCCGGAGATATTTCCTAGTCTTGATTTTGAATCAAGGATTTTGTTCTACTTTTCAGCCAAGCCCATTTGATTAGTGCGGCTATCCATATTAATCCCAAGCCGACGGAGAGGTCAAAGATGGTAAGCCTTGCGCCCTGAAACATGGCGATGATAAGTACAAGAATTCCAATTTTATCACAACCGCCCGAAAAAAAGTACGCAGTATTGAGCAGTAATTTAACAAAAAGGATCAAAAGAAATAGTGCGCTAAAGAAAATTGCAAGATGTTTTACCGTCTCCCGTCGTTCACCAAATCCAAGGATCACTCCAGGTGCGATGATTGGAATTATCCCGAAAGCAATTTCGACAAGCATGAACCTTGATCCCAGTCCCCTCATAATAACAAAAAAACCTAAGCGTAACAGGCCGGCAGTCAGAACAAGTGATCCAAGAGCCCTAAGGGATTTTTCGGAGGAAGGCGAGTTACGCAGTATGTAAATTCCGATACCGGTCGCCAGCGCAGCGAAAAGAAAATCTGTGTCTAGGCAAAGGGTGTAGGAGGCTACAGAGGACACAATTCCAAGAGAAACTATCATTCCATGTTTTTTCACGAGCTTCAATGTAAAATTGGAATATGGAGGGCTATGTCGTTCGGAATTTCGGGCTCTATCTCGAGCATCCTTTGCCTCGTGATTCGACATGGCATTCACCTCCCCAATTGAAAATCATCCCAACGAATCAAAACAGGTTTGGGTGTTCCGGGGGGAGTTCGGGGATGTCCTCGACATTCAGATAGTGGCGGGTAAGAGCTTGGAATTCGGGCTTGTTGCTGAGAACGCGGGCAGGCCCGGCGCTGATCGCAGAGCCAAGGACCTCAATATCTCCAACAAGCGCAGCAACACCGCCCGGATAGGAATGCTGAAGCTCATTGAAACGCTCCTGACAGACCGAAGCCGCCGCCATCGCCGCCGCCATGTCGAAAGGAATCACCGCAAAGGATTCTCCGAGATGGCGCGCAAGCTCGGCATGGTCGGCGCATCCGGAACGGGCAAATAGTTCCATCGCGCTCAGGGAAGAGATCATCACGACGGCCTTGCGCTTGATCGCGGCATTCAAAAAAGCCCTGGCACGCGCGGCAAGCGACTCCTGCCCTGCCGGTGGCTGTTCCTGGAGGGCAAGAAGAAGAACCTGGGTGTCGAGAAAAATTGTGTCGTGCGTCATGATATCACCTCTTTTATTGGGCGCCACCGGCATTTTGCGTGGCGGCCTGGAATTTTTTTGATACAATAGAGCGGAGTCCGTCAAGGGCGCTCAGCTCCTGCGGGATGCGGTAGGGAAGAAGCTCGACGGCGCGGAAGGACGCAAGCTCAGAACCGTTGTACTCGGCGCGTCCGCGCAGGCCCACGACGGAATAAAGCCGCGAGGCAAGCTGCCGCGCCAAATCGCGCCCTCGCAGGTGGCAAACCATCACGCGGCGCTCCTTGAGAAGCCGTATATGGGCGTTGGGCCTTGCGCCACCGACATTGAGGAGATGCCCATAGAGCACGGTGTCAAAGCTGACAAGAAGCGTCTCGATGCGCCTGAGCATCTCGCCCGGCTGCCAGATCACAAAACCGCCCTGCCCGTCGCTACACGAGAGTTTCGCGTTGATGCGGTTGATGAAGCGGTTCAGGTCCACGATGTAATGGTTGCAGGGAGCGGGCAGAGTCACGCCCCTCTCGCCACGCTGGAACGCCAGGAACTTCCGCCACGCGGCAAGCGCGCGCTCGGAAAGCAGGATCGTGAAGCTCACCGAGCTCAGGCCGAGCGATTCAAGGGACATCTCCATTTCCTCATCAAGGGCGTCCGGGTCGGCGCTGCGGACGAGGCAGACAAAGACATCCAGTATCTGGGCGGCGTCCTCAAGCGGAAATTTCCCGGGCGGCAGATGCTCGCTTTCCACCATGATGTTTACGGCAGTGCCGGACATGATAGCCTCCTAAAAATTCGTTGGATAAAGCTGATAATTATACGCCGCGGCAGCTGAAAATGCCAGCGGAAATCATGGAAGATTTTTCTCCCAGCCTCAGAAGACCTCTATACCGTTAATTATCTCCTCTAAAAGGGCGCTGTAATCACCGAGATTCTCCTCATCTTCAAGCACTATGCCAAGATGCGCAGCGGTCGCCGGGGATGGAGGGGCAAAGACGGTGCAACTGTCGGGAACCTGCGTTTTTGAAAGCACAAAACTGCCAATCCTCTCGGCTATCCTGATCGCTTCAAGCTTGTCCATAGTCACAAGCGGTCGTAAAACGACCATTTTAGCGGCCTCGTTTATCGTGTTTATGTTGATGATGGTCTGGCTCGCCACCTGGCCAATAGAGTCTCCGGTAACCAGAGCGAAACGGCGCCTCCTGCGGGCGACGGCCTCAGCTATGCGGAGCATCATTCGTCGGTAAAGCACTGTGCGCAGCCGGGGCTGGCATTTGTCGCGGATAAGCTTTTGCATAGGGGCAAGATTGCAGGCAAAGAGCCGCCCGTAGCCCTGGAATTTGCTCAGGTGCTCGACTATCCCGCGCACTTTCGAAAGCGTCTCCGGCGGGGTATACGGCGCGCTATGGAAGGTGATAAAATCGACGCGGCATCCGCGTTTCATCATGAGATAGCAGGCGACAGGCGAATCAATGCCTCCGGAAAGCAGCGCCAGCACCGGAGCGTTGCTGCCCAGGGGAAGGCCTCCGGGCCCGCGGCAAGTCTCGTGAAAGACAAATGCGAATTCCTCGCGGAGTTCACAGCCGACTGTAATGTCGGCTTTTTCCAGGTCGACGCGAAGCTTTTCGTGCTCATACATGCCGCCTATCACCTCGGCAAGATTGATCTCGATATCTTTCGATGTAAGCGGAAACCTCTTGTCGCTGCGGTTTGCCCGGATGCGGAACGACACCGCCTGTCCAGAGGCCATCCTGGGTTCAAAGTAGGCGGGAGAAGTCCTTGCCACGATCCCGCGAATCTCATCGATATCCGGGCGGCACATCACTCCGGGAGAAAAGGTTTCAAGCCCGAACGCGTGGAGAAACTTCTCACGCACAAGGCCGAGTTCGGCCTCACTGAAATTCCGGCCATCGGCAAGGTTCACCCAAACACGCCCCCTGACCTTCTTCGCCTTGACACCCGGGATATCCTTCAGAAGGAACTGGAGATGATCCATGAGGCATTTTTCAAACATGTTGCGATTATTGCCCTTCGTGGCAATCTCGTGATAGCGGCATAAAATGGTATTGCATTCCGCAGACATTACAGCAAATCCTTTTAGCTGGAATCCATTTGTGTTGATTGTCAAAAGGAAACAATGCCGGATATGCGCGCAAATGCAAACTTAGCGGACTCTTTTCTCACAGCAAACACTGGCAATCAACAAAAATACGCGCTATTCGTGTAGGCAGATAATAACAGGACAAAACACAATGGCCCGATTGCAGGACAACAAGGAAAACACCTCAGAGATTACTCAAAAGATGGACAAGGAAAGGGTTTTCCTGCTGCTAGGATTTATAGCCATAGCCTTCCTGCCATCGCTCACAGGTTTTCTGTTCAGTCCAGGCGAATGGTACGCCGCTCTCCACAAAACCTCATGGACGCCGCCCAACTGGCTTTTCGGCCCCGCCTGGACTTTCCTTTACATCACAATAGGCCTTGCAGGCTTCCTCGCCTGGGAATCCGGAAGCCAGGAACAGCGACGGATTGCTTTTGTCTTCTATGCAACACAGCTTTTTTTCAACGGGCTCTGGACATTCTTTTTCTTCGGCCTGCATAGTCCGCTCCTAGCGCTGCTGGACCTTTCCGCTATGCTCCTGACAGTCCTGATCACAATGGCCCTCTTCTACGCTTGCCGCCCGCTTGCCGGACTCATCCTCCTGCCCTATTTTCTCTGGAGCATTTTCGCCTTTTTCCTCAACCTGGCAATCCTCAGGCTCAACTAGTATCAAAAGCCAGAAAGCCTTGATTTCGCTTCTGTGAAGCCAGCAGCGTTTTGGCGGGGCCGACCGGCCCTTCAATTCTGCCGCTCAACTTCGTTTGCGGCAGTATGAAAAGGCTGCGTTGCACCCCGCGCCGCCGTGGTCAAATTCCTCAGCCCCTTCGCTCGCCTCGGAAAGAAAAAAGAAACATATCTATATTTGCGGGGGACACCCGAACAGTTTCGGGTTTCCCCCTGCACCCCAGTTCCCAAACTTCTATGTCATTCAATGATTGCAGTTGGTATTAATCCCGCTTTTTTGCCCCGAAAGCATAGAACAGACTCATAGCCCGGTGATCGGATGGGTTCAAGTTACCGAAGGGAAAAACTTTAGCGCCACAATTTCGCGCAGAGGGGGGGCAACCAATGATGATACCTTGATGGAATTTGCTTGAAATCAAAGAATCTGCGTTCTACTATAGGTTTAGGTAGGAGCGCTTTGTTCCAATTAATTTCCCTCGGCGATCAGAGAGTTGTAAAAGGACAGAATTGGCTATATCTCAGCAAATTATGGAATGGGGCATCATCGGGGAAGTGAAGGGCGTTAGCGTTGAATTGTGGGGCATCTGAACAAAGGGTGAGGGATGATATGCTGGACGTCCAATTCTTTGCCACACACTATGCAGTGTGGTCTAATGATAAATGATCATAAAACGTGACACACGCTTGAATGTACTAAACTTTAGGTGAGAAAACGACAATGGGCAAATCTAATATAGAGGTAACTAAACTTGTTCAGGAAATATTGAACACAAAAGACATAATAGAGAATGTGCAAAAGCATTATGAAAATAATATAACATTACTTGACGATATGGTGTCCTATGGCACAGAGAAAATAGTCCAATGCTTTAATATTTCAGACAGGAATATTGCAGATATTGTATTGCTCCCTACTTTCTCGATGAAAGCCATGACAATGCTTGATTCCATCGCTATTTTACTACGCAATGGTGCTGTATATAATGCGGTTATCCCAACAAGAATATTATTTGAACTATCGCTATATATTGAATGGATATTGAAGTCAGATACAAAGGAAAGGGCGAAGCATTATTTTGCAGCGGAAATCAGGGGGGATAGGCTCTGGGCTTTGAGAACAATAAGTGGTTCGCCGGAAAATCAAGAATTTATCAATAAATGCAAAGAATTTAATTTCCAAAAGAATCGCTATGACGATATTAAAAAACTAGCTGAAGAAGAGGTTAAAAATATAAATGAATTCCTGAAGTCTCCTGCATACAAGGCTATCAATGATATGTTTGACAAATTGAAAGGCAAAAAAGAATATGACCCATATTGGTATAAATTATCAGGCATCGCGTCAATACAAGACCTTGCGAAGAAATTAAATCACGCTGGACAATATAATGTGTTTTATGCGGGGCAATCAAAAAAGGTCCATTCAAACGACATGCGATCAAATGTTCTTCTTAATGAAGGCGTAGTAAGTTTTAAGCCTATTCGTAACCTTAATGATATACATACTGTTTTGAATAATTCGTTTAGTATTTGGATGGAAATAATGAAAATGCTGATTCAGAAGTATATCCCAGATCAAATGATTGAGTTCAATAAAACTTATATTGAAAATTGGCGAGGCAGATTCATGAACATTCCACGTTATGAGGAAAACTTTGTCCAAACAATTTCTGCGGAGACAAAACCAGAAACGAATAGCTGAAATCCATGTGTTCAAAAAAGCCGTCAATTGGCGGACTTTTTAGCTTCAGATTATGCCGTTTTGCAATCACTGAGCAAGAAACTGCCGCAAGCTTTAGCTGAGCGGCAGAATTATGGTGCAGGGCGGTCGCCCTGCCATGAGTCGGTAAAGGCTATTTCGGAAAGAGGGAGACGCGGACGCGGTTCGCTTGCTTTTTCAGGAAAGCCCATTGAGATCAGTGAGAGAACTTGCACTCCGCGAGGGATTCCCAGTATCCTCCGGACTGCCTTAGGCTTAAACCAGCCGATCCAGCAGGTTCCGAGCCCTTGCGACTCAGCAGCCAGAACAAAATGTTCTCCGGCAATTCCGCAATCTATCAGGTGGTAGGAAACGCCCGAAAAGAAGGGTGCAAGCGTGTGGGTAACTACAGATTTCTCCGCGCAGAGAGCCACGATCACCGGAGCCTTGGCCAGCCAAGGCATCGGGAGACCGGGAAGAAGCGCTCCCGAAACAAGAGCTGCCCGCTTTTCCGGGCTCGTCACAATCACAAAGCGCCAGGGCTGCTTGTTGCAGGCTGAAGGAGAGAGGCGCGCCGCCTCAAGGCAAAAATCAATCATTTCCTGCGGGACAGGCCTCTCGCTGTAGTCGCGGCAGCTTCTGCGCCCTTTGAGAAGCTCCATGAAGGCAGCGGCGGACTCAACACCTTGCTCCTGCTCCTTCACACAAAGCTCCTTCGTCAGAAGCCCAGGGCAGGCCGCGTGCCCTGCTTCAGGACTTCGGCATTGTCTTCCCATACCGCCAAACCGGTCTTGAGGTCGGTCAGGGTCATGTGGAAGAAATAGTAGGATTCGCGGGTACGGCCTTCGTTATACTTTTCCTGGACTATCTCACCGGCAAGGCTCATGTCGGGAGCAACAGCGGTACCCATCTGCTGAACGGTCTTCTGGTCGAACATTTCACTGTCGCGCAGGTCACGAACCTGCTTAGAGGCGGCATCGTCCGGCCCCTCCCCGCCAACGGCGGTGGTGGTAACGGCCTTGCCCGTGCGAAGGAGCGCCTGGCGAATCTTGTCGGTGAGTATCCTGGTGTTGATGTGCTGAGTTGTGCTGTTCTTGACCTGGCTGACCATAATGACAGACTTGCGCCCGTCATTGCGGTTGAGCACGCCAGATTCGACTATCGAGTTGATAGATTTTTCAGCGGCAATCTGCCAATCCTTGGGATTGATATCGCCGGTGGTGACAAGTC
>Ga0154565_1139_pt1 | contig 16226 bp, 11 predicted proteins | sample RifGroF2_FD_105708 | JGI IMG/M metagenome (GOLD analysis project Ga0154565, IMG submission 105708) | Lentisphaerae bacterium GWF2_52_8 | reverse complement strand
CTTTGAAAAGGATGCCGTCTACAACCAGGCCGACGCAGGCGGTTTCATCAAGCTGAACGCGCTGCGTCTCAGGATGCTCGCAAACAGCAAACAGAAACGTTACTGAGACTGAGCCGCAAGGGCAGCAATTCTCTCTTTTGTGGCGGAACAGACAAAGTCTGCGAAACTTTGCCCGTGGCGGAAGGCGTCGCTTGAAGCATAGTCCGCAACGATTGAGCAAATCACTGCCGGGACGTTTGCAACGGGAACTTCGAGTCCTTCAACAGGCTCCGAAAGGGTGCTGTTTTCAGCGTGCCGCGCCACAAACACGCGACATAATTCCTTCATTTCGTCATTCACCTTGCGTTTGAGCCCCTGAAACCCGAGAGCGGAAGTAAGGTGGACGCCACAGGAGTTGTGGCAACCCGAAAAGCGAACTGAAGAGAGAAGTTTTTGGCGAAGCTGATCCGGAGCCCCGCCATCCCAAGAGGCGAGGAATCTTTCGAGTCCGGCGGCGGCGGCGCAAGCGATAGAGGGGGCATCAAGCATGCCTATCTTGCAGACGGAAGCGCCAATGCAGGACGTAAAAAGCCCGTCCAGCCCGGCAGCGTCAAGCCTTGCGGAAAAGCGGCTGCCGAGAAGGGACTCATGAACGAAGGGGAGCGCGCAAGAGGGAAGCGCCGGGAATATAAGGCGCTGCCTGCGCGAAACCTGAACAATCAAGACTCCGCATTCCTCTGCAAGCGAAGCCATGCCTGAAAAGTCATCTGGAGATAAGTTGCCATTTTTTGGGAAAAAACTGAGCTCGCAGCAGGGTTCGGGGCCAGCCCCCCGCGAGGGGCGCGAGGCATGAGAGAGCCATTCCCTGAAAGCCTGATTTTCCGAAGCAGATTTCACCGTTTGCGGAACCTTTGTCTCGCGCAAGTAAAGAGGAGTGCTGGCGATTTCCGCAAGAGGCGCGTCTGTCTTTGCAAAGTAATCCAAGAAGAGTGACCGAAAGGCGTCGTGCCCCATTTTGGCCACAATAAAACGAATTCGCGCCCGGCTGCGGTCTGAACGGTCGCCGTGTTCGTCAAAGAGATTCACCATTGCCGCGGCACACTTGAGAATCTGGTCTTCAGGAAGGAAGTCGAAGAGAAGCACACCCGGGGCGCTGACCCTTCCCATTCCGCCACCGCCATATACGGTAAACCCGTGTTTGCCATGGAGTGTGTGCGCGGAAAAGCCGAGGTCCTGAAGCTTTGCGAATTGTTCATCATGGGAGGAGGAGGAAAAACCGGGTTTGAACTTCCTCGGGAGCGAATAGGCGCGCTGGTAGCGGAGCAGGAAATTGTTCAGGGCCATGACGTGAGGAAATATGTCAAAGACGGCGTCCGGGGACATTCCTGCCCCGTCCGAGCAGATGATATTGCGGAATGTGTCGCCGCCGCCGCCGCGGAAAGGAAGCCCGGATTCCGTGCAGTCACGGACAAAGGGATACAAGGCAAGGGGTTTTAATCCGTGTGCCTGGACATCCTGGCGTGTCGTGAGGTGAAGAAAGCCCGCGCCGTGCAGTTTTGCTATTTGGGCTATTTTTCTCATCAGGGCGGGAGTCAGGAAGCCACCCGGTACGCGGATTCTAGCCATGAAAAGGCCGTTTGACTGCTGGTAAATGCCCAGCGGCGCACTGACCTTCTTGAGGGAATCCGGCGGGAGAGTCCCGGCTTCGAACTGCTCAGCGGCAAGGCGGAGGGCCTCGTGCGATTCTTTGATAATTGTCTCGTATTCGCTCATTGGAAAAATTCCCAGCATTTGTTCGGCTGTTTTGCTTACCATATCGAAGCTTTGGAAAAATTGCGAACAATTCAAAAATAAAAGCACGCCTCTTTCGCTCTTGCGCGAGAATTGAAATTCACAGGGGATGAGGCTCTATTACCAGCCCGAAGACTGACGGGGGAAGCCAGAGACTTCGAGAAGATCGGCAGAAACACCGCAAAGTCAATTAAGGATTTGCGTGCATGGCTAATTATTTGTGCGGACATTGTCATGAATCATTCAGTTTGGAGCTTGGTCCGGACGAGGCGGTTCATTGTCCTCATTGCAACAGCGTGGTGTCGAGAGGAACCCTGCCTGATTTGTCCCCAGGTTCCACTCTTGGCGGCTTCGAGATAGTCAAGCTTCTCGGAGAAGGTGGAATGGGCAGCGTTTACCTGTCCATCCAGAAAAGCATGCAGCGCTATGTGGCGTTAAAGGTGCTTCCTCATGAAATGACTCAGGACAAAGACGCGGTAGAACAATTTCTCCGCGAGGTGAAGACAACCGGGCGCCTTCAGCATCCGAACATTGTGACAGCCTTCGATGCCGGCGAAGACAGGGGCCTTTATTATCTTGCCATAACCTATGTTGATGGAGAGACCCTTGAATCACGCATAGACCGGGAAGGGGTGGTCCCCGAAAAAGATGCCTTCTCTTATGTACTGAATATTTCTGACGCACTCGGCTACGCACTGGAAAAGCATAAGATCATTCACCGGGACATAAAACCCGGCAACATCATGGTCAATTCCAGCGGTGAAGCGTTTTTGATGGATCTTGGTATCGCCATGCGCCTGAGCGAAGCGCAACATTCCCAGGAACAGGTCGAAGGCTCCCCTTTCTATATGAGCCCGGAACAGACGCGCGGCGAGAAAATGGACTGGCGCAGCGACCTCTACTCCCTTGGAGCCTCCCTTTATCACATGATTGTAGGCGTTCCTCCCTATGACGCACCCCAGATCATGAAGATAGTGGAAATGCACTCTGAAGCCCCCTTCCCCGAGCCGGCAACCCGGAATCCCAAGGCGAAAGTCAGCGAGGAAGCTACAAAAATACTCCGCAGGATGATGGCGAAAAATCCCTCCGAACGATTCAAATCCTGGGAGGATTTTCAGAAGGCCGTAAAAGGCATACTTAAGGGAGAAAAGCCCAAGAAGAAGAAACAAGTATTAAAAGCCGCTCCTAAAAACGCCAGACCCCACAAGAAAACAGTTTTTCCTGTCATTCCATTGCTGAACCTGCTTCTTATCCTCGGGACCGCCTCGCTCGGTTCCTATTACTGGCTTCAGTCAAAAAACGAGAAGGCAACCATCGCCGCCCTCAGGCTTTGTGAAGACTATATGCGCAGGGAAAAAATAGACTATGGGATCGCCCTGGAATATTATCAGGCAGCCCTTGCCACATCGAAGAAGATAGGGGTTTCCGGAAAAACCAGAAAGACCGTGGCGGACAGCTACAAGGCGGTTGCCACCGTGGCGCAGGAGCAAGCACGAGACAAAGACACATGTGAAAAAGCCAGCAATGATGCAAAGGGACTTTACAGCGAAGCCACAAGCCTTTATGAAGAAGGCATGAAAATGTTGAAATCCGGAAAAACCGATGAAGGGAAATTCGACCAGGCGGAGGCAAAGTGCAAGGAGGCCCTCCGTATACTCCTCTCCGTGCTGGCTCCAAACCCCGAAGAACAGGAACGCATAACTTTCATCAGGAAAAAAGTCGAGGGGCTTCTACAGCAAGTCACGACAGGCCGAAGCCATTTGGCGGAAAACGCCGCAAAACATGAACAGAACGCCAAGAAAAACAAGCAAGCTGCCGAGTACAAGGGGGAATTGGCCAAACAGCAGGAGCGCCTTCGCCTTAAAACCCTGCTCTCCGCCAGGCACAAGGACTTTTTATCAGCCGTCCGCGAAGCAGATGTCGCAGGGGCGGCAAGCAAAGCTCCCGAAGATTTTCTCAAGCCGGAAGCCCAAGCATTCAAAAAATGGACTTCTGGACTTGCATCCCGGATGGAAAATGCTCAAAAGGTTTGGGATTCCATGACCGAAAGCGAAGACAAGTTTGCCGGAACCGAGATTGCACTTGCTGGAAAAGGCAAGGGCCCCCTGCAGAAGATTGAAGATGAGGCCGCCTCAATCAAAATTGGAGAGAACGTTGAGAAGGTCAAACTGGCCGACATGGCGGGCGATGAGATAAGTCCGCTTGTCCAGAAGACTGCAGAGGAGCTCGGAGGGGCGAAATTCGCCTTCGCCTATTTCCTCTCCTCCGGCGATTTTGCGCAGGCCAAACAGCTTGCACCGGATGATTCAGCCAAGGCAGAGGTATCCGCCACTGCCACTGTTTATATAAAGGCTCGCGCCAAGGCCGAATTGGCAAAGGATAAAAACAGCACTCTTGAAAAGCTCAAAAAAGATTACGGTTCCCTGCCTGAATATGATACTGCCATAAAAGAGGCTCGCGCACAGGGAAGCGACTGATTTTTCATAACAGGGATAGCTTGTTTCTGGGGGGAAGAACATAATGGGAATTACAGCGGCATATTCGTATGATGAGCCATCTGTGAGCAGGTTCAAGGCGCTTTTCTGTCAAACGGCAGAGCTGGCCTCTTGCCGTGCATCCGGACTAAGAGAAAGAGCAACAGGAAGCCTACTCCTGAGTCACCCGGATGCTGAAGAATCTCTCGCCTTTGCTTTTCTCTGGCCCAAAAATTGTGAGGAGAATCCAAAGGATTATCCTTTGCCTGACGGCAGCATCCTCTTACAGTCGCCAGTCTTTGCAGATGGACAAATATACGCCGACGCCTTTTGTGTTCTTCCCGCTGCTGCCCATGGGGAAAAGGAACGCGCCTCGCGCGTGGTTTCAGTAATGGCTAAGCAAGCCGAGTTGTTCCTTGGACAAGGAGGATTCTCCCACCGGACCGTTCCAGACAAGGCATTTCTGAAGGCCGTCCTTGAAAATCCTTCAATTGGCTTTGCGGAACTTGATACAAATGGGAAATTCAGTTTTTGCAGCAGCTCTTTTACAAAAATGCTCGGAAAATATCCGGAGGATTTGACGGGAAAGGAATACAACACTCTTCTGCACCCGGAGGACAGGGAAGACATCTCCAGTTTTCTGGATAAGAGCAAGGAAAAGGTCTACCGGTCTGAAAAAAGATTTCTCCACAAGGAAAGGATTTTCTGGGGAGCTCTTTCCGCTTCCAGGCTCCCGGGCGACAACGAGCCTTCCCGTATTCTGCTTGTCCTTGCGGACATCACAGAGCAGAAGCGCACAGAAAATATGCTTAACATCCAGCACGAGCTAAGCAATTTCCTGAGTTCCACAAGCCACTTGGGCTCGGCCTCCGAAAAAATACTTGATTCATGCCTTCAAATTGAAGGCATAGATTGCGGCAGCCTTTACACAATAGACGTATGCAGCGGAGACCTAGAACTTGTTTCCCACCGCGAGATTTCCCAGGTCTGCGCAACATACCGTTTGGAACTGATTTCCGCAAGATCTCCTTTCGCCAAGATGCTTTCACCACGAATCCCAATTTACGCTCCACGCAACAAGATTGCAGGGGAAAAGGAAGGAGAACCCCTTTGCAGGGAAGAGGCAATACTGGGAATGGCAGTGCTTCCGATACTCTGCGAAGGAGAATTGGTGGCGGTCTTGCACTTTGGTTCCACCACCTGCAAGGATATCCCCGCGGATGCCAGGCTGACACTTGAAGCAATAGCCTCAAAGATAGGAGGCATATTCGCAAGGATAAGGGTTGAATCGGCATTCCGCGAAAGCGAACAGCGGCTTCGCGGGATAATGGATAATTCGAGCGCTTTTATCTTCATAAAGGATATCAATGGCACTTTTCTCGTAGTAAGCAGGAGCTTTGCTGCGTTCACAGGAAAGGAGGTCTCCGAGATAGAAGGGAAGCAGGATCACGAGATATGCCCGGAAGACTTTGCAGCACGCTGCCGAACCCAGGATAATGAAGTTCTGACAAGCAGGGTCGCACATGAATACGAGGTCTGCATCTCCGGCACTGACGGGCTTCACACCTTTATCCTGACTAAGTTCCCGCTCTATGACGACTCAGGAAAAGTCTATGCGGTCGGGGGAATAGCCGCCGACATCAGCGAGCGTAAGAAATTTGAGGAGGTGCTGCAACGCGAGCAACGCCTCTTCACCGAAGGGCCGGTGGTGGTCTTCAAGTGGGCTGCGGAGGAAGGCTGGCCCGTGGAATATGTCTCTCCTAACTTTTCACAATTCGGCCATGATGCCGGGGATTTCATGAAGGGACGGAAGCCCTATGCCTCGCTTGTCCACCCCGAAGACCTCCCGCGCGTTGGAGAGGAGGTCCGCGAATTTATTGAAAGCGGAGTGGATCGTTTTGAGCAGGATTACCGCATCATTTGCGCGAACGGCGAACTGCGCTGGATATACGATTCGACAGTCGTGGTGCGGAACGGGGATGGCGAGCTAACTCATTTTTACGGGTATGTCCTTGACATCTCAGAGCGCAAGCAGGTCGAGGAATCCCTTTGGGAGAGTGAGGAGCGCTTCCGCACCATTGCCGATTTTACCTACGACTGGGAGTACTGGCTGAGCCCAAACGGCGATTTCATCTACGTATCCCCCGCAGTAGAGAGGATAACCGGCTATACTGCGGACGAGTTTATGGAAGACCCGGACCTTCTAAAAAGAATCATTGCAGGCGAGCCTCCGGAACCTTTATTGCGATGCCTTTCAGCCAGCGTCTGCACCCAGGGGGTACATAGCGAACAGATCGAGATAATCACAAAAGACGGACAGCGGCGCTGGATAGGCCATGTCTGTCAGCCGGTCTATAATCACGAGGGGCATCTCCTTGGCCGCCGCGGAAGCAATCGGGACATCACCGACGAGAGGCATGCTGTCGACGCCTTAAAAAAGGCAAAGGTCGACGCAGAGGCCACGGCCCGCCTCAAATCACAGTTTCTCGCAAACATGAGCCACGAAATCCGCACTCCGATGAATGCAATCATAGGTTTTACCGACCTCACTCTTGAGACAAGCCTTAGTGAGCAGCAGCTCAGTTACCTGAAAATAGTCAAGTCCCGCAGCAAGGATCTCCTTGATCTTATAAACGACATCCTGGATCTCTCAAGGATTGAGGCGGGCAAGCTCAAAATATCCCCCGTCAGGATCAAGCTTCAGGAAGTCCTCCACAACCTCATCGGCAGTTTCAAGCCGGAAACGGAAAGCAAAAAGCTTGCCCTTTCACTTGTCATCTCCTCTGATGTGCCCGACATCATCATAGTCGATCCTTTGCGCATCCGCCAAATACTGACCAACCTCATCGGCAACGCCATCAAGTTCACCCAGCAGGGAGAGATATGCGTCAGCGTCCGCCTCGCCCGGGAGGAAGACATGTTCCATTCGTTCCCCGACAGTTCCTTCTGCGAATACATGCCCTCCAAAAATTCCGCCCTTCTGAAATTTTCCGTCAGGGACACTGGAATCGGAATAGCGGGAGTGAAGCAAACCCAGATATTCGAGGCATTCACTCAGGCGGACGGTTCGATTGCACGCGAATACGGCGGCACGGGGCTCGGATTGGCCATATGCAGCCGTCTTGTCGAACTCATGGGAGGCCGCATCTGGGTGGAAAGCAATCCCGGCAAGGGAAGCATCTTTAATTTCACAAGCGCGGTCATAATCCCCGACAGGAAGGACTCTTCAATCCTCTCAAATGTCCATGAAATGGAGGATTTGCCGGAGGAAAGTCTTCCCACCGACAGCCGCGACATCAAGCCCATGCGCATACTCGTCACCGAGGATGACCCCTCAAACCAGCTGCTTATGAAAAGCGTGCTGGAAGGGCAAGGGCACAGCGTGTTTATTGCATCATCGGGACAAGAATCCCTTTCAGCCCTGAAAAGAGAACAGTTCGACATAATCCTGATGGATGTTCAGATGCCTGAGATGGATGGAATAGAACTCACGAAGAAGATACGGGCGTCCTCCATGGATTTTAAGAATATCCCGATAGTTGCGGTTACCGCTTTTGCGATGGAACGAGACCGGGAGCGCTGTCTCGCCGCAGGAATGAACGAATATCTCTCAAAGCCCATTTATGAGGAAGTCCTAAAGGGGGTTCTTGCAAAGTTCTGCCCCTGAGTCCCATTACCCGCCAAGCTGAAGGAAATTCTTGATCCCGGTAAAAATCATCTGGGAGGCAATCGCCGACATTATAAGGCCGGTGAGCTTGCTCAGGATGTTCAGCCCGCGCTCTCCCGCCACACGTTCTGCAATGGATGTGGTCAGAAGAAGCACTCCAATAGCCACGCCCGCAAGGGCCAGCGCGATACAGCCCAGGCTGCGATCCGTAGGGTCCTGGACTTCCGCCCCCATAACCAAGATGGCTGCGGTTGTGCCCGGGCCGACTATCACCGGAATCGCCAGAGGCACAACTGCAATGTCCCCGCTGTCCGAGGACAAAGAGCCAATGGGCCTGCGCACAAGCTCGATGGCTGCAAGCATGATGAGGCAGCCTCCTCCAATCCTGAAGGAGTCAATGGTTATGCCAAAGACCCTGAAGATAATGTCTCCGAAAAAATAAAGAATCAGGCAGACGATCACCACCGACCCGGTAACCCTGAGCGCAAGCAGCCTCTTTTCGCGCACGCGCAGATCCCTTGTCATCGTGATGAACGTGGAAAGCGCGAAGAAGGGGGTGAGGATGAAAAAAAACTTCAACCATGTGTTGATGAAAAATTCCGCATGAGACATTGTGTTTGCACTCCATTTTTTGAGGCGGCTGCATTCCGCCTTCATGTTCCCGAAAAGGCAAGGCTTGTCTTTTGCTCCCTCCGTTTATATAGTATCATCTTTGAGCCTCTATCACAAGGGAAGGCCTCAATGAATAATTTTACGTCAGCTTTTCTCAAGTTCCCTTCCTTCACCCGGCACAAGCCAAAAGATTTGTGAGGAATTAAAAAATGCCGGTAAAGCAGCTCTGTCTTATAAGACATGCAAAATCGAGTTGGACAGAATCATCACTCAGCGATTTTGAGCGTCCCCTGAATATGCGCGGAGAAAAGGATGCGCCCCTGATGGGACGCCGTCTGGCAGCGCTCGGAATCCTGCCAGACCTCTTGCTGAGCAGTCCGGCGGTACGGGCGATACGCAGTGCAGAAATAATCGCATCGGAAATTTCATACCCATTAAACAAAATTATCCTGGAGCCCCGAATCTACGAGGCTAAAGAGGATACGCTTCTCGAAATACTTAGGGGGATAGGGGATTCTTTCCCGTGCGTAATGATTGTCGGACACAACCCGGGGCTCAGCCGCCTCTCACAAGAACTTCTCGGGACTCAGGACTGCGAAATGCCGACCTGCGCCGCGCTTTGTGCGGAGTTTCAAATAGCCTCATGGCGAGATATTGGAAGAAACACTGGCAAAATGCTTTTCTTTGAATTTCCCAAGAACCAATGAAAAGGTTCTTTGATCCGATAGATTTTCTGGCGGCAGCACCAACAAAAAAACAGGAGAAAAAGGCATGAAATGTTCTTGTGGAACTCTCTTATCTTGGATGATCGCGGCCACACTCCTCTCGGTTTTCGAAGTCTCTGCAAAGGAGGACTTCGACAATATTTCTGAGCTGAACAAGACCTCTTACAAGAACGACGCCACTTACGCTGAAATAGTCAAAAATCCGGACGATATCCAGAAAAAAGCGGAGAAGCGCTGTTTCACTATCGTATACCAGGAATGCAAACCCTTGGCGGATCCCTACTTGGAATTACTCCCAAAATCCTACCTGATGATCAAGACCGATGGCGAAACCCCGATCCCCATAGTCTTTTCCAGCAATAGCGATAAATTGAAGGCCGACATAGACTCCCTTGTGCCTGGCAAGCGGATAAGCATCTATGCAATCCTGCGCTCGAAACTCAAGACCGTCAGAAAGAAAGTCGCCGATAATAAATCAGACAAGGTTGAAAGCGAACGTCATTTTTTCCTGTCTGTTGACGACATAGACCTCAGCATAAGAAGAGTGGAGGAAGGCAACTCCAATATTTCTGAGTTTGAAGCCGTACCTTTGCGGCGCGTTGACATTCAGTATGAAAAATATATCGACAAAAAAGTACAGTTTACAGTCCGTTTTAAGGACATAGACAACAAAATGCCCCAGGCCATCAGCAAATTCACGGATATGACCGAGGATGATCAATTCTGCGTTTTCCTTCAAGACTCCTTCCACTTCCCCATAATCGCAGACCGCGAAAACGACCATTGCGTGGCTGCAATAAGCGTTGCAAAGCCCAATGCGGAAATGATCATATGCGGAGCCATGAGAAAAAACATAGATCCGGCCCAGAAAAATGCCCGCCCAGTTTACTACTTCAAACTTATGGGAGCCAAACTGATTGACCCGGCAGTTCAGGCGCCTCCTCCTCCCGCAACACCGCCTCCTGCGCCACCAACAAAGGATAAGACGGCAAATTCCCCATAATTTTTTTGGGGGTGATGTGCGGGTTGCGATAAAAATTGCAATCTCGATAAGCCGGGAAGTTTATCAGAGGTCGTGCTTTTCGAAGAAGTTGCGGAGAAAGGGAATTATTTTGCCAGGCTGGTCTTCCAGAAGATAGTGTCCTGCACTTTCGAGAGGCAAGACTTCGGCCTGCGGATAATAGAGGCACCAGCGTTGAAGAAAGGCCGGTGAAAAACACCAGTCCCGCATTCCCCATACGAGCGCCACGGGATATTCACGAAACATCCATAGCCCGTGCTCGGCCCCAAGCAAGACCTCATAGGAAGGGTCTTCCGGGTGCATTGGAATGTCCTCTACAAAACGTGATACGGCAATGCGGTTCTCATAGCTGTCGTAAGGGAGCAGATAGCCCTTTTTGGTTTTCTCATCCAGCGGATTTACCACGGCCATCCGCAATGCCGCAAGTGAAAAGAGGTTGAGTCTGCGGATCAGGAATTCTCCCAGTTTTGGAATGCGGCAGAAGTCTATCCGCAGCGGGATTCTCTTCATTGAAAAGGCTGCCGAATTTGTTATGATCAGCGAACGGATCCGTTGCGGATGCCGCACCGCGAAGCCCATCCCTATCGCACCGCCCCAGTCATGGACGATGAGTGTGATTTTCTCAAGATCGAGTGAGAGTATCAGGTTCTCAAGGTTGTCGATGTGCGTTTCCAGCCGGTATTCAAAGTCCTGCGGCTTGTCGGAAAGGCCGCAGCCGAGGTGATCCGGGGCAATCACGCGGTTCGTCCGGCTGAACTCCGTGATGAGCCCTCGATAAAAGAAGGACCAGGTCGGGTTGCCGTGAACCATTACGACAGGGTTGCCTTTGCCCTCGTCGACATAGTGCATCCTGTAGTCCCTGACCTTGAAATAGTGGGGCTGAAAAGGGTAAATGTCCTTGATGGGGCTTATGTCAGGCATCTCAGCAGCCAACTCCCAACATTGTGCAGTTTATTCCGCTGCCTATCCCAAGAAGCGCCAGCTTCGCGCCGGGAAAGACACGGCCCGACTCAATGGCCATGGCCGCCGTGAGAGGACACGAGGCTGAACCGATGTTTCCAAAACTGTCAAGCGTCTGAAAGTCCTTCGCCGGATCAAGTCCAAGCGTTTCGAAGAGGAGCCGCTTGTGCGCCGTCCCCACCTGGTGGGTGCAGATGCAGTCAATGCCGTCCGGAGTCCAGCCTGTTTCTTTCAGAAAATCCGGCCAAGTCCCGGCGGCGGCCTCGACTCCCCTGCGCATCAGTTCCTCGGAGTCCGTGTTCATGAGTGTTTCGGAGCCGTCTGTCATGCCCTTGTCGAGATTGCCACGGCATAGTTCATTGTGCCTGGTGATGGCGCGGGAGGCCCCTCCCTTAAGTTTGAGAGGACTCTTGCTGATGCTTGAGGACGTCATCAGGACTGCAACCGAGCCAGAACCAATGGTCAGCGAGGCAAAATAAGGTTTGATGCTCTGCCTGGTCAGCGACATGTCATTTAACATGCTCCGAATTGTGCTTTCGAGAAGGGGCCGGCTGTTTTCGCCCGAGACGAGAAGCCCCGCCTCAATCTGCCCCAGTTCTATCATGTTGCCGAGGCTGATCATCCCTGTGAGTATGCCAAGACAGGCGTTTGAAATGTCGAAAACCAGCGAATTTTCAGGAAGCCCAAGCTTGTTGTGGACAATGGTCGCAGTGGCTGGCTCAAGGAAGTCGCGGGATACCGAGCACATTATCAGGGCGCCTATCTTTTCGCGGTGGATTCCGGCTGCCGCCAAGGCCTTTTCTCCGGCAGCCGCAGCCGCAGTGCTGGGCATGGTTCCAGGATGCCAAAGGCGGCGCGCCCTGATCCCCGTCATAAGCTCAAGACGGCCCTCCGGGAGCTTGAGCCGCTGGTAGACAGGGCGCAACTGCTCCTCGATTTCTGAGGAACTCAGCACAAGCGGGGGAAGTTCATACCCGAAGCTCTCGATGTTGACATGCTCATAGCGCATAACCGGATTCCCTGATGCGCATCTGACGCATCCCTTGCTGCCTCCAAGTTTCCAGCGGCTATTTCTTCTTAGGAGCTGGCGGAGGGGTCGGGGCCTGCGGCTTTGCTGTACCTTTTTTAACAGGTGCAGGCGCTTCCTTCAGGTTCAAAACAAAATTCTTGTTTTCGTCGAGTTCCACGCTCTTGAGCGCATTGAGGATCTTTTCGATATTCTTGCCCTCAAGAATGGGTGAGAACTTCTCTAGAATCTTTCCGCGAAGAGCTTCGGGCATGCCTATATGTCCCATTTTCGCCTCAAGCAAATCAAACTTCATGGCACACTTTTCAGGCTCGGCTGTTTCGATGGAACTAATCTTTCCCTTGATCTCGAAGCGGGCGGGAATCTTGCCGCCAAGGCGGGTTTCAAGCACGACGACGAGGTCCTTTGAGTCGTCAAGGTCGAAATTCACGCTGTCTATCAGGTAGGAGGAAGCCCCTTCCGCGCTTTTCTCGATGAAACAGGTATTGTAGGCGCAGGACGCTTCCTGGGGTGAGAGCACAAAATTGGACTCGCCGCTTCCCGCCTCGATCCTGTCAAGCAGCGCGGTTACTTTCTCCTTAACGGCCTTTTGAGTCTCCTCATTTGCCGCAGGGTACTCCTTGAGCCCCTTGCTCAGGAAAAGACCGATGATTATCCCAACTACCGCCAAAAGCAAAAGGGTCATCACGATGTTCCTGATCAGGCTGAAGATGCCCATTCTCGGGCGGTCATCCTTGACCTCCGGCCTCATCTCCTCAATGTTTAGCTTGCCGCCGCAGCTTCGGCAGAAAATTGCGCCAAGCTGATTCTCATGGCCGCAGTTGGTACATTTGAACACCATAACTCTTCTCTCCTGCTTTGCCGCTCGCGGCGGACTCTGTTTTTAAGCTTTGGCTGTTTCCCCCGCGCCGCTTGTTGAAGCGGCCGACGGAGCTTTGTCATTAGCCTGCGACTTCCGATAATTCTCCGAACGGTAATCGGTGCAGTAGAAGCCGCTGCCCTTGAAAATAATACCCGCTCCCGTTCCGAAAAGGCGGCGCAGTTTCTTTTTCTTGCATGCCGGGCATTCGGTCAGCGGATCCGCCTTTATGCTCTGGAAAACCTCCAGCTCATGCCCGCAGCTTGTGCATTTGTAGTCGTAAGTCGGCATATCCTGAGTCTTTCCTTAATTCTCCGTACTGCCACTCAGCGCCCCCTTTGGGCAGCTTCGATAAAATAGCATTGCAAGGGGGGCGGCACAAGGGGCTTCTCAGGAAATCATAGTTCAGCGGCTTCGAGGACCGAATTGCAACGGAGAGACAAAACAGGCCAGCCGCTCCTTTTCTTCCAAGCTTTTCAAGCTTTCGCAATCAGCGTTGTCTCAGCTCATTTCTTCGAGGCGCTGCCAGCAGTACCACTGCATTCTCGGCAGGTGGAAGAAGCCCTTCCACATGTTCCCTTTAAGCTGTGTCGAGACGCTTCCGTCCCGGTGCAGGTAGCCATACCACTCGCCATGAAGCGGGTCTGGGAAGTGCGCGTATGCCCAGTCGTGGACGGCCTTGTGCCAGCGCAAATATTTTTCCTCGCCAGTCAGTTGGTAAGCAAGGAGATTGGCTATGATGGCTTCATTGTGAGGCCACCAGAATTTCATGTCATGCCAATACTCTGTGCAGGGCAGATTTTTCGCGTCACGGAAGTAGTAGATTCCGCCGCATTCGCTATCCCAGCCGATCTCCATGCACCAGTCGACGATTTTTGCACCCAACTCGATAAGGCGCCGGTCTTTACCCCTGATACGAGCTTCTTCAAGTATGAACCAGCCCAACTCGATTGAGTGTCCGGGATTGACCGTCCTTCCATCAAAATTGTCCAGAAATTCACCTTTCGGGCCTACGCATTCCAAAACGCATTTAAATTCAGGTTTCATGAAATCGCGCTCGACTTCACTGATGCTCTCGTCTATCACTTGCTGGCAGAGCGGCTCATTGGGCAAGGCTTTCCTCAACTCCTGCGCAGTGACCAATAAGACCATCGGAATCACAAGCCCTTTCATGGGTCTTACTTCCGAATTCGTTTTCCCCGGGAGCATGCCGGGTGTCCTGAGATATTTCAGGACAAGTTTAAAGAGTTCGAGCGCCTGTTTTTTGTACTTGTCATCATCCGTGGCAATTCCGTAGGAGGCAAGCGCAATCACGGCAAATATTTCGGAGAATATGTAGCGACGCTTCCTGAGAGGCCTTCCTTCGCGGGTCAACGAGAAAAACATGCGCCCGTCATTGTCGAAACAATATTTGTTGAGGAATTCGATGCCGTGCTTCGCGTAAGAAAGCCATTCTGCCTTCTTTTCAACCGTGTTGTAGAGAGTCGCAAGCATCCAGGTAAAACGCCCCTGAAACCAGACGGATTTGTCAGTATGGATAATTGTTCCGTCCCTGTCAAGGGAGCTTATGAAACCACCGTGTTCGGTGTCGACTGAACGTGGAAACCAGAATGGAATTGTGTCATTGAGCAATCCATCGCGATAAACGGCCAAAAGCTTTTTTCTCTCTTGAAGCGAACTCATCTTTTTTACCTCTGTTTTGTTAATGGATGCGTAGCTTGATCAACAAAAAGCCTATTTCAGCAAACGTTTGTTCAGGCGCTATAAAAAACTGTCTTAAAACTTGATCCAGACAAAAACCGCAGGACAGTGCTGATAATGAGCCAGAAACAATCGTTTGTTTTAATTTTACCAAGAATAAGCCTCTCTGTCAAGAGTCCAGTAAAATTTATTTGTCTCAAGAGGGGAGCGCCCTGCTGTGGATTTTAGATTTAATCATAAAAATGATGATTTGTATAAACTATTTCTAAATGTCATAAACAAATCTCCGCTTAACTCGTCATTTTCAGCTCCAAATCCTCTTCAAGACTCTATCTGCCAATCTCAAAATAATGGAGTCAAATCCCGCGGCGGAATATTTACATCCCACGAGGTTCTAATGTGGTATCAGTTCTGCCGTTCCTTCAAGTAGTCGACTGCAAAAGCATCAAGCCCACTTGTATTTTTGTCTCGATATGATGAGCCCGGAATCAACCGAGCAACTGAAGTATACTGCTTGGCAGCTGGTTCGCCTGTGCCAACATCGCGGTCGATGCATTGGTCAGGATTTGATACTTTGTGAAGTTTGTGGTTTCAGCAGCCATGTCGATATCACGGATTTTTGATTCGGCTGCGCGAAGGTTATCCTCGTAAGTCAGGAGGCCTTGACGCGTGTTCTCAACACGTTTCTGCTGGGCAGCCACAGACGCACGGGCATTAGCAACAAAGTCAATGGCTTTGTCAATCTTGCCGATAACGTCGGTCGAAGTAGCGCTCATCTTGTTAATGTCGATGACGCTGGCCCACTGTACGTTCGTGTGTGTCGAGCCAAGCAGCGTATGCGCCACGCCATATGAATAGGTGTGGACCGAGCCGATTGTGGCCGTATTGCTGACTTCAAGGTTGCTCAACGTAAGGCTGATCTTCTGATTGACGTCCGCACCAATCTGCACGGAAATGTTACCAGTCTGTACGGTATCAGCGGTCACCACTGCCACGCCGTTACCGCCGCGGAACAGATAGAGGCCGTTGAACTTGGCCGCCGAGGTGTACTTGGAGGTAATACGCGTGACTTCTTCCTGCAGCGCCTTAAATTCTGTCTGCACGTTGGCTTTGTCTGTGGAGCTCATGATACCAGCAGACTCGATCGACAGTGATTTCATTCTGGAAATCTGATCACTGACTTTCTGCATCCAGCTGTCGGCTGTCTGCATCAAAGACACGCCGTTCTCGGTGTTCTGACGGGCCATCGCTGTGGCGTTTGCCTGGGCGCGCATACGCTCAGATATACCGATACCTGCCGGATCATCAACGTTACGAATTTGGCCGGTAGACAACTTGCTCATGGAATTCTTCATGTTGTCCACGTTCATTGTGTAGTTAGTCCACACATTAAAGGCAGTAGTATTATTA
>Ga0154565_1134_pt1 | contig 16247 bp, 12 predicted proteins | sample RifGroF2_FD_105708 | JGI IMG/M metagenome (GOLD analysis project Ga0154565, IMG submission 105708) | Lentisphaerae bacterium GWF2_52_8 | reverse complement strand
TCACATGCTATGATTTGAATATCCAAGATAACAGTAAGAAAGTCCAAAGAATTGTCGCTCTCAATATCATATAATTTTTGCAGGATTTGAAATCGACATTACAAGGTCAGACAGAGGAAAGGATGTTTATTATGGATTCTGCAAAGATCAAGCAAATAGCCAGGGACTGCGGCGTCGATCTCATAGGGATAGCTTCTCGGGATAGGATCGAGGGGCTTGTCCCGGAAGGCAACCCCACCCAGATAATGCCCCATATGAAATCGGTCATAGTTTTGGGGTACCAGGTTCTCCGCGGAGCATTGCGCGGCATTGAGACGGGCTCCTGCTGGAACTCGCTTGGAGGCGGCAGCCCCTTGGGGTTTATGTCCGAAGTAACCTACAATTTCTGCCGCCATCTGGAGTCCGCAGGCTGGGAGTGCGTCCCTCTCCATTCCCAGAGCAAGAACCTCCGCAAACAGGGCGTTTCAGTTGCGCAGGGCAAGCCCGAGCCGGATGTCATTGTCGACATGAATTATCTCGCTTATGCGGCTGGCCTCGGACATCTTGGCGAAGGCAAGCTCTTCCTTAGTCCCGAATACGGTCCGCGCCAGTATTTCATGGGGGTTGTCACCGACCTTGAGCTTCAGCCTGATCCTCTCTTTGCCGGGAATCTCTGCGAGGCTTGTGGCGCGTGTCTGAAAGCTTGTCCGGCGCGCGCTTACGACGCCGAAAAATGGGCTGAAGAGTCGTTTCCCGCTGGGCTCTTCAAGTGGCACCCCGTGCACATCGAAAGCTGTAGGATATGCAAGACCGGAAGCACCGGAAACCCTTACGATTCCGCTGCCGACCCCAACCGCCTGGGCGCCGCCTGCGGAAGAGCCTGCGTCGCACATTTGGAGGCTTCGGGCCGCCTCAAATGCGCCTTGAAAAGCTCTTTCAGGGAAAATGAATAACCTTTTACCGGAGACTTCCCATGTTGAATAGTCAAAAATTAAAAGATTTCGCCCTCAAGGAGCTGAAGGTCGACAAGATCGCCATCGGCAGCATAGAGCGCCTCAAAAACGCACCCCCCGACATGAATCCTCTCAACATGATGCCACGCGCGAAATCGGTCATTGCTTTCGCGCAGCGCATACTCCGCGGCTGCTACCGGGGCATTGACGAGGGTACTCACTGGCCAAGTTATCAGGTCTTCGGCTATTCCGGCCTCAATCATGTCAATAGCAAGACCCTGTATCGCCTTGGCCGCTTTGTCGAGAGTTTCGGCTACGAGGCCATGCCGGCCCCCTCTTCCGCCTCCCTGCGCGAGTTTGGTCCGCGCGGTCCGAGCCCCAAACCCGGCAAACCGCCGCGCGAAATCACGCTTAACCTTCGCATCGCGGCCGCTTCGACGGGGCTTGGCGAGATCGGATGGAGCAAGGTCTTTCTGACCGAGGAGTTTGGCCCCCGGCAGAGAATCGGCATCATACTCACGGAGGCGGAACTCGAACCCGATCCCATACCGGAAAAAAAGCTTTGCGACGGCTGCAAACAGTGTGTCAGGGAATGCCCCGGCTGCGCCCTCCCGAAGGATAAGTCTGTCGAGATAGAGCTTAATGGCAAAAAAGTTTCCTGGTGTGATATCGACATTGGCAAGTGCAAGCTCACGCATTTTGGGCTCAACAGGAAGTCCTCGCCGCATTTTGTGAAACGCTTCCCCGGTGTCTACCTGCCCGTCGAGCAGCAGGAACTGACATGGCTCGAAGCCTGGGACCTAGGTTGGGCGATATTCCCCTTTGTCCCAACCTATGCCTCGCTAAGCAGCCACCCTGTTCCCATCTGCGGCGCACGGGGCTGCATAGTAGCCTGCATGAAACACCTTGAAAAGAAGGGCGTCGTCAAAAATCAGTTCGTGAACAAACGCGGCTTCAGCGACAATAAACCATGGTCTTTGCCGGAGAAGCCTCCTCACACTGGACACCATGGCTTTGTCTATGAACCAAAATACCAGAGTAGCGAGGATGGCAAGGATTCCTTCGCCCCTCCCTCCGACTGGTACTGAGGAGCCGGGCGGGGTGCTTGCTCCCTTTCGAACCCCGCCCTTGCTTAGCTGGCTTCCATGAGAAGGCTCTTGTCGAGAGACAAGCGGCTCAATTGTTCCGCGATCCAGTTCGAATGAGTCCCGGTTTCGAGCGCGATCCTAGCTCTTGAAGGTTCATGAAAGATCCGTGCAAAGTCCCTCAGCGGCTTGCGGCTGTTTACAATCTTTGCTCCCCCTCGCAAGTGCCTTTCAGCACGAAAAGTTCGATGTTTTTGTCCGGTACGTCCATGCCAACGAAAATCTCTGCGCTATATTTACCCATGCTAGCCTGCCTCCTTTTTTTGTGGCCGTTAATCCGGCCACGGCGTTATTATATGCGCTCAAGGACCAGGCAGCCTTCTCATATTATCTCGGGAAGAAAAAATGACTTTTGAGATGGCTTCGAGTTTAAGTAGGCTCAAATTATCTTGAATCACCAAGGGGCACTGTAAAACTATGGCTTCATATGACTGGCATTATGATGAGTTTGTTCAAAAGGGCACGGATTACGGCGACCTGAAAAATGTCGAGGAGTATGATGCCCGGCATTCCCGTTTCAGGGATTACGAAAAGGAAGCGGAGGAAAAATTATCGAAACTGAAGGCGGACAGCGAGTCTGTGATAATAGATTTGGGCTGTGGAACCGGAGCCTTTGCGCTGATCGCTGCGATGCATTGCAGAAAAATACATGCGGTGGACGTTTCAGAAGCGATGCTTGAATATGCGTCAAGGAAAGCTAGGAAGGCGGGCTTGGGCAAGATTGAATTCCACAAGGGCGGTTTCCTTTCTTATGAGCACAAGGGGGAGCCGGCCGATGCGCTTGTCTCCTCTGCAGTCCTTCACCATCTGCCTGATTTCTGGAAGCAAATAGCACTGAAAAGGATTTATAGCCTTATCAAGCCCGGGGGGCGTTTCTTTCTCTTCGATGTGGTTTTTTCCTTTAACCCGGATGATTGCGAAAAAGTTTTTGACGACTGGCTCAAGGGCATTGAAGAAACGCTGGGACCAGAATTTGCCCGTGAAGCCGCAGTCCATCTGCGGGATGAATACAGCACATTTTCATGGGTAATGGAAGGCCTTCTGGCAAGAGCCGGGTTTGAAATAGAGTCCTGTGAATATGAAAAAGGACTCCTGGCAAAATATTTGTGCAGGAAGCCAGTTCTCTGATCCTTGGCTTTTGCAGCGGGAAGGCTTACATTGCTTGCTTTCGACAGGATCAAGCTCATAAAGGACTGCGGACTATGAACAGGAACACATTTTTAAACTGCATCGCAACTCTTATCCTACTGGTGCTTTTGGTCATGGGTTTTCTCATGATAAGCGCCTTGGACTCTCTCCGACTGCGCACAGAAAAAGTTTCAGAAAAACTTGCGAACATAGAGGCAAAGATTTCAAAAGATACAAACACCCAAAACACAACGGTTCAAACGCCAGCGCCTCCCTCTACATCCACCGAGCTTGGCTCTAAGGGATCCTCAAACGATTTCCAAATCGCAAATTTGCGCTACTATGACAAGAGCGCCGAGCCGGGTGGAAGCCTGGTGACGGCGGTCATGGCTGAAACACCGAACATGAATTCACTGGTGAACAACGAGTCTTTCGTAAGTACTCTCTGGAGTTACTGCAACGAGGCCTTGGCAGACCGCGATTACGAAAACCTTGAAAGATTTGAGCCGCAACTGGCGGAAAGCTGGAGCATTTCAGAGGACAAGCTTACTTACACGATCAAACTCAGGCGCGGAATCCTATGGCACGACTTCAAGGATCCCGTCAGCGGCAAAGAATGGAAGGACGTCGAGGTCAGTTCCCGCGATTTCAAGTTTTATGTGGATGTGATCAAGAACGAGGATACCGACTGCGCCCCGATGCGCGTCTATCTGCAGGATATCGACAGGGTCGAAATAATCTCGGATTACGAATTCAAGGTCGTATGGAAAAAACAGTATTTCCTCTCCGAATCGATAACGCTCGGACTTTCGCCTCTTCCCCGCCATCTCTACCACGCTTATGATGGACCGTTCGACGGAAAGAAGTTCAATGACGACCACGAGCGCAATCGGATAATCGTGGGCTGCGGCCCTTACCGTTTTGAGAAATGGGAAAAAGGCCAGCGGATAGTGCTGAAGCGCTGGGAAAAGTATTACGGTCAGAAATATGGCGTTCAGCCGCCGCTCGAAGAACTTGTCTTTGAGCTTATCCAGCACCCCAACACGCAGTTTCAATCGTTGCTTTCAGGCAAAGTGGACCGGATAAGCCTCACGCCGGAGCAGTGGGTCAACCGGACAAACACGGCGGATTTTGCCCCAGGCGGTCCGATCTCGAAAATAAATTATCCCTCGATGTCCTACAGTTATATAGGTTATAATCTTACAAATCCTCTCTTTCAGGATAAGCGAGTCCGGCAGGCGCTAACCTGCCTGGTTGATCGCGGGCGCATTTTAAAGGACGTGTACAAGGATCTCGGGCGCACTATCACAGGCCCCTTCTTCATGGATACACCCTATTATGACAAGGACATCAAATCTTGGCCCTTTGATTTGGAAAAAGCCAAACAGCTCTTTGCCGAAGCTGGCTGGAAAGACAGCGACAATGATGGGATTCTTGATAAGGACGGCAAGAAATTCGAGTTCAACATGCTTGGGATCGCCTCAAGCGAGATTCAAAAAAGGACCCTGCCCATAATCAAGGAGGACATGGCCCGTGCGGGAGTAGTGATGAACATTCAGAACATAGACTGGTCTGTCTATGTCAAGCGCCTGGAAAACAAGAATTTCGAAGTATGCATGCTTGGCTGGACAACCGGTATTGATCCTGATCCCTATCAGCTATGGCATTCTTCGCAGGCCAAACTCTCCGCCTCCAGCAACCACATTGGCTTTCAAAATCCAGAGGCGGATAAGCTCATTGAGGAGATTCGCGTCTGCTTTGACCTCAAGAAGCGGATCGAACTCTGCCACAAGTTCCATCAGCTCCTCCACGAGGAGCAGCCTTACACTTTCCTGATCTCTCCGTCAAGCCTTTTGGGACAGTCCAGCCGTTATCGGAATGTCAGGGTATTCTCGACAGGCGTTCCCACCCAGATCATGTGGGAACCCGCCTCTGTCAGGCGCAAGGAGTCATCGGGCCTCTGAGCCGTTCCAGATTTCCGGACGCGCGTAGCAGCGTCCGGGATTCGTGAGTTCAAAGCCAAGCGCGCGCGCATACTCGGCAATGCGGCGGACAAGCCCAAGCTCCTTGTCGGGGGCATTGTTCCATTCTGCCCAGTCGTGAAAGATTATCGCCATATGCGCGCCATCTGCAATATGACGTTCCATCTCGCGCTTCAGATAGGGCAAGGGTTCGCCAAACTTTTTCCCGCAGAGCCAGCTGGTGTCGGAGTAGGCGCTCGGAAACCCCATGAGCGCAGGGAAACCAAGCGGGGAGTAATTGGTAAAATCAGTGGATTCCCTGTGCCCCGAGAGAAAACTGTTTATCATCCGCACTCCCATCCCGGCGAGCATCGCAAGTTCCTGCATAGCCTTCGGTGTTGTGTCGAAGCCCTTGAGGCGTGCGCCGCTGTCCGAAACTCCGCAGATCGAGACTGCCTCCGGCCTCTTTCCCAGCACCTTGAGGTGCAGGGCAAAGGACTTTTCATAATCCGCCCTCAGTTCTTCCAGTGAACGCCCGGCCTCATAGCCGACACCTATATGCGAGTAGCTGTGGTCGTGAAACTCAAAGAGTGGATCAGCTGCAAGCTCACGCCCCAAATTGCCGTACTCCTCCTCTCTGAATTCCAGCATCTTGCCAGTGCAGAAGAAGGAAACCGGAATCTCGTCGGCTCGATGTACTGCGGCGGCCTTTGGAAGAAATCCGTCCATTGAAGGATCTGTGGATTCGGTGTCATAACGCAAAAGCATCAATGGTTTCACTTTCCGACTCCTTAATACTGTTTGCAAAATGCTTTGGCTCTAAAATATTTCACTGGCGCTTTGGCAACAAGATGAAATTTCATAAATCAGGGAAAATCCACGGTGCCGTGCGAAGAGATTTGTGGAATAGGCTCAAAAAATTTTGGTTTTCCCGTAAAGAAAGTCCTTTTTGTGCCGATAATTTAAAGCAAACCTGACAGGGACGTCGGGCAAAAGAAACAGAAAGGAATCTGTACCATGAAAGCTTCGCCTGCCAAAAAGAGCCGGACAGAGCTCCGTCGGCGCCATCAAGGGCTCTTCTCGGAGCTGGAGGTCTTTCTGAATGCCTATCTCAATTCGCTGAAACGCACCGAAGCCACAGTGCCAGTGCGCAGCAACAGGCATTAGGCGGCCTATTTCAAATTGCGCTATTTCGGCTAGGGCGAAGAGCTCCAGGAAATGGAGCTCTTATCGCCATTGCCAAGTGGAATTTCTGCGTAAGTTTAGTTTTGAAATAGCCTTAAGCTAGCTCTCGTCCTTACAAAAGAGAGTGCGTTAAACAGTTTTTACACTATATAAGAACGCTAATTGTTCTCTGTTTCTATCTCCACAAAAATCATAAAAACTTATTTTCTGCTTCATATTCCGAATAGAGCTTGCATATTTAAAAATTTTTGATATAATCATGTTTAGTTTACAAAATTTCTACAAAGGCGCATGCGATTTTCATAACAAGTTAGGAGATCAATCTGACTGAATCCTCCCTTGGAGGAATGCCGGAAATCAAAGAAGCAAAACAAACTTGGAGAAATGCTCGTGCGACTGAATAGTCATGGGAGAGTAAGCGTGAAAAAGACAGTTGCATCGGGCAAGCTGCTTTCTCTTGCCAAGATGAACAGAACAGCTCCACATGGCTTGAACAAGCAAATTCAGGTTAATAAAGAATCCTCAATTCCGGCATGGAAGACTCGGGGATTTGTAAAAAAATCAGAGAAGGATTCTCAAAAAGTCATTGAACGCACAGCCCCTGCCGAGGGGCTTGTTCGGAATCCGGGGAGATCTTCCCGGTATAAAAGAGGGGGGGAGATGGGACCGGCGGACATTCGCCCCATAGTGGAAGAGGTGGCAAGATTTCTTAAGCGGGAACTAGAGGAAGTGTATGGTGTGATGATGCATTTGCAGGCACCACCATATCCGGTGCTGGCTTTTGCCGACAAAAAACAGCTGAGCCAGGTTCTCGCAAATCTGATCACTGCTTCGTGTGAATCCCTTCGGCTCCATTCAAAAGGACAAAATCCGAACAAAACCATCCGGATAGAGATGGCCCAAGGCAAGGGCTGTGCACTTATACAAATATGCAGAACCGCAAAAGAAGAGACCTCAAATATTCTTAGCCAGGTGTGCGAAGCATTTGTACAAAAAACCAGGATCGAAAATCCGGGGAGCTATGAGCAGTCTCTCGCCTCCTATGGCAATCCAAAATGGAAATTAAGACTTGGCGGAGAGAACTGTATGACACTTGAACTTCCAACTGGAATCGAAGCATGACTACTCACAGGGAAAAGGTATTGATCGTGGATGACGACCACGATATACGCAGCCTGATCAGGAGGGCTTTGTCTCTAAAAATGCCCGAGCTGGAAGTGGATGAAGCAGGAGATGGTTTTCATGCGCTTAGGCAAATGGGGGAAATGCAGCCCCATGTGGTCCTCTGCGATATCCACCTGCCGGGCTGTGACGGCTTTGCCGTCCTCCGCGTTGCGAATCAGGAACATCCCGACACGAAATTCATAATGTTCACGGGCTTTGACGACCCTAATACCTCGGTCGATGCCTTGCGCATGGGAGCCTCCGATTACCTGCGAAAACCGCTTGACACGGAAGAATTGATAATCGTACTCAGGAGGACACTCGCACACCGCCACGCCGAACGTGAACTGGAAGGCTATCACCGGCATCTTTCTGACCTGATCAATGAAGAGCGCCGCAGTGCTGAAAATTCAATAAAGGCCGAGGAAAGCGAACGGGCATTTTCCGAATTGAAGACGCGCTTCGTTGCGGTGCTTTCCCATGAGTTCCGCACCCCGCTTACGGTTATTCTTACCTGTGCGCAGCTTGTGCGCAAGTACGGCGACAGGCTATCCCCTGAGGAGAGGAATGCATCGTTGTCAAAGATTGAAAACGCAGTGAAAAACATGTCCGGCTTGATTGAAGGGCTCACTCTTCTTGAACGCACGCAAAGTGAATCCTTCAAGCTGGAAAAACAAATTACAGACCTCAGCGGCTTCTGCAAAAAACTCCTGACCGAAATGAACGAAGCGAATAACAAGCGGCATAAATGCGTCTTTTCGATGGCGGACACGGCTGGCGAAGAGGATTTTCAAAGGCATGTCGACATCAGGCTCCTCAGGATTATTCTTTCCAATCTGCTTTCAAACGCATTCAAGTATTCGCCCCCAGGCGCAGAGATAGGACTCCGGCTTTCCTCTCAGGGCAATGCCTTGCGGATTGAGCTTTCCGATCAGGGTTGCGGCATTCCCAGGGCTGACCAAGGGAAAATTTTTAATATTTTTGAGAGGGCCGGGAATGCTGGTACCGTCAGGGGCAGCGGACTCGGACTTTACATTGCCCAGCAAATGGCGACTGCGCACGGAGCAACCCTTTCCTTCAGCAGTGAAGAGGGGAAAGGGAGCACATTCGTCTTGGAAATTCCTGCAAAAAGCAAAGACTAACGAGAGCGAAAAAGGGGGTACAGAAATGAAAGTTCTGATAATAGACGATGAACAGGATGTCTTGGAGAATGTCGCGAAGATACTTGAGTTTAACGATTATTCCGTGCTGGGCGCAGAAAATGGCCATGACGGCATCCGCATGGCGAGGGAAGAGAAGCCGAATCTCATACTCTGCGACATAACAATGCCAGGCTGTGACGGATATGAAGTCCTGAATGAACTCAGGAAAGACCGTGCGACAGATGATATTCCCTTTATCTTCCTTAGCGCAAAGGCAGACCGCCCCAGCGTTCGTCGAGGCATGACTCTGGGGGCGGATGACTACATTTCAAAACCATTCCAAGACACCGAGCTCCTCGATGCCATAGAAACTCAGGCGGCAAAGAAAGCAGCAGCAGAAAAGAAATTGAAGGCCCATCTTGATGGTCTCCGGGGCTGTCTTTCAACCGCGCTTCCCCATGAGCTGATGACGCCGCTGAATGCGATTCTCGGGTTTTCTAATTTTCTGCAGGAAAAGGCGGGTGAGATATCTCCAGTTGATTTGCGCGAGATCAGCAGGCTGATGAAAGAGGGGGCAGGAAATCTGCACAAGCTTCTCAGCAAATTCATGCTTTTCGCCAAACTGGAAGGAATGTCTCATGATCCGGCCGCAAAGAGGAGGCTCAACAGCAACTGTAATACGGATGCGAGGCCCTATGTGGCGGATACGGCGGCAATTGTCGCGGAACGTTTTCAGCGTTCAGCAGATCTTCAGTTGCACCCGATTCCTCAGGCCACCCTGAAAATTGAAGAATGGCTTTTTGCAAAGGCGGTGGAGGAGCTTATTGAGAATGCGTTTAAATTTTCAGCAACAGGTACGCCTGTTGAGGTGAGGGGAACAGTCGCGAGCGGACTTTTTACCGTTTCAGTCACCGATTGCGGTTGTGGCTTGAGCTCTGAGCAGGTGGCAAGGATTGGAGGATATATCCAGTTTGACCGCCCTCTCAGGGAGCAGCAGGGAATAGGGCTGGGTTTGGCCATCGTAAAGCATATTGCTGAATTCCATTACGGTGCACTTGTGATAGAGAGCCAGCCGGGATGTGGCGCAACTGTCCGCTTTTCTGTCCCACTGAATCCGCAGAGTTCCAGTGGCTTGCAGGGCAGGCGCTAGGCATTCAGAAGATTATTATGCTTAAGTCTTTTAGCCCAGAATTCCATCATCCTATCCCGACGGCATTACTATCTTTTGAGTTACGATTTGCTATTAATCCTTGGTTTTAAAAAAAGATAAGAAAACCAGTAATTAATAGAGTTCTTCTTGTTTTTTGCCTCCCTTTGTTTATTGTTCCATAATGATAAGCGCGACAATTCTTGACATGCAATAACTCAATAGGAGACCAGAAGATGCGCAAGACCTCCAAGACCCTCATAATCGCAGGACTTATGTTGCAGTCCTTCTCCTTCCTGATGGCAGAGGATTCAAAGGTCTATTTTCAGGAGAATTTCCTGAATTACCGCGACACTGTTCCGGCCTGCGCAGAAAACGCATCTGTCGAGGTGGGGAACGATCCGATCTGGACCCAGAGCGCCGAGGGCAATTGCCGAATGAAAGAAGACGGTTTCGTCTTCAAGGAATTCGCCCCTCCCGCCAAGATTAGTTCCGGTCTCAAAAATTATGACGTATCCTTCAAATTTCGCTTCCAGGCTTGCCGTGACAAGGAAAAAGACAAAAGCAGGGAGCGCAAGTTTGAACTGCGGATACGCAATGATTTGAAGGGGAAAACCGGTGATGTGATTGTTACCCTCAAGCCCGGAGAAGTGAAGGTTTCGAGCGATGGCATAAGCCCGGCACTTGCAGCAGAGGGCAAACTTGGAGCCGAAATACCGGACAATGAATGGCATACATGCGTGGCAAGCGTCAAGGACGGAAAACTCAGCATCTCGATAGACGAAAAGCGTGCCATGAAACAGGTGCTTGATATAAAAATGCCTTCAGTTCCTGGCGCAGGTATCAACTTTTATGGCTTTAAAGACAATCCGTTCAGTATTTCAAACATCAGCATCCGCGATCATGCATTGCCTGACAACAGCATCAGCAATATCCTGCCTGCGCCTTTTAAGGATAGCGGGTCTTACAAGTCGGGCGGCGAAACCAGCGTGTTGGCAAACGACATTTTCGGGGCGACTTTCCGCACCGGGACAGGAAAAGACGCCGTCAAGATGACGATCAACTGGGCTGACGGGAAAAAGAACGAAATCAGCTTCGAGTCCGCTGGAATCACGATGGAGAAGAAGGTAAAAAAGGATGGAAAGGATATCAAGGAGAAATACGAACTTCCAGATGCCGTCATTCAGATAAAGGGCATTGGCGACAAAGGGAAGATGAGTTACTATATTCGCCCAATGCTCCGCCGTTACCACACCAGCTACAGCTTTACCGACACTTACCACGACATTATACGCGACTGGGAACTTCTGCCAAAGGCCTCCGAGTATCCGGTCAAAGTGGAATGCCAAAGGACGGAAAAGGGCGTCGATCTTTACCTTAACGGGCGTTTTGCAGGAAGCCTTGCGGGAGGCACGGTAAAAGACCTTGTCTTTTCGCTATCTCCAAGCGCCTCGATCAAAGATGTGCTCTCTGTAAAATCAGCATATTCAGCCGCGAAATACCTGCCGCTCGAAATCCCCGCATTGAGGATGGCGAAAAGCTTTGTTGACGCCAAGCCTTCCATGAATTCCGGCATGTCCGATATCAAGGGAATTCCAATGATTGTCGCTTCAGGAGAAGGCAGTGCCGACATTGGGTTGACGCGCGAAGGGCAGGGGAATTGGGCGCTCGAAGTTGATGAATATCTTGCGCGTTCCCCATTTGACGGATTTCTTTCTGAAGTTCATTTTTCAGTCCCGGCGGCCCCCTACTCAAGGGCCTGGGTGCTTTGCGCCGTTGATCCCGATCCCGCGAAGGATCCAATATTGACCACCCGGCTGGCGAGTTATGTCGAGAATGGCGTCGGCAAAAATATGCTTACAGACAGCGTCTTGACTTTGCCCAGAGGAGAAGAGAAGGCCGGAGAGGGAATCACCCTGGTGGGAACCGTCTCCAAGACGACTAAAGATGGCAAGAAGATTGATCTTCCTCTTTTTCTTGTGGAGGTGCCGCTTAAGACAGGAGAGATCATTGACCTTGCCATGAACAAGCCGATGCTAAACTTTGAATTCTTTGGCAAGCCCTGGGAAAACTTTGAGCAGATAGATAATTCCTGCAAGCCGGATCCAGATTCGAGGAGCGCCGTGCAGATATTTGGCGTCACCCTTGAAAAGTCTCCGGTAGGCATGGATATCGTAGAGTCTCAACCAGCAAATATTTTTGCCAATGACGAAAAGCCCGAAACGGGTCTGGTCCTCAAGTCATTTGCTCCGGCAAAAGGCAAAGTAAGCTGGGAAATCCTCGATGTAGATGGCAAAAAAGTCGGCAAGGAAGGTTCCGCTGATTACAGTTTTGCAAAAGCCGGAGAGGAGCAGAAAGTCAATATTCCTCTCAGTGCAAGCGAAATAGGCTGGTACGAACTTCTCATCTCACTCAAGGATGCAAATGGGAAAACTCTCATCATGCATCCGGCCCGCTTTGCCTTGCTTGGAAAAGATGAAAGAAAGGCCAGGAAGGAATCCCCCTACGGCACCTGGTGGTTCGATGGCGCACACAACACGCCAAAAGACCTCGACTTTGCCGGGCCCATCATGTTCAAGGCAGGCATCCGCATAGTTGCCTGGACTGGACAAAAAGAGAAAGCCCTCGAAAAATGGAGCCTCATCAAGGATCAGGTCAACATGCCATTCAAGTTCAAAGACCTTGAAAAGCCTGAGGAGGCGCTCAAAAAGGGCGAAGAAACCATGAATAAGCAGTTGGCGGACTATCCAAGTATCCGCGAGGTGCTGGTATATCATGAAAGCGGCCCGGGCAACGATATCCCGCTTGAACTCATCGGCATTAAGCCCCAGCTTTCTGAAGAGCGCATCAAACATGAAAAACGTTATGCCGACCTGCTGAACATGGCGGGCAAATTCTTCCGCGAAAAATATCCCAAGCTCAAGACAGTCGTCGGAAATGGAAGCGCATCACAGTCCTGCATAGCTGCAATTCTCCGCCATGGCGGCAACCCAGATTATATCGACTATATCGGTATTGAGGCGCCATCCCAAGTCTATATACCCGAAAAGCTTCAGGAATGGGCCTTGCAGGGCCTCAACATCGCCAAGGATACAGCCAAGCTGCTTTCCGGCCGTGACATTCCTGCCAACGGATGTTATGAGTTCACCTACCGTGCCGACAGGGACATGGGCGAGCAGCAACAGGCTGAGTGGTACATGCGCGATATCCTTATCAGCCTTGCAAACAAGTTCACACGCATCGGCCCCGGCATCCTCTTCGACACAAGCAACGCCTACTATAACGGGCTCTGGGGCGGCAGCGGCATCATGGGTCGCGGTCCCTATGGCTATCCCAAAAAAGCCTATGTGGCCTATGCTGCGCTTACAAACGTTCTTGATCAGGTTACGTTCCGTCGCCAGATACCTACGGGGTCCACGACAGTCTACGCGATTGAATTTGAGCGTGCAGACAAGAAATTTGCCTCAGCCCTATGGGCATCGAGAGGCGATGCTGAATTCGTGCTTGAATATGCAGGTGACACTCCCGTCAGGGTGGTTGACATGTATGGCCGCCGCAGTGAACAGAAGACCAGCGGAGGAAAACTGACGGTCAAGGCCGGTACCGCGCCAGCTTACGCGCTTGCTGACAAGGAGCTCAAAAGTGTGACGATAGGCAAGCGGTCCTTCCCGAAGGACGAGGCAAGGGCCAAGTTCGCCACTGTTGCTGCTGCACTCGACAAGCTCGACACTGTCGCAATTGACAAGGACAAGAGCCTTGATACACCAAAAGTATTTCCTCTTCAGACGCCTATCCGGCAGCTTGGCGACTTCGAGCTCCGGCAAGCGAAGGATGAGCAGAAGGGCGATTGCCTTGAGCTTGAACTCAAGACAGACAAGAACAAAGACCTCAGCAAGTACATCACCGAATACACCACAATCCGCCTGAAGCAAGCCGCTCCGGTGTCCGGTAAGCCGGCTGCGCTTGGCGCATGGGTTAAGGGCAATTCAAACTGGGGTCGCGTAATGTTTGAGATTGAGGATGCCGAAGGCGAAATCTGGCGCTCTGTGGGCACCAGTGGCTGGGGCTGCGATATACTCGATTGGCCCGGCAATATCTCGGTCAACTTTGACGGCTGGTGTTTCGTTGCCCTTCCGTTGAGAAACACAAAGCTCTTCAACGACCACAGCCCGGGCCCTGTTTTGGAACAGTGGGTTTCCAGTGGCGGCAACAAGAAAATTGACATGCCCATCAAAATCAGGGGGCTTATCGTGGAGATGAACCGCAAGCCGCTGGATCTCATTGACTTCAAGGACGCCAAGCCCGTGATCCGCATCAAGGATATCAGCGGCATCGAAGAAAAATAAGGCAATTCTGTTGTCCCATAAGCCGGGGATTGATTTCCCCGGCTTTTTTTATTTTCATTTCCTTCGGTATTGTATATTTCAGAGAAATGTAGGATAATAGACCTTATTTTTTTGACTACGGAACCCAAGGAGATTTTGTAATGTGCGCCAGGAAAACTGCTAAACTCGACATAAGCAAGGTTGACCAGAACATGCAAATCAAGCAGGCTGACGATAACGGCCTCGCTTGGTATTCCGCTGACGAAAAGCCGCTCGAACTCGTAGGCTTCAACTGGTATCATCAGGACAAGATTTTCAGGCGGATGCCACTCAAAACAGAGGAGCCGCTGCCAGAGGGTGTAGAGTGGCTTGCCTGGCACTGTGCAGGCGGCCAATTGCGCTTCCGTAGCGACAGCAGCCGTCTTATGCTGAAGGCCGAAATCCGCAACAAGGAACTCATGGATCACATGACGCAGACAGGAAGCAACGGGTTCGACCTCTATTTAGGCGGCCCCGGCCCTCTCAAGTATCGATCCTCGGCCCGTTTCAAGCTCTTGGAAACTGAGTACAACTGTGAGCTCTTTAAGGAGTCCCGGAGGGAAATGAGAGACTTTGTCATCAATTTCCCACTCTATAACGGTGTGAACAAGTTTGCCATAGGACTTGATGCCGGCTGCGCAATTGAAGCCCCTGCCGCCTGGAGCGACAAGCGCAAAATAGCAGTCTATGGCAGTTCCATCACACAGGGAGGCTGCGCCAGCCGCCCTGGAATGGCCTATACGAACATATTATCGCGCGATCTTAAGATGCCGGTTTACAACTATGGATTTTCCGGTTCGGGCCGTGGCGAGCCAATCGTGGCAAAGTGCCTTGCTGAGATTCAGGATGTCTCGCTTTTCATTCTCGATTATGAGGCAAACTGCCACCAGCCAGGCGGACTTGAGACCACGCTGCCTGTCTTCATAGATATCCTGAGGGTGAAACATCCAGTCACCCCTATCCTCGTTGTTTCAAGGATAAACTATAGCGTGAATGACGAGAGGCTTTCGGAGCGCAGGGAAATCCAGCACAACGAGGTCAAAAGGCGCCATGCTGCTGGTGACAAAAACATATATTTCCTCGATGGCGATTGCCTGCTTGAACGCGATTACGACGAGTGTACTGTCGATGGCGTGCATCCAAACGACCTTGGCTTCTACCGCATGGCAAAAAACATGGCTCCAACAATACGAAAGATAGTTACATGATCCCAAACTATCTAGGGCTGCTTCCCAGCCAGACCGTTCACTGAAACCTGGCCCTTGACATCAGGGCCAATGCAGCCTACAATGATAAGGAGTTGCGGCAGCACTCCTCTAAAACATCGCTTTGGTAATTGCAACACAAGAGAGGCCTTGCCTGAAAAACTGGTGGAATGCTTGTTCATGAGCGAATGCATGGTTGAAAAAAAGGCGCTTGCTGAAAACATTGAAAGCTTGAGCAATTTTTCCGAGCTTGCCCTGAGAAAGTTTGAGATTCCAGAGGACAGGAGGCAGGAACTGCTTATGGCTCTGGACGAGGCCATAACCAATATTGTCATGCATTCCTACGGAGAAGAAAAAGGCAATATCAAGATCGTGATAAGGGAGGAAGGCAAATGCGTCGAAGTTGAGCTGATAGACAGCGGGAAACTTTTCGACCCGACCCGCTATCCCGAACCTGACTTGAACGTGCCCCTGGAAGAGAGACAAGCAGGCGGGATGGGCGTTCCGCTCATAAGGAAGCTTACGGACGGCATGAAATATTACCATAGAGACGGAAACAATCATTTTATTTTAACGAAGAATATCGGAGGGAGAAATGGCTGAACGAATCCAGATAATCGAGGAGACGAGGAACGAGATAAATATCCTCAGGGTGAAGAATATGGTGCTCCTGGATCCTGGCATGGCGGAAGAAATGACCAAGAGCCTTCTGGATGCATTCGAATCCGGGGATCAAAAGGTTCTTATAAACCTTGCAAACGTAACAAGGATGTCGAGCCTTTTCTTCCGCTCCTTCATCATGGCAGGGAAAAAAGCCAAGGAGAAAAGGGCTGTCATGGCTTTCTCCAATGTCTCTCCCGCAATAAAAGCTGGC
>Ga0154565_1070_pt1 | contig 16323 bp, 12 predicted proteins | sample RifGroF2_FD_105708 | JGI IMG/M metagenome (GOLD analysis project Ga0154565, IMG submission 105708) | Lentisphaerae bacterium GWF2_52_8 | reverse complement strand
CGCAGAGAAGCCGTAAACCGACATGCGCTTGCATAGCGGCCACCAGAATCACCCGCGACGAAATAGTCCCGACACCGCTGCCCACATCGGAGGATTCATCCCCAACAAGGTAAAAATTCGGTGTGCGCTGGACTATTTTAAGTTCGGAGACAGGCCCCATTCCGGCAAGCCCCGAAACGGCTATCAAGGGAGTTTCAGGAAGACGGGAGAGGCAAAAACGAACAAGCTCTGCCTTGCAGGAAGGTCTGTCAAAGCACTCGAAAATAATATCTGCAGCTGGGATCAGCTCTTCGAGATTACCTGCTTCGAGGCGTTTGTTGATTTCTGTGAAGCGCAATTCAGGGCTTATTGCCCGGATGTTCTCCGCCAGGGCTTTTGTCTTTGGCATTCCCATCTGGGCGCGGGTGAACTGCTGCCTGTTCATGTTTGAGGGTGAAACATTGTCAAAATCGGCTACGGCAAGCGCCCCCAGCCCTGCGCGGGCAAGCATGATTGCCACATTGGAGCCGAGGCCGCCTGCCCCGGCAATGAAGGCTGTTTTTCTCCGGAGAATCCTGCTTATTCCGGGCGGGTTTGCCGCAAAAAATTCATCCATGCCGGCCTCTTTTTTCTGTTTTTTCAGGATTTACATTAACATCGCCCGGGCTATTCTGCCATGCTCCAGCAACTTTTCGGCAAAGACTCTTTGCAAAAAACTTTTAGGAACAGAAACACTCCAAATGAATCATCTGCATTTTTCTTTTGAAAGACACATGTCGATATAGAGGGTGGCAGTCCAGCCATAATCAGAGAAGGGCTGATGAAAGGGCGATATCTCTGGTGCATTCTTTCCCTTCCTCATCAGTTTTGGCGGGTCAAGTTCCAGACGGTCGTCGTAAAACTCGAAGAAGACGCCGTATTTTGAATACATTTCCTCGATCACGGCAAGGGTTTTTGATGTGAGATTTTCCGCTTCCTTCTCAAAGCCGTATCTCCGCAGGCCACGTGCGACGAGCCAATTGACGTTTATCCATACGGGTCCCCTCCACATGTCCTTGGAATAATCTAACGCGCAAGACCTGGCTACTGTGGCAATGCCAAAGGGGGTTCCGAATGTGCCGGGATTTTTGAGATGTTTGACAATCTTTTCCGCCTGGGCTTCAGATGGCGCCCCGCATATCAGGGGAAGGAATCCGGCATAGGAGAGAACTTCCGTTTGAATTCCCAAGTCATTATCGTAATCCATGTAGAGGCCGTTTTTTTCACTCCAGAGCCTTTCGTTCATAAGCGAATTGAGACGCCTGTGATGAGCTAGCCATTCCTCTTCCTCATCAGCTAATCCCAGTGTATTTGCGAAAGCTGCCATCAGCTCGCACTCATGGGAAAGGAAAGCATTGAAATCGATTGCATCAAGGTTGTGTGCCGAATCGAAGCGCGGAGAATTATCAGCGCCGCTTTCCCCTGAGCGGCACTTGGGATCCTTGCCAATGAGCCATTCAAGAAGCCCTGCTCCATCCTTGTCTCGGTTGAGCATGTCCCATTTTAAATAAGCCTTGAGCTTGGGATATAAGGATTCCAGCCAGGTTTTTGAATGCTCGGTTTCATTGAGCAACGAGACTCCGAGGGCAAGCAGCGGGGGCTGGGTTATTTCGAGCTTCTCAAAGGGGTCAGCCATGAGAGGAATTAAGCCATCCGCTCCTTGCGCATCAAAGACAGAATTGATTGCTTCCCTGGCTAGATTGATGTCCAGGTGGCGCAATCCGATGGCATGGAACACGCTGTCCCAAAGCCATAGCCTCCTGTGAGGCCAGCGGTCGGGCGTTGTCCAGTGTCCCTTGAAGATTCCTTCCGGCGAATACACCTGGGTCTTTAGCTGCGACAGGGCTTTCAGGAGGGCCTTATTTCTTTTTTCAGAAAACCTTCCCGGGATTTTGATGGATTCCAGCCATTTTGAGCGCAGGCCAATGAGCTTGTCAATATCGGTGGCCAGCAAGTCCGGCTTGAAATGAGATTTCACTCCTATGAGAGTTTTGTTCCCATCCTTTGCAGATTCTAGCCTTGCCGGTACAGCCTCAATCAGGCACGGTCCTTGAATCAGTATGTGATGGGCATCTGAAAAGGCTCCTTTGACAATCCTTCCATCAGGAAGGGACAATTCAAAGAAATCCCCTGCCAGTCGGACTTTGTCTGGAGGCGGGAATTCGATGCGGCATTCATCCGGCAACTTGATGTCGATTGCAATGCCATTGAAGGAGCTTCTGGCTGTGATGCCGTTTTCAAAATCGCTTGCTCCATCGATGCCGGAGAACGCCAGCAGTTGTCCTCCGCTCCATATGTCCAATCCATTTTTTATGCGCATCTGATTTCATCCTTTCGCATTTAAACAAATTATATGCAAATCAGCGCTTGAAACAACTGTATTGCACTTCATATATATACGTTAAAACACCATATATATTTGTTTTAAGCCAAAAAATCATGGCAAGTATTAGTAAAAACATCATATTGCTTGATGATGGCGTTACAAAGCTTGGCGGGCGGAACATTGGTAAATACCCCCTGCACCATTTCATCCACCACAAAAGTTCCGCCGGTGAGCCGGGTTGGCCGCTTAAACTGATTTCCACCGGAGAGGATGAATGGATTGACGGAGCTTATCGCTTCAGAAAGAATTCCTCTGTCTTCGCAATTGAGTTTGTGACGGAGGGGGGATTCCTGTTCGTGCAGGAAGGGCGCTCCTACAATATTGTTCCGGGGAACGTATTTTTTGTTCATCTTGGCAAGGACAATGAAATGTCCACCGGTGGGATTCCGTACTCCAGAAAAAGAACCATGATCGTGACAGGAACGTCCTTGCGCGGGATATTGGCGGCACTTGGTCTCGATAGGCATGATTTTATAAAGCCAAGGGATTTGAAGCGGACGCATGAGCTTTTTTCCAGGGCGGAAGAGGTATTTCGCGCAGCACGCCCTGGCTTTATGCGCGAAGCCTCGGCTATTGTCTATGAGACGCTTCTTTTTCTTGCCGATGGACTCAAATTCAGCGAGTTTCCAGAAACCTTGCAGACGGGGCTTGCCTTTCTGGAGGAAAACATTGACAGAAGGGTTTCGATGAAGGAATTATGCCGGCATTGTTCCTGCAGCCCGATGACTTTGTTGAGGCTTTTCAAAAGATACCTGAAATCTTCCCCCACGGAATATTTCATAGGAATGAAGATGGAACTAGCCAAAGAAATGCTGACTCTGACAAGCAAGCCAGTAAAAGAAATATCTCGGCAGCTTGGCTATTCCAGCCAGCTCCATTTCTCCTCAGAGTTCAGCAAGCGCGTTGGCCTGCCTCCGACAAAATACCGCCGAACTCCCAAGCTAATTGCCTGAATTAAAACTGGTCTCAAAGGTCAAAAAGTCTTGGATTTTGCTTCCCAGCGTTTTCGCCGCTGGAGCACGACTGGCGTGCCGCCAGTGTCGGATACCTCGGCTCAACTGCGTTTGCCTCGGGCAGCTGGACACTGTGAGTTTTTGTGGAGCCCTTGCTTCTTCCCTGTGCAATGCAGTGAGCGCAGCTATGAAAGGGACCGTCGTCCCCACTATCGGGTGCTCGAAAAGAAAAAATGACTTTTGAAATTAGCTCTAATACCAATTTGCAATCAAAGGGCCAGTATTGGGTTCAGGAGGAGGAGTGCAGAGGGGAACCCGGAACCGTCCGGGTTTCCCTTGCAAACAAAACCTGTTTCCTAAGCATTCGACACCGGCGGCGCGCCGGGCGGGATCCAGCGCCGAAACGCTGGTCGCCCAAAGGGCGAAATCTTGATGTTACTATCTTTTTGATCGCAACTCTGTATAATGACAAAGATTTTTGCTGCGCAGTTTCAAAATTCTCTTGACTTACGCAAACGTATGCGTTATAATCTTCGTACTTGTATGGAAATATTTTAAAGAGCTAAAAGATAACGTTTGCTATGGGAAGTTCGCTCCAAAAAATCGCCAAAAGCATGAATATTTCAGTCAGCACCGTCTCTCGCGCCCTCTCCGGGAAAGCGGGGGTCTCAAGTGCAATGCGCTCTAAGATTGTCGCGTTGGCGCAAGAGCAGGGTTTTGTGCCGGATCCGATAGCGAGTTCCCTTAAAAGCGGCAAGGGCTATGGGCTTGCACTGATCACCGCGCTTTCCCGCACCGAGATAAGCAGCTACCGGGAAGTGGCGCTCATGAATTTGGGAAAGGCCGCCTTCGGCTCAGTCCGGGTGTTCAATACGGGTGCGGGAGATGAACTTCTCGGGGCCGTGCAAGAGGCCCTGGCCGGAAAATGCCAGGCGATCATTGTCTGCGGAGTTTCGCAGGAATTGCCGCCACAGGTTTTGGAAACCCTCGCCAAACGCAAGGTTCCGCTGACCGTCGTTGATAGCCATTGCGCGGGTTTTGACCGGCTTCTTATTGACCGAGCCAAGGGTGTCTGCCAGGCCACCCGGATGCTGCTTTTAAGCGGTTGCAAAAACCCGCTTTTCTTTTCAAGCACCGGGCCGGAAGCTCCAGACGGGCGGCTTACGGGGATCATGCGTGGGTTCAACTCGGTAGGCAAGGAATTTTCAGGCCGTTACCTTGCGAGGTTTGCACATACTAATCTGCCCCCCATGAAACACGGATATGAACTTACAAGGCAAATCCTCAAGACCGCTTATACCGATGGCATTTTCTGTTATAGCGATACTTTGGCGATAGGTGCGATGAAAGCCGTTCTTGATGCGGGAGTGAAGATTCCCCAGGAAATCAAGCTTATAGGTTTCGATAACCTGCCGGTTACAGAGTATTTGCCCGTGTCCCTGACCACTGTGGCGCAACCCGTTGATTCGCTCGCTGAAACCGCCATCCGGAAAACACTGGCAAGGCTGGATGATTTTGATGCGGCATATACCGAGGAATCATTTCCGACCACACTGCTTCTCCGTGAAAGCGCGCCTGTCCACGAGCATTCTTTGCGTGCGGCAATTTTTGCGGAAGAATAAGGAAAGTTCAAACCATATTCCTTTTATTTAAAAGAGAGGTTTTTCAAGATGTCATTTAGAAATCTGAGTCCGCAAAAGATGTTCATGGACATTGCCGCCGAGCACCAGCCGGGCTGTGCCTTTGCAGCTAAGACTGAATTCAAAACGTGGAAGGCAAAGACTCTGCCGCAAGTTTTGAGGACGCTCGGCGATTATCCTGAACGCGTCGAGGCAGACCCTATGCTGCTGGCGGAGTGGGAGCACGAGGGCCTTGCCAAGCAGAAATGGCTGATCAACGTCTCGAAGCACATTTCCGCGACGCTGCTGATCAATTATCCGGCGGGATTGAGGAAGAATAAAAAATATCCCGCGATCCTCTGCTGCCACGGGCATGGAAAACATGGCAAAGAGCCTGTCATGGGCAATGATTCATCTCCGGAGCTCCGGGAATCGATTGCAAACCACAACTACAATTACGGGCATCAGATGGCGAAGGCGGGTTTCATCACTTACGCCATAGATTGGATTGGCTTTGGCGAGCGCAACGACAATAACAGGCCCAACCATTACAACAACAACTATTCCCGCGACTGGTGCAATCTGTACTATTTGCACGCCACAATGCTGGGGATGACATCCCTTTCGATCAATGTCACGCATGGCAAAGCCGCCACGGATTTTGTTTGTTCTCTCCCCCAGGTCGACTCTGAACGGCTTGGCACAATGGGACTGAGCGGCGGCGGGACGATGACTCTCTGGATGAGCCTCTGTGACGAGCGCTTCAAGGCTACCGAGATAATATGCTACAGTGATCTATGGGCGCATTTTGGCATACGCGACATCAATTATTGCGGCATGCAGGTTGCCCCCGGCCTTTACAAACTTGTCGATTTGCCAGACCTTCAAGGCTTGCTTGCGCCAAGGCCGCTTCTGATAGATATCGGCGCAAATGATTCGTGCTTTGTCGTTGATTCGGCAATGGCCTGCTTTAAAAAGCTTGAGCACATTTATGATGCGGCAAACGCGAGAAAAAGGCTCGAACTAGACCTTTTCCCCGGCGAACACGGCTGGGGTGGAAACAAGGCAAAAGCTTTCTTTAAGAAATATCTATAACACTTAACCTTTACAAGGAACATGGCATGAGTACCAAGAAACGCTACGCTGTCGTCGGAACCGGAGGCCGCTCCGTGATGTTTATCGAGGCCATCGCAAAAACTTTCAGGGACACAAGCGAACTCGTCGGATTCTGCGATATCAGCCAGACACGCATGAACGTTTACAATAAGAGGCTCGTCTCCGAGTTCGGCCATCCCGCAGTCCCCTGCTATCCCGCAAGTGAATTCGACCGCATGGTCAAAGAGGCTAAGCCGGACACCGTAATCGTCACCTCCATGGACTGCACCCATCATCTTTACATAATTCGCGCCATGGAGCTCGGTTGTGACGTCATCTCCGAAAAGCCCATGACCATCGACGCTGAAAAGGCCAACGCCATCTTCTCTGCCATCAAAAAGACCGGCCGCAAAGTCCGTGTCAGCTTCAACTACCGTTATGCTCCGGTCGTTACCAAGGTGAAGGAGCTCATCATGCAGGGAGTTGTGGGCAAACCGCTGGCCGTGGATTTTTCCTGGGTGCTTGACACCAGCCATGGCGCCGACTACTTCAGGCGCTGGCATCGGGAGAAAGACAAATCAGGCGGACTCCTCGTCCATAAGTCAACGCACCATTTTGACCTTGTGAACTGGTGGCTCGAATCCCAGCCGCATACCGTATTTGCAATGGGTGACCTCAAATTCTATGGTCGCAAAAACGCGGAAGAACGCGGCGAAAAATACTCATACCCTCGTTATACCGGAGTGGCCGAAGCCGCAAAGGATCCCTTCAGGCTTGACCTCAATGACGGAAAGGATGACGGACTCAAAGGCCTCTACCTCGACGCTGAAAAGGATAGCGGCTACATCCGTGACCGGAATGTTTTTGGCGAGCCTATCAGCATTGAGGACACAATGGCGGTGATGGTGCGTTACCGCAATAACGTGATCATGAACTATTCCCTGATAGCCTACTCTCCCTGGGAAGGCTATCGCGTCGCAATCACAGGCACAAAAGGCCGCCTGGAACTTTACGACAAACACGGTTCTCACATCATCGCCGGTCAGACCGACGACGAATTAGCCGCCACGCAGGCGCGGGGGCATGAACAAAGCATCCGCGTTTTCCCGATGTTCGGAATTCCCTATAATGTTGAAATACCCAAGGCTGAAGGTGGGCATGGCGGAGGAGACAGGGTGCTGCTGGAGCAAATATTCTCGGAAAACCCTCCGGCAGACCCCTTCAAGCGCGCCGCCTCTGAACTTGACGGTGCCGCCTCGATTCTGGTGGGAATCAGCGCGAATGAGTCAATGCGCAATGGACAGCCAGTCCTCTGCGAAAAACTCATTCCTTTGCCCTCATTCTAGCGCGCCAGGCCAAGTGTTTTGATACTTCGCCTCAGCATTCGCTTGGATCAAGAGTGAAAGCGGCCATAGTCCCACGCCGCAAGCTTTTAGCTGAGTAGCTGACTTATGGTGCAGGGTGGGGTGCTCGCACCATTTTATGTCTCGGCTGCTACGCTGACTCAAAACTGGCGCAAACGGGGTTGAGCGCCGACAGGGCGAAATCTTTAGGCTTTTAAAACCAATTCTATTCTGCTGTGCTGGATAGCATCTGCCTGAAAATAGCAGGCCAGTTTTGGCATGCCTTGCGGAATAATGGGATGTGCCCCCCTCCATATCATATGACATGGAGGGCTCCCTTTGTTAGTCTTTCGTACGTCTATGAAATTATATTTTTTGAATAAATTATCCTTAAATAATTCACATACATTTTTTTAAAGCATTTTGATATTATGGGCAAAAAGCTGTAAAAAATAAGTCTTTAGCTCTAAGGTATTAACGCATAGGATTCTTCTTCTGAGACACTTGCCGGGCCTTATTGATTTACTGGCATTATTCCATTAAAAAGACTTCCTCCTGCCAGGACAAAGAATTTGCCAGCCTTGACAATATCTCGGAAAGTCCTTATAATTCATTAAGTAGGGGGATGATAGATAAATGGGGAACGGCATATGAAATTCAGGAAATCATGCAGTTTTACTTTGATAGAGCTGCTTGTGGTCGTTGCCGTGATAGCCATCTTGGCGGCTTTGCTTCTCCCTTCCTTGACGCGGGCCAGAGAGCTTGGCAAGAGAATGCTCTGCCTGAATAACCACAAGCAGATAGGGCTTGCCGTTTCTTTTTACACCGCTGCGAACCGGGAATTCATTCCATTCACCCACAAAAGATTATATGGAGCCACATTTCCATGGGTATATTGGTTTGAATTCCTTTTTACCGAACTGGCAAATGATGGCAACCCCTACGGTTACTGGAATGCCAACTGGGGGAAGCAACATAAAACATGGAATTTCTTTCTCTGCCCTTCTTCTCCCAGCAGGGGCGATCTGGATACTTCGGCAACGTGGAGAGTGCAAACCCCCATGTGGGGCTCGGTCTTCTACGGCGCAAACATGAGTTATAATTTCGACTGTTTAAACAGGGGGAATACGACCGATATAGATCCCCTTACGGGCGCTAGCTATTCACGGCCTATTTCCAATAGGATTGACACGATAAAAAGTCCTTCGCGGAAGTTGTTGATTTGCGACCATGGCGATACCAGCGACGGCAATAATATTAACCGTTGGTGGCTTGTTGCCCAGGCCGCGATTAATGGGCAGTATCTTCCCGGAGGAGGGTTAAGCACTGGAGGCCAGGCAAGATACGGCACTTATGGGACAACGCTCAACGCAGCTCGCATTCGGGATTGGTGGAAGGGCCGCCATGTTGGAACCAGCAACCTGCTCTATGTGGACGGGCATTGTGGTTCCTTGCAGGGTTCTGTTCTTGGGGCTGCCGCCTATGTCGGGGTTGCCAACTACAGCTATCTTAACCCCGGCGGGCTCTTCTCCGCCTGGGATTACTGAGCGTCCGAGCCGGTGTTTAATGCCTCGCCTTCTCTTCTTCTGCTTACTGCATTTGGCACGAATTCAAAGCTAGCTCAGTGAGTGCAAGGTAATGAAATGGCGCTTAAGAAAGAAGCTGAAGGAGTGCTGCTGCGGGAATGTTCTTTCCCTGGGTCAGGATTGAAGCTCCGGCAGCGGAAAGAATCTGGGCCTTGGAATATTGCATGGATTCGGAGGCCATTTCGGTGTCGCGGATTGTGCTTTCGCTGCTTGTGAGGTTGGACTGATAGGAAAGGAGCCCGTCTCTTCTGTTTTCCAGCGTTTTTTGTTCAACTGCGGCATTGACGCTGGCTTGGGCTACAAAGTCTACGGCCTTGTCGATCATCCCGACCGCCTCGGGAGAATCTGCGGAAATGCCTGTGACATCGTTGATGATCTGATCCCAGCTTACAGGCGTGTCTGTCTGTGTATTGACGCTGTTATCGCTGTTGTAGGTGTAGGTGCTGACCGTGCCGATATTTTGGGTATTGCTGACCTGAAGGTCGCTTAGGGGCATGGAAATTTTCTGATCCGTACTGGCTCCGGCCTGGACGCTCAAGGTGCCGCTTTGCACCTTGTCGCCTTCGGGAACCGGTATCCCGTTTCCTCCCCGCAGCAGGTAAAGTCCGTTGAAACTGGCTGCCGCGCTTGAGTCGGAGGAGATGCGCGTGATTTCCTGCTGCAGGGACTTGAACTCGGTGTTTAGATTGGTGCGGTCCGTGGAGGACATGATGCCGCCGGATTCCACGGAGAGCTGTTTCATCCGGTCAAGTTGCGTGGAGATGCTCTGGATCCAAGAGCTTGAGGTCTGAGCGGTCGAGATGGCGGTGTCGACATTTGCTATTGCGGCTGCGGAGCCCTTGATTTCGGCACGCATCCGCTCACTGATCCCGATTCCGGCAGGATCGTCGGTGGGCAATATCTGCCCGGATGAGATGCGGGACATGGACTTTGATACCGATGCCTTGTTTGTGGCATAGGCGGACCATATCCCAAACATGTCAATACCGCCCTCGACCCTCATAGAGACTCCTCCATATCCTGGCATAAAAAGGACGCGAAAGAATGATCATTCTCCTACATAGTAGATTTTAGCATGAAAAGCGATCAGCTGCAAGTCATTTCTCTTTCTTTGCAGTCCAAGCGGTTATTGTGGATGGTTTTCTTGAAGCAGTGCATTTATATCAGGATAGACAGCAGGCATATGGAATATCCTGCAGGACTTGCTTCTGGAGATATTCGGGACTAAGGCGATGTCTGAAAAAGGAAGCCTGCTTATCCTGCAATAAACCTATTTTGCCTCTTAATTTTTGATCCGACTGAGCATGACAGGGTTGCTTGTCCTTGATTGCCATGCTATTCATCCGGGAGAGTTGATTTTCAGGAAGAACTCTATAAAATCAGAGGAAAGAATAATGGGAAAGCAGAAAGTCAAACTGCCGGAATGCGGCATTTTGCTAGGGAGTGGCGTTTATCCAATGAGCGGGGATTTTCTCCTTGGAACCCTTCACGCACATCAGGCTTGGACTCCACAGAGCTTTTATCCTATGGAGATGATCGAGAAGGTTCTGAAGGACAACCAGGGGAACCTGGCTCAAGTATGGGGCTATGCGCGCGGTTCGTCGCCTGCAGTCATTGCGGCGTGGAAGTATGCGCTCGACGAGATAGGCGTCAATATCCCGGAGCCCGACTGGGAAAAAGGCACGAACATCCTGCTCGACGAATGCGAGGAACTGAAAAAACATGCGGATCGCTATGGCGCGGGAACCGCGCGCTTTATCAGGGAGGCCGCCGCGAAGGGGATATACACCGCGCTGATCTACGTTGACAGCAACGACGAATGGATCAAGCATTTTCATGATGTGGGCGAGTATTACCTCGGCTACGATTTCGGGGAGCGTTTCACTTTCAGTTTCAAGAATGCCGTTACCGAGGGGAAAAAGCCTTCCGAGATCACCCTCAAAATGCTGGCGGACGACCTTGTTGCCAGGGTAAAGGCGCATGTTGACGAGCGCCACGCGAAGGGGTGGGGGAATGTGATGGCCACAAGCTCCAACTTCTACATAGATTATGAAGTGCTGGCCGGCACGGATATTCCGGTCGTGGAGGATTTCGCCTTCTGTCACTTGAATCTGGCCTCGGCTCTTTCACGCGGCCTCTACCGCCAGTACGAGCTGCCAATCTGGGGCTCTCATCTTGCCCACGAGCACTATGCCTGGATACCGCAGAAGAGTGGGCTCAGATACGCGCTGCTGCGCGCCTCGATGTACCAGAAGTACATGGCCGGAAGCAAGATGATCATCAATGAGAGCGGCAACTGGTTTGTGGAGGCCTCCCTCTGCGAGGACTCACCGAAGTTCACGTTCCCCCGCGTCCCTCTCAAGCCCGCAGACGTCCCGTGGAGAGCCAAGAATCCCATCAAGTTCATCCCCTATCAGGAGGAGGCGCGCAAGCACTATCCTAGCATTGGCTACGATTCTCCGTGGTGCCGCGGCTACCGCAAAGAGATTTCCGACTTCTACGACTTTGTGAAGGAAAACGGCACGCCCGAAGGGCAGCCCGAATCCACTATTGCCATCGCCAAGGGCAACCTCGACCTCTCTCATGCCCGCTACATGCCGAACTACGCCATTGCGGGAGCTTCCGAGCTTGCGGACATCAATCCGCAGTGGTATGAAGGGGTTCCCGAGCGAGGATGGGAGATTGTGAGGAACGTTTTCTATCCCTTGCTGCCTGTCCTTGACAATTATCCGAACCATTTCCTTTCCGGGTCTCCGCATGGCATGGTGGACGTGGTGAGTTTCGCGCAAGAGAAGATAAGCGCGGAGTTCCTCAGCGCAAATTACAAGGCCATCATTTTTTCGGGCTGGAACAGCTCTTCTGAAGAGCAGTACGAGGTATTGAGGCAGTACGTCTTTAACGGCGGAAAGCTCTTTATTTCGATTCCGCACCTCTCCAAAAACAATACCCGCAACTATGGCTCCTACACCGTCGATGAGCTTGTCAATGGCGGCGATTTCTCCGAGCTCTGCGGCGTCAAAGTCAAAGGCAAGGGGGGGCGCTTTTACTGGGCGACATTGCCAGATGACAACAGCGAACTCGGCGTCAAGTTCCCGCGGCGCTTCGGCATCATGGCCGTTTCCATGGGGGAGATCGAAATCACAGACCCTGCAATGCGGACGCTTGTTGTGGATGACGAACAGGCCAAACCCCTGCTTCTCCATCGCAAATACGGCAAGGGGGAGGTTTTCTTCCTGAACTCCTGGGCCTATCCCGGCGCTCTTGAGCACGACGATGGCCCCGGAGCCACGCTGGAAGCAAAGGCGAAGGGCGGCCTGATCGGGCTTATCTTTCAGCACATCGCCAAACTTTCGCGTGGCAATGTCTGGATCACCGACGACCAGGTTTCGCCAGGATCGGAATGCGATTACATCACGTTTTCCTATTTCCCCGAAGCCGGCAAAATATGCCTCTTCAACGTGGACTTCAGGAATGGCCACTCTTTCTATTTGCACCAGTTCGGACTCTGCGGCCGGATCGAGCTGGGAGCCTCGGAATTCCGGATGATTGAGACCACAAAGCTGAAGCCGTCAAAGGCCTGAAAAGGCTGATTACGCAATAGTGCTTGGCGGCCCGGTTTTCGGACCGCCAATTTTTTTATACACTGCTTGTAAAGGGCGATCACGAGCGGCATCATTATGGAAGGGGGCTAAAACTGCATTAAGGGAAGGGGGGATTATGGGCGGGATCAAAAGGGCTGAAAAAGCAATCAATGAGATTGCTGATTTTCAATCATTCGTAGTCATTGGCGACCCTGGATGTGACGGGCTTGGCGCGGAAATAATGGCAACTTTCGCAAAGGCCCTCAGCATCGAGGAATGCGGGTTCCGGATCGTGCTTGGGGACATTGTTCCGCTCGGCACGGAGAGCCTTTACAGGAACGTGACCGCGTTTGTGGATTCCCTTGCTGCGGAAACTGTCCATATGGTCTGCGGAAACCACGACAAGGAACACTATACAAAATTCTTTGGCCTCAAAAACTACATGCTTGTCAATGGGAGAAGCCTGATCGTGGTCCTTGATGACTCGCGGCGCAGGTTCGATGATGAAACGGTTTCCTTTCTCGATTCCTGCCTGAAAGGCTACTGCCGCGAAAACATTGTCCTCATCTTCCACATACCGCCGCCAAACAGCATTTCCACAAATTCGTTGAGCGCCGGAGAATGGGAGAAATTAAGGAAAATAATCCTGCCCTTCCGTGAAAAGATACGATTCATCATTTCGGGGCACGTCCACTCCTTCTTCGAAGATACGATTGACGGAATCAAGCTCGTGGTCACCGGTGGCGGCGGTGCGCGCCTTGACTCTCTTGGCGGCGCCTTTGATAAGAGGAGAACCTTTCATCACGTGCTGCGCTTCTTCTTTGATTCCGAGGGCAAGCTCAGTTACAGGCATCTTTCCCTTGACGGTGCAAGTTACAGGCGCGAGCTCGGCGATGAGAGGCTGAAAGGCTATCTTTCAAACGCTTTCCAGAATGAATGCGCGGCTCATGTCAAATACCTGCTCTTTGCGAAGGATGCGGAAGAGAAATCCCTCCCCGGCCTGGCAAAACTCTTCAGGGCTGCCGCCGATGCCGAGTTCTTTCATGCGAGGAACCATCTGAATGCCCTCGACGGCATCAAGACGGCCTGGGAAAACCTGCAATCCAGCAGGGAACGGGAAAGCTACGAGATTGAGAGCATGTACAAGGAATATCTCGACTACGCTTCGGAGAAAGGCTGGAGCCTTGCGATGTATTCCTTTCACGATGCGCTGGAAGCTGAGAAAATTCATCACCGGCTCTTTTCGGAGGCAATTGCGGCAGGTGAAGGCAAGGACATCGAGATTTCGCGCTACTTCACCTGCAGCTCATGCGGGCAAACCTTCAAAAGTGATAGCGCCCCTTTGCATTGCCCTGTCTGTGGCGCTCCGCATGACAAGATACGAGAAGTTGAATAGACATTTTTGCTGATGCCGTGCTCACTTTGACGGAGCTGGGGACGGTGGCGGCTTTGGCGTGAGATCAACCTTTATTTCCACTGTGGGTGGCGATATTTCCTCCATTGGCGGCTTCCCGGCTTCCTTTGCAGGCGTTGGAGTCGGGGTGTTTTCTGCAAGAGGTTTTTCAGGCGCAGGTGGAGCTGGGGCGGGGGGCGGTGCGGGAGGGGATGTTTTGGCGACGGACTGAAGTCCCATTTTGATCGGAAACCCTGCCCCGATTTTTACTCCGGCGTCGACTTTTTTCCCGGGGGAATCATTCTTCAGGATAAAGTTCTCAGGGTAGAGGAGAAGAATATCCGAACAGCCTGACTCTGTTTCGTACTGCTTCATTTCAGGCTGCTGGAATTCGAGCTTTAAGTCCTGGGTGTTTCCGGCAATGAGCGCCTTGCAGATGCGCTTGAGGTCCTTAATGCTGTGAGCCTGGCCTTTGCTTGGTTCTGTCTTGCCGATGCTGAGACCAGCATTCATGAGGCAGTCCTTAAATCTGAGCTGTCCGGCTGTCTGGGCGTCGCAATTTGAATACTGGCAGACGATGTTGTCGAAGGAGTAGAAGATGCAGTTGCTTGCGGATATATCCGAACTGCAATCAATGTAGAGCGCGTTGGCGGTTTGTCCGGCGGCATTGCCGATTTTGTCTGGATGGAAGACAATGCTGCAGTATTTCATGTCGAGAGACCAGGGGCCGTTGACGCTTATCCCGCGAGCCGCGACATTGTATATTAAGCCCTTTGGCTTGCTGGTGTTTTCCAAGGAGAAATCAAGGCTGTTGCAGACGGTGTCGACTATCGAGGCATCCTTGGTGAAGCTCAGGGTATTTGTCCAAATGCCGCGGACGATCGAACCTTTTCCTTTCAGTTTGATAGACGCCATGACGTACTGGTTGGGTTCTCCCTCAATGATGAGGTTGTCGGCGTTGAATTCGAGTGTTCCGGGGTAAATGCCGGGGAGGAATTTGATGTTGGAACCCCTTTTGATCTTCTTGAAGACTTCATTGGGAGACAGCGAGCCACTCTCCTCTCCTGACGGGCTGCACACGAGGATTTCCTTGCCTTTTTCCGTGCGTATCTTTGACGCGGCAGAGTCCATGTTGTCCGCCAAGAGCGGATGAAAAGCAAAAAGGAAACAGAATACGACAAAGGGGGGAAAGATAATATGGCGCATTGTTTTTATCTCAGTCATAAAAGACTCCCCGGAGGCGATGCCGCCGGATTACAATATTCATGGACGGAGTAATGAACCGCCCATATACAAGGACCACTGTAAAATAGCACATTCTTTCAAGAAAGAAAGCCTTCAATCGCCATGCTTGTGGTGATGGGCTTTGAACATGAAATCATCCACGTCTTTGCCGCAGTCCCTGGTGCAAAGGCTTACTAAGATAAGGGCAATGAAAGCGGCACTTACGCCGAATATTCCGGGGCCGCCAGAAGTCGGTAATCCGATGAAGGATTTTACTCCCGTGAGCAGCAGGATAATGAAAAACACTGATACTATCAGGCCGGTGATCATGCTGGCAATCACTCCCTGGCGGGTTGCGCGGCGCCACCATAGATTCGCCATCATGGCCGGAAAGATTGCGCTGGCCGCGATGCCGAAGCCGAGGGTTACCAGCCACGCGACGTTTTCTTTTTTCAAGAGAACGGCCAAGACCACGGCGACAGCCGACATCAGCAGGGTTGTTATTTTTGCAATGGCAAGTTCCTGTTTTTCTGTCGCATTCCTGTTGATGTAAATCTTGTAGAGGTCGTGGCTGATGGTTGAGGCGCTGGTAATCATCAGGCCGGCTGAAGTGCTGAGGATGGCCGCCACTGCTGCTGCGGCGGAAACCGCCATAAGCCAGGGGCCGCCAACTTTCAGACTGATGTCCAGCACTGCCATGTTCTTTGCCAAGCCCACCCCTTTGGGCCCTTCAGCGATCCACGCGCAAAGCTGGGGGTAAATCGAGGGGATGAGCATGAAACCCAGAATGATTGCGCAAAGGTAAAAGATTCCCAATGCTACGATACAGAGCGTAACGCTTTTCCTTGCAGCCCTTCCGTTTCGTACAGTGTAAAACATGATAAGGATGTGCGGAAGTCCGGCTGTGCCGAAGACGAGAGCTATTACGGTGCTTATCTGGGCTATGGTGTTGTCTGTCTTTACTCCTATGCTCATGACGCTGGGGGCATTTGGCAGCATCTGGCGGGCAGTCGCGACGGCTTCGCCTGCTGGCAGACTTTTGATAGCCTCTACTACTGCGGGGTTTTTGCCGGCGATTATGGGAGGTACCGCCTGTTGGGCTGTGGCGAGGATGTTGTCTATTGA
>Ga0154565_1101_pt2 | contig 16676 bp, 17 predicted proteins | sample RifGroF2_FD_105708 | JGI IMG/M metagenome (GOLD analysis project Ga0154565, IMG submission 105708) | Lentisphaerae bacterium GWF2_52_8 | reverse complement strand
CCTAGACAAGGTTCCCGGCAGCGGTGGCGGAGTCGGGCGCGTCACCGAAAAGGACGTGCAGGCCTATCTCGAAAGCTCGGGTTATTTGCAGAAGAAGATCACGCCGACGGCGTTTGAGGTGGCGCGCAAGGAGAAGCTTGAACTCCTTGAAATCGAGGGCAGCGGCGATCAGGGGCGCGTTACGCTCTCAGACGTCCGCGCGGCGGCCTCGGAGAAGCCCAGGGAGATGTCCACGATGCGCAAGGTGATTGCGCGTCGCCTGACGGAGTCCAAGCAGCAGATACCGCATTTCTACGTGACGGTACCCGTTGACATGACGGGTCTCATGAAGAAGCGCGCGGCGCTGAAGGCCGAAGGCTGCAACCTGAGCGTGAATGTTTTCATCATCAAGGCCGTGGCGATGGCTCTGCGGGATTGTCCGGCAGTGAATGCCTCATCCGACGGGCTTTCGATTAAGAGGAAGAGCAAGGTCAATGTGGGCGTGGCGGTGAGCCTTGAGAACGGGCTTGTCGTGCCGGTGATCCGCAACGCGGACCGCAAGGCGCTCGACGAACTGCATGCTGAAGTCGCGGAGATGGCCGAGAAGGCGCGTGGCGGCAGGCTCGGCCCGGACGACATGAAGGGCGGCAGCTTCACGATCTCGAACATGGGCATGCTCGGCGTGGAAAACTTCGCGGCGATCATCAACCCTGGCGAAGCCGGAATCCTTGCGGTTTCATCGACGCTTCCGACGCCCGTGGTGCGCGACGGAGAGGTCGTTATCCGCGAGATGATGAAGATAACCCTGAGCGCCGACCACCGCGCCGTGGATGGCGCCGATGGCGCGCGTTTCGTCAATTCTGTCAAGGAAAAACTCGAAACACCGCTTTCATGGGACTCATGGCTGTGATAGAATAGCTGTGAAGACCCCTCCGGCATCCGGCGGGAGGGGTTCCCATTGAAAAGCGAGGCACCCGGGATGAAGATATCTGCCAAAAGGCTGCGGGCTGGCTTTTGCGCGGAGACATTGGAATGAGCGCTGAAAAACCCGCGATGCGCCTGGTTTTCCTGACAGACAATCTCAAGTTTTCCGGAGGCCGGAATTTGATGCTTGAGTACTCGCAGTATCTGCGCGAGGCCGGCCATGAGGTTTCCGTGCTGACCCTGAAGCCGGAGGGCGAACTTGCCAATGTCTTCAAAAACGTGACGAAAGTCCCCTCCTTCAAGAGGGCTCATATCCCGCCATGCGACCTGATCGTGGCTACAAAGCCTGAAGACGTATTGGCTGGCTGGCGTTCGAAAAGGGGCAAGGTGGTACATTTTTGCCAGGGGCTTGAACTGATAGACCTTGAACAAAGGATTTCGGGGGCCGTGATCCCTGAACGATACAAGGGCAAGGGCTTCCGCGCAAAACTCACTCTTTTCCGCAAGAAAATCTCCTGGCGGATCCGGCATTTCAAGACGGAGCGGATATACCGCTTGCCAACGCACCTGGTCACAGTTGCCGCGCCATTGCACAGTGAACTGTCCCGCCGCTACAAGAGGCCCGTGGAACTCTGTCTCAACGGGATTCGAGCCGACTCTTTCCGTCCGGCGGAAAAATTCCGGGAACCGCCATTCACCAATGAGCATCCGCTCAGAATTGTGAACGTGGGTCCGCTGGATGTCACATTCAAGGGGATCCGAACGACACTGGCTGCATTTGCGGAACTGAAGGCGCAGGGGGCTCCGGTCCGCCTGCTGAGAATCTCTCCCAAGCTTTTGCCAGGCGAGAGGGAGGCCTGTCCAATGGTGGACGAATGGCATGAAAAACTGCCGCAGGAAAAGTTTGCTGCGCTTCTCCGCTCGTGCAATGCCTACATTTCAAATTCCACGGAGGGCGAAGGCTTCGGGCTGCCCGCGCTTGAGGCAATGTCCACAGGCCTGGTCTGCATACTCAGCGATATCGGCAGTTACCGGAGCTTTGGAGATCCCAAGGATTATGCTGTCTTTGTACCCGAATTTGATGCAAGTGCAAGCACGTCCGCAATTCTTGAGCTGCTCAAGGCTCCTGCGGATCGATGGAACGGCTTGAGGGCCCGCGCGATAGAAGTTGCAAAAGGGTACTCCTTCGGGGACGCCTGCAAAAAATTCGAGGCCATTCTCAGGACACTCGTCCCCCCTTCTGTCTCCTGAGGGCTGGACAATCCCAAAGGCGGGAGTATCTTTCAGCCTTGAAGAGATTTATGTAGCGAGGCACTTTGGCTAAGATAATGCTAGTTGATGACAGTCCGCTCTCACGGACTTTGATAGCGGGGATACTATCTGCGAAGGGTCATGAAGTCAGCACCTTTCAGGATGGACAGGAGGCTCTTGCCCAATTCGCAAACATCCGCCCCGACGCAGTTCTTCTCGACTTTGAAATGCCAGGGCTCTCCGGACTCGAAACATGCATCGAGCTTCGCAAGAGGCCTGACAGTTACAATGTCCCCATCGCAATCGTGTCATCACACGAGGCAGAAGAAGAGATAAGCACGGCGCTGACGAACGGGGCAGATGAATACATTCTCAAACCCATCCGGGCAAACGAGCTTGCCTCAAAGATATCTTTCCTGATGGCAAAGCGAGCCGCCCCACTCGGCGCGAAAATGGCTGGCAATGTAATTTTCTCCGGGCGCTATCACATAATAAAGCTCCTCGGCAAGGGCGGCTACAGCATGGTCTATCTGGCGCGCGACCTCCGCACCAATAAAGAAGTCGCCATCAAAATAATGGAAAGTTCCAGCCTCGACGACAACAGCACTCCCCAGTTTCTCCGCGAGGCCTACGGCCTCTCCATGCTTGACCACCCCAACATCGTAAAATACATGGAAAGCAGCCATTTCTCCGACAAGAGATTCCTGGTGACAGAATACATCAGGGGGGAATCCCTTTCCGCTTTCGTAAAAAAGGCTCCCTTCTCCGAACTGGACCTTATCCAGATCGCCGACAAGATGTGCTCCGCCCTCAGCCACATGTCCGCAAGAAATGTAATCCATCGCGACATAAAGGCCGACAACATCCTGATTTCTAAGGAAGGCCGCGTGGTGCTGATTGATTTCGGCCTCGCCCGGGGGCCGCAGCAGGACACCCTTTCCCTGGGAAACGACTTCCACGGCACTCCCCAGTACGTGGCGCCGGAATACATCAGGAACGAGGAGTTGAGCGTGAAGTCCGACATCTATTCGCTGGGGATAACCCTCTTCTATGCAGCATCGGGAAAATTCCCGTTCCCGAGTCCCGATGCATCCGCAATCATCCATTCGCACCTTACAGTCATACCTCCGAGACTTGAGAAAAACGTTCCCGGGATAAGCAAGATCTTTTCGATCATGATCGAAAAGATGCTCGTCAAGCCACAGGTCTCCCGCTGCTCTCTCTCCGAACTGAGGGAAATCATAGACGCCCTCAAATCAAGGCCCGCCTTCGAGCAGCACAAGTTCCTTTCGGGCAGAACCTGAAACTTGGCTCCACATGCAGGGAATAATCCATCTCAGCGACCTCCACATAGGCTATCCCGGCTGCACGGAAGCCGCCCGTAAGATCGTAGGCCAAATCATCAGAAAAATAACTCCTCCGGGCAAACACGTCATTGTGATCACCGGAGACCTCGTTGAAAACGCCTTCTCCACAGAACAGCAGAGGGAGGCGGCCCGTCAGGTAAAAAGATTTAAAAAAGCAGGGTTCAAAGTCCTCTGCGCACCTGGAAACCATGATTGCGGCACCGGGGTTTTCGGAAGCAAGGAACTAGCCGCAGCTTTCCGCAAACGCTTCCTCGGCTCGGCGCAGGCAAAGTTCCCGAAACTCAACGTGATTGAGGGGGCTGCCTTCATTGGCCTCGACTCAATGGCGGACGAGCTCAACTGGCATGACCGCGTCTTCGCCGAAGGGGAACTCGGAGAACGGCAGCTGATGAAACTTGAGCTGATGCTCAAATCAGCACGCGTCCAGAAATGCCAATGGAAACTCGTCTACCTGCACCACCATCCGTTCTCTCCGCTCTTCCTGAATGAGCTCAAGGCTGCTGAGTCCCTCGAAAAAATAATCGCTGGCCGGGTTGACGCGCTTCTCTTCGGCCACAATCATCTGGGCGGCGTGCATAATGGCCGATGGGGAATACCCCGCTGCTACGACGGCGGCTCCTCCACTGGCAAAGAGGGGGCGCCGCGCGAAATCCGCCTCATCATGCTCCCCCTTCCTCCTGAAACGGATGTCCTCCTGCCTTTCTGCTGAAAGATGATGGAAAGCATTTTGTATCCTCGCCCCTGCAAGTATATTCTTTGGTTTAAGGAATATCACTCATTTCAAAAAAGGATTTCAAAATTGAAGAAACTCCTTATACTCATCCCCCTTGCAATCCTCATGGCTTTTCTGCTCCCCTCCTGCGGGGAGCCCCCGCCCTTGAGCAATGCGTGGACCGAAGCATCCCTCCAAATCAAAAGCCGATCAGAGCTCGTTATCCTGGCCTTTACCGATATTCACCTGCTGAACCCGAAAAAAAAGCAGGACGCCCTGCCCCTGGCTGAAAAGACAATCAATTGCATCTCCGCACTCGCTAAAAAGCACAAGCCCGACCTCATCATCATTGACGGCGATATCTTCTGCAGCCAGAAAGATGAATCGCCATGCCTCTTCCTCCGTACGGCAATGGACAAGATAGGCTTGCCCTGGGCAATCGTCTGGGGAAATCACGATATCCCCGGCATGAGTTCTTTCGAAAAAGTATTGTCCCAAGACCCTCTTTGCCTTTTCAAAAGCTGTAACCCGGAACGCAATTACTCGATCAGAATCAGCGGCACTCCCGACGGAAAAACACTCTGCCGCCTCTTTATGATGAACAGTAGAGTCGGAGGGCTTACCCAAAAATCGCTCGATTGGTTCAATGATGAACTTGCCAACACGGCAAAGGACGGCGATGCAATAAAAATCGCTTTCTTTCACATCCCTCTGCCCCAATTCGCTGAACTCTGGGCCTCTGGACACGCCGTGGGCGTGAATACTAATGGAATATCTTCGGAAAAAACTCCAAAATCCGTCTTCCCCGCACTTAAGGGAGGTGGCATCTCCGCTGTCTTCTGCGGACACGACCACAACAACGATTTTTACGGCGACTGGGATGGAGTAAGGCTTCAGTGCCTCAAATGCCGGATCAAAGATGGCGCCTACGGGCAGGGAGCCACTCTCATAAAGATTTCTTTTGCGGAAAAAAGCTGCAAAACCGAAACCCTTGAATATAATGAACCGTGAAGATCTCTTGACCTGAGAAAGATATGGAGTCATTTTTCAACATGATTCAAAAAAGGGAACCAATATGAAAATTGACCAGATAGTTTTTCCTGAGATGCGGGTTGCCTCCGTTCGCCGCGTCGGTCCCTATGGCCCGGGAGTCGGCGAAGCATTCTGCAAGCTCGTCAGCTGGGCCGGCAAGAACAATCTCTTTGACGGCAACACACTGATGCTCGGCGCGTATTGGGACTGCCCGAAACTTACCCCTCCTGAACAATGCCGCATGGACGCCTGCATCACCCTTTCTCCCGGTGCAAATCCGAAACTGGAAGAGGGACTAGCCATCCAACCTCTTCCCGGCGGACTCTGTGCCACCTATCTTTGCAGCGTTTACAACAATGATTTCCGTGGATGCTGGGACGAATTTTCCACCTGGCTGGAAGGGAAAGAAGCCCAGAGGGACCAGCGGCCCTGCTACGAGATATATTACGGCCCCTGCGCAGAGAAACATCCTCTGAAAAAATGGGTCATAGACATCGTCATACCGCTCAAGCATCAAATCACCTGACAGAGGTCGCAATGAGTTCGGAAACAAGACGCATTTGCCTGGCAAGCCCGCGCGGTTTTTGCGCAGGTGTGCGCCGTGCCCTTGACATGGTGGCCGATGCGCTTAAGAAGCATGGCTCCCCGATCTACGTGCTCCATGAGATAGTCCACAATGAATACGTCGTTGACGGGCTGAAAAAACAAGGTGTCATCTTTGTCGAATCGCTCGCGGAACTGCCTTCCGGCTCCCTGCTGATCTTCAGTGCGCACGGGGTCTCTCGTGCAATAGAAGAAGAAGCGGCACGGCGCGGGCTGCGGACGATTGACGCCACTTGCCCGCTCGTCAAAAGGATCCATCAGAAAGCCCGCTCTTTTGAGGAACGTGGAATCAAGGTCATACTGATAGGACACCCGCAGCACCCGGAAATAAGCGGAACACTCGGACAGATTCCCCCCGGACATGCAATCGTTGTTGAGACAGCTCAAAGTGTCGCAAAGCTTCCCGGCAAACTGGATTCGTCTCCGCTCGCCTACCTGACTCAGACCACTCTGAGCATTGCAGACACCGCGGAAATTGTAAAGGCTCTCCAAAAAAGATTTCCGCAGATAGAAGGTTCCGGCGACATCTGCTACGCCACCCGCAACCGCCAGGAGGCAGTCCGGCTCCTGGCTGCAAACTGTGACGCAATCCTCATCATCGGCTCCCCAAAAAGCTCAAACTCAAACCGTCTCAGGGAAACCGCAGAGGAGGAGAGGATTCCAGCATGGCTCCTAGGCGGAGCAAAGGATGTCTCCCTCGATGAACTTTCCCCATATCCACGCATCGGGATTAGCGCCGGAGCCTCAGCACCCGAGTGCCTCGTGGAAGAACTGATCTCCTTCCTGCAATCCCACGGATGGCCCGAACTCGTGGAAATACCCGGCCCCTCCGAGGATATGTCTTTCCCGCGCTGAGATCATATGCAGTAATCCGGAATGACATTTTGCCTGTTCAGGATAGCCATCATCGCAGCAAGCATTTCTTCAATATCCCACTTTGGAGAAAGCAGCAGATCAGCAGCGCCGCCTGACAAGAGCTCTTCATCAAGACTTACCGTCAAAAGTTCGTATGGGGTGTTAAGCAATCTCAATTTCGCGATCTCATGTTCATCCAAGCCCGAAAGAGGGGTCACAACAATCAATCCGGCATCCGTCAAAATACGCGCGGTTGATCCCAGATGCGCAAGCTGTTCCTCGCGTTCAAACAACTCGTCATTCGTCAATTGTTCAGGCTGGGAAAGGCTCGCCGGAGCCAAATAATACGCATTGAGGTGAAGAGTAAAAAGTTTGCGCTCAAATTGACGTGCAAGTTCGCGAATACGCGGCAAATCAACACCTGTAAGGAGTACAAACTTGCCGCGATGCCTATTTCGCAACACTCGTTCCGGCGCTGAAACAAGCCCTCCCTCCCAGGAGACTTCACGCTTCCTTATCCGCTCCTGCAAGGCGGATCTCCCTTCAGAGACAGCTCCAAGAATCACGCCGCCACCGGCGATCTGGAACTCATCAACCAGAACAAAACGCCCACTAGCCTCGCAATCCTTCAGCAGGTCAAAGGCTATGGGCCGCGTGGTTTCAAGCACACATTCGGCAATATCATGCCTGTCAAGCTGCTCCTTGTTTTGAGGGGTGCCAAGCTCCGTGGCGTCGATGACACTGCGAAGTTCGACAAGTTCGACAGGTATTCTTGCCTGACCGATTTTCAACTTATAGCGTTTCCTCTTGACCATAGGGGCGCGCCCAAGCCAGAACAGATTGACATGGAGCCGGTCCGCCACCTGCGGAAAAGAAGCTTCATCTTTCCGGCACATGATCTCGCCTGGGCGCACATATATCTGGGTGGAGAGGGTCACGCCAAGCGGGCAAGGAGCGGAAACCCGCGATTCAGGCGAAGCGGGAAATCCTTCGAATGTCTTGACGACCGACTCCTTGCCGGATGGCAAAAAAACCACGCTGTCTCCCACGGCAATGCTTCCTCCTGCAATCGTTCCGGCAACAATGCGCCGCTCATCCCCTTGGGCGGTGAATTTGTAAATATCCTGCACCGGCATACGGAATGGTTTTTTTTCGGAGCTGCCACGTTTTGTGAAAGTCTCAAGCTGTGACAGGACAGTAGGGCCAGAATACCAGGGGGTATTCCGGGAAAGTTCCACAATATTCTCGCCATGGCGTCCGCTGGCAGGAATATAACAAGAGGCCTTCACTCCAAGACGCTGCAGAAACGCCGAATATTCTTTAACAATTTGCTCATAGACAAATCTATCATAGCCGCTCAGATCGAATTTGTTTATTACAACGGCCACTTGCGGAACTCCGAGCATGGCAAGAAGGTAGCCATGCCGTTTGGAATTCTCCTGAATTCCCTCGTGCGCATCAATGACCAGAAGCGCAGCATCGGCTGTGGCGGCGCCTGTAACCATGTTTTTCAGGAACTCTATGTGCCCAGGGGCATCCATCATTATGTAACGCCGCTTTGCTGTCTTGAAGAAGCAGCGCGCGGTATCAATGGTGATGCCCTGGCTCTGTTCGTTTTTGAGGGCATCGAGCAGGAATGCGTACTCAAAAGGCCTGGCGTTTCTGCGGCAAGATTCCTGTACCTGGGCAAGCTTGCCTTCCGGCAATGAGCCGGTATCAGCCAGCAAACGGCCGAGAATCGTGCTCTTTCCGTGATCCACATGGCCCACTATCACAACTTTCAGACTTTCCTTTTCCATTCCAATATTCCTGTAATGGTAATTGTTTGTTAAAGGGAGATGACTGCAATCTTCACATGTAGCCTTCCCTTCTCAGGGTTTCGAGTCCGCCGCCGTCCTCCTGATCCTGAGCTCTCCCGGCGCGCTCGGCAACCTTCGCGAATTTCCCGCTCTTGAGTTCGTTTATTATTTCGCGGACCGATCTGGCGTTGGAGTCCACAGTTTTTGTGCAAGGATAGCAGCCAAGCGAGCGGTAGCGCTTGTTTTCGGCATTTGCAAAGTAGAGCGGGATGATAGGAATGCTCTCTTTTTCAATGTATTCCCATATGTCGAGTTCGGTCCAGTCAAGCAATGGATGAATGCGCAAATGGGTTCCAGGAGCAAAATCCGTATTGTAATAATTCCAAAGTTCGGGAGGCTGATCGTCCACGTTCCAATCGTTCTGGCGGTCTCGGGGTGAAAAGTAACGCTCCTTCGAACGGCTACCCTCCTCATCTGCGCGCACCCCGACAATAACCCCTGTATAGGAAATGCGTTGTGTATCCTCCTTGAAAATCCCGCTCCCGTGATCGAGCCTTCGATGGGGCCATGAACCAGACAATGTGTGCTTAAGCGCCTCACTTTTCAGGTGACGGCAGCAGGTGATCCGATCCACTGCCCCATCAGGGAATGTCTGCCCCGCGCAGATCGCGGCATGATTCTCCCCGACAAGGAGGTCAAGCCCCCATTCGAGCGCCAATTTGTTGCGGTAACTGATCATTTCCGGCACCTTGTAATGGGTGTCTATGTGCAGCAGAGGCAACGGCACATGGCCAAAGAAGGCCTTTCTTGCAAGCCACAGCAAAACCGTGCTGTCTTTCCCAATTGACCAGAGCATCACCAGCTCCTTAAATTCGCGGTATGCTTCACGAAGAATGTAAATGCTCTGCGATTCGAGTGATTCCAAATGAGTCATGATTCATCTCCAAACATCCATTTGATTTTTATGCATGAGTCTTTTCGAGAGATGCTCGCCGCAGCTTGCCATCCACCAGATGCAGCCCGCATTCCTTTGGCGCCGCAGCCTCTTCCCAATACCAGCGTCCGGCGCGAAAAGATTCCCCTGGAAGAAGGCAACGCGTGCAACAGGCACACCCTATGCTGGGATATCCCTTGTCATGAAGTTTGTGGTAGGGCAGCTTGTGCTCTCTGATATAACGCCATACATCATCCGTGCTCCATGAGGCGAGAGGATTGAGTTTGAGGAGTCCATGTGCCTCGTCCCATTCGACAAGTTCAACTGCGGCTCTCTCGTCCGATTGCTCATGGCGCAAACCTGTCACCCAGACCTCCAACCCGGCCAGGGCGCGCTTGAGAGGGTTGAGTTTGCGAATCCGGCAGCAGAGTTTACGCTTCTCGACACTTTGATAAAAAAGGTTTGGGCCATGTCTGTTAATGATTTCCTCAAGTTCAGAGGCCTCAGGGAAGTAAGCCTGTACAGCAATGCCATAGCGGCTACGGATTTCCTCGATGAGTTCATAAGTTTCCTGAAAAAGGCGCCCGGTATCGAGAGTAAAAATTTTTGTCGTTGGAGCAAGCGCAAAAATAATGTCGGTAAGCACCATATCCTCGGCGCCAAGGCTTGATGCCAATGCGATTTTCCCCCTGTACTCTTGAAGAAAATGTGCAAGCATTTTCTGCGGCTGCACACCATGCCATCTCGCTTGAAGTTCCAACGCGTCTGTCACTGTCATCAGAAATGCTCCGCCAATTAAATGTTATATTCGCTTTCGGTGACAATAGTCCTGCCGAGCCTGATTTTGTTCCATGCACGCTCATGCACGTAGTAAAGCGTCATTTTGGTGAGAATTTCCAAAAGGCCTATGGAAAAGGCGGTCTTGACGGCACCTGTAATGATGAAGGAAACCAGTATGGTGTCAAGGGTTCCTGTAAGACGCCATGATGCCGCCTTGACTAAGCTCCGATATCTTTTCTCCTCCATTGCCCCTCCTGTCCAGCTTGGCAAATTAATCTTTATAGAAAAGGTAGTATATTCTTGATTATATCCGCTTTTTGGGTGATGTCAAGTCCATAATATGTATCTGATATGCCTATTTATTAAAAATATATCAATATAGTATAGTATATATGGGGAATTGCGGGAAAGAAGGCGTCTTGACCCATCTCAAAATCCAAGGGGCTAAAAAGCTCTCAATTTCAAAAATGCTCCTAATATTGGAACAATGTTTATATTTTACCCCGCTTGACAGTTTTCGCCCAAACGTATATTTGTTAGGTCTATTAATAAACAAGGACAGGCAAATGGCGTTTCTCAACTCAACCGATACGGTAAAGCTCAAGAAAATGGAGGCGCTGGAACTGACCTGTATCAGCGTGACAGAGATCCTCAAAAAAGAGGAACTCCTCAAAGGTTTGCTGCCTCTTGATTGTTATATACCTCATCCCGACGGAGGAGCCCGCTGGCAACATCAACGCTTCAAGTTCGGCCAGGAAAAAATAGCCATCGGCAACTCCCGCAAGGCGGAAATTCCCGTCCAGGGCAAATATGTAGAGGAGATACACGTCCTCCTTCAAGCCTTCATGCGCCACTGGCACGTCATCGAAGCAGGTGTGTTCAATGCTCTGATGATCAACGGAATTAAGAAGCGCCAGGAGACCATCAAGCCGGCTACGCTCTGCGTCCTGCAGGTAGGGGCAACACCGATTGTTCTGAACTCGGCGCTGCATGAAAAGCCGCCACTGGAACATCCCGGCAGGGTTGTCAGGGAATTCAGCGTCAGCACGCCCAAAGGCGAGAAGCACTTCAAGTTTGGAAACACGGTGCTCCTCGGATCCCATGAAATCTGCGGGCTCCATGTCGAAGGCGAGGATTTTATCGGCGGAATCTCGGCATTCAGAAAGAAACTTTACTTTTTCCCCTTTCCCGGGAAGACTCCTCTTTTCCAGATTGACGGGCAAGCCGTGACAGGACTTACCCCGCTCATTGAAGGTTCGCAACTCTCCGTGAATGGGGTCAGCATGGAATTCGGACTGCTGTCACCCGAACTTCAGTCAGAAAACTGGAATGAAGGGATCCCAAGCGAATTGGCAATGGATCTTTGCCTCCTGGAAATTGACAAGCCACACGGAGAGGGAGAAAAAATCCTGCTTGTCTCAAACGGCGAAACCATCACGATCGGCCGTGCTCCTTCATGTGAAATAAGCGTCAACAGCGCAAATATCTCCCGTGAACACGCAAAGCTCAAGGTCAGCAGCAACAGCCTGATCATTGAAGACTGTTACAGCCGCAACGGCACCTGGGTCAATGGAGAGAGAATAAGCAAAAGCTGCTCCTGCCGTCCCGGAGATATGATAAGTTTCGGCAACAAAAACTACCTCTTCTGCTATTCATCCCTTAAATAGCTGAAGCTGCTTTTATCAATCTTACTGATTGACTACGCTTATCCTCTCAACACCCGTCTCTGCGCAAAGGTCGAGGAGGGAGACCAGTTTGCGGTGCCTGGCTTCAGGCGAACAGCTTATAAGGAGGCTTCCCTTATCTTCTCCCGTAAAGTTCTGCTTAAAAAGCACTCGCAACTGATCAAGTTTAAGCACTGTTCCAGCCACGCCATAAAGATCCGCATCCTTTTCCGGCTGCCCTGAAATGAACTCCCGGACTTCGACGATCAAGGGATTCTGCACAAGGGAGCGTGACTTTCCATGGTCAGGGATATTAATATCAAGCAAGGTGCCGTCAATGATCGGTTTTTGCGCCACTATGAAATAGATCAGAAGCAAAAAAACTACGTCAATCATCGCAGCCATCGGACTTTCCATCGAGGACTCCTGCATCGAAAATCTTCTTCTTGACATAGGCCTGCCCTCCCTATTTTATAAGTAATGATACCATAAAACAGCAAAACATGCAATATGAACAAAAATAATTTTATATTCATATTTTTATTAGTTAATTTTAAAACAAAAAGCTAGATCAAAATTTGTTCCATCTTGGGATTCATTTGATAGCAAACTACCGTAAGTGACTCAGGCAGCAGATATCGTGCAGGATGGCCACCCGATCAGGCATCAGCACAAAGAGCAAGCATTTCATTCTGCGCGGAAAGGAGCAGCTCCTTAAAATTTCTGATGGCGCGTTCCTGGAGGCAGCGTACGCGCTCTATCGATACGCCTAGGCTCAGGCCAACCGCCGCAAGTGTTCTGGGAGGCTTGGCGTCAAGACCAAAACGCATTATGAGTATCTGACGTTCACGCTCATCCAATTTGCACATCAGCTTATGGAAAGAATCCGTTTCTTCCGCCAGTCCCACCTGATGCGCCGGTGAGACTGCCGGGTCGGGAATGCTTTCCTGCCATGTTTTCTCAGAGGACTCCGATACTCTTTCTGAAATGGACAAGACCCGCACGGAAGCGCAGCGGAGCGTTGTCTTGCTGCGCCCCCCAAAGCTATTGGAAGCGCTGTATGCAGGCGTCTCGGAGGGCTCTAGGGCTGCTGACTTGCGAGCCCAACGGGCAGTCTCGACAGGAATGCGAATGATGTTGGCCTTGTTATCAAGAGCCCGGCGTATGTAGTGCCGTATCCACCACGAGGCATAGGTGCTGAAGCGGCAGTTTTTTGAAGCGTCAAACTTTTCCGCCGCCTTGATCAGTCCAATGTTTCCCTCGGAAATCAGGTCGTCAAGCGGCAAGCCGGAATTCTTAAAACTTGATGCGATCTGCACGACCAGCCGCAAATTCGATTCGATCAGTTTCTCTCGTGCCGCAAATCTCTCCGGGAAAGAGCCTGATCTCTTTGCGCGCTTAGACAGAGATATTTCCTCATGTGGGCTTAGAAGATTGTACCTGCCAATTGCGTTAAGATAGCGAGTAAGCCCGCAAGAACTTCTTTCGCCAGAGAATGTTTTTTCGTTTTCAGCCATTGCCAGTCTGCCAAGTTTGATTTTCAGTCTGGAAAACATATAAGCAATCGGGATGCCATATTAGCTAATGATTTAATTATTAGATATTTAGCCTTTCTGTCTACTGCGCAGATTTTGCGCAGCAGGCTTTATTCGGACAAGATTTGCACAGTTTGCGCCCTTGAGGAGAAAGAAGTCTTCAGAAAAAAAGGAACTCCTCTTCCTTTTTCATTCAAACCATGATATATTCGTATCATAATGCAGGGCAGGCCGCTGTGAGCTGGCGGGCTGTCGCGCACAAGCCAAAAATCCGGAGGAAACCTATGACAAAGCGGGACATCGTTGTTAAGATTTCAAATGAACTCGGACTGAAACAGGCAGAAGTGGCTGTTGTGGTTCAGAAAATATTGGACTATATGTCTGATGAACTCTCCGGCGGCGGCAACATCGAATTCCGCGACTTTGGCGTCTTCGACATAAAAACAATGAAGCCCCGCAAGGGACGCAATCCCAATAAGCCCCAGGATGAAGTGATAATTCCCCAGCGCAATGTCGTGCGTTTCCGCGCTGGCAAGGAACTTGGTGCGCGTGTACTAAAAGTATCTTCGACCTCTGTCAAGTAAGAACTTACCTGGCAAAGCCAATTTTGATTGTAAACTACAGGGCAGGTTTTTCCTGCCCATTTTTTTCGTGGGAAAATATCCGCCAGGGGAAGAGGTTTTGCCTGGCTTTGAAATTCCTCACATTAGTTTAAGGCCGGGAAGATCCTGAATATCCACGATTCCCACAACCCTGCCGCCGGCATCCAGCACTATGATGTCATCAATGTGGCGTGTCTCGATTATTTTAAGGACCTCGACTGCAAGGCTGTCTTCGCAGAGAGCCGAGGGCTTTGGGGTCATGACGTCTGCAACCCTCTTGTCAAGCACTCCGAGATCTTCCTCTGCATGGCGGCGGAAATCACCATCTGTAAAGATTCCGAGCAGTCGCTTATCGGCATCGACAACCACCGCCGAGCCGCAGCGGGCCCTGGTCATTGTCAACAGGGTTTCCTTGACCGAGGTGTCCGGCCCAAGCATCGCAATGCGTTCTCCCGAACGCATGATGTCAGAAACCCGCATGGTTACGGCGCGGCCAATTGCCCCGCCGGGATGCAGCCTTCCATAGTCTTCCTTCGAGAAGCCCCGTTCGCTCAGGAGGACCATCGCCAAGGCGTCGCCGAGGGCAAGCAGTGCGGCTGCAGTGGTAGTGGGCGCAAGATTAAAGGGGCAGGCCTCCCTTGGCACGGTCATCGTGACCGAGACGTCGCTGATCTTTGCAAGTTCGGAGTCGGCATAGCCGGTGAGCGATGCAACGGGCACGCCAAGGCGCCGCGCATGTGGCAATATCGAGATAAGCTCATCGGTCGAGCCGCTGTAGCTGAGAGCAAGCAGAATGTCATTTTTCTGAAGAATACCAAGGTCTCCGTGGAGAGCCTCCACCGGATGCATGAAAACCGAAGGCGAACCTGTGCTGGCCAATGTTGCGGATATCTTCCGTCCGATATGCCCGCTTTTGCCGACGCCGCTCACCACTATCTTGCCCCCGCTGCTGAGCACCTGGCTGCACGCCTCGACCAATTTCACAAAGGAACCGTTCAGCTGGTCACGCACCTGGCGCAAGCCTTCCATTTCAATATCAAAAACTTCCCTGGCCTTACTGAGTATACGTTCCATTTTTATCCTTTCCGCGTCGAACTTTGATCCGGGCGGCTCAGAGCTTCCCGTAAAGCATCAAGATACCTCGCTTCGGCACATATTTCCAGAGGGAGAATATCCGGCCTGGTGTTTACATGCAGAATGGAACTTGGGGCGAAAGCAAACTCGCCGCTTGCTTTCGCCCCAAGATTCATTAGTTTTGCAATTAGCTTTTTAGACTGTGAGCTTGATATCAGGCGCTATGTTCGTGCTCGTGAGACTTTGAAGTACCCATGAATTTCCCTGCGCCCGCTCCGATAGTGCCGATGCTGCCGATAAGTCCTCCAAAGGGGATGTTCTTCATGAGGTCACCAAGCCCGCCGAGGCTGTCCATGATACCTTGTGCGCTGGCTGTGGTTGAAGCAATCTCTTTCTGGTCAAGGATTCCGTCTTTATTGGCGTCGAACTGATTAAAAAACTCGGAAGGGATTCCCGCTTCCTTTACAGAAAGGGCGCCATCGCCATCTGTATCTTTGGCTTCCATTAATTTTGCAACAATCATGCTCTGGAAGTCCTGGCCTGGTTTCTGATTCTTTTCAAGAGCGCTTGCACTGTCAGTTTTTTCCGCTTGCTGTCCGCCCAAGAACGGCAAAATGTTCCCGATGCTGCCGATGTCCATTGTGAGCCACCTTTCTTTGTGCCTTGTCTGCAACGGGTACACGCAGACTTGATGCCAGCTTGCCAAAAACACGCCAAGCCTTGATAATGAGGCTTTCGGGAATAGATTAGGAGATTGATGGAAGCGCGCGTTGGCGCTGGAAGAATATAAGGATCGGGCAAATAAGATTATGAGCTGGCACAATTTCAGCATCAAAACAAAGATATTGGCCTCATTTCTTTTCGTTTCGCTGCTTGCTTCGGGCTCACTTGCCGTTTTTTCCGCAATGAGCATGAGCAGGCTTGCCCGTTCGGCGATGAAAGCGACAGTGCTGCTTGGTCACTCGGCCGTGCTTGACAGCAAGGAGGCATTACAGAAGCAATCCGCAGACGAACTGTTGACCCTGGCAAACGACCAGGCTCACATAACAAACCTTCACCTTGCAAGGGTAGCGACAGAAGTTTCCTCGGTAGCAACGATCTACGCCGACATACTTAGAAATCCTTATGACTCGAGAAATGTGCTTATCTCGGCAAACGAGGGCCCTCCCCAGGATACGCGGGCCTTCTCGGTTTTTTCCCTGGCCGCCGATGTTCAGCGTGCAAATGTCGAGGGCGAGTTGAAGCTCCTCTCCGAGCTGGACAGCATCTTCAAGTTTATTTTCGCAAATAACGAGCACATCAAACTGCTCTACGTAGGCACCGCATCAGGGATAATCGTAAAGCACCCATGGACACTCACTCCGCAAGGCTATGACCCCCGCAAGCGCGACTGGTACAAAGTTTCATCAGCCAAGCCCAACGAGGTCGTCTGGGTGGGCCCTTATGTCGGCGCCTCAACAAACGAGCTTGTGTTAAGCTGTTGCCGCGCTGTTATTGATTCATCCGGCAAAGTAAGCGCAGTCGCGGCGGCGGATCTGAGTGTCGAATCGATCTGCCGTGACTTC
>Ga0154565_1131_pt3 | contig 16742 bp, 17 predicted proteins | sample RifGroF2_FD_105708 | JGI IMG/M metagenome (GOLD analysis project Ga0154565, IMG submission 105708) | Lentisphaerae bacterium GWF2_52_8 | reverse complement strand
GCCGAGCCAGGAAAGGTTTTTCGCCGCCGCCGCCGCGCTGGCGGTTTTTAAGATCACATCATTTTCACGGAGACCGAATTTTGATTCTTCGCACGAGACATTGACTTCAAGCAATATTTTTGGATGCCGCTGCTGTTCCCCTGCGAGGCGGTCAAGGCGCTGGACGAGCTCCGCCGAATCCACGGAGTGGATCCATGTTGCGGAAGCGACAGCTTTTGCCGCTTTGTTTGCCTGGAGGTGTCCGATCAGGTGCCACTCGATGTCGGTAGGCAATGAGCCGGTTTTTGTAAGGAGCTCCTGTACACGGTTTTCTCCGAAGCGGCGCTGTCCGGCATCATAGGCGGCGCTGACAAGTTCCGGGGAAAATGTTTTGCTGACTGCGACAAGCTTGACCTCTTCGTGCCTGCGGCCGCAGGAATCAGCGGCTGCCGCGATGCGGGCCAGTATTTCATTGAGTTGAACAGGGACATGCCGGCCTGTGCTCATCGCGCTGTCCAGTTCCCCTTGCGCATCAGTTGTGTGCCATCGAGGAAAAGGTCGGGTGCGATGACGATGCCGTCGATATGGACGGGGACGTCATTGTCGCCGCCGAAGCCACAGTTGTTGCCAAAGGCAAAGTGGACGGTGCCGCGGACTTTTTCATCTTCGAGGAGGTTTCCGCTCATGTGAAGTGCCGAATTGGTACCGATGCCAAATTCTGCAAGGACGCGGCCTTTCGGGCCGCAAGCGTCAAGTGATTTAAAAAGCTGTTCTGCGCGGGGGCTCTTTGCGGCGCAGAAGGAGCCGTCCTTGATTTCGAGAATGGCGGGCTCAAGCTCCGGGTTCCATTCTTCATTGCCGATACTGCCGTCAAAAACGATGATGCCGTTGGCGGAACCGTCGTCCGGAGCGAGGAATACCTCGCCAGCCGGGAGGTTCCCGACCATGCCGCTGCGGACGATGAACCCATCATCGTTGTGTGGAGGCCTGGCTCCTATCTGGAAGGATATCTTTGTCCCTGCGGCTGACCTGATTTCGACGCTGTGCTTTCCGGCGAGGAGTTTCATCCAGAGCGAGCCCGAACTTTTGAGTTCCATGGGATCGACGAGGAGGCTGCGCTCAAAAAGTTCCGCTGTGATTCCAGGCATGGTGATAACGCGCGCCCCGGACTTCCTTGCCGAAGTCACGGCGGCGGAGTGGGTCAGGGAGAATTGTGTTGGGGCGATGACGATGTCGTATTTTTTGAGGAGTGCGGTGGTTTTTGGATCGGGGTCGGAGCCGTTTTCTCCGGTGGGTTCGATGCGGCGGAGGTCGAGTTTCAAATCGGCCTCGATGGCGGCCTGCTTGAAGGCGTCCGCTATGTCTGTTGTGCTCTTGTCGTAAACGACGAGGATCTTTTCATCCGGTGCGGCTTGCAGGTAGTCTGAGAAGACACTGAAGGCGGCGCTAACGAGGTTTGGGAAATAAACATCCTGGGCTTTGGACATGGGCTGGGAACCTGTGGCTTTAAATGGATTTTGGTTTCTTTATGGTCAAGTCAGGCGGCGCAATTGTTATTTTTGTGCCGGGCCCGACAGTTTCGGTAAGCCAGACATTACCGCCGATGACGGAGCCGCGGCCTATGACTATATCGCCAAGAATAGTTGCTCCGGCATAGATGGTGACGTCGTTTTCAATGGTCGGATGGCGCTTTGCCCCCTTGATTATCTTTCCGCAGGCGTCCTTCGGGAAACTGAGCGCGCCAAGAGTGACGCCTTGGTAAAGCTTGACATTGTCGCCGAGGATGGCGGTCTCGCCGACCACTACGCCGGTTCCGTGGTCTATGAAGATGCCGGTGCCGAGCTTTGCGCCGGGGTGGATGTCTATGCCTGTGATGCGATGGGCATACTCGGTGAGAAGCCTGGGAAGGAGCGGCACCTTTTCCGAGTAGAGGACGTGCGCGAGGCGCTGGATAGTGATGGCCTTGATGCCGGGATAGCTCATGACGATTTCGTCAAGGGAGCGTGCAGCGGGGTCTCCATCATAGGCGGCCTGGGTGTCGGTCTTCATCATTTTGCGAATCTCGGGCAGGGCGTTAAGCAACGCCTTTGTGGCGCTCTCAGCCATGACGGGAACGTTGCAGTCGCAGCACTTGGAAAGCTTGCAGTTGTAGTGGAAGGAACGGGCAATAAGGCCGACGAGTTCGGGATATACCCTCACCAGGATTTCGCCGATGCTGTAACGGATTGTGTTCAGACTGAAGCTTCCCTTGCCGCTGAAGCCAGGGAACACTAGTTCAAGGAGGTCATGCAGGATTTCAAGTATCTCCGCTTCCTGTGGAAGGTTGAAGCCCTCAATGTGGTTGATTCCGCAGGAGTCCTCATAAGTTGCGCAGACCCGTGTGATGAGGTCTTCAAGAAAGACCGGGTCGGCCAGTTTGAGAGGCTGGTTGCTGGGGCAGGACTGTATTGTTGACATGGTATCTTCCTTCCGGATGCGCGCGCTGTGGCGCGGAGTTATTCGACGTTCTGTACTTGTTCCCGGATTTTTTCGAGCTCGGTCTTAAAGCGGACGACCAGCGTGGATATCTCTGCTCCGGCGGCCTTGCTTCCCAGTGTGTTGATTTCGCGGTTCACTTCCTGGAGGAGGAAATCAAGACTGCGCCCGACAGGCTCGCCGTTCTTTTCAAAGAACTGCGTAAATTGGCGGAAGTGGCTGTCGAGCCTGGTCAGCTCCTCGCTGACGTCGGATCGGTCGGAGAATATCACCAGTTCCTTGAGGACCCGCTCGTCGGAAAGGTCTACATTGAGCGAGGCATCGCGGAGCCGCTGGAGAAGCCTTTCGCGCTGAGTGCCGGGAATTGAATGGGCAAGCGGCTTGATCTGTTCGACAATGTCCTTTAAGGACTCAAGCCTGCGGATCAGATCCTCCCTGAGACAGTCCCCCTCATGGCTGCGCATTTTCAGGAGGGCTTCAAGGGCAAGGCGCGCCGACTGGATAAAGGTTTCCTCAATTTCCTGGGATGAGTAATCCGGCGTGTGAGCCTCGATAATGCCCGGAAGGGAAAGTAGCTCGGATATCTTTATCTCTCCTGGGATGTCTAAATGCTCCTGCATCTTTCTGCATTTTTTGATTAGGGCGGCTACGGCGAGTTCGTTTATCTCCACGAAATCCTGTTTTCCGGCATGGTTGACGGTCACGGAGACATGCGCGGTGATTGCTCCGCGCGAAACTTTTTCCGACACAAGCCCGCGAAGGATGGGCTCATAGCCGGAAAGCTCGCGGGGCAGAAGGGAACGGAAGTCAAACTGTTTCTTGTTGACCGAAGATATTTCCGTGCAGAAGCTGACACCGGCCTCAGCGTTGTTTGCCTCCCCCCTCCCGAATCCAGTCATGCTTTTCATAATTGCTGCCTTTTCTAGGGATTGAGCCCGGCGCTGCGGGCAGGATGAGAAGAGAACCTTATTTTACGGTGTTCTGTTCAAGTTCCTGAGCGTTTATCAATTGGCCAGTGGAAGGCATCCAGTTGAGGAAATCAAACTCGCCTACTCCGCTTACGACAATCTTGCTTCCAGGCTTGTCGCCATCCCAGACGAAGGAATTTTGTACCTTTGGCTTGTCCTTTTTCTTTTTTTCCTTTTCCTTGGATAGTTTCCAGTCCATCCAAGGTATGCGCTTTTCATCCTTGTCACCTTCTTCTTCCTTTAATGAAAGGGCGAAGGATGTTGACACGACTACGGGAAGGGCGAAGCGAACCCTGTTGCGCTCGGTGTCGGAGAGATAGAGCATCTTATTCATTACGTAATGAACTGCGCTATCTATGGCGACGGCCTTGTTTTTGTCAAGAGGGTCTGGCGTGATGAAGGAGGCGCGCACAGGATACCAGCCGGCAAGGCGGCGCTCGCTGACGCCGGAAACCACAAGGTCTTCTTCGTAACCGGGAATTTTCCATACGAAACAGGCTTGGACCAGGTCGTCCTTTGACTTCCCCTCTTCGCTTTCCACTCGCATTAGTGCGACCAACCTGATGCCGGGTTCGGTGTAGCGTATGTAGTCTCGTTTGGTTTCCGGAATATCTTTGGTATACTCCAGGGCGTAATTCCGTGCGCGCTTTGCGGCGATTTCCTCGTAATCCAGCGCACAGGCCGCCAGCATAAGTGTTGCGGCGGCGACAAGCAGCGTCCTGGTCAGCAGTCTCATCATCGGAATCAGTCCCGGATTCGTGTTATGATTAAGCATTAAGAAATATATCCGCTTTCTTCCCGTATTGCCAGTCCCTAGTTTTGCGCTTGCATGGAGAATTTGGATTTGGGATGCTTTTGCGCTATATTTTGATCCGGCCGCCCAGGCAAACATAAACCCAAACAAAAAAAGGGGGAGATTAATGAAAAAGATATTATCCCTGCTCGTCCTCTCGACAGCCATCCTATCGCTGCTCTGCGCCTGTTCCATGATCGAGGACGCCCAGCAGCAAAACGCCACCATGACCTACATCAATGTGCCCGTTGACAAAATTCCCGACGCCATCATGAAGGCCGGCCCAAAGGCGGGCTTCGGCGACATCCACAAGCAGCGTGATGACCTCGCCAAGGGATGCTTCGAGGGAGACGGCATCAAGGTCGATTACATCAAGGTTGACGACAAGCAGACCAAGCTCTTTGTGCGCTGTGGCATAACTGGAAACCGCGACAAGGAATCCCTCTTCATAAGGGAACTGAAAATCGTGCTGGGGCTCAAGGACTGAGAAGTTTTTCATCTCCTTTCGGCTCCCCTGAATGGGAGCCGGAAGGCCTTGGACGGCCAAGATGTCTCCATTCATCCAGAAATTCGGACTTCACCCGCTCGTAGCCATAGCCATGATCAGTGTGGATCTGATGCTTTTCGGTCCTGAATGGGCTCTTGGCCCTGTCGGCTGGGCAGTCTCAGTGATGGTCGCCTTTGCGTTGACGATCCCCTGCATCCTGCTCCAACGCTTTGCCTACCGGGACGAATGGACTGTGGCCATCTCAAAAGGAGTGATAATCGGAATTCTTACGGCAATCCCCACCCCGCTCCCGGCGATTGTCACCGGTGCGAGCGGCATTCTGGGGCTTATAGGCACGGCTGCGGTCAGCCTCATGAAAAGCCCGCCTGCGGAAGCTCCCCGGGAAATATCCGGGGAGTCACATCTTAAGATTCCAGAAGTATCCGGACTGGAGGATACGGTCAAGCTCCCGCCTGAAAAGAACGAGGACGAGGGGGCTACTGCTTCTCGCCGTTCTTGAGCTCTTTTTCCATCTGCTTAAGGCCGCAGATGATGTATTTTTTGCCATTTGAGCCGGTGACGGGGCGGAAGTAGATTTTGAAGCTGATTTCAGACTTGTCGGGCTTGACCAGGGTATAGCTCTCCCAGCCGGAGTCGTCGGGATTGGCCTTGGCCTTTTCAAGGATGGCGTCGTAGTACCTCTTGCCCTTGGAGTCGCTAATGCCTCTCGCCATCTTGCCTGTCGGGTGCACGCGGGGGTCAACCTCGATCTTCCCGGACTCCGTCAGCACGTAGGCGAAGAGTTCGGGATTCGCCTTGCTGATGTACGGCTCCTCCGCGCGGAAGATCTTCATGAAGGTCTCTGGCGCGTTCGCAGATACAGCAGATGCTGTCTGCTCCACCAAGGACACCACTTCATCGTCCGTCGGCGTTGCGGCGAAGAGACTGACAGAGAGTCCGGTAATAATAAGAGCCAATATTACCTTCATATTCACGATAATTCCCCGTATTAGCATTTAATTTTTCATAAAACCTGGCAATAATATATGCCACCATTTTTTTATTCTAGTTAAAGTCCCGTCATCATTCATAATGTAATTAGACTGAGCCTTGTTATATCTTTCTATGAATTCTTTTCTCAACTCCCAATTCATAAAACATTGTTTGTGCATACATGAGTCTGAATATCGCCAAAATTTATCTTTGCGATCATTTATAAACATACTGGTTCCGATACGCGCATCATTATTATACAAAACTCTATTACATATAGGGCACTCTGAGACACCTGGATTAAATAATGCCATTTTAATTTTCTCCTATTTCACAATCCTTTAGATTGAAGATAAAGCTCTATTGCGTTGTCTATTTCTTTTCCCATAAAATTGACTCCCTTGCCAGGGATAAGAATAGTGCTGTTCTGATTAAAGCTTTTAAGAGCTATGATGTCAGCGTCAGATAATTGTAGATCAATATATTTATAATCGACATGAGAGTGTGCTAATACTTTAGAAGCACCTTGGGTGCTAACTTCATCTCTAAGCCCCAATCGTAATATCGTTTTCCCCTCAGCATTAATAAAGAGCATCCATTCTCTTTTTGTTACTCTAGTCAATCCTGACATTAATATCTGCATTGGCGTATTACAAGAGCTAACAAAAGGAACTCTAATTCCTCCTTTCAGGGCTATCTCTGAGACTGCAGCAGTTTTCCCTAACTGTGAAAAAGAACCAGCCCCATATGCAATAGAAGCAGAAGTAGCTGCGGCTCCAGAAATATATCGGAGTGCTAAATCTTCGCCTTCAAGCTTTCTTCCAAAATCTCCATGCTGATATGATGTTCTGTTCAATCCTTCAGCAAGCATTCTTCCTGGATTAACTGTCAGTTGAATGGCATCAAAAGCTGCGCGTCTGCGAGATACATCTCTGTTCTCCGCCATTGAAACATAATTTGCTGTCATCTCATAAGCTATTTTCTTTGAAGTATAGCTAAAGTCTAAAGCTCCTATCCCACGGTTTACCGATGACATTATCTTAGAAAAGAACGCTCCAGTCTTGCTAGTAGAAGAATTAGCCTCGCTGTCCCATATTGAAGCAAGCCTCTCAAATTTTTTACCAAATCCATTATGTTCCAAAACATACTTCCAAGCATTTTCTGTAGCTTCTATGTCTTCTTCTGTAGCCTCCATTCCCAAATAATCAATCCCATTCACCGGATCATTATTCACGAACGCATACAGATTATACCCACCCTCTTCTTCGAGGGGGTCTCTGTTCAACCACTTACAGGTAGCCGCGTCATAGTAACGCAAACCAAAATACCAATGAGCCGTTTCTTTGTCATAATATTTTGTTTGGAATCCGAAACTTAGATTTTCAGACATAGCTCCGGAACGGCTCATCATGCGCCCATACGGGTCATACGCAAATTTCGCCACCTCAAGAGGTTCGCTCTGGCCATGATCAGGATCGATATATGAGTATACCGTACCTTTATTATCCATCGTCGGGATGTAGGTTCCTATGACCGTGCCAGAGCTATTCTTTGAGAGCACCGCGACGAGTCCGCCGACGCCGCCCAAGCCCTGATACGCGCCGTCGAGGTCCGCGCCCCAGAGGTACTGACTATTTCCGCTTTAGTCTCAACTTAATTGTCAATGAGCACTGGCAGCTATGGCACTGCCATAAATCTTCTCTTCAAGTGCCAGGGGCGCGCAGCGCCACTACCACCCCGGCGCATTTCTTAGAATATTATTCTTCACAAGATACGAGGATATCCCCGACTTCTAAAGGGCGCTTTTGAAAAATAGGATCAAACGTGATAGGCTCTTTCGAATGGTCAACATTTGGTCCAACGGCGTAACCAAAACCAACAATTTTATATTTATTCATTCCATCCTTTGTTTGAAATACTCTTTCAGCCCGTGACCACCATTTTTTGTTCGGGGAACAAACCGACATGATAAGACCAATTTCCTCATGGAAGCCTATAACCTCTAATTCCATTATCAATTCCCTCCAGTATTTATGTAATCAAACATGTTTTGTTCATGTACTTGGAGAGCCTCCTGCAATTTCAAAATCTCACTTGGAGAACGATTTAACTTAATTGCTTGATCTATTAGCCATTTGTTTACAAAAATTTCTTCTTGAATTTCGAAATATTTGCCGACTCCTCCTTTATAACCAGAGAGCCGATCAAGCTGAGCATGTTTCAATTCTTCAACAACTTCAGCCCATGTAGGATTTTCCTTAAAATAGAATATCCCAGGACGCCCTTGAATGCCTCGATATAAAGCATTTGCGTTTTTAAGAGGCAGTTGTGTTAATGCCGCATCATCACCTACATGAACAATATACCGCTGTTTTTCCAGTCCTCGAATAATTTTTTCAAATTGTCCATTAGGAAGCTGTGTCGTATCATTGGTATTGCTATTACTCTTTTTTACAAAAGCAGTAATATTTGCAATTGTCGGTAATTCTGGAGTATTGGGTATTTTTCTATTGAGCATAGGCCCAAGAGCTTTTCCAGCCACGGGGATTGCGCTGATTGCTGCAACATTAAACATTCCATTCCTAAAGGAATTCATGTCGCCAGACATGGCACTTTCTGTTATGCTTGTCCCGTAATTGAATCCTGTAATGTCTCCAAAAAACTTTTTGGTTATCTCTCCTTCCGACATCCCACTGTCTGCGCAATCAAGAAGATTTCTTCCAAAATCTGTACACGGTTCTCCATTTCTCATTCCATATGATGCATCATAAATAAGATTTCCAGCTTTATATGGAGACTTTGCTATCGCTAATCCCAGCTTTGGAGCATCGCTTGTTCCCATTTTCCATGCGCTTCCATACCACCCGCCAAGAAATGCCCAGGTGATTCCAAAGGGATTCTGTCCTGCAACCTGCAAGTCTTCGTACAATGTGCTTTCACATCCGAGGTAATCCACGCCGTTGACGGGGTCGTTATTCACGAAGGCGAAGAGGTTGTAGCCGCCGTCTTCTTCGAGAGGGTCACGGTTCAGCCATTTGCAGGTGGTGGGGTCGTAGTAGCGGAACCCGTAGTAGTAGTGGGCGGTCTCGGGATCGTAGTACTTGGTCTGGAACCCGAAGGGGAAGCTGTCGGCCATCGAGCCTGCCTTGCTCATCATGCGGCCATAGGGGTCATAGCTATACTTCGCCACTTCCAACGGATTCGAGCCGTGGTCTGGAGTAGACCGTACCTTTCGCGTCCATGGTCGGGATGTAGGTGGCGACGACAGTCCCAGAACTGTTCTTCGAGAGCACAGCGACGAGTCCGCCGACGTACCGTCAGTGTCAGGCCCCTCGTGATGCAACGGCGAAACCGTTGCCCGCCCTTAGAGCGGAATCTTATGTCTTAGATTGCAGCCCGGCATAATCTTTTGCCTGATTAAACCCCATCAAGCAAAAAAAATGCGCCGTCCTGGATTCTCCAAGACGGCGCTTGTATGTCCCGACCGCTGCTTGTGTTGTTAAGCCACTACGTTGACATGTTGTCCGGTGGCTTCGTCACTGGTCATAGACTCTTTTTGTGACGATTGCGGCGGCGGGGGGCTTTCATTAACCCTGCGCGCTGACTCACTCGGCGCATAATCAATAATGCTAACACTGCTGCTTACGCTACTTACAGCATCCATATTCTCATACCTCTTTGTCCTCGGCTCACAACTCAATTCTATGCAATACCAGCAAGAAAAGCAATAGACATACCCTTTTTAAGAGAATCTTTTTTTGAATTCATTCAGCCAGGCTTTACATCATGCGAAATCCATACCAGCATCTCTCCGACATGACGGTTCGCCCGGAGAAAGAAGGGTATTGCCTTAAATTTCACCTGTTTTATTTTTGTCCCCAGAGGGAGATAAAGTGCGTCCTTCCATCTGCGTTCGTCACGCCTCCAGGCAGTCCCGCTTATTGAGACAGCGCCGCCAAGGAGTTTCTTTTCAAAGCTGGCCTTCAATTCGACGCTGTGGTCGATAATAAGATCATTGAGGTGCTTTCCATTGTCCATCTCCTCCAGGCAGTAGAGCAAGGGCCCCCGCTGGAGCGCAATCCTGCCACAGTCGTAGCTCAAGGCAGGATGTGCTTCCATGCGCTCGATTGGCATTGCAAAATCTAGTTCTATGCAATCGCCTGGCTCCCATTTGCGGGAGATATACAGATAGCCGTCGCGGAGCAGCTTTTTTACACCGATCCCCTTGCCATTGAGCTTGGCTTTAAAACTCCGGCACCAGCCCGGAATCCGGAATGCGAGGCTGAAGTTTGCAGCTTTTTCCGGACTGACATTGATGCTGACCTTGCCATCCCATGGATAATCTGTCCTTTGCTCAATGAGAAGCTGCGTCCCCGCTAATCTCAAACTGATTTCCGAACCCATGTAGAGATGCAGCCAGGCGCAATCCTTCGTTTGAGAGCAGAGGTAGCCGCCAAGCGAAGCCAGTAGGCGGGCAAGGTTCGGGGGACAGCAGGCACAGCAAAACCATTCCTGGCGCTCTTGTGAAAGGTGCGCCTTGCGCTCCCGCTCTGGAACGCTTGCAAGGGGATTCCCGTAATAGTAGCGAGTCCCATCAAGAGAGACTCCTCCCAGTATGGTGTTGTAGAGGGCGCGCTCAAAGACATCCATATAGCAAGCCTTCGGACTGTCCAGTGACAGCATCCTGTGCGCCCAAAATGCCAAGGCTATGCCTGCGCAGGTTTCTGCGTAGGCAGTGTCATTTGGCAGATCGTAATCACCGCCAAATTTTTCTCCATGAGGGTTTGAGCCAATGCCTCCGCTTATGTACATTTGCCTTAGCGTGATGTTTTCCCAAAGCCTGAGACAGGCATTTCGCAATTCCTTGTCGCCTGTCTCGGCAGCCACGTCGGCCATGCCTGCGTAAAGATATGCTGCCCGGACTGCATGGCCACTAGCCGCGTCCATCTCCCGGAGAGGCTTGTCCGATTGCAATTGACTCAGCGGCCCCGGAGGGACTTCACCGCGTTCCTTTGCCTCAAGATCGAAGTAAAAAGGCTCCTGTCCCCGTTCGTCGATAAAAAATTTTGCAAGCTTGAGATAGCGTTTTTCTCCACTCGCCTGATAGAGCTTCATAAGGGCCAATTCAATTTCAGGGTGCCCGCAATAGCCCCGTTTTTTGCCGGATTCCGGACCAAAGACGCTGTCAATCTTGTCGGCGCAGCGGCGCATGACATTCAGGAATTTGGATGAACCCGTGGCTTGCTGATGCGCCACCGCCGCCTCGATAAGATGCCCCATGCAATAGAGCTCATGGTGGTCGCGGAGGTTTTTCCAGCGTTTTTCAGGCTCGACAATCGTGAAATAGACATTGAGGTAGCCATCCGGCAGCTGGGCCTTCTCAATGTCGTCAATGAGTTCGTCAAGAAGAGCGGAAAGTTTGCTATCGGGATGCTGCGCCAGGCTGTAGGATACCGCCTCAATCCACTTGGCCACATCGGAATCCCAGAAATAGTGCGGCTTCAGAGGCTGGCCAGGTTTCCATGCAAGCTTGAATGCATCAAAACGCCCGGTTTTTTTGAGCTGATCGTACTCGGCCTTCAAGGTGACACTGCGATTTACTTCAAGCCTGGCGCTCCAAAACGAATCTTTTATCGTCACCTTATCATGTGTTACTGCGGTGATTTTTTGCATAATGGCAAGCTTTCTTTTTTAAGCCGCACTTTGCGGTGTTTGTATTTCATTATAACAAACACTGGCAGTTTAGCCTAGATGAGGATTCCTGATAAAAAGGGGACGATTCCGACTTTTAAAATGATTCCTGGCTTGCCTCTCTGTCCAGGGACTGCTATCCTTTATTTCAGGAACAGCAAGGCAGGGAATCCCGGAATGAGGACGGACAAGCCGCTTGAATTAAAATTCGCATTTCCCCTGAAGGCCCTTAATGGGGGGCTTTTTGTATCGAGGGGGTGCGGCATCCATCCCACACGCACGATAGATTCTCATGAACTGATCTTTGTCCGCAGCGGAATGCTTGGCATCTTTGAGGACAAGCAGCGGTTTGAGTTGAAAGAAGGTGATGCCCTTCTTCTGCGGCCCGGACTGCGCCACGGGGGAACTCTTGCCTATCCCCCGGATCTCTCGTTCTTCTGGATTCATTTTCTGATTGAAAAGGAGTCTAAAACGACCAAAAGTCAGCAAATTGAAATCCCACGGGTTGGCAGGGTTGCAGAACCCCAGCGCTTTGCGGAACTTTGCCTCAGATTTCTCGATGCGCAGGAATCCGACCCCGGAAACCGCCTGCGCCTTTCGCTTCTCCTCGCCCTCATGCTTGCCGAGCTTGCCGCCGCCCCGAAATCCTCCGGCCCGGAAGCCGCGGCACTTGCCGCCAGAGCCAGTGAATTAATAGCCGTGGATTCCTTGGATCAGGATTTTTCTGCGGGACGCCTTGCAGCCAAGCTTCGTTGCAATCCCGACTACCTTGGCCGCATTTTCAAGGCGGCTTACGGATACAGCCTGACCCGGGCAATCCACAACAGGCGCATCGCGCAAGCCCGCAAACTCCTGCTCGAGAGCAATCTCAATATCGGGGAGATCGTCGGAGCCTCAGGCTTTGGCGATATCGCGTTTTTCCGGCGCATCTTTAAACGCCATACCGGCTTTGCGCCACATTCATTCCGCAAGCTCTGTCCCAGGCGGCACATCAATACGGAATGAGTATCCGCCTACCTTATTTCCGCAAAACAATTTGAAAGACTTCATTTCGCATGATATCTGATTTGCCTGCGTCTTTTGGCGGAGGACGCGGAACACTGTCCTGTACCGCCATATTTTTTTATCTGCGGAGTTAAAAAAACATGCTTGTGTATCTTTGTCCGGCCCTGATGGACTGGCTTATTTTTTTCGTGCTTACTGCAGTCATGTATGTTGCGGGAGAACGCGGCGTAGGCTTTGGCGGCTGCAGCATTCTGGGCATAATTTTTCAGGTGGCCTACATGGGCTGCAGCATCGCCGCCGGGCACATGCTTACCCGGAAGAATGCAAAGAGAATCCTCTTTCTGAGCACACTTTTCTGTGGGCTCACGGCCGCCTGCTGCCTCTGGCTTGAATCTATGATTCCTCTATCCGCAGCTTTGGCCTTTTTTGGCGTATTCTCTGCATTTTTCTTCAATGCGTTTCAATCGTTCATGCGCGGGGAGTCTGCGCCAGGCACCTTAAAAAAGACTGTGGCGCTCTATAGCTTGTCGTGGAGTTCCGGTGCGGCGGCTGGCTGCATGACAGCTGGACTGATGTGCAAACTTGGGATTTTTTGGATGTTCGCGAGCATTTTCGCATGCATGCTTGTCATCGCGGGTTTCCTACTCGTGCATAAGAGCCGGGGACATGACGAGCTTTCCTCGGATGAACATGTCGAGGAAGGTTCGGCGGGAGCGCGCCAGGTTTCGTCGGCCTACGTCCTTGTCGGCTGGATGATGATATTTGTGATCGTCTTTGTCCAGCGTCCGGTCTTTACATTTTTGCCGAGGGATTTCGGAAGCAGGGGCGTTGATTCCCTGCTGGCCAGCCTGCCTCTTTTCGGACATATGGCGGGGCAGGCGCTTTTTTCCTGGCTGATGTGGCGTTTCAGGGATCATCTCTACCGCAAGACTCCGTTCCTGCTAATCCAGGGGCTTGCCGCCGCCGGATTCCTTGTGATATGGAAGTTCCCTTCTTATCCGGTCTGTCTTGCCGGTCTTTCCCTGCTTGGAATCTATGCGGGATTCGCCTATTTTTGCGCGGTTTACTACTCGAGCAATTCCGGGCGAAGGGCCTTCAATGTGGGCGTGAACGAATCCCTTGTGGGGCTGGGCTCGATTGCGGGCATCCTGGCAGGATATTTCTGGATGCGCACAAATGCCGAGATATCCGACCTCTACCTTATGTGCGGCCTTGGGCTGCTGGTCTCGGCAGTTTTTCAGTTTGTCGCCGCACTCCCCGCCAAGCAAGGAAAATGCCCTGAACCTGAAACAATGACCCCCCTCTAACCGCGCTTCAGCCCCGCTTGACGTTTTTGAGCTTGGCGAACCTGTCAAGACGCTCTGCAGCAAGCAGGAGCACTTGCCGGATCCGGTAATATTCCGAAGGCTTGTTGCGAAGGTGCCAGAGAGCACTGATTTCCTGTTCGAAGAGGCGGATCTCGTCCGCCACAGCGTCAAAACAGATGACCTTCGGCGCCTTCTTTCCTCCGCTGGCTTCCTGGAGAAGCAGGCAGGCGGCCTGTATCAGCGTTTCACCCCAGGCTCCGCAAAGCATTTCGCGGAAGACAAGTTTGTCCGCCGGGCAGGAATAGGAAGCGATATCTGAAAGTCTGCCGCGCAGCCCGACAAGTGTTTTGTATGCCTTGACAAGCTTTGCATTATCCGTTTCGAGCAGAGCTTTTCCTGCCCCGCTAACGGGATGGGGCTGGTACCAGGCAGCGATTTCGGAACTGGGGTCAAGCCATTGCTGGAAGGCTCCCCAGCTAAGGACGGGTGCAAGTCCTATTTCCTTGAGCACTCCCGCTGCCTGCCCGCTGCAGTCGCCAAGCTCAAGGCGGCTGAAAGCCTCGTCGAAACTCTTGCCCGTTTCCGGACTTGTGCGCCATGACCAGGCGGCTCCAAGAATCATTCCGTGGTAGGAATTAGCCAGAAGGTTGACATGCCCATAGTCGCCCCAGTCCGTGTTCAAGAAACCTATCGCTCCCAATTTTTTGCCCTGCATGGCGAAATTGCTGATGTTTGCAGAACCATATTCTATGGCGTTAAATAAGCGGTTCCAGCCGGAGACTCCCGGGCAGACGTAATAAGGCACCTTGGCCTTGCTGAACTTCAGGGTCCTCTCCTCGTTTGGTTCGGCCGAGTAGTCCCAATGCAGGGCTATTGCGTCCTTCGGCAGCTCTTTGATCAATTCCGGGAAATGCAGGACTATGTCGCCCCAGAACATTGGCTGTTTTCCGTTCTTGCGCAGTACCGACATGACCTTGAGAAGGAATTCAATGTAGAGCTTGCCTCCCCCGATCTTCTCGGCTTTTTCCTTGTTGCGCCCCTTGCCAAGGTCGAAGGTCTCGTCACAGCAGATATTGAAATATTTCGAACGGAAGAGAGGTACAAACTCGTCAAGTATCTCTTTCACCAGTTCGAGGGATCCATTGTTCGAGGGATCAAGCGTGTAATGAGCCATGCGCTCATGGAACGAGAAGGCTTTTTCCGAGCCATTGACTGAAAGCTCATTAAGGTGCTCCTTGCGCGGCGAGCGGAGCATCATGTACATGTGGCCGAATGTGCTCAGGGAAGGAACAAGTTCGACGTGATGCTTCCGGCAATGTTCGTCGAGCGCAAGAATCTCCTCGGCGGTCAGCGGGTCGCTGCCAGCCCATACGTCAGGATGCTTCCTGAACGCAAAGGTGTGCTCCACATAAAGCTGAAGCTGGTTCATCTTATAATGCGCCATCTTTTCGACGAGAGCAAAGAGGGTTTCCAAACTGGGCACCTTGCCGCGGGTGGCGTCGTGGTAAAAACCGCGCGCTGCGTAATCCGGCGAGTCCTCAATCTCCAGGCAGGGCAAGTTCCTTCCACAGGAGCGGACAATTTGCCGGAGAGTCTGCACTCCGTAGTAGAAACCGGCAGCAGTGCTTGCGCGAAGGCAAACACCCTCTTTGTTTATCGAAAGCTCGTAGGCTTCTGCGGCAAGTTTCGGTTTCAAAGAAAGCACCAGCGAGTTTTTTTCGTCCTTCAGCGAACGGAGCAGTGCCGGACGGCGGCAATTTGCCACTTCAATTTCTGTTGCGAGCTGCTGCGCGGGAAGCAGCGTCTCCCTCGGACAATCGTCCATGATCACTATGGCGCAGTTTGCGGGCAGCGTGAAGGAAGCGGCCTTCCTGCTCAGTTTTCTGGGCTGCGGAATCAAATCCATCTCAGTATCCCTTTCCTAATTTGTATCTGAAAAAATTTCAAATTGTCTCAGCCAATAGCCTTCAAAAGCAGCTCCTTCAAGGCGGGAGCTTCCATATCTTTTGCGACCTGTCTCCAGAGTTTGCAGTCCTCATCTGAAGAGATATCCGGAAGAAATCCAAATTTTAGATAAAGCGATATTGCCGGGATGCGGTATGTCTGCGTTACCAGGTAGCAACGTTTGTGCATAGAGGCCAGCTTCTCCATTGCCATTGAAAGCATTGGCTTGGCGAGGCCTTTGCCCTGGAAGTCTTTTCTGAGGGCCACCCAATGTATCCTGCCCCACTCGCCGCCCTTGAAGGAATTGTCAAACCATGCGCTGATGGTTCCGGCGGAAGAGCCGTCCGGGGAAAGGATAAGGAAGCATCTCTTTTCTATTTCGCCCCAATCAGTCCCAAACTGTTTCTCAAAGAGCTCATCGCTTATTTTTCCTGGAGGCTCAAGCTCACGCCATATGGATATCCATTCTGCGACATCTTTCGGCTTCATGTGTCTTGCAGAGAAGCCCCCGGGAAAACTGAAGCCCGGCAGAGCTTCCATGTCCCGCCGCAACATAATTATGCGTTGGTCTGGCTGGTTTCCCGCAGAGCTTGTCCCGTCCATATCTCAGGGGCTCCTTTGCCCTTCAGCATGCTCATGTAAACACGGAATAAAGAGGGAAAGATAATTTGGCAAGCATCAATAGACAAGGAGAATTCCGCAAAGATTTTCCATTCTATTCAGAGACGTTCCGCCAAAAGTTTTAAAAGCTGCGGGCTGCCATCGAAGTAGTTTTTCCTCAAAAGCGCCAGAGCTCCCGCAGGCACCGCCTCCGTGCCAAGGATCGACTCCTCAAGAGGGAAGCTCAAAGGGTTCCCAAAAAGAAGATTCTCCAAAAGCGATTTCCGAAATGCCGTAATGAAGGGTTGCAAAGGCGGCTCCCCGTCGAAAAGCAGTACTATTTTCTGCGGTGACAGGTAGTTTGCAATGTGGGCAAAACTTTCACCAAGGCTTTCCGCGAACTCAAGCAACTTCTCACCGGACAATTCTGAAAGGGACGACGGCTGAACTCCCCCGTTGTTCTTCTGAAACCATTTATAGTAGGATGAATCGAGCTCCCC
>Ga0154565_1130_pt3 | contig 16940 bp, 13 predicted proteins | sample RifGroF2_FD_105708 | JGI IMG/M metagenome (GOLD analysis project Ga0154565, IMG submission 105708) | Lentisphaerae bacterium GWF2_52_8 | reverse complement strand
AGAACTCCAGTCCCTTTGCAAGGTGTTTTTCCGCGCCCTTCCCCTGAACCGGCGCAGGATAAATCTTGATATTGATGTTGGGGAAGCGTCTTGTGATGATCTGAAGGAAATCATGTATCGCCGCGCCTTCAGGGGAGCTTATAACTCCTATCCGCCGAGGCAGGGGTGGAAGGGCTTTCTTCCGTGCCTGATCAAAGAGTCCTTCATCGGCAAGGCGCTTTTTGAGTTCCTCGAAACGCCGCTGCAAATCCCCAAGCCCCAGAGGGCGGAGCTGGGACACCGAAAACTGATATTCGCCCCTGGTCTCATACACTGTAAGGCGGCCATAGGCCTCGACAGCCATTCCCTCCGAGAGTTTTAGCCGCTGTGCCTGTTCCGCGCCCCCGAAGAAAACGGCCTTTAGCTGCGCCTTGGCATCTTTCAGCGTGAGATAGACATGGCCGGATCTATGGATGGTCAGGTTCCCGATTTCACCGGAGATCCAAAAGGGCAGCAGGCTGTTTTCCAGGATTGCCCGAACAGCAGTGTTAACCTCGGAAACTTGCCATATCTTTTGCTCAGCCATAGTTTGGTGGCATTGGGCCTATGTGTGTGATTGCGAGAACTATGCGGAGCACTCCTATGAAGAATCCGCTCGCGATGAGCCCTGCATACCAGAAATATTTGAAAAAGAGAAAAGCGATACCGAAAAGCAAGAACATCGCGCCGTTCCGCATTTCACTGTCCAGCGCGCCGAGCCGTGGGAAGAAGTATTCCGCTATCTTGCTGCCGTCGAGCGGCGGGACCGGAAGCATGTTGAAGAGGAAAAGTACGACGTTGAGCACTGTGCCTACCCAAAACATATGGTAGACTTGCTGTCCCCAGTCCAGCTGGAAGGCGAAGGCGGAAAGCAGGGCAAAGGCTATGAAAAGCCCAAGGTTTGCAGCGGGACCGGCGAGCGAAACCAGCGCGTCACTGTACTTGTGCCGCATCAGATGGGGATTTGTCGGAACGCTGCCCCAGGCTATTCCTATGATGCCGGCCACCAGAAGCGATATGGGTCCCATCTGTATCATCGGATTGAGTGTCAGATGCCCCTTCCTTGCTGCGGTGTCGTCTCCTTGGGTCAGGGCAACCCATGCGTGCATAAACTCATGGCAGCATATGGAAAATACGACCAGCACAAGCTGGGTGAAATATGCCGTAGGGTCTTCAAAAAGCAGATTTATGGCCATTTTGTCCCTGTCAGGTGTTTAGTTTCCAGTATTGATATGCGGGTGTTTCGTAGGGGTGCGCCTTCCTAAGCGCTGCAATGGCAGTTTCGATCAGGTTTTCCTCGCAAATGAGTTCAACCTTCCATTCCGCGACTTTTTCAAGCTCCCCGTTTGTCCCTATGAAGGGATTGCTGCCTGGAAGCGGGCGGAACTGCCCGGTCCCTTCTGTTTGCCAGGCGCAATGATCGTAGTTGCCGATCTTTCCTGCCCCTGCCTCGAAAAGCGCCTCTTTGACCTTCTCAATGTGCGTCTCTGGCACATAGAACTCTATCTTGTAACACTGTCTGGGCATTATTTTTTCCTCTCGCGGTTTTTGCAGGGCAAACAATACAACCCGATAGCCGAATATCAATTTGTGATCGGCTTAGGCTCGAATGGCAACGCTGAATCCCCTGGTGGCATCTCGAATTCCACACCCCATATCACCGTGGCTTTCCCTTGATTTTCTGCAGATACTGGGGAGAAGCCGTCATGCGTCAGCATTGCGACCGGCAGGAAAGCCTTGTTTTTTGCGGACGTATTTTCGTCTTTCTCATAACGCTGCACGAATTTTGCCTTGCCCGAGTCGAGCAGCATGTTTATGATTTTTATGTTTACCTGCGGGGCAAAAAGAAGCCGCGATTCGTCAGCATCCTGATCTCCCGAGTGTGTGCCCCATTCGGTCCGCCACGGGGTCAATCCCAGTGAGCGGGCTGTGTGTCCGCAGATTTGTGTGTCAATGGAGTGGTTTCCGGTGAGGGATAGCAATGAGCCCAGCCCCGACAAGTTTTCCTCTCCAAGAATCGACTCCTGCATGGCATCTTCGTTCAGCACCTGCAGGTTTTTTTTCCGGGCGAGGCGGCATCTTTCCGGGTTGCTGTCAACAAGCAGCACGGGGATGTTTTGCGACTCTGCCGCGTGGGCGATGGCTTGGCCCAGCGCATGCGCCCCGATTATGAGAAGTCCCGGGCGTTGAAGCATCTCCACTTTCAGAAGTTTCGCCAGCGGTTTCACTGTAAGGCCGCTCAGCAATACCGTGCCGAGAATCGCCACAAAAGTCATCGCCACCAGCTCCCTCCCTCCCGTTCCGCCGGAGCCTGCTATCTCAAGCGCAAACAATGAGGCCACCGACGCTGCGACGATTCCCTTTGGAGCCATTGAAGACAGGAAGATTTTTTCACGCCAGGAAAGCTTGCTCCCCCTGCTTGAAACCATTATGTTTATCGGGCGTATTATGAAAATCAGAACCAGCAGAACCCATATCCCCCCATGCCCCAGGTTTCGCACATCTTCGAGGCGCAGGTTTGCCGTGAGAAGAATGAAGAGCACCGAAACCAGCAGCGTCGTCAAAAGCCCCTTGAATCTGCGGAGCTGGCGCGCCTGCCTCCCCATCATGTTTGCCATCAGGCAGCCCGCAATGATTACGCACCAAAGGCCGGAATCCTTGGCAATGCTTTCGCTCAGTCCGTACAGCCCCAATACTGACGCCAGCGCCAATAGGTTGTCGAGTTCCTCGTCCGATTCGCCACGCGTCTGCCGCCATGTCAGAAGTTTTGCAAGGAGCCAGCCTCCCATTATGCCGATAGAAGGGCCTATTATAAGGCTCCATATGAAGCCGGATGCCGCTGCGATCAGACCGGTTTTTTGATACAGAAGGCCAAAGACGCTTATCGCAAGGAGGGCTCCTATCGCATCGATAAGGATGCTTTCCCATTGCAGGACGGTATATACGGCAGGCCTTACCTTCACATTCTTCAGCAGCGGGCTGATCACCGTCGGTCCCGTTACCGTCATCAGGGAGCCGAAAAGCAGAGATATCCCCCATGAGAGCCCCCCGATCCAGTGCGCCGCAAGGCTGGCGCCGACCAGGCTTATCAGTGAGCCTATCGTAATCAGGCGGCGGACGACACGCGGAGCAAGGCGAAGGTCATGGAGATTCAGGGAGAGCCCACCCTCGAACAGTATAATTGCCACGCCAAGGCTCACCAGCGCAGTCAAGGCATGCGGCAGCGCCTCTTCTGGCCTGGGCATAATGGGAATTGGCCCCTCCGGCCCGAAGAAAACGCCGAAACAGAGCAGCGGAACTATTGCGGGGAGTCGTATGGCTTTTGCCAGCCATTGCGCCGCTACCCCCAGAACCACTGACAATAAAAGAATTTGCAGTCCAGGTGACATAATCGACTAATATATCCCGGTTTTTATCAAAATCGCATTTCGGATTGCCGCAAGTCCAATGATTTTTACTGGCGCCAGGCTGCAATTCGAGCCACCCGTTCTGTCGCCGGTGGGTGGGAGGAGTTGAAGAAGGCATAAATTGGATGAGGGTGAAGGTTGGAAAGATTATCCTTCGAGAGCTTTACAAGCGCCGAGGAGAGCGCCTCCCCTCCTCCGCAGAGTTTGCACGCAAAATCGTCAGCCTCCCTCTCAAAGCGCCGTGAGAGGCTGTGGATCAGCGGCGAAAGCGGCCAGAGCAGCAGGGAACCCACAAAGCAAAGAAGCACAAGCTTTGCGGGAAAACTATCCTGCTCAATATGGAAGAGACGGGTAAGCCAATCGCTTTTGAGCGTGAAAAAAGCGGCCGCCGTAGCGATGAGCATTATGGTCTGCATCAGTGCCAGCATCTTGATTATGTGCCTGCCCCTCCAGTGCCCCGCCTCGTGCGCCACAACAGCGAGAATCTCCTCGTGTGTCAGCCTTGAAATAAGTGTGTCGTAAAGGACGATGCGCCTGCTTCCTCCTATCCCGCTGAAATAAGCGTTTGTGTGCGTTGTCCTTTCAGATGCGTCCATCCTTAGAACGCTGCCGACCTTGAGTCCTGCCCTTGACAATAGCTCTTTTATTCTGTCGGACAGCCCCTCGTCCTCAAGCGGGCTGAACTTGTTGAAAAGCGGTTCTATCAAATAGGGACGGAGGTAAAGCGCAAAAAGCGTTATCAGAAAAAGCACAGCCCAGACAGGCAGCCACCAGTGATCTGGAAGGAGCCTCACAATCCAGAGGCTTAACGCCGCGATAGTCCAGGTCAAGCCCGTGGAAAGCAGTATTTTTTTGAGGGTATCCTTAAGCCAAAGCGCTGTTGTCATGGTGTTGAAGCCATTTCTTTTTTCAATGCGAAATGTGCCGTAATAGTCGAAAGGCAGGCAGACAATGTTTTTTGCAAAAGTCAGTCCGACAAAAAACAGGGCCCCTGATTGCACAAAGGAGATGCCCATCGATAGCACAAGGTTATTGTAGGCATTGAGGATCCCTCCGAGGATGAAAAACAGCGCAAGTCCAGTGTCAAAAAGCTCGGAAACTGAGCTGAATTTTGCCTTTGCCACTGTGTAGCGGCAGGACTTTTCTATCATCCAAGCATCAATCTGCCCCTCGAAGCCTGCTGGCACTTTGTCCCTGTTCCTGAGCATGTGTTTGCAATTGAGAAACTCGAGGAACTGGTCAAGCGCCTCAAAGATAAGGCATAGGCAGATTATTCCGAAGAGAATCATTATTTCCCCTTATGCGTTCTTTGTGCTTTCGCAGAGCGCGGCCTCAGTGATTTCAGCGAGTTGTGTCAGTGTGTTGTTGTCTGTGTTGAGCGGGGGTAGGAAGTAAATCGTGTCGCCGAGTGGGCGAAGGAGCGCACCGCGCCGTAGCGCGGCCTGAGATGCCTTGAATCCTATCCTCAGTTCCTTAGGGTAAGGCTGCCCTGTTGATGGATTCACAATATCAGCCGCAGCCATGAATCCTATGCTTCTAAGATTCCTCAGGGATTTTGTTGAATCAGCCACGCTCTTCATGCAATCCGCGAGGAACTGAGAACGGTGTTTTACCTGCCCTGGAATGTCCTCTTCTTCAAAAATTTTGAGTGTCTCCAGCGCCGCCGCTGCCCCAAGCGCATGGCCACAGTAGGTATTTGAGTGCATGAAGGCCTTCCCCGAAAAATAATCGCCGTAAAAAGCCATATAGGTATCTTCCGAACAGAGCACGGCGGACATCGGCCCCCAGCCCGCAGTAAGGCCTTTTGAGAGCGCAATGAAATCGGGTTTTATCCCTGCATGCTCGCATGCGAGCATTGGCCCCGTCCTGGCGAAGCCTGTCATTATTTCGTCCGCGATGAGCTGCACATGATTTTTGTCCGCCCAGTCGCGGAGCCTGCGGAGCAAATCAGGACTGTAGATGAGCATGCCTCCAGCCCCTTGCAGGACTGGCTCGAAAATGATTGCCGAGAGCTGTTCCGCCTTCGCATCGAGGCTGTTCTTTATCTTGTTCCAGGCTTCTTCGGGGAAGCCCTGCCAGGCAGGATCCTGCGGCCCGGAACAATAGCGGATAGGGGCGAGTTTTTGGATTCTTGGCAGCACGGCGGCGAAAGGACTTGAATATAGTTCACAGTCTCCTGCTGCGAGGGTCAGGATGCTTTCCCCGTGGTAGCCGTTAGACAAAGAGGCGAAGTGCCGGCGTTCGGGCATTCCGGTTTGCAAATGGTATTGCAGGCTCATCTTCATGGCTATTTCCATTGCGGTGGAACCGTTGTCGGCATAGAATACCCGTGTGAGCGGCGGACAGAGCCCTGCGAGACGGGCGGAGAGTTCCGCGACGGTTTCATTGCAGGTGTTCGCAAGGAGGACGTGTTCGAACTTGTCCATTTGTTTCTCTACGGCGCAACGGATGCGCGGGTGTCCGTGGCCGAGCGCCTTGCACCACCATGAGCTTATCGCGTCAATGATGCGCCTGCCGTCCTTTGTGATGATGTGCGATCCGCTTGCCGATGCGACGGGAAGCGGAGGGAAATCCTCGTAGTCCTTCATCTGCGCGCAGGGATGCCAGACGTGCTTGGCGTCAAGGGCTATTATCTCTGACTGTTTCATAATTATTCCCTATTCGGCATAAATCATCTTTTTTGTCATGCCGCCGTCAATTGTGAAGTTCTGCCCGGTAATAAACCCGGCGTCCTCGGAAATAAGAAAGGCCACCGCCGCTGCTATGTCGTCCGGAATTCCGATCCGTCCTGCGGGGTGTTGTCCGTGGTCAATCTTGCGCAATACGGATTCTTTGCAGGCTGATTTTTTCTGCTGGTCGCGGACCTCTATCCAGCCGGGGCATATCGCATTTACCCGGATGTCTCCGGCGAGGCTCATCGCGAGAGCGTGGGTCAGGCTGAGGAGTCCGCCTTTTGAGGCGCTGTAGGGTTCTGTGTGCGGCTCGGATTGCAGCGCGCGCGTCGAGGCTATGTTGACTATGGCACCCTTGCTCTTTCTGAGGTGTGGAGCCGCATGCTTTGCGCAGAGGAGGGGGCCTGTGAGGTTTACCTCCAGCACCCGCTGCCAGTCGCCGAGCTTCAAATCTTCGAGCCTTGTACTTGGCGGGGGGCCGAAAATGGCGGCGTTGCTTATGAGAGTGTCGAGGCTTCCAAAAAACCGGACTGCTTCCGTGATGGCACTGCGGACATCGTCCTCGTTTGACACATCGCCTTTCTGGAAACGGAGTTTTTCGCCAGCCGCAAGCTCGGCAAGGAGCTCCGCGCCAGCCTCGGCGTCAAGGTCGAAGGCGAAGACGCGCATGCCTTCGGCGAGCAGTCTCTTTGTGATGCCGCGTCCGATTCCCTGTGCCCCGCCTGTCACAAAGGCGGTTTTCCCTGTGAGTCCGCGCATTTCATTTCCTCCTGGTCTGATCAGATGGTAATATGGAGGCTGATCGCTTAAAAAACGACTCGGAAGAAAGAAAAAAAGGCAGCCCTTTGGAGGGGGCTGCCCTTGTGTGCTGGAAACTCGGCCCTACTTGATCTGGACGGGTTTGCCTGTGGCGGCGCTCTTGTATATGGCGTCAAGGAGTTCCATGACGATGAGGCCTTCTTCGGCTGTTGCTATGTTTTGCGTGTTGTTGACAATGGAGTCGGCGAAGTGGTACATGCTGCCGTGGGCCTGCGGCACGGGCGGGTGGAGCTTCATGTCGTACTGGCAGCCTTCGCGCTCAACAAAGATTTCGGCCTCGAAAGTGTAGCCGTCGCCAATGTTGTGCTGGAGGAGTCCTCCCTTTGTGCCCATGAGACGTGTTGACATGTGCTCGTTTTCCTTGATGTTTCCGGCCCATGAGGCCTCGACTTCAAGGGTTGCTCCATTTTCAAACTTGATGAGGCCGACGGCCATGTCTTCAACATCAAAGGCCTTCTTTTCCTGCTTGGCCTTTGCAGATGCGATGTGGTTATAGGTGCTGCCCATGACCCAGCTGGGTTTGGGATAGCCCATCAGCCAGAGCGCAAGGTCAAGGCGGTGCACTCCAAGGTCGATGAGCGGGCCGCCTCCGGCAAGGGCTTTCTGGCCGAACCATCCGCCGAAGCCGGGCATGCCGCGGCGGCGCTGCCACTGCGTGCGCGCAAAATAGACATCGCCGAGTATGCCGGAATCAACGGCCTTCTTCATGGCGTAGGATTGCTCCGTGAAGCGGAAGCTGAAGTTGATCATGAGACGCTTTTTCGCCTTTTTTGAGGCGGCAAGCATCTCGCGGGCCTCTCCAGCATTCATAGCCATGGGCTTTTCGCAAAGGACATGGCAGCCGGCCTTGAACGCGGCGAGAGTTAGCGGCTTGTGGAACTTGTTCGGGACGGCCACCGACACGATGTCGAGCTGTTCCTTGTTGAGCATTTCCTCGGCATCGAGGTATTTGCTGGGAACCCCTAGTTCCTTTGCCTTTGTTTCGAGGCGGGATTTGTCCGTATCGGCCACGGCTACCACTTCGACGGCCGGGTGGCTCTGGAATCCTTTGACATGGCCGTAACCCATGCCGAGGCCGATTACGCCAACGCGCAATTTTTTCATTGTGTCAGTCTTTCTGATTTATTCGTTGCCTGTCTGAAGCACGCCGACGCTGGTGAAATCCACGGTCTTGGGCGGTACATTCTCAAGGGGTTTGCTGTTGGGGCAGCAGTCGGTTTTGATGATGCGCGGGGCGGCCCATTTGCAGGCGTTTGCGATGACCTTGATGATTTCCTTGTTGTGGAATGTCGGGTATGCCTCATGTCCGGGCCGGAAGTAGAAAACCCTGCCATGGCCGCGTTCATAGGTCACGCCGCTGCGGAAAACCTCGCCGCCTTCGAACCAGGAGATGAAGACGACCTTGTCGGGGTTCGGTATGTCAAAGCGCTCCCCGTACATTTCTTCGTTGGGCAGCTCGATGTATTCCCCGATTCCTTCTGCGATGGGATGGCTTGGCTCGATGTTCCAGAGACGTTCCTTCTCATGTATTTCGCGCCACTTGAGAGAGCAGTTCGTTCCCATGAGTGTCTTGAAAATCTTTGAGAAGTGCCCTGAGTGAAGGACGATCAGCCCCATGCCTTCCAGGACGCGCTTCTGGACCCGCTTGACGATTTCATCCTTGACCTCGCCGTGTGCAACGTGTCCCCACCAGACGAGCACGTCGGTGCTGTTGACCAGTTCTTCGGTGAGCCCGTGTTCAGGCTCGTCCAGTGTTGCCGTTTTGATCTCGAATCCGCCGATGGCCTTGAGCCCCTGGGCTATGGTTTCGTGCATACCCTTTGGATAAATCTTTTTGATTGCCTCGTTCTTCTTTTCGTGGCGGAATTCGTTCCAGATGGTGACCTTGACCTTGCCCATGATTAGCAATTCCTTTGTTTTGGGTGTTTCATGCACCCGGGTTCAAACTCAAAATGTGATTGACTGATTATTCATTAAACTTAAATTATACGCAGAAAGCGCTTGAATGAAAGAGAGTCTGCTATACATTTTGTGATACTATTATACGGGATGTGAGCTTATGCGTATTTGGCAGGTCAGGTTTCAGGTTTACAAACCGATGCTTTCCCTCCCCATCCCCCACGAGCTGGTAGAGGAGATACAGACAGACCCTTCCTACAGGCTTCCAGGCTGGCAGCGCACTGGCGATGCGTGCCAGGTTGTTTTGACGCTGAGCGGCGAGGGGCGTTTCTGGCATGCCGGAACAGAGTATCCGCTGCCGCCGGGCCGGGCCTTTCTCACGAGGAACACCGACCCTGATATTGCATATTACTATCCGCCTGAAGGCACGAAGCCCTGGGTTTTTTTCTGGATCGACTTTGTCGGGCCGGCGGTCGGCAAGATTGTCGCCGACATTGTTGCGCGGCACGGGCACATCTACTCGCTTCCCCGCGATCGCGGCATTATGCGCCGCCTTGCGGCTTACCGGGCTTACCGCGACACTGTACAGACGCTGACTCCGCTTGCGGGCGCAAAGCTTGTCATGGACGTCCTTGCAGATGTCGAGAACTCGGTGCATGCGGGCGCGCATAACGACACCCAGGGGACTCTAAGCAAAGCCGCACAGGAGTTCATCATGCGGAACCTTGAAAGGAATATAAGTGTGGCGAACCTGGCTTCCGAACTGAAGGTTTCGCGAGAGCATCTTTCCCGCGTTTTTCGGGACTGCGTGGGTATTGCCCCCGACAAATACATCACAAGGGAAAAGATCAAGCTGGCCTGCAATCTCCTGCGTGAAAGCTCTCTAAGCTGCAAGGAAATATCCGGGCGCATAGGCTACGAGAGCCCCAGTTGTTTCACCCGCGCTTTCAGCTCGGTTGTCGGCATGACCCCCACAAAGGTGCGAAAGACCGGCCACGTGCCGAATTTCACAATATTGTGAGGCCGGGCGACTGGGATGTGTTTTCCTTGTGTCCATGCCGGGCTTCGTGGCGGTAGTCTGCAGGGGCGAAGCCTGTGAGCTGCTTGAAGCGGCGGCTGAAATGGAAGGGGTCAAGATAGCCCAGCGAGGCGGCGAGTTCTGCGACCGTCTCCTCTGTGGAGCAAAGGAGAGTTGTAGCCATTTGCACTTTCATTGAGTCGAGGTAGTTCTTGGGGGATTGTCCTGTTGCGGCCTGGAAGACACGGCGGAACTGGGCGGTACTGAGGTTGCAGAAACTGGCCATTTCCTCGACTGTCCACCATTTCTCAGGGGTGGCCTTGAGTTCCTCGATGAGCCGCCTGACGGCGGGTTCCCGTTCCCCCCTTTTTTTCGCCTTGTTTTCAAGGTAGAGCTTCACCAAGAGATTTTGCAATGCCAGGTTGGCCTGTATCTGTGAGTCTGCGGAGGGGTCAGCGGCAAGCTTTGCGACAGGGAGAAGCCGCCTCGCAGAACCCATTTCAAAGATACCGTTGCGGATTATTCCACAGCGGAAAAGCTGGTCGGCAACGGAACCGGTGAAGCAGAGGGAATCCTCGGTATAAGAGTCTTTGTCGCCGCCGTAATCATGGATAAAGCCCGGTGCGATGAGAATACCGTGCCCGGGCTGCATTTTTTCAACGATGTTGGGCTGTCGCCAGTACCAGCCGTGTCCCTGATAGAGGTGGGAGATGCTGTAGAATTCGAAGTAGCGCGGCTGAATCTTTTCCTTGGGACCCGAGCATCCACCACCACCACGGCATATCCAAAGCCCGTACTTTTCATGAAGGCTTTGCCGTCCGCCGGGCATCCGGTGGACGGAGCATTGTTCATGTGTGATTTTGTCATGCTTCATGATTGAAATATCCATTCATTGAAATATCTGGCTGTGATAAAATGTACAACTATGTCGTCATTTCGCAAATATTCCACAAGTGAAATATCAATGGAGCATTTAAAATGGCAAAGCCTAAGAAGATTTCGATCGGTGTTATCGGGGCAGGGGGGCGCGCACATCTCATCAATAACATCAAGGGGGTCGGCAAGGACGTAGAGTTGCGCGCCGTCTATGATCCCGACAAGGATCGTGCCAAGAGTCTTTGCGACGCCTTTGGCGTTGGCGAGCGCGAAATATGCAAGTCCTATGAGGACGTGGCGAATTGCCCGGATCTCGACTGGGTGATGATCTTTTCTCCAAACTGTCACCACAAGGAGCACATTGTGGCGGCCTTTGGGGCTGGCAAGAATGTCTTTTCAGAAAAACCGCTAGCGACGACCATTGACGATTGCAAGGCGATCCACAAGGCCCATGAAAAGAGCGGAGTGCTTTTCGCCACGGGTTTTGTGCTGCGCTATTCACCTCTTTACCGCAAGATACGGCAATTGCTGGACGAAGGATACATTGGCAAGATTTTGAGCATTGACGCCAATGAGAATGTGACCCCGGCGCATGGTTCCTACATCATGAAGAACTGGCGGCGCTTCACAAAAATTTCCGGGCCGCATATCCTGGAAAAATGCTGTCACGACCTTGACCTCCTGAACTGGTTTGTGGGTACGGTTCCCTCGAAAGTTGCTTCTTTTGGCGGCTGTGACCTCTTCATCCCGGAAAACAAGAACCTCCCTAAAAAGTTTAAGAAGGGCGAGGGCAAGACCGCCTTCAAGGGCTGGCATGATCCCCACGGGGTCAACTGTCCCTTCAGTTCCGAGAAGGACATCATTGACAACCAGGTCGCCATCATGGAATACAGGAACAATGTTCGCGTGATGTTTCAGGCGACCCTCTCGAATGCCATACCGGAGCGCCGTATGTATATCTCCGGCACAGAGGGCAACATTGTGGCCGAGCTTTATACCAATACACTGAGAGCGAAACGGCTTGATTCAGACTATGTGCAGTCTTACGATTCCTGCGGAGGTGACATGCATGGTGGCGGCGACCGCATCATCATGGAAGAGCTTTATGATTGCATGAAGAAGAACACAGCGCCCAAATGCGGCGGCGAGGAAGGGCTTCGCGGCTCGGTCACGGCGCTTGGCATCGACCAAGCCCGTGTTGAGGGGCGGGTCGTTGATCTCGAACCCGTCTGGCGCAAGCTTGGGGTCTGAGATGGATTAAGTCTGCTTTGAACCAAGGGCCGCGCTATGCGGCCCTTGTCTTTTTTTATGAGGCGGATTGTTTTGTCGAGGAGAAGGTTTCGAGAAATACCTGTTTTTTGAGGCGCCATCTCCATGCTGCGGCGAGAACGGCGCTTCCGAAAAGCAGGAGGCAGGCGAGAATGAAGACATCGCCATAGCGTGTGTAGAAGCTAAGGCTTGGATCGCTTTTCAACGGCACGTTGAAGACTGTGGCTCCCCGTCCTTTTTTCTTCGAATCAGGAATCATGCCGGCATTGTCGCAGGGATTGGGGCGGGTGAATATGGCATCGCTGATTATACCCGTCGGGGAGATAAGTACGCTGCAGCTGTTGTTTCCGCAACGGACCATGGGCAGGCGTGTTTCCACTGCGCGGAAGACCGTGTTTGCGAGGTGCTGCTCGTCCTCCGAGCTTGCGGGGTACCAGGCGTCGTTTGTGATGACAGCCAGCATGTTTGCTCCTGCGAGCGCGTGGTAGCGGGAGACGTAGGGGAAAGTGTCCTCGAAGCAAATGCTCATTCCGATGCGGACTCCAGGTTCGGGGGACAGCGGATTGAAGCGTTTGCCAGGTGACAATTGGCGGCCCATGTCAAGAAACCTTGCGAGTATGGGAAACCAATCGGAGAAGGGGACATATTCTCCGAATGGAACGATGTGCACCTTGTGGTATTTGTCGAGGAGGCTGCCATCCTTGCCGATCAGGTAGGCGGTGTTATAGGTGTTGGGCTGGCGCGTTTCACCTGGCGGCAGGTCATCGAAGTCAATCGTGCCCACGATGAAGGGCATTTGGGCCTTCCGGACAAGCTCGGTGAGCTGGAACCTGTACTGGACGCATAGGGGGTGGTCTATTCTGAGGGGCAGCGGGACTGCTGTTTCAGGCCAGAAGACTAGTTCGGGATTGGAGAGAAGCACGAGTTCGCTGAGTTCCATGTACTGTTTGAGCGCATTGACCGCCTCGTCGTTTGTTGCTGCGCGGCACTGGGCGATGTTCCCCTGCGTTACTGCAACCCTGTATATTCTGTCACCTTCCTTTGGGAGATGTTTCAGCATGGAACGGTTTCCGGCTACCACAGAGACGAGAATCAGCATCAGGGCCAGCAAGAGAGGCCAGGGCCGGCGATATGAGCCGCTCCGGGCATTGAAGGCGAAAAGCTGTATTGCTTGCACCAGTGTTATATTGACAAGCGCGATGAGGAAGCTCAAGCCGTAACTGCCGGTGTATTCGCATATTTGGATCAGCGCCGGATTCTGCCACTGTGAAGTGGAAAGGTAGTTCCAGGGCAGGCCGGTTCCAATCCAGCAGCGAACCCATTCCGTGACGCACCACCAGGCTGCCAGGGAAAGCGCAAAAAAGATTTCCCGCCATGGGGCAGGGCAGGGCAGGGAGGCTTGCGCCTCGTGGCCTGCGAGTTCGTTTTCGAGCGTGAGGGTCAGACTGCGGCGCAGGGCCGGGATTGCCGCCGCCCAGAATGCGGGAAAAAGCGCCAACACGGCTCCGAGAGCGAAGGGCAGAAGGAGGGGGATTTGAATGTCGAGGGAGGGGATGTAGGCGATCCGTCTCAGCGGCTCGACAAATTTTTCGATTTCCCTGATCCAGAAAAAAGAGCCAACAGCCCAGGCGAGTCCCCATAGGAAACCGGCCCTCCACGCACCCCAGAAGCGAAGATCCTTTGCGATCCAGAAGAGGGGGGCTAGGGCTATCCATGCCGCGGAGGACCAGTTGAGCGGCGGCACTGTGGCGGCCATTATGAGGCCGGAAAAAATCAGGACAAGCCTTGTGGCCCAACGCCTGCGCGTGCTGAAAAGAAAGGCTTCATTGCCGCTCCGGGCGGCCTTCTCATCCCATGCGTCGTTGCGGGCGGATTGTGTGTGGGAATCTGTTTTGTCAGTATTCATTATTGTTGTTTTTTGTGGGCAATAGTGCAGGAACTTCGTTAGAAAATCCCGCATGCGGTGTTAATGTAGTGGTTTAAGCATAAAACCAAACCCGATTAGTGAATATAGCACGCCGGAATGGAAACAGGCAACTCGATTTGTGTTGATCATCTGGTGATTGGCAGCGGCGTCGCTGGCCTTTCGGCCGCACTTGGGCTGGCCCGGAGCGGCTCTGTCGTGGTGGTAACCAACCGCAACGCGGAGGAGGGCAACACCAAGTATGCCCAGGGTGGTATCGCCTGCGTGCTTGACAGCAAGGATTCCTTCGACGAACATGTCTCCGATACCCTTGCCGCTGGTGACCACCTTTGCAACGAGGCCGTGGTCCGGCGGATTGTCGAGGCAGGTCCGGAACGCGTCAAAAACCTTATTGAACTGGGTGCCCACTTTACCACTCGCGGCGAGCTCGGCGAAAAGGAACACAAGGACGATTTCGACCTTGGCCGCGAGGGAGGCCACACCAAGCGCCGGGTTATTCACGCAGGCGACATTACGGGTGAGGAGATTGAGCGCATCCTTGTTGCGGCCTGCCGTGTGCATCCGAACATTTCCATCTTTGAGCGTCACATGGCCATTGACCTTGTCACTTCCTGGCGCCTCGGCTGGATGGGCGACAATACCTGTCTCGGAGCCTACGTGCTCGACATCGACAATAGCGCCATCAAGACGATCAGCTCCCTTACCACCACCGTCGCAACAGGCGGTGCAGGCAAGGTCTATCTCTACACAAGCAATTCCGACGTGGCCTGCGGAAGCGGCGTGGCCATGTGCTATCGCGCCAACGTCCCGATTGCGAACATGGAATTTTTCCAGTTCCACCCGACAATTCTCTACCACCCGAAGATCACCTCTTTCCTCATAAGCGAGGCCGTCCGGGGCGAAGGTGCTGTCCTTAAGCGCAAAACACCACAGGGCAAATTCGTCGAGTTCATGGATTCCTACCACCCGATGAAAAGTCTTGCCCCTCGTGATGTGGTCGCAAGGGCCATAGACAACGAACTCAAGCGCAGCGGCCAGCTCTGTGCCTATCTCGACATCACCCACAAGGATGAGGCCACTCTCCGAATGCGCTTCCCAAACATTTTCGAGAAGTGTATGGAAGGCGGGATCAACATGGCGCACGATATGATCCCGGTCGTGCCTGCGGCGCATTATTCCTGTGGTGGCGTCAAGACAGACTGGCGCGGCTCTACAGGAGTCAGCGGGCTTTACGCGCTTGGCGAGGTTGCCTGCACCGGCTTGCATGGTTCGAACCGCCTTGCCAGCAACAGCCTCCTTGAGGCTCTTGTGGTTGCGCATTTCGCCTCCGAGGATGCGGAAGCGTCCTTGCCAGGGGTTAGAAAGCGCCGCCATACCGGAAAGATTCCCGACTGGAGCAGAGGGGCCGCAACCGATTCCGATGAACTTGTCGTCATCTCCCATAACTGGGATGAGATTCGTCGCTTTATGTGGGACTATGTCGGAATTGTCCGCACGACGAAGCGCCTTGAGCGCGCCAAGGCGCGCATCAAAAATATTCGGAAGGAAATCGAAAAATACTACTGGGATTTCAACATAACTCCGGACCTTATCGAGCTGCGGAATATCGCCTCCGTGGCCGAACTTATAGTGGATTCCGCATTGCGCCGCAAGGAAAGCCGCGGACTTCATTTTAACGCCGATTACCCGCAACGCGATCCAAAGCAGGATCAGGTTGACACTGTCCTGCAAAGAAGTCATAACAATAGTATGTGAGTGGCATCAGCCCATGGCTCTTTTATGTTAAAACGAAAAATAGCTCCGCATGTTGCAGATGTTGTTTCCGCCCTGCAGCGGGCCGGTTACGAAACCTATGTGGTTGGCGGTGCGGTCCGCGATCTGCTGATGGATCGCGAGCCGAAAGACTACGACCTCTCCACTGCGGCAACTCCTGAACAGGTTCGCTCTGTTTTTGGACGCCGGCGCTCATTTATCATTGGCCGCCGCTTTAAGCTTGTCCATCTCTATCATGGTTCGCAGATAATCGAAATCAGCACATTCCGCCGTCAGCCGCAGCTCACTCAGGCGCATGGACACAAACACGCCTTGACTCCTGCCAATATGATCCTTCATGACAACGAATTCGGTTCCTCTGATGAGGATGCCTGGAGACGGGATTTCACCGTCAATGCCATCTTCTATGACCCGGTGGCAAATGATATAAAGGACTTTACCGGCATGGGGCTTCCCGACCTTCAATCCGGAATAGTCCGCATCATTGGTGATCCCGGACTTCGCTTTGAAGAGGATCCCGTCCGCCTTCTGCGCGCCCTGAAGCTGGTCGGGCAGTACGGCTTCAGCCTGGAGCCCGAAACAGAGAAGGCCCTTGTCGAAGGGCTTGATCTTATTTCGCACGCATCCCCTTCGCGGCTTTCCCTCGAACTTGAAAAGATACTCAAAAATCCTTATGGCGACAGTATTTTGAACGCCTTCCACAAATTTCGTTTCCTGCCGTACTTTCTCCCCTTTATTGATAAGCATTGGGCTGCCCCCTTCGGCATCTACATGCGGGAGCTTTTTGCGGAACGGAACAGGCGTGTCCGCGAAGGCGCTTACCGCGACAGTGTTTCTCTGGCGATGGGGGCCATTGTCCTGCCTTTTATTGAGGAGCGCTTTGGGCATCACGGGCATCCGGGCTGCTGTTGGGAGAATTCCGAGGGGATCGAACCAGCCGTATGGGATCTTATCAGGGAGGTTTTTCAACCGCGGCAGCTTACCAAGCGCCTTACGGCTTCAACATTGCGCATGTTGCTTCTTCAGCCTCGCTTTCACGAGAGACATCGTGCCAGCCGCCTGATGCAGCATCCCGGCTATTCCCATGCCCGCGAACTCATGGCACTGCAAAACCAGGTCAAATGGAACAAGCCTGAACTCCTTGATCTCTGGCCTGCCCGCAGCAGGAGCCATGAACAGGAGCAGCGCCGTGGGCGTTGGCGCAACAGCAGGTCGCCCCGTCGCGAAAATCCGCAACAATTTGCAGCAAGCCCCGAACCCGGGAT
>Ga0154565_1062_pt3 | contig 17131 bp, 14 predicted proteins | sample RifGroF2_FD_105708 | JGI IMG/M metagenome (GOLD analysis project Ga0154565, IMG submission 105708) | Lentisphaerae bacterium GWF2_52_8 | reverse complement strand
CGTTCCCCGCCCAAGCTGTTGGATAAATATTGTAACCAAGATTTGCAGCAAATCAAGCCTTTTGGGAAAAATAGCAACAAATGAATAAGCTGTTGATTCCCTATTTACTATGCGGGTTTCTTCCAATGGATTCTTATATTTAGAATCTCTTGCTATTGACAGCTTCAGGGGCTTGTGTTATAATTCAAAAAACAAACGTTTGTGCAAATCATAAGGCTGGTATAGATGCAGGTGACCCTAAAGGAAATTGCGGCGAGAACCGGGCTCTCGATCTCTGTTGTCTCACGCGCACTCAACCCTATGCCCGACAAAAACGCCCGCGTTTCCGAAAAAACCCGGGCTCTTGTCATGGCGGCGGCGTCTGAACTCCAATTCCGCCCGAACAGGGCTGCGCAGTCGCTGAAACGTGGCAAGTCGCCCGCGCTTGGGATATTTTTGCCCGAATACTCGAACCGTCTGATTGCCGATATGGTTATCGGTATGTCCGAGATAGCTTCGGCGGAGGGTGTTCCTCTGAGTTTCCATTTTGGGCTGACTCCGGCCAGCTACGAGGACTTTTTCCGGCAGGTTCGCGCCGAGGCCCATTCCGGACTCATAACCTATCCTTATGCCTGGTTTAAGGACGATGTCCTTGCGAGTAAAATCAGCGACTACCACAGGCGGGGCGGTGCTGTTCTAATGCTCAATACCCAGGAGGCGGTTCCCGGAATCCCGATCGTGTCAATAGATGACCGTATGGGAGGCGAACTCGCCGCGCAGCATCTGCTTTCACGAGGCTGCGAAGCCTTTCTGAGCTTTCCTCGCTTTTCCCTCAGAACGGAAGCTTTTACGGCGGTCTTGCGTGGTGCAGGATATTCCCCTCAAATCTTTGAAAGCCCGGAGGATATTGCTCCGGCCTGCCAGTGCCTGAGAAAGAAAAAGAAGAGAAAGATAGGCATATTCGCAACGACTGACCGTGATGCGCTTAAACTTATTCCCATCCTCCGGCGTGATGCTTGGACGCTTGCTCATGACGCCTTCCTTGTCGGCTATGACGATCTCTGCCTGAGCGATGTCTGCGACCCGCCTCTTACGACGATCCATCAGCCGTTTCGGGAGGAGGGGCGCATTGCAATCCGCAAGTTGCTGCGCCTGCTTGAAGGCCAGAAGGAGGAGAGTGCCATGCTCAAGCCCTCTCTGATCGTACGTCAAACCACATAGCTTCTATCCTTGGAGAACCAAGGGGAAATTTTCTGAAAACCGGAGGCATTTTTGAAAAGGCTGGAGAACTCTGTTTGTGGCTTGACACTGGCATGCAATGCCAGAAATGATTTACTTTCCGTGCTTCTCGGGAGCAATCTTGCGGTTCAACATTTTTCCGACACGCGCGAAGCCATTGAAAAGGCTTTGCCCAATACCTGCGTCATGATACTGTCTGATGGCTATCCGAAAAAGACCAGAATCATTGAACCGTCTCTCTTTGCGCTTGCATTCAGAAAGAAATTGCGCATTTATCTCGAATTTCCTGCAGCAGTGCCAGGTCTGCAAGTGGGGGGTATGCGGGAAACGAAATGGGAGCGCGCCGTAGTATCCTCAAATGTATTTGCCCCGGACTTGTCCAAGCTGCGGATATTGGGGATGCCTGCCTGCCGCTATGTGAATATTGCCGACACTGATCCGCTGATTGTCATGGGACGTGTCGCGGGTTTTGACTCGGCCGTGTATGGCCTGCCTCAAAATGCTGCCCCGATTTTGTTCAGGCATCCAAAACGCGAGATGCTGATAGCCACCACCAAGCTCAGCCAGTTTATGACTGGCAGATTTGCCCCTATGGAAGCATGGAGTGCGGTTTGGCGTTGGATACTCAGATGGTGCTGCCCCAAAGCAAAAATTCCCCGCGTAGCGTGGGTTCCAAGAGTCCGCACGTCCTACCTCCCGGATGAAGCTTTGCCTCGCGACGCAGAGCGAAACGCCGCTCTGCGCGGAGGAGAGTGGTTTATAAATTCGAGAATCCTCATAGATTCTGCATGGCAGGATGAAGCGCTCCGGCGTTTGAAAAAATTTCCGGACGGAACGGGTCCGGGCCCACGAAAGAATTTCTTGGCTGGTGATGGCTCCCTGGGCTTGCTTGAGGGTGCCAGCTCCAAAATCCATCACGATGGCAGGCAGGATTGGCGTTACCACATACGCAACGACTGCATAGGCGAGTCCTCAATGGCGATTGCATTGGCGGGAGTCTTGGCACAGGATAAGAACTTGAAAAGCATTGCGGCCAATCTCAACGATTTTATCTACTTCAAGTCCATTTTTGCGCAGGGTCCGCGGGCAAACCCGGAGAGTCCTTCCTATGGATTGCTCTCCTGGGATTCCCTGCCTCCCGCCGATGGTGTTTACTACGGGGATGACAATGCGCGTTCCATGATGGGCACGATGCTTGTCTCTGGTGTTATTCAGTCCGGGTGCTGGGACGAAGCGCTCATGAAGTGTTTATTGGCGAATCTTCGCACAACAGGCCCTTTGGGGTTCCGGGGCAACAGGCTTGATGAAGCCGGGCTTCAGAAAAACGGATGGCAACACTATTGGACTGCCGAACGCACAAATTATGCGCCCCACTATGAAAGTTGGTTGTGGGCCTGTTTCCTCTGGGCCTACAGCCGAACCCGTTTCCAGCCTTTCCTTGAAAGGGCGCTTGCAGGCATTCGCATGACCATGGATGCCTACCCGGATGAATGGCATTGGACAAACGGCATTCAGCAGGAGCGCGCCAGGATGCTGCTTCCGCTTGCCTGGCTCTTGCGTGTGGACGACAGGGCCCTTCATCGCAAGTGGCTAAAGCTTATAGCTAAGGATATCCTGGCCCATCAGGATCTTTCCGGGGCGATACGTGAGGAACTTGGTTCAGCAGGGCACGGCTCCTATGGTCCGCCTGCCTCAAATGAGGCTTATGGCACGGCGGAAGCTCCGCTCATCCAAAAGAATGGAGACCCCCTTTGCGATCTTCTCTATACCACAAATTTTGCTTTTGCAGGGTTGCATGAAGCTGCCGCCGCGACAGGCGATTCCTACTATCGGAAAAGTTCTGATAAGCTTGCTGCTTTCTTATGCAGGATACAAATACAATCCGAAAAACATCCCGAACTCGCTGGAGGATGGTTTCGCGCCTTTGACTTCAATCGCTGGGATTACTGGGCGAGCAATGCCGACCTGGCCTGGGGCGCCTGGTGTATCGAGTCCGGCTGGACTCAGGCGTGGATCACCTCTGTCCTTGCAATGCGTGAGCTGAAAAGTTCCCTATGGGACTTGACGGCGAAAAGCCGGATTGCAAGGCATTTGAAACCGCTAATTCCTGGCATGTTGCCAGGACTCAAACTTACCGCAAGGTTTTCAAAGACCTAGGCGAAACGAAAATCTTGGGAATTAGTTTTTTTATGAACAAACGATTGCTAAAAACGCCTTAAAACAAAAAAGGAAAGCATCATGAGTAAAATCCGTCATCAAGTTAATCGCTGGCAAATCCTCTACGGCTCTTTCAATGGGGTCTCCGCAACTGCCGTGAGCGAACTGCAAAAATCCCTTCAGTCCTTTATGCCCTATGTCATCGAAACCGTGCCTGCCGCTTTGCTCAATAAGGATCGGCACCTTTGTATTGTTGGTTGCTTGAGTGATAATCCGCTCCTGCGTGAGCTGGCGGAGAAGGGGCTTCTCCCGGAGCCTAAAAAGGCGCAGGGTTTCAGCCTTGCAACTTGTGCCTCTCCGTGGAATCCCGAGCGCAAGCTCATTGCCGTAGCCGGTTTTGATGCGGCAGGATTGCTCTACGGGATACAGCACTTGAACGCACACCTGCTTCCCCGTTACGTGAGCCCGCTTCGCGGCGAGGATTGCCGAACGGCTCTTGAAAAGCTGCCCGATCTCAGGATCGAGGAATCTCCGCTCATCGAAAATCGCGGCATCTGGAGCTGGGGCTATGTCGTCTATGACTACCGCAAGTTTATCGACAAGATGGCGCGTCTCCGCATGAACATGATTACCCTTTGGCATGACGAGCCGCCCATCAACAGCCCGGAATTCATTGCCTATGCCCATAGCCGCGGGATAAGCGTCATCTACGGTTTCGCCTGGGGCTGGGGGCTTGATGAGCTTGACCTCTCCAGCGCCGATGATCGCCGCAGGATCAAGGAGGATGTCATAGCCCGCTACCGCCGCGACTACGCCCATCTTGATCTTGACGGCATTTACTTCCAGACCCTTACCGAGCACAACAAGGAGACCATTAACGGGCAGTCCACAGCCTCGCTCGCCTGCAGGCTCGTTAATGAGACCAGCGCGGAACTCTTGAAAATCAACCCTTCCCTCTACATACAGTTCGGGCTCCATGCGTCTTCTATCCGCGAGAATTACAAAGACCTCCTGCCTCTCCATCCGCAGGTGACAATCGCCTGGGAAGATGCGGGGGGGATTCCCTACACCTACTCCCTTGAGGAAAGCCCTGACGGGCCCTCCTATGCAGCCTCGAAGGTAGCGGGAGTCAAGAGCGTTTCAGAAACTGCCGCCTATAGCAAAAGGCTTGCGGCTTTCCGCGGACATGATACGGAATTCGCATTTGTTCCTAAGGGCTGGTGCAGCATCGACTGGACGAATGAATTTGAGAATCATGGCCCCTATATAATGGGTGAGCAAGGCCGCAGCAGCCAGATCCGTAACTTTGAAAAACGTCGCGCCCACTGGCAGCGCGTCAATCAGAGCTGGTTCAGGCTATATCCGGAAGCCGCCGGGTTTTACCGGGAACTGCGCGCCGCACACAAGGGTGCGATCACCGCGACCGGCCTTGTCGAGGACGGCCTTTTTGAGCTTGCGATACAGCCGAGCGTGGCGCTCTTCGCAGAGACCCTTTGGAATCCCGGACTCTCCAACGAGGAAATCCTTTGCCGCGCCATGAGCCCCTACTACTATCAGGACTGATTTGCAGGCAAGCTTATGAGAAAGGCCTGTGAATGGCCTTTTGCTATTTCAGAGAGATTTTGAAGGGTGCAGGAGAGAGCTGTTCAAGAAGGGTCGAAAGCAGTGCGCGGCAAGATGGCTCGGCCTCGGGCCACTCAGCGCCAAGGCATTCCCTGGCGAAACGGGACATGTCCGGGACGCAGAGCGAAAGGGGGGGCGGCGATGACTGCCCAAGTCTCGAACAGCTCCGCATCACAAGCCCGGAGAGATTGTTCAGCGCCAAGGCCAGGCGGTGGAAATGAGGCAGCACCGCCATTTCCGTGAGAGGGGATTCCAAGCCCAGCGACTCTGCAAAGGCCACAAGCTTCAGGTCGAACTTCAGGGCAGGGAAGAGCCGGCTGACCCCATATACGCGAAGAACTCCTTTTGAAGACAAAAGCCGCAGATCGTCCGGGGCAGAGGCAAGGATTTCCTCGGAGGAGAGAAGCCAGGGATTCGAGGCCTTTGCCTGAGGGCTTAGTTCCGGCAGGCCCAGGGAAGCCGGAACAGGGGCTTCCTGGCGCCTGAAATGCCGCGCCAATTCAAGAAGCAGGGCGGGGGCCGCCCTGTGAATCCCAAGCACGAGACAGGCGGCGGCGACCTGCGCGGAAGTTGCGGCAAGCTGATTTCCTGAAAGGCCGAGATGTTTTGAGGCGAGCGAGGCTGCGTTCGCCGCATCGGAGGGGACGAGGGGAAGCTTTGAAGGACGCGAGTCCCGGAAGGCTTCGGCCACTTCGGGATAACCGGCATCTTCGAGTGTCTTCATGACGGTTGCGTCAATTTCCGCCATGCTCAGGGCGTCGTCAGCATCACGCCGCTGGGTCAGGGAGTATTCGATGGCGAGGCTTATGTCTTCGGCGAGCCAGGCGTCGCGGACTCCGGCGGCAATGCAGGCGCGGATGAGTCTCGACTGGAGTTCGTCGGGGTCGAAAACAGAGCTGCTTCCGTCGGCTGAAAGTATTGGGATTGAGGATTCGCAGAGCTTGATCATCGCTTGAGGGCGCCCAGCGTTCTTATTTCGCTGATGAACTGGTCTATGTCCTTGAACTGGCGGTAGACGGAGGCGAAGCGGACATAGGCCACTTCGTCAAGGCTTTTCAGCTTGTTCATCACGTGGGTGCCTATCTCCTCGCTGGCCACTTCGCGGTCGAAATCGCGCTCAATGTCGCCTACCACGGAGTTGACTATTTGCTCGATGTCCTCGATGCTGACAGGCCTTTTCCAACAGGCCTTCTGAATGCCGTCGCGTATTTTTTCGCGGTCGAAGTCTTCGCGGGTGTTATCCTTCTTGATGACCTTGAGTTCGGCCTGGACGATTTCCTCGTAGGTGGAAAAGCGGTGTCCGCAGTTGAGGCATTCGCGGCGGCGGCGGACGCCCGCGCCTTCCTTTACGGAGCGCGAGTCGACCACTTTGTCATCCAAACAGGTGCAGTGAGGGCAACGCATCTTTTTCCCACAATCTTAAATATTCCCTGAAACCTGAGCTAACTTAAAGCCCCCTCTTCAAAATTCAACTCCATTACAAGGCTTAATTTCCCGGAGCCCCTTAGACGAGTGATATTGCCTTAAGGGACGGGAGGCAGGCGCAGGGGTGCGAAGGGTCGAGCGAAAAGGAGAAACGGCTGCCTTTTGCGTCGAGCTGCCTGTTGGCCCAGTTCCAGAAATCCAGGAGGGAGGAGAAGTCCCAGTGCAGGAGGACTTCCTTCCCGGGCCGCTCGAGGTGCGCCGCATTTTCGCAGAGCTGCGGGCCGCTTATTCGTGCGACAAGATGCTGTCCGGCACTTGCCGTGCGGACAAAATTTTTGAGGCGTTTGCCCACGGGATTCGAGAGCCAGCAGGGAGCGCCAGTCGGCTCTTTCCCGGAGACTGAGGCGGTTGCGGTGTCCGGCCACTCTTCTTCTGCAAGGTCGAGGATGATGGCATCCTTGGGGAGCTTGGTCGCTGAGTTTTCTGAATCTTTATCCGTCCAGGCAAGGTGCCAGCGGAAACGCCATTGACGGGATGGCAGTGAGACGTTCTCAATCTCCGGCCACTCGCAGACTTTGCGGGAGATTTCCAGTTTCCCTTTCTTCGCGCTTAGCGAAAAGCATGCTTCAGCCCCAAGGGAAGGGGCGATGGCCCAGCGCCAGAGGTCGAAGCCGCTGCTTATCTCGATGCTAGAATCCTCGAACTCGCAGAGGCATGAGAGGAAGGGGCGTTCCGAGCGGATATTGGTTTTTGGCGAAAGCTCATGCCAGGTCCACGCCAGGCTTTCGCCGGGAGCGGGAATTGGCAGCACCCCAACACGCTTCGGAATGGAGATGGAAAGCTTGTCCACGGAGATTGAGCGGCCCGGGAAATTCCCATGCGTATCGATGTCAGTGGTGATTGTGGCATGGTTTTCCACGAAGGCGACTTCCCGGCTGATCCGGGGCTCTGCGCCGAAAGGGATCACACAGGAGCTTTCTGCGGAGGCCGCGCCAAGGCGGAGCTGCTCGTGGCGCCGGAATTTTCCGGGAAGGGCGGAGCGCTCGTCATAGCTGGACAGGGAGACCCCTGCGAGCTCGGCGAGCACTTGCTTTTTGAATTTCAGAGAAAAGAGGCTTGGGGCGGCGGAGTCGAAGGCGGCGCACCAGTGCGCGCCGCGCTCGAAAGAGAGGGTTTCTTGGGATGGAGTGTGCACATTGCCTTTCGTGTTCAGCGGATGACCTTGAAGAGTTCTTCCATTGCTTTGCGTTTTGCAGGAGCGGGTGTCTCAGCAGGGTAACCCAGCGGCGAAATCGCAAGGGCTGACCACGGCGGAAGCACATTTAAAATCGTGTTCATTTTGGAGACATCGTAGGCGCATATCCAGCAGGTGCCCAGCCCCTCGGCGGCGGCGGACAGGACGAAATGTTCCATGGCGATTCCGATGTCAATGTCAGCGCTGGGGGATCCATCAAGGCGCTTCCAGCAGGAATCAAAGTTGGCGAGGGCCACCACGATTGCCGGGGCCGCTGATAGCCAGCTGCGGCTGTAACAGGAGGATATCTTTTTGCGGAGTGATTCCTCGAAAATCACGCGGAAGGAAAATGGTTGCAGGTTGCAGGCCGTGGGAGCCTCGCGGACAGCCTCGGCAATATTGAGGAGAGCCTGCTCGGGGATGGGGTCGGGCTTGTAGGCGCGGATGCTGCGGCGCTTCCTGATGACATCGTAGAAATCCATTTGCGTCATTCTCCTTTGCTTGTGAGTTTTGAGCGAAGCTTTTTCCAAAGCGGTCCGCATATCTCAGATATCTCCGGGCAGCGGGCCAGCGCGCAAAGCGAAATATATGATAGAACAAAAAGCGTCCCTGTCAATCCCAGCGGCAGGAAATCCTTCGGCATGTAGTGGTGAAGCTGGAGGCAGGGAATCTTGTCGTAAAGCATAAGCAGTCCGAAGCCAGAGCAGAGCGCGGCGCCCGCACTGAACACGCAGGTGCGGAAAACAGGGCCGAGATGCAAGTCGCCAACGATACGGCGGAGAAGGACCAGCAGCACGATATTGTTCACGAAGGAGGCTATAACGGTTGACAGTGCGATTCCCCCCTGTTTCAGAGGCCACATCAGGATGAGGCTCAATGTTATGCTGAGAGTCACGCAGCAGATGGAAACCTTTACCGGCGTCTTCATGTCTTTCCGCGAATAAAAGCCTGCAAGAGTCACCTTTGCGGCGGCAAAGGCGGGTATCCCGTAGGAGTAGAACATCAAGGCCCAGGCGGTTTCGCGCACGGCCTGCTCGTCAAAATTGCCGCGCATGAAACAGATGCGTATGATAGGTTCCTTGAAGATCGCTATGAAGACCGCGATCGGGATTGACACGAAAAGCAGGTGCCTCAGCGCAAAGACCATCGAGGAACTCATGCGGGAAAGATCGCCCTGAGCTGCGGCGCGTGACATCTCCGAGAGTGAGACAGTTCCAAAGGAAACCGCAAAAATTCCGATGGGAAGATAAACTATGCGGTCGCTGTAGGTGAGAGCCGGGACAGCGTAGTCGCTCAGCCAGCAGGCGAGACCGCGGTCAATGAGGAAACTGATCTGGACGACCGAGGCTCCGATAAGGCCGGGCAGGGTGAGATGCCAGAGTTCGCGGAGGTGTTTCGAGTCGCGGATGGCCTCGATATTGAAGCGGGGAAACATGTCCGCCCTCTTAAGAAGCCAGAGAAAAAAGACTATTTCAACAATGCCAGAAAGGAGAACCGCCACGCTAAGCGAATAGAGCACTCCCTTTGCATTGTCCTTGAAATAAGGGCAAACCCAGACCCACCAGAGGCATCCTATGAGGAAGATGTTCAGCAGCAGGGATGCCAGGGCAGGCATGAAAAATATCCTCATGCTGTTAAGCAATGAAGCCATGATTCCGATGAGGCAGATAAAGATGCAGTAGGGCATCACGGCGGGAGTTATCTGCAGCGTGAGCTTGACACGCTCTGTGCTGACAAACGGCTCGGCAATCAGGGCTCCGGCCGAGACAAGAACCGTGATCACACCCAGAAGAAGGGAAAGCCAGAAGAGTACCGAGACGAATTTATGCCTTGCCGCCTCGTGCCCCTCAAGCTCAAGCGTGTGCGAGATCAGCGGAACAAGCGCGGTCCCGAGCGCGCCTTCGCCAAGTATTCTCCTGAAAAGATTCGGAAGGACGAATGCCAGCGACCAGGCTGTTGCGACTGTTCCGCCGCCCAGCACCATTGCCGTGAGCACCTCCCGGAAAAAACCGAGGATGCGGCTGAGTGTCGTGGCCAGCGCAATGCCGGTGCTGCTTCTAAGAATGTTGTGGCCGCCGGACATTATGGTTTCCTCAGAGCTTTGTCTGAAGAAGGACCTTTCGCATGGAAAGTTTTTTTCTCATGCGAGGCTCCTCTCTTCTCTTGCCGGGCGGCTTTGCTTAATCGTTGTTGGAATCGTTCAGGCATTCCGGAGTTGTCAGGGTCCGGAAAAACTCGGCGTAACAGTCTTTTTTGTCGCTGTTGCGAAGAGAGATTGCGGCGCGCGGGTGCTCGTTGAGCATGCCTGTTATCATATAGGGGAGTATATAGCCCCACTCGATTTTTTTGCCGAGGTCCAGGAAGACGTCTTCTATCACCTGAAGGAGCGGCTCAAGCTTATACTTGGGATTTTTGAGCCATGGGATCAGGAGTTCCAGGGGGCAGTTGCCGGCGCCGCGCCCTATCCCGTAGATGGTGGCGTCGCAGAAATTGACGCCGGAATGCACGGCCTGGATGGTGTTGGCGAAGCCCAGTTGCAGATTGTTGTGCCCGTGAAAACCGACTTTTCGGCTTTTGAGTGTCGTGTTGAAAAAACGGACGAGGTGGTCGGTGGTCTCGGGGTATAGCCCGCCGTTGCTGTCCACGACGGAAACCGCCGTGACATGCGTCTCGTTTTCTATCTGGCGCAATCCTTCCTCAAGATCAAAATTGTTGACGGTCGATATTGCCATGATATTGATGAAGGATTCGTAACCTTTCTCGTGTATCTCGTTGGCGAGCGAGATTGCCTTGTCCACGTCCTTCAGGTAAGTTGCAACGCGTATGAAACTCAGGGGCGATTCGGAGCGCGGGGCGATGTCGTCCGGATCAACGCGGTCGATGTCAACCATCACTCCCATCTTCATGTCGGTAACAGTGTTACCCATGATTTCGCGTATGACGGAATCCTTGCAGAAACGCCAGGGTCCGTACTCTCCGGGAGTAAAGAGCTTTTCGGAGGCGCGGTAGCCTATTTCCATGTAATCGACGCCGGCAAGGTGCAGGGCATTGAAGACAGTGCGCACCATTTCCGGGGAGAACTGCCATTTGTTTATGAGTCCACCATCGCGAATGGTGCAGTCAAAAATCTTGATATCCTTATTGTACATCAGGCCTCCTTGTTGCCTCTAGGGTAAAAAAAAGCCCGCCTTCCGGCGGGCTGGCATTGGTCTGAATTCCCGCGTCATTTCCCGATAGAAGCGTCGCGGTAAACAATGTTAAAAAGATTGTGGTTTGTGTCAACGATCCATTCCGGGGTCATAAGCGGGCCATAACCCCAGCCGCTGTCGCGGGGATCATCGGGGCAGCCGGGAAGCGGCATCGCGAAAGTCACCAGTTCTGCAATACCAACGCATTCGCGTGCAATCATAAAGGCAACCCCTTTGAACGCACCGTAAGTTACTGCGGCGATGCCGCCCTCTTCCTGGTTGACATCATAAATTTTTATCGGCACTTCAAGGCCCCCTAACAAAATGTTAGAGGTGGCGCGGCCCAGTTTCCGGGCGGGATCTCCTGCAAAGCTATCTGCGGAAGCGAACAATACGACAGCGACAACGATGACCATCAATGCTTTGTTCAGGAGCCTCATTGATCTTCCCTGCCTTTTTGCTTTGATATTTTAGATAGAGTACTTGCTTAAAACGAACTGCAATATAACTTGAGTACCTTTCAATGCAAGCCAAGATTAGAAAAATCTTTGGAACATATCTGTAAAATTCAGAGATTTTTGTCACCATCAAAGATTCAAGGGAGGATCCGTCAGGCTAATGAAAAAAAAGATCGTAAAAGGAAATCAGTCCCCTTCCAGCAAGCGGTTTGCGCGTCTTACTCTGTTGAGTGCGGGGAAAACGAAATATCCTGCAAGCCCTTCGAAGTCCAATCTCGAATCCTTTGAAAACGCTTTTCCTGAGCGCGACTATGAAATAAGCTTCAACTGCCCGGAGTTTACCTCTCTCTGCCCCGTTACCAACCAGCCCGATTTTGGGGATATTACGATAAATTATGTGCCGGACAAACTGTGCATCGAAAGCAAATCCTTGAAACTTTTCCTCTTTTCCTTTCGAAACCACAACAGTTTCCACGAGGAGGCTGTCAACAGCATACTCAGTAAGATCGTTGCGGCCTGCCGGCCTCGCCGCGCCGAGGTGCTGGGAGTCTTCCGCCCGCGCGGAGGTATAGGAATCACAGTCCGCGCGACGCATCAGTCGCCAGCAAAGAAAAAGACCAGGAAAAAGAAATGAAGACGAACACATTTACCCTTATTACTGAGGGAACGGTCAGCTCTCCTGCCGGATTTCTTGCCAGCGGGGTCTGTGCCGGACTGAAGCGCAGCGGTGCAAACGACATGGCGCTGATCTTTTCGAAGAGGCCTGCCAACTTTGCAGGCTCCTTCACCTCCTGCCTTTTTGCTGCTGCGCCGGTCGTGCTTGACCGTGAACGTGTTTTGAGCCAGCCCTTTGCGCAGGCAATCATTGTCAACAGCGGCAACGCCAATGCCTGCACTGGCGAAGAAGGTTATAAAAGGGCCGTCAAAATGGCCGCACTCACAGCGGAGGCTCTCAATATTCCTGAAGAGCAGGTGCTTGTCTCCTCCACCGGCCGCATTGGAGTGGATCTTCCGATGGACAAGATTTCCAAGGGGGTTTCGCTTGCCGCATCCGCCCTTTCTGAAAACGGAGGGCATGCCGCAGCCTGTGCCATAATGACTACCGACACGCGCCCCAAGGAGCTCGCCGTGGAGTTCAAGTCGGTTTCCGGCAAGACTGTCCGCGTCGGAGGCATGGTGAAGGGTGCGGGCATGATCGCTCCCCAAATGACTGTGCCCCATGCAACAATGCTTGCTTACATCACCAGCGATGCCGGAGCAAGCAATGCCTTTCTCGCAAAAGAACTCAATGCAGCCTTGCCGCTCTCTTTCAACCGCATCACGGTTGATGGCGATATGAGCACCAACGACACAGTGCTTGTTCTGGCAAATGGTAGTTCAGGTGTCGATGTCGAAGCCGATCCCAGGGATGCGGAAAGATTTGCGGAATCCTTTCAGTTCGTCATGTCCTCGCTGGCAAGGCAGATTGTCGAGGATGGCGAGGGCATGACAAAATTCGTTAATGTGGAAATCAACGGGGCGGCTACGGAGGAGGATGCGCGTCTCTGCGCAAACGCCATAGCAAATTCGCTGCTCTGCAAGACCGCCTGGTTTGGCGGCGATCCCAACTGGGGCCGCGTGCTTGCCGCCGCAGGCCGTTCCGGCGCAAAGTTTGATCCTTCGAAGGTTTCTCTGGACTATGATTCCACTCCGGTTGTCCGCAATGGGCGCGACGTCGGCACTCCTGAAGCCAGTCTGGCTGAAGTCATGAAGAAAAAGGAGTTTAGCGTGTCGCTCAATCTTGGTGCGGGCGAGGCCTCCTTTACCGTCTGGACGAACGACGTTTCCTACGAGTACGTCAAAATCAACGCCGACTACCACACCTGATTTCCATAAAGTTAGGCCGGGGAATTACGGAGCAGAGCGTTTGTCCTGCTCAGTCGAGGCGCAGGATATTTTTCCAGTACTTGATCTGTTTACGGACTTCGCCGGGGCCTGTGCCTCCAAAGATTTCGCGCGCGCCAACGCTGCGTTCCGGCGAGAACAGCTTCAGACAGTTTTCTGTCGCCGAAGGGATACAGCCGCGCATTTCCGAAAGGGAAATTTCATTGAGTCCCTTCTTGTTTTCCTGGCAGTGGCGGACGAGCGCGCCGACCTGGTGGTGTGCGGTGCGGAAGGGGATTCCCATGCGGACGAGTTCCTCCGCGAGGTCGGTGGCCATCAGATTCGGGTCGCTTGCCGCTGTGAGCATACGCTCGGGGCGGAGCGTCATCGTGGCGATCATTGGGGGATAGACCCTGAGGATCATGTGAACGGTGTCGAGCGCGTCGAAGAGCGGCTCCTTGTCTTCCTGAAGATCGCGGTTGTAGGTGAGGGGCAGCCCCTTGCAAATGGTCAATAGCGTAATGAGGGCGCCGTAAACGCGGCCTGTTTTGCCGCGGGAAAGTTCCGCAATGTCCGGGTTTTTCTTTTGCGGCATGAGACTGGAGCCTGTGGTGAAAGCGTCGGCAAGCTCGACGAAGCCAAACTCTTGCGAGCTCCAGAGTACGAGGTCTTCGGAAAGCCGCGAGACATGCATGGCAAAGATTGCCAGCGCGGAAAGCAGTTCACAGGCGAAATCCCGGTCAGCCACGCTATCCATGCTGTTGCGGGTTATGGCCGGGAAATCGAGGAGTGCGCGTACTTTTTCGCGGTCTATGGGAAGGGTTGTCCCTGCGAGCGCGCCAGAGCCGAGCGGCATGACATTGAGGCGGCAGAGGCAGTCCGCAAGACGGCTTCCGTCGCGCTCCAGCATTTCCACATAGGCAAGCAGATGATGCGCGAAAAGGACAGGCTGCGCGTGCTGGAGGTGGGTGAAGCCGGGCATCACTGCATTCGGATTTGCGTCGGCCTGGGACACGAGCGCCTTCTGGAAGGAGCGGATTTCCTCGCGGAGGGAATTGATCTCATCCCGGAGGTAAAGGCGTATGTCGAGCGCAACCTGGTCGTTGCGGCTGCGGGCCGTGTGTACGCGCGCCCCTTCGTCGCCGAGCACGGCGATCAGGGCGTTCTCTATGTGCATGTGGATGTCTTCCAGCTCGGTCTTGAAAGTGAAATCGCCCTCTTCGATGCGTTTTTCTATTCTTTCAAGCTCGGCGTGGATAGCCTTTGTGGTTTCCGCGGGAATGATTCCCTGGGCTGCGAGCATTGTGGTGTGCGCCTTGCTTCCGGCGATGTCGTATTTGTAGAGCCGCTTGTCGAAAGACACGGACTCTGTGAATGCCGCAACGTCGCGGTTGAGTTCCTCTCCGAAGCGTCCGCCCCATAGTGCCATGTTTCACCTCTTATGCTTGCCGGAATCCGGCCCTTGAGTAATTGTTCATTCAAAAGTACTTTATCTCCGTGCGGCAAACTTGCAACACTGGAGAGCAGGGAAAGGGGATCATGGACAGGGCTGTAATATTCAAGGGCAAATACCAGTACGATGCGGTGAACATCTTTGCAGAAGAATTTGGCGCTGGCTGCGAAATGCTGGGATTGGGCGTTTCGTACATAGATATGCGCCGTTCTCCCGAAGAGATTGCCAATGCCCACGAGCGCGCCTACGGGAGCCCCTGCAAGTTCAGCTTTTCCTTCAATGCGGCACGCGGCAGTTTCATGGCGGATGGGCGTTCCATTTACGAAATGCATCCCTGGCCCTTTATTACGGCGCTCGTGGATCATCCTTACCATCACCTTGAACATCTTCCTTTAAGAAATGCGATTGTGACTTGTATGGACCGTTCCCATTTGCGCTTCCTAAAGAGGCTGCGTCCTGAATTGCGCACCGCTTTTTTGCCGCATGGCGGATCGGTGTGCTGTGAGAAATTCCCTTTCGGGAAGCGCGATATTCCCCTCTTCTTTCCCGGAACCTTCAGCGATCCGGCAGAGTACTGGCAGATAATCAAAACTCTTCGTGATGATATCCTGCCCTTTGCCGCGTCTGCAGCAGAGGCGCTTCTTTCAAGCGATACCATGCCTGTTGAGGATGCGCTTGAACCTCTGGCACTGAAAGCGGGCGTTGAGCTTTTCGGAGATTCCGGACAGGCGGGGAAACTTCGCGTAATCCTTCCCCTTTTGGATTTGTTCATCAGGGCACAGCGCAGGCTTTCTTTTCTCTTTGCGCTGGACAAGGCTGGCCTTGCCGTTGACATATGTGGCAACAAGTGGCCTGAGGGGCTCTTTAAAAACCATCGGATACACGGGCCTAAAAACTATCGCGACACGCTTGAGATCATGGGACGCTCTCAATTGGTATTGAGCCTGTCTCTTTTCCCGGACGGTTCCCATGAAAGAGTTTTTTCGGGTATGCTTTGCGGCGCTGCTGTCCTTAGCGACGGGAATCCCTACTACAGGGAGTTTTTCAAAGACGGCGAAGAGATCATATTGTACCAGACAGACGACTTTGCCCCTTTGCCCGGCAGGATTGCCTCTCTCCTCTCTGACAAGGAAAAACTTGCCGATATTGCCGCCAAGGGGGAAGCCAGCGCCAGTCTTCATCACTCCTGGGCCGCGCGAGCCCGCCAGGTGCTTGAGCTTGTGTCGTAATTAGGAATTGCCAGGGCACTGTTTAATTTGACGCTGCCTGCCTCTGTGCCTTGACGCATCGTCCAGATCGTGGTATTCTTGAGCTTTCCCGAAATTCCTGGAGATCAGAGGATGAATATCAAAGAGAGCCTAAGTTCTTTTGCCGGCAGTTCCATCGCGGGCTGGCTTTTGATTTTTGTGTTTGGCGGAAGTGTCCTTTTCTACATGCTTGGCAGCGACGGCCTTTATGCGGCGCAGGAGGCCCGGGCGGCCCTGATAACGCGAAACATGATCAATTCCGGCGACTACTTCAACCCTCACATACATGGCGATGAGGCCCTCCAGAAACCGGCCTTTTTCTATTGGCTGGGCGTTCTTGGAGCAAAGGCGTTCGGGCTTGACGAGTTTGCCGTTCGCCTTCCCTCTGCTCTGGCTGCGTTTCTTGCGGCCGTTGTGACCTGTCTTATGGCTGGGCGCATTTACGGACGCAAGACCGGCTTCCTTGCCGGATTGATGTTTGTCTCGATGTTTTCCTTTGCTCAATTCGGGCGTCTTGCGCGCATAGACATGACCCTTGCTGCCCTTTACACCTGGTCTGTGTACCTTGTCTACCGTGGCTATTTCGAGGAGCGGAAGGCCAACTGGCGTCTCTACCTTTTTTATGCGGTCCTGGCTGTGAGCGTTCTTACAAAAGGGCCCGTGACCGTGCTCCTTGCCGGCCTGACGATCCTGCTCTTTTGCTGGCGCGAAGGCAATTGGCGCATACTGTGGGAACTCAAACCCGTCAGCGGGCTCTTTATAGGGCTTCTTATAACAATGCCCTGTTTTATTTACACGAGCATCCAGACGCAGGGAGAATTCGCCAAGGATTTCTTCCTCTACCAGAACATCGAACGCTTCTTCAATGTCCAGGGCACATATGCGGAAGGAAAGCGCAAGGCTCTTTATTTTTATGTGCCATACTTCTTCATAGGAGCGCTTCCGTGGTCGGCGTTGATTCCCTTTATGTTCTGGTCATTCCGCTCCCAGCTTGCCGAGTCTGGGAAGATGCTCTTTGGCGGGCGCGTCCGCGAACTATTTTCGTACTTCCGCAGACAGTGGCTCTCACTGCGTCCCGAAACCTGCTTTCTGATCCTCTGGATACTTGTTGTTTTCGTGTTCTTTTCCCTTGCCGCCTTCAAGCGCAAGGACTACATCTTGCCTCTCTTCCCTCCGATGGCCATGCTTCTTGCCCGTTACCTCGAAACGCTCAAGGGCACGAGCGGCAAGCTTATCTACAAGTACTGGCATGGGCTTATTGCCTG
>Ga0154565_1122_pt2 | contig 17725 bp, 12 predicted proteins | sample RifGroF2_FD_105708 | JGI IMG/M metagenome (GOLD analysis project Ga0154565, IMG submission 105708) | Lentisphaerae bacterium GWF2_52_8 | reverse complement strand
GCCGAGCGATCCGGCCCCTTTCAACCATGCCACGAAGATCGCAATTTTGAAAGTGCGCCGGAAACACCAGTCCTGAATTCCACTGGGCTATCCTCTTCTACTTGACGACAGGATAGTATGTTGTACGGAAGATTGCATTGAAACCGTTATGCAGCCTTAGACCACTTCAGCCCAGGGTGTTTGCCTCTGGGCCGGGCTGGCGCAAATGCAGTTGAGCGCCAGAATTGTCCTTCCGCTGTACAAAGCTGTTTGGATCAAAGCAGCCTTATTTTTCGCTCGGAACAACTATACCCTTGATGATGATGTTCTGGCAGAAAATGAAGACCAGCAGAGTAGGAATCGCTGCCACTATAAGGGCCGCAAATCCAACAGATGGACTTGCAAACTGCTGCAATTGGTAAAGATAGACCATCATTGTCCACATGGATTTTTCCTGGCAGAGCAGGAAAGCCATCATAAAATTGCCATAGGCAGCGGTAAAGGAACCAAGGGCGATAACTGCAAGGATCGGCGTTGAAAGACGCATTGCGACGTTCCAAAAGACGGTCCACTCGTTTGCTCCGTCAATTGCAGCCTGCTCAAACAACTCCTTAGGCAAACTGTCGAAAAAGCCCTTCAGGAGAAAGATAGAATAGCCGTTGGCCACACCAGGAAGGATAAGCGCGGCGAAGGTATTAAGAAGCCCAAGCTCCTTTATCAGCAGGAACTGGGGTATTCCCAAAACCATTCCAGGGATCGCAATGGGGAGCATGAGGAACAAAAGAACTTTGTAGGTACAAGCTGGTCTATATCTTGAAAGAGCATATGCACAGAGAGGATTTACGAGCAATGCCGCCAGCACGGCCAGGCAACAATAGATAACCGTATTTACTGCGGCACTTCCATTGTTGAAGATGGTTTCCGCAACCATTTTGTAATTTCTGGTAAGGTACTCCTTGATGAGCAAGCCCCTGTTTTCCTTCATCAGGGTCCATTCGTACTCTTTCATCGGAAGCGGGATATTATCCCATTTGCTTAACACAATTCCCCACTCTGTGTTCAGCTTGGCGATATTCTCATATTTCCCCTTCAGAAACGCGCTCCACTGTTTTTTGATTTCGGGCGTAACCTTGAGGATCTTCATTTTCACAAAGCGTTCTTCTTTGACTGCCTCGGAATAGTGGGCCTTGGCATAATCCGTCTCAGTCGAAGCCTCCGGGAAGTTTCGATATGCCGGCACATCTTTTGTGGCATTTATTTTTTTCTGATACTCATTAGACATCTTTCCATAATCTGGATTTTCCTTGCCTGGATAATGCTCTTCAACAAACTTCCTATAGGTAAAAGTAGACTGCCTTGCCAATCCTATGTTTTTAGGATTCAACATCTTTGTGAAACTTAGCCAATCAGCCATAATTTTTGTATTGTAGTCCGGCAGACTGGTCGGCAGGCTCACTTCTTCGAAGGATTTCCATCCTGTATCGTATTTTGCATTGATTGCTTCAAGGCTTCCAGCATATTTCTTTTTTAACCAATCACGGTAGATAATGCCCAGGGTGATTACTTCCAGGGACTTGTCAGGTGCTTTTTGCGCAAGAAAGGTATCCCAATCGGTTCTTAATTGGCCAGGTTTGGGAGCGGTGGGCGGCAGTTCGATGACTTCAAAGGATTCCCATTTGCTGGAATAAATTGCATTCAGATCCTTTAGATCTCCGTACTTGGCCTTCAGGAATTGACGCCAGGCCCCCTCTGCAGTCTTGTGAATCTTGACAAATTGGATATTCAGCTCTTCACGGACAAACATCCCCCAATATTTAGCCAGCTTTGGATTTTCGGGAACAGTGGGAGAGAGGCATATTTCCAGCCAGGAATTGTAGGATGTGCCAAGTTTTTCATTCACCTGATCCAATACCCTGCTTCTTGTCTCACGCTGAAGGGTTGCTATGAAATTCCCATCAATGTCAAACCAGCAAGCTTCAAGCTCGGTGGTTCGAGTGGTTTTAAATTCCATGGATTTTGCCAGTATGGGTTCGCTGCAGTCTACATCTGCGCGACGAGTGGTAAAGTTTTGGGCAGGCAAGTTGATCTCGTCCCATCCTTTGTAGTTTGTTCCCAACGCAGTATTGCAGTTAGCAAGTCCTTTCTTGCCTTTGCCGTAGTTCTCCTGAAGCCAACCGCGGAATTGCCTAAGCGCAAGAGGATAGATGCCTAACTCGTAGGACATGCCCAATCCCATGTAATAGTGAGGAAGCTTTGGACGCTGTTCTTTTAAAAATTCTCTGAAGTCTGCAATGCTCGGAGCTGTCACCCGCTCCGGCCCCTCTAAATTGTCAAGAGAAGTGGCGGAATCCTTCATGTTTTTAAAAGCTTCGATACTGCTGTTATTATACTTGGTAACAACATACTTCCTGAACAAGGCGGTATCCTCATAAAGAAACTGTGGGATTATGTTGAATTTTCCAAAGTCCACCGAACTTTTAATTGATCCGGATATCATCAGCAACAAGGGATAGATCATCGTAGCAGAGCCAAGCAAAAGAATGCCGTGGATACTGATATTCAATAACCTTGACTTGAAACTTCTTCTTTCAACATTGCCTATAATGGGCATATCTAATTACCTCCCGGTGGTCTTAAATTCCATTGAAGATAAGCGCTTAAGCTGGTAGATCGTAAACATCAGCGTAAGCATGCCGAGCATCCAAGCCATCGCTATGGCAGTGCCGAATCTGAGATTTGTGTAAGCCTCTTTGAAGATGTGGAGTTCGGCCACCTCGGTATTAGCACGACCAAAGGTCATGATCATTATCATGCCAGCATTTTGGGCGGAAGCGATGAAGGCTCCGACAAAATTTATCATGACTAGTGCTTTCAAGGTCGGTATGCTGATGTGCCATATCTTCTGAAAGAAGTTGGCCCCATCAATCTCTGATGCCTCATAAGTCTCATCCGAAACACTCTTGAGCGCAGCGAGATAAATCAGGCAACCCGGACCGGCGCCTGCCCATATGGAGGGGATAACGCAGGAGAGCATGGCCCAATTGGAATCTTCAAGCCAAGCTATTGGCGTAAATGATATACCAACAAGTCCAAGCAGTCCACCAATCCCCTGGTTCATAATACCGGAAGGACCGGGTTCATAGAAGAGCCGCCACATGTAAATCACAACGAGGCCGCTCATCACGGCTGGCAAATAATATATTGTCCTGTAGATGATCTTGCCATGGGAGACTTCCTGGAGCATAATGGCCAGGATGATCGGCATGACAAAGCCCAAACCAAGACTGATAGACATGTAACGGAAGGTACATAAGACAGAATTCCACCAGTCCGAACTGTAGAGCACGTCTGCAAGATTGCTAAAGCCTACAAAGGCTGAGTTGCCAACCAGCCGGTAGTCCTGAAAAAGAAGTTTTGAGCCGCTGAACATCGGGCAATAAATCCACAGAAGGATACTAAGCAATGCAGGAAGCATGATCAGGTAGCCGATCCAGTTTCTCTTCAACTCCAAGCCCTTCTTTTTGCCGGAGCTGCTGTCTTTTGGGCTGAAGATAATCCATATCTTGTAGATGGCAAAACAGAAAACAGAGGCCATCAGGATCGCAACAACCACGGCCCAGTTATTCCTCTTTGCGCGCTCTTCCTTGGAGATTGTGCCAAGCATGTGGGCATTGGTACGTTTTGCTGCTTTGTCAAGCAAGCCCTTAAGTACTGCCAAGCGTTCTTGTTGATCTGTGGGCATTTTGTTGTCCCTGATCAACTGCTGCGCCTCGTCCATCGGCTCAGTCAGATAGAGGTAAACCATCTGGCAATTGCGGCCATAAGGTTCTGGCGTTCCAGACTTAAGCGCGTCTTCAAAGGCTTCCTCCCAACCAGGCGGGAAATATTTCAAATATTCAGTGTACCCAAACTCTTTCAGTAAGGATGGGCTTATGAACCGGCCCATGCCCTGTTCGACAAGCGTGTCAACATAGATTTTCTTTGAGTCATTGGATGATAGAAACTTAAGATATCTCCATGCGGCTTCGCGAATCTTTTCAGCAGGCACATAATATCCATCCGAGTTGCGGCGTCCCTGAATCGCAGAAAATATTCCGAACATCGAAGCATTTATTTCATTTCCCGAATGTCCATCCGGGCCGCGAGGAAATGCGGCAACCCCCATCAGGGATGGATCATTACCCCCAACTATTGATCGATCATCAAGATAGTTACAATTGATTGCCACCATGATACTTGAACTGCCTGTCGCATTATCTGCCGTATAAGTGGTGTAACCTTTCTGGAGATTGCCGTCGGCATCCGTCCATTCTTCTGAGGTCAGCTTGAGGTAAAAATCCAAAGCCTTGGCACCAGCTTCTGTATTAAAGCAGGCTCTCCACTGTCCGTCCGGGCCTTTTTCCACCACATTGGCGCCAGCAGACCAAAGGTAAGGCATAAAATCCCAAGAGGCCTGAGGCCCCCTGGCAATGGAAATACCATATCTTTTCTTGGCCGGATCACTGAGTTTCTGAACACAGGCTAAGAGCTCTGCCCAATTTTTTGGGGGTACATTCGGATCAAGGCCAGCTTCCTCAAACATATCTTTGCGCCAAACCATGGCCCTGACGAGATAACCTCCGCCGGGAATGCACCATATATGCTCACCCTCAGGCACCTTGCCGACCGTAGGACCATAACGTTTCACTACAGGCCAGAGAGGTTTGGGTATCTGGTCCATGAACTTTGTCTCGCCAACATCACGCTTGATAAATTCGTCAAGAGGGTAAAGGAAAGTTTGACCGATGTAGGTCTCAGACATTCTGAAGTTTATAGCCATTATATCAGCTGCGCTGCCGCCAGCGATAGCCAGCATCATTGGCGCTTCCTGACTCATGCCCTGAATGGAAATACCGCTAAACTGCTGAATCTCAATTTCGGGGTTCTGTCTTTTGAATTCCTCAAAGACTGCAAGTTTTGCTTTGTCAAAAGGGCTTGTAGCTTTCGGGTCTGGAACGTATGGGAGTTTCAATGGCACTTTGGAAGCTGGCTCGACTTGTCGAAGCTCTTTCAGCGGTTTCGCTGTCTTTTGTGCCTGTTCTTCGGCATAAGACACTTGCAAGCAAATGGTGGATAGAAAGAGAAGGGCAGTCGCTATCTTTCCCAAATACATGATTGATTCCTTCCCGATATGCTTTATTATTTTACAGTTACATCTCAAACATTACTTCTAAAAAACACTGCCTATGGCTCACAAACAGAGAGGGTCACAGTGTTTTTCTCACTTGTCGAACTCTCACACTCTGCAGTCATTTATTATGAAGCAGACACAAATCAGACTCGATTAAAATATACGCCATGATGGGAAGAGTCAACTATCATAAATCAGAATGCTCCCGAATATTTTCAGAAAGATGACTTAAAGCCCCGCCTCAAAAAGAAAAAAGATCAAAACTTGGCAAAAAGCCTGAATACAATTAGAGTATGCCAATGTTTTTTTATCATATGGAAATAGCAATCCTTCAGGGAGATATTTGATGAGAGAGCTTTTTGGAACTGATGGCATACGAGGCAAGGCAAATACATATCCCATAACACCGGAAATTGCGCTCCAGGTCGGCAAAGCGCTCGCTCATATCTTCGGAGCACAGGGGCGAGGATCGCTAAAAGCATTGATAGGGAAAGACACCCGCCTTTCAGGTTACATGATAGAGACCGCCCTCACAAGCGGCCTGGTCAGCATGGGAATGGACGTACTGGAGCTCGGTCCCATGCCGACTCCCGCAATTGCCCACCTTACACGTTCCATGGGCGCCGCCTGTGGCATTATGATCACGGCCTCACACAACCCTTCAGATGACAATGGAATAAAAATTTTCGGCTCCGACGGGTTCAAACTCCCCGACGCAGTAGAAGAAGACATTGAGCAACATGTCTTTGGCGGCGAAATCACAAGTGCGCACATCAATTCTCAAATGATCGGCAAGGCTTATCGCATTGACGATGCTCGCGGGCGCTATATCGAATTTGCAAAAAGCTCAATCCGCAACCGCAGCATCAAGGGACTTAAAGTCGTTCTCGACTGCGCCAACGGCGCCGCTTATCATGTTGCCCCTTTGATCTTTCGCGAACTCGGTGCGGAAGTCATTAAAGTGGCCGCCGAACCCGATGGCTACAACATAAACCATGAATGTGGCGCAACCTATACAAAAACGGTCTCAGAACTTGTGCGCCAGCACGGTGCGCATGTCGGAATCTCACTTGATGGCGATGCCGACAGGGTAATTTTCTGCGACAGCAACGGGCAGGTTGTCAATGGCGACCGCATAATCGGGCTCTGCGCTCTCGACTTCAAAACCAAGGGACGGCTCGCCGAAAACAGCATCGTCGTGACCAGCATGAGTAATCTCGGCCTTCATAACGCCATGAAAGAAGCTGGCATCAAAACTGAAATCACCGGAGTCGGAGACCGCTATGTAATCGAGCGGATGCTCGAAAAGGGCTACAATGTCGGAGGAGAACAGTCCGGCCACGTGATTTTCATGGATTACGCCACCACCGGTGACGGCATCATCACCGCACTCCATGTCCTCAAGGTTATGATCGAACGCCAAAAGCCGCTCTCCGAGCTTGCCTCTTTCATGGAGGAATTCCCCCAGAAACTCTGCAACATTGATGTCAGGGAAAAAATTCCCCTTGATCAGCTCCCCTCGATCCGGAACCTCATCGCCGAGGGCGAAAAAATCCTTGGCAACAGCGGCCGGATCATGGTTCGCTACTCAGGCACCGAAAACAAGATACGCATACTGGTCGAGGCGCAAAAGGAAGAAGATGTGGAAAAGTGGACCACAAGCATAGCCGATGCCGTCAAGAAGGAGCTTTGCTGAAAATGAAAATCTTTCTACTTGATCCCGGTTCCCCCAAAAGCCTCCAGCCACTTAGCTGCAATCACAGGCTTCTCGATATTCCCGTCGCCGCCGACACACTGGAAAAATCCCTCATTTCACGCCTCTCAAACTTCACCCCGCAGCCGCCCGATACGCTATGCCTGACAATCTCGGGTTCCCTCTGGCCCTCAAGAGACCTCGTCGAAAAACTTTGCTCTGGCACGAGTCCCCTTCTGCTTGAAGATCAGGACAAATCTCTTCTCGCGTGGCGCTCCTCAAATGGAGAAGTCCCCAAAGAGGCAGAAAGGATTTTACTTGATGCAAAATCCTTCGTGATCAAATACCCTTGGCAAATCCTCAACGTGATGGAGGAGATTGTCGGCGCGGTGACAGAGTCCGACATAAAGGGAAGCATCCGCGAAAATGTCACGATTGACGGCAAGCTTATCCTCGGCGCAGGCAGCCTCATTCTGCCCGGCGTCTATATGGAGGGCAATGTGATCGTCGGAGCCAGCTGCAAGATTGGCCCCAACTCTTACATCCGCGGCAACACAGTCATCGGAGACAACTGCCACATAGGACAGGCTGTCGAAATCAAAAACTCCATACTCATGCGCAAGGTCAGCGCCGGACACCTGAGTTACATTGGCGACTCCATAATCTGCCCCTCGACAAATCTGGGCGCAGGCACAATAAGCGCCAATTTCCGACACGACGGAAAAAACCACCGCTCCGAGATTGAAGGCGTAATCATGGACACCGGCCGCCGCAAATTCGGCTGTATCCTCGGAGACGGTGTCCACACCGGCATTCACACCAGCATCTATCCAGGGCGAAAAATCTGGCCCGAGCTCTCGACACTACCCGGAGAAATCGTCAAGCGCGATATCCGGCCTCCCAAAGACAATTGAAAAACCCCACCCTCTCTATATCATAGATTCGCAAGATAATCATCTGTCATTTTTATACAGAGTTGCAATCAATAATATACGATTATATTGCTTCATGAGATAAGGCAAAACATGGAGTGGACGGGTTATAAAATTTACAGAGGAACAGATTCAGGAGCTTTCAAACATAGACAAAATTGATTGATATGCCTCCATGAAAAGTGCAGGAAACGCTGCAAAATCAAGCCGCGGCCTCATCATCCCAAGAGAAGCCAGGAGACGTCTTTAAAAAACTTCCCGAACATGCTAGCTTCCGACTGAAAAAACCGACGATTCAGGACAGGTAGCAGCTGAAGGTCTACTTTCGGGATGAAGCCGGTAAAGTCTGACGACCTGTTTCCGACGCTCAAAAAAGCAAATGGAGAATCTTGAAGAAAAGCAAGGACCTCTCAATTTAGTGCCTATTAGGAAAATACTTCCTTTCAAAACAGCTAAACTGGTGGAGCATATCGGGGTCGAACCGATGACCTTCTGCATGCCATGCAGACGCTCTAGCCAACTGAGCTAATGCCCCATCTCAAAATAGAGTCGCATATAATAGCACAGCACTTTGCCCTTGCAAGGGAATCCCTGTAATTTTGGCAGAAAACCTCATTTATTGATCAGGCAGTCATAGGAGAGTCGCCGCACGCGCAGACGGCAGAGGAGATTGTTTGTTTTGTCGTTTCCCGCGCAATAGGCCAAGAGTATGGCCTTGTCCGTAAAGTGCATTGCTATGTAGCAGAACCCATGATCCGGTGCTGATTCAATGCAGAAGCGCTTTCCCCAGCTAATTCCGTTGTCATGGCTTATTGCCGCCGCAAGTGGCGTACGCCCTGCGCTTCCAGGCAATGGATGCAAGGGAGGCAGCTCCGGCTTGATCTTGGATTTCTCCCAGGTTGCCGTGCGACGGTGATCATTCCACACAATCAGCAAATCGCTTGAGGACGGAATGCGCTTGACTGTCGCAGGAGCGCAAGGCCCCATGATTGTGCTTGGCACCGGGGCTGACCAGTGTTCTCCGCCATCCGAGCTCCAAGCCGTCCATTGCTGCCCGTAGTTGGTGCGGATGACACAAAGAATCCTTCCGTCCGCCAGTTCGACCACTCCGGGCTCCTGAAAGACCAGTCCACTCAGTGAAGGAGCAATCCAGTCTTTGGCTTCGCGCCAAGTCTTTCCGTCATCATCGCTCAGATAGAATAGGACAATCCCGCGATAGTCGAGGTCAAGCTTTTTTGTCTTTTTATCGATTAGCAGCGTCCGGTGCAAGGAGACCGGAAGCACTATGCGCCCCGATTTCAGTCGGATCACACGATCATTGTTGAGGACATAGTAAGCAGGAGTGACAATCACCTCAACTGCTTCCGACCAAGTCCGTCCTCCATCATAACTGCGACGAAACATCGGGCGACAATCCTCCAACCCGTTCTTCCGAACATAAAAGATTCCCAGCGCTTTGTCCTTGAGCGGGAGAAAAGAGACGCTCATCACGTTCATTCCACCCTCATTCGGGACGATTATCGCGTCGTTCTTTGTCCATGTGCGCCCCCCGTCGCTGCTGAAACGCGCAGCTATGTCTGCCTTGTCGTGATCTCCTCCATGCCCGGCGCAAAAGCGCGAATAGGCAAAGATCAAGCGCTTGGGGCCGAGGCTCGCAAAGGCGCCTTCGGAATTCCGGCAGTTCTCCACTGATGGATCGAGTTGAAGCACAACATCGTTAAACATCTTCTTTATCCTCTCCTCTAAGATTTGTAACTACAATTGTATGTCCACTTTGCAACAGTTCCTGTTCTTTTCTCGCCGCAGCATCGCTGTTCTCATATATGCGCAGACAACACTGCGGTTTCTTTCGGTCAAGCAAATCGTAAACCATCCAGTATCCGGCCTTGTTCAAGATTTGACTCACCCAGCCCGGACAATGATCGCAATAACGCTCAAAACAAGAGGCATCATTATCCAACGCTTTGCTCAGGCTCGGGCACTTTTTCATATCGAACTCAAGATAGCCGTTGTGCAGTTTTATTTCCAGAGAACAGTTTTCTTCAATCGCTATGCGCTCCCAATATTCCTGCATCCCCTTCAAGCCTTTTGTGCGGAAAAGCTCAAGACAGTGGCGCTCCTGATGCTTGCCGATTTCCCGCCAGAATTCCTCTAGGTGCCTGGAGCCAGCCTTGTCGAGAAACTTGAAGGCCTCATTGTAAAACCTGACAAAATGATCACTTGGAATCATATTTTCCATCCTTGCGATAAATTAACTGGCGGCATGAGCCTTCGCCCGTCTTTTCGGTAACAATTTCAAAAGGAGTATCCTCGCTCCACGCCTCGTTGAGCAGTTGTGTCTGGAGGCAGAAATTCGGATCGAATGGGAGTCCCAAAACCTTCAGTTGCCGGACTGCCGGACATTCGCGCAGCTCCAGTTCAATTGTGCCGTCATCATGTTTGTGGAGTTCAAAATCGCCTTTCTCACGGGAAAGAAAGTGTTGCCAATGTTCAATGAGTTCGCTCGTATCCCCCTTCTTGAGGCGTTCATATATGCTGTAATAAACCTCCTTTGCCATCTTCTTCAAAACCTGGCGCAGCGCGTCATTGCCAAAGCGCTCCAGTATGAATTTGATCGTAACATACGAAGCGCCATGAAAATCCAGATGCAACTCGCCATTTTCCCTGTACCGCATGGGAAACGCCTCCGTCAGTAGGGGAACAACTCGTCCCTAAATTGCTGGAATACTTTTTTGATCGCCTTCCCGCATTCGGGAGTAAGCGCGTAATTGATCACAGTCCTGTTTGTCGAAAAGATGCCCATTTCCACAAGCATCTGCTTTTGGCCCGCAAGCCAGCATGAACAGCTCTCCTTTCCGCCAAAAACCTCATACATGAGATCGTTCATACGCTGCTGGATCTCCTCGGCATCCTTAATCCGTCCTGCCCTTGTCAAATCATATATCTTCAATGCCATTCCGCCGTTGAAGCAAGCGCCTCCAAGCAGAAGCCCGTCATAGCCATCCCGCAGACAGGGAATGCAATCGAACTCATTGCCATTGAGTAAAAGGATATTATTGAGACGCCTCTTCAGCTTAAGGAAAACTTCCTTGTCTTCTGCATCGCCGGAACTGTCCTTGATCATCAGGACTTTTTCGTGCTCTGCAAGTTCCGCAATCGTCGAGGCAGATACTGCCACGGAAGAATGCTTGCCTCGATGATAGAGCCCTATCGGCATAGGGCTCCGTTCGAGTACTTCCAAATAAAGCCTGCGCAGAAAATCCTGACTGGGTTTCATCTGAAAGAAAGGTGGAGCTATTACAGCCAAATCCGCGCCGGAATCGGATATTTTGCTGATGTTGTCAAGAATCCTTGCCGCTGAGTTATCCGTCACCTGAACAGCAACTGCCATCCGCCCCCCGGCAGCCTTTACGGTGCTTCGCGCCAGCTCACGGAGCATCGACTGCGTAAGCCACGGGCCTTCGCCACTGGTTCCACCGATGAAAAGCCCCTTGATTCCCAGTTTGGACTGATGTTCAGCCAGACGTGCTATCGATTTCTTGTCGAGCTTCCAATCGTCCTTAAAAGGTGTCGGGACTGCAGACCAGACTCCGCCCATAACACTTGAATCAATCATAAACGGCTTCCTTCTCAAAAAGATTATAATGCAATTATATTATAAAATATTTGCCATTGCAGCCTTTTTCAGATATAATTATTTTACATTAGGATATAATTTTCTAAGATAACATGAGGATTGGGCATTGCGTAAATTACAGGATATCTTAGTTGCAGCCAGTGGACAGGACTTTCCTGTCACAAGCATCGATAGGGATATTGATTTCAGGGCTGAAACAGCCGTTATCCCCCACTTGCACCATGGTCTTGAGATCAAGCTCGTGGGTAATCTTAAATCCCAGAAAGAAGCGAGCGTTCAGGATTGGCAGGCAGAAAAGGCCATAATCGTGTTGCCTGAAGTGGTGCATTCATCATTCAATAAGGAAGAAAGGCGTCGCAGTATCTCAATCTTATTGGAAGAAAACACGATCTCCTGCGTCTGCTGCGGTGAAATGTTTCCAGAATCGATTCCGATGGCAAATCTCCCCGTTTTCGGCATAAACGCAAGTGCAGCCGCTAAATTCCTCTGCAGCTGGGTGGAAGAAAAAAGACAATCTCCCCATTGGGACCTTCACGCAATGATAATCTTGAAATCACTTATGAGTTCGCTGATCTTGTGCATTGAAACAGATGCCGCCCAGGAAACGCAATCCTCTCCCGTGTCCAATGCGGCAAATTATATCCGGCGGCATTATTACCGCAACAAACTTTCTGTCGAGGATGTCGCCAAGCATGTCGGAGTAACACCCAATTATCTGCTAAGCATCTTCCATAAAAAAATGGGCGTCACAATACGGCAATATCTGATCCGGACTAGACTGGAACAGGCAAAAATACTTTTGGCTGGCGGACGCTGCCTTGTGAAGGATGCCGCCCGACTGACTGGCTGGAACAGCGCCTACTATTTTTCCAACTCTTACCGTAAATTTTTCGGGATGCCGCCTTCGAAAGGAGGAGAATCTCAGGACAAAAATTCAGGGAAAGCTTAGTTTCATTACGTAATTTTCCCATTCCTGCTGAAATTTCTTCATGTCCTTGACACCAAGAACACAGAGCAGGGTCGCGTAACCGCTGGGATCCTCACTGCACTTAGCACGGAATGCCTTGTAGTACTTTTCAAGCAGTCCCTTTTCCTGAAGGTAGTAGCAAAGATACCGGGCCTGCGCATAGTTGTTACCTTTGCTGCCGTTATAGAATGCATCCCTGCTATATCCTGTCAGTGTTTTGAAGTCGGGCAGATCCTTCGCCCTGATTGCCTGCTTCAGGCCAGCCAGCCGCCAGTTTGTAAGGCCGATAATTTTTCCGTTGCGTTCCGCACATTGCTCATAAAGTGAGCCCATCCCTTCATTGAGCCACGGAGGGCAGTCAGGAAAATTCATTTCCATAAAGGGATGAACTATCTCATGAATGAGAGTCCCTCCGCCGGTTGCAATATTCATCACAAGCGCGTCATTTGCCGAGGAAAAGTAACCATATGGAGTGTCCGGCCTGCTCCGGGTCAACTGCTCGCTGTAGTATTCATATGTTTTCGCGTTACTGAGTAGCCAGATACAGAGGATGCGCGATGGATCATGTTCGAAATAACTCTCCTTGAGCTTGCTTACTGCCCAGCGGATAGACGTCTCGGCATATTTCTTAAGCACTCCTGCTTCGAGGTCTCCAACGACGACAAAGGGCTTCTCTATGCAGTAATTGAGTTTGTCCTTTGAAAATCTCTCTCTGATTATTCTAACCCTCTGCGCATAGTCGGCGTTCGTGTAAACGGATGCGTTGCAATCTGCTGGCTTGTTAATACCTGTACCCTGAATAATACTCCTAGGAACCGGTCTTTCGGGTAGCCTTATCTTATCCGGCTCAAGCCTTATCATAACCGCTATCCATTCGTCCTTGGAATATTTCAGAGGCCAAAGATTGAAGAAAAGCGATCTGCTCATCCGGCGTGGAGTGCTGTTTTTTTCCGCCGGCTCCATGTAGATGAGTTCGTCAGCATTTGCATCATAGCCCACAATAAGACGGAAATGCTCCGTGGTATTGGGCTTGTCGTTGTAATGCATGCATACGATTGAGGGAAACCCCTTCAGCAAGGCAGAGTGCAGACGTTTGAAACATTCATCAAGCCCGGAATTGGCCTTTTCCGGCTTTATCCTGTTGCAAATTCTTTCTGAGTCTTCGAGTTTGAACCCCAGTGTATCAAGCGCCTGAAGAAGTTCCTTTGTGTAGCACCCACGCCCAAGCGCGGGATCAAGGCCTGAGACATTGAACACCTCGTCCTGACTAATGTCATAACCGAGTCTCTTGAGGTACATCTCCACGCAGGCCTCGCCGCAAAAATCAGGCTTCTGGAAGACATGAGGCATATCCTTTATAAGCACCGAGGGGAGAGTTTCTCTTCCTGGGAGCTCTTCCGCTTGGCAGATAATCGAACACAGGAGAACAAACAAGGTAAAAAAGAGTTTCGGTGTCATAGGCTTCAGCTCCCCTTTTACAGTTCTCAGGTAAGCTAGTGGATGAGGAGCTGAATATCAAACATTATGGATTATACGGCCTCTTGATGTCTGGCGAATTGCATGAAACGTAGCTGCTGCTATATTTGTCTGTGTTTCTACCCCCAGCGCGGGTGGCGGAATTGGCAGACGCGCCAGACTTAGGATCTGGTCCTTCGGGGTATGGGTTCAAGTCCCTTCCCGCGCACCAACTCTAATCCCCCATAACTTACACTTTAACTCCTGCTATAATTATGACTGCAATATGGAATATTCTGTGTTCCTATCTTTACTCGGGATCGTGGCATCAAGCGTCGCCAGTAAGCGCAGGCAAGAGACAGAAGCTGGTGTTTTTATGCCAAAGAATGAGAAGGTTCGTCGGGACAATTGATGGGCGCATCTTTGCGAGGAATGGTGTTTACTATCTTCGTTACATTATCAATGGTAGCCACAAGACCAAGTGTCTTTGTGACGGATCTGCGAAAGGCAAGACAGAAAGAAGAAAAACGCCTGTTGCTTTTCCGGAATGAATGGCTCCACAAAATTCCAAAACTTCTCCGACACTTCCCAAGACTTCAATTTTGCCGCCATGCAGCCTTCACTCATTCTCGAGTTCAGACATAGCACGATATCGCCTCAAAACATCCCGATTATTTCTATATAGATTCTAGAACTGGTCTTAAAAAGCGCCCAGCAGTTTCGCCGGGGCCAACCGGCCCTCCAATTCTGCCGCTCAGCTTTGCTTGCGGCAGTATGAAAAGGGTGCGTTGCACCCCGTCCCGCCAATGTCAAACACCTCGCCTTCTACGCTGGTGGCTCGGCAAGAAAAAAGACTTTTGAGACCGGTTCTAATATGATCATTTGAATTGCGGCAGCCAAGCCTTGGTCGCCTCCATTAGAGACAGTCCCATCTCTCTGATTTTTGAGGGGGAAATCCTTGCACAAAGAGGATCGAGCATCAGAGCCTGAAGCGCTATTTCCTTGTCGCCCGACAGTGCGGCCTCCAGTGTCATTTTCTGCACGATGCAGTGCGGCTCAAGCAATGCCCTTAGCCTTTCCGGCAGCGGCCCCGTGGCGATGGGGCTGAAGCCACGTGCGTTGACGAGGCCCAGCGTCTCGACGACGGCCCCACGCGGCAGATTATCTATCTGCCCCTGATTGGGAAGGTTTACCACATCGACAAAAGGCTCATTTGTTGCAAAAGAGCGGATAATGTCTATCGCCGTCTCGCGGCTTTTCTCAAAGGGTTTCATCTTGCCGGAAGCCAGATCAAGCACCCGCTGCCGTGCCTCGGTAAACATCTTTTCGCGATCTACTATTGAGGTTCTGACCAGCTTGAACTTTTTCATCAATTCGATATTGGTCAAATATGCCGTGAAAAATTCGCATGTATGTCGGTCACCGGCATAAGTGAGGTAGCCGTATTCCTTCAGCAACTCGTCGCAGAACATGTGATTTGTGTGCTCGAAACCTGCGCTGTCCTTGTCGCTTCCCATAAGTCCGTCAAGGGACTTACCCTTGAGTTTCTTCCTCAGAAGGGGATAGCCTTCTTGCCCCTTCACTTTGAAATCAAGCAGCCAGAAAAAATGATTGATGCCTCCGAACCGCACGGAGAGCTCCTTTTCCGTGACACCAAATATCTGTTCCAGCATCTTGTATGTGCCGAAGACTCCATGGCAGAGGCCCACTGAGCGAAGCGATGATGCCGCAGCAACAGCGCCCGTGAGCGAGGCCATCGGATTTGTGTAATTGAGCAGGATAGCATTGGGAGAGAGTCTTTCAATCTTTCGGGCCATCGCTGCGAAAACCGGGATATTGCGAAGCGCCCTTGACCAACCGCCCGGTCCGACAGAATCACCCACCGTGTGATATATCCCGTAGCGTTCGGGGATTTCAAGGTCATGCCGCATCGTTTTGAAACCGCCTGTTGATATGGTGACTATGACAAAATCTGCCTTGGAGAAGGCGAGGTCTTCGTTTCTGGTCACTGTGAATTTGAATCTACGCTTCAGTGTCTCCGCCATTTTCACTGCGGCGTCCTTGACCTTCTGCGCAGGCTTTAAATTCAGGTCCAGCAGGACAATTTCGGCGCCCTCCAGTTCGGGCGTGTGGATCAGGTCACAAATCAAACGCGGGCTCCAATTGTAGCTGCCGCCGCCGACCATTACTATTTTTGGACTCTTCATTTGACATTTCTCCTGGGTTTCGCCCGGGGTCATCCCGGACTGATATGCTAGATTATACGAGGGGTAAGCACTTTTGGCAATTCTCTATCCGATTAGAATATTACTCTAAACGCTTGGACATTCTGCACAAGAGGCGATAATGTTTTGAAGAAAACCGGAGCTGAATTATGGAATTGAACTACAAGGTCAAGGGAAGCCCGATTACGGAGCTTGGCTATGTCACGCACAAAGGGAAGGGACGGAGCTACAGGCTGAAACGCCAGACCCATCCCATTCATGAAATCATCTATGTCGATTACGGCAAGATAATACTTGAGCTGCCCGGACGAAAACTAGTACTCCGTCCAGGCTATTGCGTCTTCATACGGGGAGGCACGCTCCATGCCTTTCATGGAATCGCCGGAGAGCCATTCGACTTCCTGAATATTTGCTACAAAGGTGTTTTCCCTGGTATTCTGGAGGATCTTCCGTTTCCAGTTCCATCCGGCGCACTTGAAATACTCGACAGGCTCAAGCAAGAGTCGGCGTCCAAGCTTAGCTACTCAAGAGAGATTTCGGTGGCGCTCCTTACAGAGTTCATTTATTTGATGAGCCGTCATGCAGGTTCTCCTGGAAAAGCTCAAAGATCCCCTCCCCTAAACAGTCTACACTATCGTTCAAAAATAGTACGCAAAGCTATTTCTATTGTCGAAAAGGATTTTAAGAACAATCTCTCATTGCAGTCCTTAGCGTCCGCGACAGGGGTGAGTTCTTCCCATCTGCGCGCATTGATACGAAAGGAAACCGGCCGGAATTTCAGTTACCACCTGCAGCGCACCCGCATCGACACTGCAAAACGATTGCTCAGAGGAAGTTCATACAGCATAGGAGAAATTCCAGAGGCCATAGGATATAATTCACTCCCATTCTTCTTCAAGACCTTTAAACGTTTTACCGGAATGACTCCGCGCGAGTACGCGAATTCACTGGGCGACCCGGAAAGCAGTTCCCCATGATTTCCCATCCTGCACTCTAGCGCAATGGAGCGCAGATTTTTCTAAATTAAGAAAATGGGGATTGATATTTTCTCGAAAGATCTGGATTGGCATGTATTGAAAATAGGCAGGACAAGCGATATTCTCAGATTGGAATACCTGAATGAGAACAATATCCCTGGGCTGCATAAATGTTTCATCCGGTGCACAACAAACGTCTTCATCGGCAGGTTTTCGAGCAGATACAAAAACTTATCCTGAGCGGAAAAGTCAAGCCGGGCGACAAGCTGCCTTCAGAACGCGAGCTTGGCGAGATGCTCAAGGTCAGCAGGAACTCCATCCGCGAAGCATTGCGATCCCTTGAAATCCTCGGCATCATCGAATGCCGCCAGGGAGGCGGGAATTACATTAAATTAGATATCAGTTCCGGGCTGATCGAGCCGCTTTCAATAATGTTCCAGCTCCACGGAGGAAGCATCATGGACATCCTGGAGGCCCGCAGAGCCATGGAGTCCGAGGCGGCGGCCCTGGCCGCAAAGCGCCACTCTCCCCGTCAGGCAAGCGAACTCAAGACCATAATGGAGAAGACAAAGACAGCAAAGAGCGAGGCCGAAAACATCCGCCTCGACAAGGAGTTTCACCTCAGGATAGCCGAGTATTCCGGCAATGTGCTGCTCCTTTCCTTCCTCACGGCAATCTCATCGCTCCTTG
>Ga0154565_1120_pt3 | contig 18174 bp, 20 predicted proteins | sample RifGroF2_FD_105708 | JGI IMG/M metagenome (GOLD analysis project Ga0154565, IMG submission 105708) | Lentisphaerae bacterium GWF2_52_8 | reverse complement strand
AAGTATGTTGCCTCAGACTACGGCGTCGAATACAATCCGGTGGACGAGTGCATCATCACCGTTGGCGTCAGCGAAGCACTCGACCTCATTCTCCGCGCACTCATCAATCCTGGTGACGAGATCATCTACCACGAGCCCTGTTACGTTTCCTACCGCGCTGAGATTGTCATGGCCCACGGCAAGCCCGTAGCCATAGAAACCCGCGAGGAAAATGATTTTGCGCTCGATCCTGAAGACTTCCGTCGCGCAATCACTCCGAAAACCAAGGCAGTGATGCTCAATTTCCCGTGTAATCCCACGGGGGCGACTCTCGACGAGGCTCGCATGAAGGAGATCGCGAAAATAGCCGTCAAGCACGATCTCATAGTGCTTACCGACGAAATCTATTCCGAGCTCAGTTACGGAACTCGCCCGCCTTGCATTGCCTCATTTCCCGGCATGAGGGAACGCACGGTCTTTCTCCACGGTTTTTCAAAGGCTTTTGCAATGACAGGCTTCAGGATAGGCTACGCATGCGGTCCCGCCGAACTTATAGATGCTATGATGAAAATACACCAGTATTCGATGCTTTGTGCCTCGATTCTTGCTCAGGAGGCCGCAGAGGAGGCTCTTAAGCATGGGCGCGATGAAATGATGCGCATGAGGAGGGAATACTGCGAGCGCCGCAACCTTATAGTCAGCCGCCTCAATGAAATGGGGCTGCGCTGCTTCAAGCCAAATGGGGCGTTCTATGCGTTCCCGAACATTCGCAAAACAGGCCTTTCCTCCCTCGAATTTGCAAAGAGGCTGCTTCAGGAGCAGAAGGTTGCGGTCGTTCCGGGCACGGCATTCGGAGCCTGCGCGGAAGGTTTTGTCCGTTGCGCCTACGCGGCTTCCATGGATAATATTGTGGAAGCCATGAACAAGATGGAAATATTCGTCAAGTCTGTGAAACGGTCCAAAAAATAAGTTCACAGGCTTCGCCGCCAGTTTTTCGGAATCCATATTTCGTGGCTGGCGGCGAAAAAAACGAAACAATCGTCATCCTGTTGATTTCCCAATTTTTTAAATGAACGGCATTTTTTAAAAAAATCTATAGAAGTAAATTTTTGTGAAGATCAGGAAATAATTCAGGTGAATATGTGAAAGAGTTTCTTTCAAAGATGCAACGGAATTTGAGCGGTATGTCCCCTATGCTGTGGCTGCTGCTGATTATTTTGCTTGCTTTTTCAGCACGCACTGCAAGATGTTTTCTGTCTGATCGCATAGACAAGGATGCGGTGCTCTACGTTGAAATGGCCCGCGAATGGGCTGATAACGGAATTGAGCACGCTTTTGACAGGAATCCGCGCATTCCGCCTCTTTATATCGGACTCATGGCCGCAAGTGAAAAAATTGGCATTGGGGCTGAAACCGGAGGAAGAATAGTGTCGGTCCTCACAGGGGCATTGCTGCCGCTGGCGGTTTTTCTGATGGCTTCGAGCCTTTTTGCCTCCCCTTCCCTGCCTCTTCTGGCGGCTTTTTTTGCCGCGATACATCCTTTTCTCATAAGAATGTCGGCAGACGTAATGCGCGATAGCCTCTTTGTAACGCTTTCCTGTTTCACAGTGGCTTTTGTGCTGATGGCTCTTTCCGGGATGAAATTCTGGCCTTGGCTTTTTGCCGGAATTTTTGCTGCGCTTGGGATAATGACCCGCAGCGAAGGCTGCCAGATTATAATTGCCCTTGGAGCATGGATCTGCATCGAATTGCTCTTCTTTGTGGGAAGGGAAAATCTTCCCTGGAAAAAATATCTTGCGGGCAGTTTTGCCTTCCTGATCATTTTTTTCGGGATCACATTTTCAGCACAGGCGCTTTTCAAGGAAAATCCGTCCTCATGGAAAGTTATTGATTCACGCTATTATGGCTATGTTGAAAGATTCCTTTTTTCTTCATCGAAGGATATCCCTGACAAGCGGAGGGATCACTGATGAAGACCCTTTTCTCCCTTAAACTTTGGGGTTCATTCCTTTCAAAGGCGTTTGAGTCAGTCTTCCCTCCCTTTGCCATCCTCCTCTTGTTTGCCTGGAAGAAGAGATCGGAATTTCTTCGCGGTCCAGCCTTGAGATTTTTTCTGCTCTTCTCTCTGACGCTTATCTGCCTCCTCTTTGTCCTTCTCTTTTCCGGAACCCCTTTTGAGAAAAGGTATTTTTTTACCTTTGCGGCAGTTTCCCTTCTGCTTGCAGCTCCCGGATTCTATGGGATAAGAGAGCTGCTGCTTCCTTTTCTGAATCGCTGGCCCTTCGTAAAGGATAATTTGACAGCCCTTCTTCTTCTTGTCCTTGCCGGAATATGTCTTGGCAAGGCTTTGAACCCTTCTTTTGAAAAGATTTGGATGCAGGAAATTGCCGGATATATAAAAGCTTCCAATAAAAAAGTTTATCTTATCACCGATAGCACTGACGGAAGAATTGCCTACTATGCCGGTGCAGAGTACGTCAGGTTATCGTCAAAAAATGATGATTTTTCAATTCTTAAGGATGGCTCAGGTACGGAATCTCATGAACTCATAAATGGGGTTCTATCTGTAAGGGGAAGCGGAGAGATTGCTGGCAAATGGGTTGCTCTTCCGGGCAGTGAGCCGGGAATGGTTTTTTTAAAGGAGAATATTCGCAGGATTGAAGAGAAAGGGAATAAGGTCTATTTGCTTTTCTTTAAAGATGATATAATCAAAAAAGCTTTCCTGGATGATAAAGTCCCCTTCCCTCTGTCCCTCGTAAAGATCTATAAGGATGAAAAGAAAAGGCCAATCTTTCTTTACGAGCTGTCACATTAAGATACCTCAATTTGACGGGCTTTTGATTGACGACTGAGACTCCAAAAAAACATCACTGCCAAGCTGAAATAATTAGAACTGGTCTCAAAAGTCAAAAAGCTTGAAATTCGCTTCTGCGAAGCGTCCATCCGCCACTCAGCCAAAGCTTGCGGCGGGGGGAAATGACTTTTGAGATAGTTTCTAGATTTGCATATATTGTTCATCCGCCTTTGCCGTCTTGTTCCTTCTTAGATCTATCTTTGCTTCGACAACGGGATATATCCATTCAACAAAATTGCGATCATTTTCACGGTTCCATTCGAAGCTTTGCCCGGTAGGGTTTATGGACTCAAGGCGGAACAGGTCTCCGTGGCGCATGAATTTTTTGACGACCACTTGTCCATTCCCGGTTATCTTGGCGACGGAAATGTCTCCGGCCTGGCAGTATTCACCTCCTGCGACAAGCAGGACTGTTCCATGGCAAAATTCCGGGGACATGCTATCTCCCTCCACGCGCAGAGCGAAGTAGCCTTTTTTGATTTCACAGGCAAAATGGGCGAAATCGTCAGCACAATCACGGGCAAAATCGTCGATGGGGTTAAGTATCCGGTCAAAACCCGCAGCTTGTGCAAAGCTGATTATGGGAACGGAGGACATGTTTTTTGCCGAAGAAAGTTCTGCCTGGGATTGAGAGGAATACGAGAAGGCCCAATAAGGGGGTGTCTTGCTGATGCCGGGCGAAGGAAGGTATGGTTTGAGGAGAGGGTGGAGTTTTTCATACCATACGTCTCCCGAGATGAATTTTGTGCGGCCATTCAGCCAGAATAAAACTGTGCTGTGGGACACCCCAATGACTTTGCTCAATTCATAGACCGTGCCGTAACGCATGCTTGCGTTCTCGAGGGCTGTTTTGATTTCCTTATCGATCTTAATCATAACCAATAGCTCCTTTTCCTCAACTTAAATCCCCATATACTACTTTATATCACTAAAGGCATTGTTTTACAACGTGGAAACAAAAAAATCCCCAAAAATATTTACAATATATCTACAAATACCGCTTGTTTTTGTTTATCTTAAACAATATTATTGAGGCATGAACCCTTTAATGGAGGAAAAGCGATGGAAGAATTAATGACTGTCACGCAGGTGGCTACTCTCTTGAAGATCAAGCCAGAAATTGTGCGTAGAAAGGTTCGTGGAGGGCAGATCAGAGGTTATAAAATAGGAAAGGTATGGCGCTTTTCCGAGAATGCCTTGAGGGATTTTTTGAAGAATTGTTTATCATAAACAATAAATTTATCGAAAATTCTCTGTCCGGAGTATCTATAAACATATATTTAACAGGAAAAAACTGATGAACAAAAAAAGAAAAACCATGAACAAATGTTCTTACCAAAAGCAGAAAATCCTTTGCCTTGCCGACGAAATACTGGCTGCCTTTGTCCAGGAGGGGGGAAGGTATCTGATTGAGGAGCGTTCAAACCAGAGGGCTGCAGCTTCTTTTGAAAAGGGAGGGAATCAGCTTTTCGGGGAATTAAAAGAAGAAGAGGCCAGGCAGCTTGGCCTTTTTGCAAAGAAATCAAATCCTTTCACAGAAGGTTTTCTTCCAAGACAAATCATCTGGGCGTGGATGGTCATTGACAGTGTCCGGGTTATCGCTCCTGGACTGGCTTCTTCCATACATACTAAAAAAACCAATTCTTTTCCAGGAGAAAAGCATTCTGGAGAACTGGGATTCCATAAGAAGGAAAGCCCGGAAAACTGCATGGACAATCCCAAAATAGTGCCTTTGGGCAAACACAAGGGGCGTCTTTGGTCTGAACTGGGCGAGGAGATATTGAAGGCGGCACTTGTGTGTCAGCATCCGGCTTTCAGCAACGCACATCGAGAAGAAGCCAGGCAGGCATTGCTTTCCCGTGAATCCGTTCAAAACATGAGTCTCAATTCGAAAGGAGCATGAAAATGAGCACGAATCTTCTTGTCAAACTCCCAGCGACAAAACCCGAGGCGCTGATCGGCAAGGACTGGTTTGAAACCCGTGACCAGCTAATAGGCGATGCGAAAAAACACCATGAAATAAGAAACCGTAATGAGTTTGAAACGGCCGCCGGAATACTTCAGAGGATGACCAAGCTTTCCCTGAGACTCGAAAAACTCCGCAAGGAGGTCTCTCGCCCTTTTCAGGAAGCCACTAAACTCATCAAACGGGCAGCAGACAATGCCGCCGCTCCTTTGGAGGAAGCCCGTGAGGGCCTTCGTGAGATTCTGAACTCTTTTGCTGGCGCGCAAAAACTGCGAGAGCGTGAGGAGGAGGAGAAGTTTCGCAGAAACTGCGAGAAACTTCTTTGCGAGCATAGCAGGCTTCAATCCCTTGCCGTTTCCGAACTTGGCGCGGAACTCGAGTTGTTCAGCCCGGAATTGCCCTCGGCCCCCTGCCCCGGAATCCCGATGGCGGATTCTGTGGCGGTAAAGGAGGTGCTTGGTTTTGAGCTGATCAATGAATCATTGCTTCCGAGGGAATTTTTTTCAGTTGACGAGCGGAAAATCCGGGCCTGGATCTCCCAGAGGCGTGATGAACTGCGCGATCAGCTTGAAAAGGATCCTTCATTCGCTTCCAAGGCCATCCCAGGTTTGCTGCTTAAGCTTGAAACCGAAGTGGTTTCCCGCTGATTTAAAACAGATTTTTTAAAATATTTTATAAACTGAAAAAGGAGACCTTTTCTTATGAAAGGCTGTCACAACTGCGAACATGCCGGCATAGCGTTTGAAAACTATGAAACATCTCCGTGCAGCTCATGCCAAAGCATCAAGGACCCTTCCCCTCTTGGGCGAAAATCCTTTGAGGAAGTTTGTTTTGCGGAAGAATACGCTGTCCATCCTGTCTATGAAATCGAGAAAAACACACATGATGAAATGCTTGGGGCTCTCGCCTCTTGTGTGACAATGCTGATAGAACTCCATGAGAAACATCCGGATACTTTTCAGATTGCCATGACTAAGATCAAGGATCCAAATCTTTCGTATTCGGAGATAGCAAAACTTTTCAATTGCCGCAAACAGAACATTTACTATCATCTGCGGAAGGCTGTCAGCTTGTGTTCGGGACTTGAACATGCAATGCTGATAGACCGTCGTTTTGCACGAAAAGAATATGTTTATGATAAGGAAGATAATGATATTGACGGAAGTTTTGACGGGGATTGTTTTGATTTGACGGAAGTTGAAATGGAGGAACTCGAACTAGTCCAAGGATTTGACGATTAAAAGACCTTTTTGACGGGGCAGGGCGATACCTGCCCGTCAAAATTATAAGCCATTTATCTCCAATGTTCTGGAAAATTCGTCATCCTGTAAAATTTTGACGGATATGGTTTTTGGGGGAAGAAGGATGCTTATCCTTTCGGGCCACTCTATAAGGGTAAAGGCGGACTTGTCACTCAGGTATTCGTCTATTCCGAAAGAGAGAGCTGCTTCAGGACCTGAAATCCTATAGAGATCCAAATGGTAAAGCCATTTTTCATTTGGCAGGGAATATTCCTGAACAATTGTGAAAGTGGGACTGGAGACGGATTCTTTGATTCCGAGACCGCGCGCAAAACCGCGCGCAAAAGCGGTTTTCCCAGCGCCAAGTTCTCCATAGAGCGCGAGAACGACGCCAGAATTAAGCCGCTGAGCCAAGCCTGCGGCTTCAGCTTCAGTTTCTGCGACAGAATGCGATTTAAGAATTCTGTTGGACATTCCTGTGATCGAAGCCGGTCTTGTAGATCTTGCAGAGATCCCGGCCATCGATTCCGCGGATCAGGCACTCAGGATCATCGGTGACGGTTCCGATCCTGGTCAGTTCGACATCCTTGAAGGGCCATTCTTTGACGAGATCTTCAACTGCGTCGGAAGGTACGGCGAAAAGGAGTTCGTAATCTTCCCCCTCGGCAAGGGCTGTTTCGGTGGTGGCTCCATCGCGGAGAGGTATCTTGTCGATGTCGATTACGATTCCGGTTCCAGCGGCATCGATGAGATTGAGGAGGTCTGTAAGGAGTCCGTCGCTCACATCAATCATGGCGCGGGTATAACTTCCTGCAAGGAATTGTGCTTCCTTGATGCGCGGAGTGAAATTAAGGTGGTGGCCGGACGCAAGGGAGTTGCCGAACTGGCCTGTGACAAAGATAACATCGCCCACATCCATGCCTGAGCGGAGACAGATACTGTCGGCGCCGACTTTACCGATGATGGTCAGACTGCAGGCTTCGACGGGGGAGGGGAGAGATGGCATCGAGGAAATATCTCCTCCGCAAACCGATATATCCCACTTTTCGGTCTCGGCAGCGAGAGCCTTGTAAAAGTTCATATACCATTCGTCGGAGCTGTTGGCGGCGATTGTCACCAGGGCAGAGACGGGTTCGCCTCCCATTGCCGCTATGTCGCTGAGGTTGCGGTTGAGGAGCTTGCGGGCAATGGTTTCGGGAGAGGTGTTTTCGCGGTCATAGTGGACGCCGGAAACAAGCTGGTCGGCGCTGAGAAGGAGGAGTTGTCCGGCACCAATATCGAGGGCTGCGCAATCATCGCCGGGCCCAACAGCTATCTCATCCCTCTGCTTGAAAAGCGGTATCAGATTCTTGATCAACTCACGCTCGTTCATTAGACAACTTCCTTTCAAGTTTACTGCCAAAGTATCCGGGTACTATCGTGTGAGGTCGAATCTTTTTCAACGCGGCTGTGTTTCTTTACTTAAGAAATTTTTCAGCAAATACTGCGATGGGTTATAGATTTTTGTTTTGAAACGGGAATTTGCCTTCAAAAAGTGCATAGTCTTGACAAATATGAGGAATGATATCCAGTATTTTAGGATTCGCGACAGATTTTGCAGTAATGTTTAATGGCTGAGAGGGGAATTCTGTTTTAGAAGGATATTTTTTAGATTGAAAAAGGAATTTCTTGTGATCCCAGATTATCCAGAGATATACTTTTGCTTTGAAGCAAAAACCTTATTCAAACTTCCTGGGATGCTCATCCTAAAATTAATTAGACAAAATAAACTTGATGCTCAGAATGATCAAGACTATGAATATCTTTTTGCACGAGCGGATAAGCTTCCAACAAGGTTAGAAGATATTATTAGAGACCCTCACGTGATAGATGGGTTAAGGAGAGTAGATATACTTTATAGGAGTAATGATCAACTGGTAAGTTATCTTCAAAGTAATGTTCAGTGGGATAGAATAAAACCATACCTCAGACTTCCTGTTGATTCTATTTCGATATTTGAAGGTATGTGGAAAAGGAAAGAGCATGAAAACAATTCATATAGTATTTGTATATTAAAAAAAGAACATCCAGACACACTATATCATTACACTAGTGTCCATAAAGATAAAGTTCCTGATGACGCTAAATTAAAGGGACTGTTCAAAGAAAATAAACTAAGATTCAATGCTCCTGAAAGCTTTAATGATCCATTCGATTGTGCTTTTGCTGCACAAGTAGAAAAAGGATTTAAAGGCAAGGCAATGACTTGTTTTAGTTCTGAAAAAAACAATGTCCTTATGTTTTCACACTACGCAAATTATCATAAAGGTATATGCCTTGGGTTTAATGTAGGCAGATTAATTAATTCGATCTGCTCTCTTAATAAGGTTGATACTAGTTTACGACCAATATGGTATTTTAATCAAGTTCCACCATTTGAAATGAATGATGAAATAGCCTTATGCGCAACCTGCAAGGATGATATTTGGAGTTATGAACAAGAATATCGTCTTTTTCTCTTAGATGGAGACCGTTTGCTTGATTTTAATCCACAGGCACCAGACTATAGATTCGATGCTAATGCATTCACCTCTATTATATTAGGGCACAGTATAGAAGATAGTTCAAAGAAATTAGTTAAGTCTATGACTGAACATCTCTCTGGTACTGATATATGCTACTTTCGGGCAAAGAAACAAGACAATAAGTTTGGCATTGAATTGGGAAAAATTTTGTGGAGTGATATCTAAATTAACTGGAATATAAGTCAGCTATTTATGTGAATTTTGATTTCCGGGGAAGGGGGATTTTGCATTGAAGTCGGGGAGGAATTTTGTTTCCGGACTGAGTTCCTGGACGTAAACGTTCTCAAAGCCGAGCTCCTCGACACGCTCACATACGGCATCATATTCCTCCCTGAGGAGTTCTCGTGCGAAATTGCCGCGTTCCTGGCAGGCGGGAATGGGACGGTACTGGCTCATCACAGACAAGGGGAGGCATGGACCGAACTCGCGGTGGAGTATTTCAAGCACGGAAATGCTGTTTGCGACTTGTCCGGGAAGGACAAGATGACGCACGAGGACTCCTTTCTCTGCGACCGTTTCTCCATCGGTGTCGAAAGGCCGCAAAAATCCTTTTGACTTGAACATTTCACGGAGTGCAGCCAGGGCAATTTCCGGGTAGGCGGAATCTCCCATGCAGTATCTGGCAAGCCCGGGCTCGGCAAACTTGAAATCAGGCATGAAAATATCCATGTGTTCCGCGATTTCAGAAATTAGACCGGGTTCCTGGTAGCCGGAACAGTTGTAGATGAAAGGGATTTCAATTCCTTCAGAGCGCAGATCATGGCAAAGCTTCCTTATATGGGGCCAGAAATGGTCTGGGCTGACGAAATTGAGGTTGTGGACGCCTGTTTTTGCCAGGGAGCGAACCTCATCAAAAAGCAGTTCGGAACTTATTGGGCGCCCTTCCCCTCCTGAAACAGATATCTGTATGTTTTGGCAGAAGATACAATGGGAGGAGCAGCCGCAGAAGAAGATGGTGCCTGAACCTTTTGTGCCTGAAAAAGAAGGCTCTTCCCCGAAATGCGGACCGCAGTAAGAAATGCGGCATTCAGCGGATTCGCCGCAAGTTCCCCTTTCTTCGGAAACGCGGTCAACTCCGCAGTTGCGCGGGCAAAGATGACAGTTCTTGTAAGATTGAAAATCTGCTGGCATTGCTGGGGTCAGGAGGCTTTTCTGTGTTCCGCCACTTCCTTGAGTATCTTTGCAAGCTTGCGGCCAACGGGAAGGGTGCTGTACTGTTCTTCGACAAGCCTTCTCCCTTTGTGGCCAAGTTTTTCACGGAGCTGCTGGTCGCCAAGGAGGCGGTTAAGAAGGCGCGCGAAATCGTCCGGGCGTTCGGCTTTGAGGCAGAATTCGCCTTGCCCGGGCCCGGCGACATCGGAGTTCATGCCGACCGGGGAGGAGACCGACGGGACTCCGCAGGCAAGATATTGAAGCAGTTTGTAAGAGGCTTTCCCCTCTGAAAAGGGATCCGGGGAAAGGGGCATGAGCCCGACATCAAAACGGCGGATTTCGTCGTACTGGGTATGGAGGCTCCAGGGGATATGGACTGTTTTGACCCCGGATATTTCCGGGAAGGAATCGGAAACCACATGGAGTACTGCGTGGTGTTTTGCGCAGACTTCTGCAAGTGGCTCGGCGATGAATTCGAGGTAACGGAGCGTCGAACGGGAACCGACCCATCCAATGACGGGCGAGGGTGATAATGCATAGTCCTCCTTTACCTTTACCGAAAGGGTGTCAACCGAGGAAGGGACGATTTCCACCGGTGTTTCCGGAGCAACGGATTTTGCGGTTTCCCCAAGCACGCGGTTTGCAGCGATAACGAGGTTTACATTGCTGACGGTGCGGGAAAACAGGCGCCTGCGGGTAGGGCTTCCATAGTCTGCGGGATTTGTGGCAGGGGAAGCATTTTTGAGGTAAATGGCATCGTCGAAATCAAACGCAAGGATTTTTGCACTGCGGCGGAGAATCATAAAATCAAGCCAATTGAGGAGACGCTTCTGCAGAATTACCACAGGATAATTTTTGGCGGAGGCAAAAAGCTTTTGGCGAGCCCAAAAGCCGCCGGGAAGAACCTCCACATCGGCTTCCACCCCCTCGTTGCGAAGAACCGGCAAGATATCTGTGACGCGTATCCGCGAACTCGGAGTCTTGGCTGACTTTATTAAAAAGAGGACTCTCATAGATTAAAAGGGCAGGTCTTCCTGGGTGGCGGACTTTTTTGTTTTCTGGACGGGGACGGATTCCTCTTCTTCTTCCTCAAGGGATGGAGAAGGACTTGCTTCCTCAAAATTTTTCCAATCGCCCCCCGAGGAATTTTCCTTTACGAGCACTTCAATTTTGCGCTCAAGAGATTTCAGTTTTTTCCCGCAGGCGGCAGAGAGGGCCGATCCTTCCTCGAAGCATTTTATCATCTGGTCCAGGGGAAGCTTTCCCTCCTCCATCCTGGAAACGATGGATTCGAGGCGTTCCAATGCCTGCTCAAAGGGTATTTCGTCAAGATTTTCTGTCGAGGACATGCCTTTTTTCATGAGGCTTCTTTACCTCTCCAAAAACAGGGTTATAATTTTCAATGGGCGCGCACGCCAAGCAAACAATAGACTGAAACATTGTGTTTTCAAAACCGGAAACGAGATAATATGGGCAGTTCCTATCTGATAACTGGAGGAGCAAGGAGCGGCAAGAGCCGCTATGCGCTCAAACTCGCAGAAACGGCAAAACATCCCTACTACATCGCCACAGGCTGGGCCGGAGATGAAGAGATGAGCTCCCGCATTGCCCGGCACAAAAAGGAGAGGGGGCCGCATTGGAGTACCATAGAGACACGCACCGGGCTTGCGGAAGCGATACGGAGGGCGGAATCAGAAGGGGCTGACATGATCATCGCGGATTGCCTTACCCTCTGGGTGTCGAACCTCCTTTGCGAAGAACGCACCGAAAAGGATTTTGAAGAGGCTCTTTCTGATTTGGAAAGACTCATCCCGACACTGAGCGCCACGATTGTCTTTGTCTCGAACGAAGTCGGCTGCGGCATTGTGCCGGGCGATCCCATGAGCCGAAGATTCCGTGACTGGGCAGGCTTCACCAATCAGCGGATTGCCGCAGCAGCGAGTAATGTAATCATGGCAGTCAGCGGGCTTCCGCTGGCCTTGAAATCAGCCAGTCAGACAGCACTGTAAACGGATAAAGGCATTTTAAGATCTAAAAAAATCAAGAAAGAACATGTGTGAGAATTATGGGATCAAATTCTGATAAAATTCTTTCAAAAACACTTTTGGAAATAAAACCGGTCTCGAAAGAAATCAAGGCTCTCGCGAGAAAAAGGCTGGACTCGCTCACAAAACCGCCAGGCAGCCTTGGCCGCCTTGAAGATTGCGCGGCACAATATGCAGCGGCTCGCGGAAGCGTTGACGCCAAGGTCGTCAAACCCTGTATTTTGACTTTTGCCGGAGATCACGGCGTTGCAGATGAAGGTGTAAGCGCATTCCCCAAGGAGGTCACGCCGCAAATGGTCGCGAATTTTTCGCGGGGCGGCGCAGCAATCAACGTACTTGCAAAACATGGCGGAATCACACTTAAGGTAATTGACATGGGGGTTGCTGCGGAATGTGATTTCCCGGGGGTTATTTCCCGGAAGATTGCACGCGGCACGGCAAATTTTGCAAACGGTCCGGCGATGAGCATTGAGGAATGCACGAAAGCTCTTGCCGCAGGCATAGAGGAGGCCGAAAAATCCATTGCAGACGGCTGCACCCTGCTCGGCACCGGCGACATGGGCATTGCGAACACCACTCCTTCCACAGCACTCTATGCACAGTTCCTTTCTCTGGATCCAGAGGAAATCGCCGGGCGCGGGACTGGCATTGACGACGCGCGTCTTCGCCATAAGGTCAAGGTGATCCGCGACGCACTGTGTGTCAATAAGCATCTCCTTAAAAGTCCGCTCGAAACACTTGCCGCACTTGGAGGATTTGAAATAGCCGGAATCTGCGGCACAATTCTTGCCGGCGCCGCAAACAGGGTTCCCGTGGTGGTTGACGGATTCATTTCCGGAGCTGCAGCCTTGAGCGCGATAAGGATAAAGCCCGAAGTTGCTGATTACTGCTTTTTCAGTCATCTCTCCGCCGAAGCGGGGCATGCCAAGGCTATGAAGACAATCGGAGTCAAACCGCTTCTCGACCTCGATCTCCGCCTGGGAGAAGGGACAGGCGCAGCAATTGCAATGCATCTCATTCAGGCCTCCATGAAAATAATGCACGAGATGGCTACTTTTGGAGAGGCCGGAGTTTCAGGGAAAAACTGAGCCGGCAGCCCATCGAAAACGGCCTAGAATTGAAATTCTTTGAAGGCGCTGCATATTAATCAGTTTGAGCCCTTGGAAACTGAATACAAAAACGGGAACACTTATGGACGGACAAGCTGAAAATATGAGCCTTGAAGAACTTTCCGGCTACATGGGAGTTTCAAAGGAAACCGTGGATCAGTGGGCTCAAAAGGGCATTGTTCCATGCAGCAAAAGCGGAGTGCTTTGGCGCTTCAGGCGCAGCGAGATAGAACATTGGGCGGATTCGCAGATAAAAGTACTTAAAAGCAAGGATGTCCCAGATGCAGTTTCGCTCCAAAAGGTCTTGGATGCGGACCGTGTGCTTATTACGGATTCCTCAAAAAAACTGGAGGTATTCAATGTGCTGATAGACTTTCTGGCAAAAAGTCCGGAGGTTTCAAGCCGCCAAGACCTTTCTGACGGGATCTTTTACCGCGAAAGCCTCATGAGCACCGCAATAGGAATGGGAATAGCCGTTCCCCACGTCAGGCTTGCTACGGTGAAAAATATTGTGCTTGCGGCCGCCATCTGCAAAAACGGCATAGAGGAATATGAAACCCTTGACTCTATTCCCGTTAAACTGGTCTTTATGATTGTCGCCCGCAAAGATCAGCACGCGGAACACCTGAAACTTCTCTCAATGCTGAGTTGCCGTCTTAAAAATGAAAATTTCCGCAAGCTTCTTCTTTCTTGCTGCGATCCAAAATCCTTCCATAGCCTTTTATCTCTCTAAGGCTTCCTCACAAAACAGCTCTGTCATTAGTGGCGTGCCGCCACTGTCGGATACCTCGGCACTGAGCCAAGCGAATGCTGAAGCGAAGTATGAAAGGGTCGGCCGGCCCCCCTGTAGGGTGTGCTGTCTCTATCTCAAAAACATTTCAGACTTTTGCGATTGCCAACGGTATCATGATTTTTTCACCCCCAGAAAACTTAGTTTCGAAATTGGAAAGCTTTTCCGCTCTGCCGAAATCCTTTGGATGCATTATTTCAAAAAGGATTTTTAATCGGCATTGCAAAGAATTTTTTGATAAATGAGTAGTAATTTGAGTTGACTTTTTGAAAAAGACTGCCACAGTAGTCGAGTTTGTGTTTGGAAAACATAGATAAAGTTCAAGGCTGAATTTGCCTTTGGACAGACGCCCCGGAAGGGGTCGCAATTCAAAAAAGAGAGACACTCTGTGGACCTTATTGCATTCCTAATACTGTTTCCGTTGCTGCCAGCAGTCCTTTTGCTGTTCTGCCGCCGTTCACAGCTCCTGACAAATTTGATAGTTGGCGTTTCAGTGGCGCTGATATCGGCGGCGGCGATAATGCTGGCCCTCAAGTATACCGGGGGAACGGCAACTTATTTTACCCTTCATGGAGAGCACTGGAACAAGCTGGTTTTGGGTGGCGACATACTGATGGCCCTGGTTTTTCTTTTTGTCTGCCGCAAGCTGCCCTTCAAGAGATTCTGGATTCCGATGCTGGTGATCCTCCAATACGGCGCGGTGATTGCCTATGAATTTTCAGGGAGGCTCAAGGAGACGGAAAGGTGTCTTTTTGTTGACAACCTTTCAATAGTCATGGCCCTGATAATTGCGGTTATCGGCGGGCTCATTGCAATATATACGCCGGGCTACATGAAGCATTACCATCATGAACACCCCGGCTACAAGGATCGCCGCAACCAGTTCATAGCTGCTATTTTTCTCTTCTTCTCTGCAATGTTCGGGATAATCTTCTCCACGCAGATCACCTGGATATACTTCTTCTGGGAAATCACGACACTCTGCTCTTTCATAATGATTGGCTACAACTGTTCGCCGGAGGCAGAAAACAATTCTTTCCGCGCCTTGTGGATGCTTCTTCTTGGAGGCCTCGGTTTTGCGGCAACGATTATCTACTGCTCTGAGAAGCTGCAGACGATAGACCTCTTTGAGGTGCTCAAAAATCCTGCCGGAATGATAATGATCCCCATCCTGCTGATATGTTTCGCGGGAATGAACAAGGCGGCACAGTTCCCCTTCTCCTCATGGCTCCTCGGTGCAATGGTGGCGCCCACGCCGTCGTCCGCACTGCTTCACTCAAGTACGATGGTGAAGGCTGGCGTTTATGTGGTGCTGCGCTGTTCCCCGGCCCTGCAGGACACTCTTCCGGGCTTTATTGTTGCGGTAATTGGAGGCCTGACCTTTTTGGCCGGATCGGCCATAGGCATAGCGGAAAATGACTCAAAACGGATCCTTGCCTATTCAACCGTGGCGAATCTTGGGCTTATCATTCTCTGCGCTGGCGTGGGGTCTCCCATGACCATGTGGGCGGCTGTGCTTCTGATAATATTCCATGCGCTTGCCAAGGCCCTGCTCTTCCTTACGGTAGGAGTTGTAGACCACCAGATCGGAAGCCGTAACGTGGAGGATATGCAGGGGCTTGTGCTCAATATGCCAAAAGTTGCCTTTACAATGCTCATCGGCATTGCGGGAATGTCTCTCGCCCCCTTTGGCATGCTCATTAGCAAATGGGCGGTATTGGAGGCTCTTGCAAAGCATGATCCCCTCCTGCCGCTGGCGGTGATTTTTGGCGGAACTTTCATGTTCTTTTTCTGGGGCAAGTGGCTGGGTATGCTGGTGGCGGTGTCAAGCCGTCCTCCGCGCAGCAACCTTGAGAAGGGGATCTGTTTCAATGAATGGACGGCGCTTTGGATACTGACCGTTTTGACGATCTCTATCTGCGGACTCTTCCCATGGGTTGCAAACATATTTATCGAACCCATGTACGACGCCGGGAATTTCCTTTCAAACTCGAATGTTTACACGATCATCATTATGCTTGGTATGCTGGTGCTTCTAATTCCACCAGGCATTCTGACCCACTTTAAGAGTCCCCGCGACGCAGAACCCTATCTCGGGGGCGCGAATATTTACGGAGATCCGACGAAATTCACAAATTCGCTGGGAGGAGGGACGGAGTGGTCCTTGCGCAGCTATTATCTTCAGGAAATTTTCGGAGAGAAGCGTTTGCTGGCCATTGCCAATGTCATGGCAGTGATAGCCCTCATAGCCATGTTCTTGTCAGGAGCGGTGTATAAATGAGCAATAACATGATGGTAATGTCTTTGTTGGCGGGTGGTTTTGTGCTTCTTCCGCCTCTGATCGGCGGCCTCATAGCGGGCTTGGACCGGATAATTACGGCGCGGATGCAAAGCAGGGTAGGACCTCCTCTTCTCCAGCCCTTCTATGATTTGATCAAGCTCTTCAGCAAGCAGAACATTGCGTCGAACCGTTTTCACCGGCACTACCTGATGTGTTACATTATTTTCATGATCTTCAGCGGGGCCATGTTCTTTTCCGGAAGAGACCTCCTTCTTGTGATTTTTGCCTATACTCTTGCGGATATCTTCCTGGTGATGGCGGCTTTTTCCGCAACCTCCCCTTATTCGTTCATAGGTGCGCAGCGGGAACTCATACAGCTGATTGCAGCCGAGCCGATACTCCTGATTACCGCCCTTGGGATGAACATGGCCTGCGGCAGCTTCAACACTGCGGAGATGTTCAAATGCAAAGAAGTTCTTTTCCTCGATCTGCCGGGTGTTTTTTTTGCGCTGGTCTTCGTGCTGACTTTCAAGTTGCGAAAGTCTCCCTTTGATCTCTCGACCTCCCACCACGGCCACCAGGAACTTGTCAAAGGGCTCACAACCGAGTTTGCCGGGCGAACCTTGGGTATTTTCGAGCTGGCGCATTTCTATGAGACGGTTCTCCTGCTAGGGATCATCTATCTCTTTTTTGCCCCTTATTGGTGGCTTGCGCTTCTGGTGATAGCTTTGACCTATTTCGCCGAACTGGTCATCGACAACACCTACGCCCGCGCAAAGATAAAATTATCGCTTCTGTGGACATGGGCTCTTACCATTGCCATTGGTGGCGGCAACCTTGTCGTACTTTACATTTTGGGACATGTCCGCAACTGAGGTGCTCAAATGTCTTTTTTCTCAAAATCGCCGTGGATAATGCACTATGACGGATCGAGTTGCAATGGTTGCGACATCGAGGTGCTTGCTTGTCTGACCCCCCTCTATGACGTCGAGCGCTTCGGTGTCATAAACACCGGCAACCCGAAGCACGCCGATATTCTCCTGATCACCGGGGGGATCAACACTCAAAACGTGGAAATCGTCAAAACCATCTACAGCCAGATGCGCAACCCGAAAGTTGTTGTCGCCATCGGCGCCTGCGCCCTTAACGGAAACATTTTCCGTGACTGCTACAACATTCTCGGAGGTGTCGACAGCACTATTCCGGTGGATGTCTATGTCCCGGGCTGCGCGGCCCGCCCCGAGGCTATTATTGATGGTGTCGTCAAGGCTCTTGGGGTTCTCGAAAAACGCTACGAGCAGCTTAAAAAAGGCATTGTTCCAAAAAGTGTCCGGGAGGAGAAAGCCTCATGATAGAAGCCCAGGAAATAGTAACGATAAATTCGGAAGACCTCTGCGGGAAAGTGGGAGTCCTATTCTTTGACGGCTACCGCTTGGTCCAAATAAGCTGCACCAAGCTTGCCGACCATTACCAGGTTGATTACGCCTTCGACAAGGATCTCAAGTTCTTTGCCTACCGACTGAAGCTTCCCCTTGAAAAGCCCTCGCTTCCCAGCATCACAAAGATATATTTTGCCGCCCTTACCTATGAAAATGAGCTTCACGACCTCTTCGGCATCCAGATTGACGGGATCGCCATAGACTACAAGGGAAAATTCTACCGCACGGAAATACCGGCCGCCTTCAGCAAGGGTCCCGAAGAGCTGCGCCGCAAAGCATAGAGGCACGAAACCAATGGCACAGAGAACCGTAATTCCTTTTGGCCCCCAGCACCCGGTGCTGCCGGAGCCGATCCACCTTGATTTGGTAATGGAGGACGAAAAAGTCATCGAGGCTATTCCCTCCATAGGCTTTGTTCACCGCGGACTCGAAAAGCTTGTCGAAAAGCACGAGTTTACTGAAATGGCCTATATCTCCGAGCGAATCTGCGGCATCTGCAGCTTCATCCATGGACTGGGCTGCTGCCAGGGCATTGAAGAGATCATGAAGATTGAAGTTCCGCCGCGTGGCAAATACCTTCGCGTCTTCTGGTCCGAACTCTCAAGGATCCACAGCCATCTTCTCTGGCTCGGCCTGGCAGCGGATGCGGCGGGCTTTGAGAGCCTTTTCATGCATTGCTGGCGCCTCCGCGAAAAAATCCTCGACATATTTGAGGAAACCACAGGTGGCCGCGTCATATTCAATGTCTGCAAGG
>Ga0154565_1117_pt1 | contig 18649 bp, 15 predicted proteins | sample RifGroF2_FD_105708 | JGI IMG/M metagenome (GOLD analysis project Ga0154565, IMG submission 105708) | Lentisphaerae bacterium GWF2_52_8 | reverse complement strand
TTCCCCGGACAAGAATCTTGTCCTTGTCTTTAACAGCGAGATATACAACTACATTGAACTGCGCAAGGAACTTGAGCCGTTCTGGGCGTTCAGAACCAATACGGATACTGAAGTGCTGCTGGCTGCCTTCTCAAAATGGGGCAAGGCTTGCCTTGACCGACTGAATGGCATGTTTGCGTTTGCCATATGGGATCGCAAGAGAAAATCGCTTTACGCAGCAAGGGACCGTTATGGGGTAAAACCCTTTTACTATTCAGTGCGCAATGGAGAATTCGTGTTTGCATCCACTCCGGCGGCAGTTTCTGCCGGCATCGGTCATTCTTCTCCGGACAAACAGGCGCTTTACGACTACTTTCTGCACAACAGGACCAATCACTCTGCGAGGACTTTTTTCGAGGGTGTAAGCAGGTTGCCGCATGGTCATGAGCTGGAGGCAGTGAATGCTGCCTTTAAGGTTTCCCGCTGGTATGATCTGAGGCAAAGGGCGCAGACAGGCTTCTCAGGCCCGGAAGAGATGCTGGACTCGCTCCGTTCTTCGGTCAGGCTCCGCTTGCGGAGCGACGTTCCGGTGGGTGCGTGCTTGAGCGGCGGCTTGGACTCCTCGGCGATTGTGGAGTTGATGCTTGCCGAAAAGGCGTCGGGCTTTCATACATTCTCAGCTGTCTATGGCGAGGGCCGGAAGGGGGATGAATCGCGCTACATCAGAATCTTCCGGGATAGGGGACTGGAGATGCACGAGGCAAGGCCCACAGGGGAATCTCTGGCAAACGATTTGGAGAAATTTATTTCAGCGCTCGGAGAACCTTTGCCGGGAACCTCGGGCTATGCCGAATTCAAAGTGATGGAAAGCGCCAAGGGACGTGCCACTGTGATTCTTAACGGCCAGGGTGCCGATGAGGAGTTTGCCGGGTATCACTACTTCTTCGCTTACCTCTTCAAGGAGCTGCTGCTCTCCTTCAGATTGCCCTCTCTAGCCAGGGAAATGGGAGCCTGCTTTACTAGGCACCGCAGCCTTTACCCTTTTATGGCCTTCGCCTTTATGCTGGCCCCAGGCTTTCTCAAAGAGTCTGCAGCCATGGCGAGGCGCAACTGTTTGTCGAAGGACTTCTTTGCAGGTTTTTCCGCATCTCCTGAAGTTTCGGAGGGGCTTTATTCTGCACCCTGTCTCCGGGATGCGCTTTTCAATCATTTTGAGCACAAACTTGAGCACCATCTCATGTGGGGAGACAGGAATTCAATGCACTTTTCCCTTGAGCAGCGCTTCCCATTCCTTGACTTCCGCTTCGTTGAGAAAGCACTTGCCCTCCCGGGAGAGGCGGCAATAAAAAACGGTGTTACAAAGACAATGCTCAGGGAGTCCTTGCGAGGGGTCTTGCCGGAAGCTCTGCGGATGAGGATGGACAAGGTAGGCTTCGAGACTCCGGAGGCTGAATGGTTCCGGGCCTTGCCGCTTTCGAAGATTATTCGCGAGATATTGGAATCAAGTTCGTTTCAGGGGAGGGGGATATTTGACCGGAAGAAGGCAATTGCAATCTTAGAGGCCCATGAGTCAGGGCGTTCGGATTGCTCCTCTGCCATCTGGAAGGCGATTTGCGTTGAATTGTGGATGCGGATTCACATTGATCGCCCACCGAAGAGGCCGGATAATGACCGTCCGCTGAACAGAATTGGCGTTTGACACTGAGATTGCAGTTTTATTTCCCTGTTTTTGCAGAGGGTCCCATTCTGGTTAATAGTTCAGGCATGAGAAATGATGCGGTGACAGCTTGGCCTTTGCCCGTCCAATGCATATCCTTCTCATAGAAAATCCCGTCATTTTGTTTTTCCCTGAAAAGTGGCAGCAGTGAAATGTAATCTAGATTGGCTTTCTTGCAGAGTTCAGACAATCTATGATCTGGGGCATCGAAGGAAAAGCCTTCCTTTTCTGCGGTTTTGGCGAGTTTTTGTGCTTTGGGATCGCAATCAAATCTTGAAATGGCCTTAAAGTTTTTGATAGTTTGCGCCTTGGAGGGGATTCCTACCACGAGTGCTTCGACACCTCGTTCCCTTGCCTCGTCTTTGAAGAGCGCAAGATAGGCAGCTGTCCTTTTTTCTGCAAGCAGGAATTCTTTCGGAGGGGCGTCCATCAGGGACATGGTTTCTGCAAGCGGATAACTCTCCATCAAATCCAGCGAGCCTTTTTTCCAGACCTTGAAGAGGTAGAGGCATTCATGGAGCACCCTGAAAAGCGCACTTCGTCCGAAGACTTTATTAGTAAGACTTTTCTTAGGTTCTTTGGCAGCCGCGCCAAGTGCCTCTGGGATAGTAAAGTAATTATCCCTGAAATCATTGCCCAGATAGAAAAAAAGGATCAGTATCCGGGCTTTTGGGGCGAGTGGCAGAATGTCACGCGTTGCCGCCAGTTCTTCGAAAGACCCAGCTCCATCGATCCCACAGTTGTAGACTTTTAATCCGGCAGACCTCAACACATCCGCAAGGGTAGCTCCATCGGGCGTATTGACGGCCGCGATGAAGGAGTCTCCCAGCAGGATTGCTTCGGCTTCAAGCTCGGCTCCCTCGGGATTTCTGAATCCCCTTTTATCAGCGCTGACAACGATGTTTTCCATCGCTTCATTGACAACCTTGAAGGAGGTTTCAGGCTTGTATGCCCTGTACCCTTTGCCGGTGACCTTATAGTTCATTGGGTTCATTCCTCTGGAGGGCAGGAAGAGCCTTACTCCCAGCTCGGCAGAAAGGAGGGCAAAAAGTATGCCCATGAAGATTGCCAGGCAGGCAAATGCAAGTTTCTTTCTGTTCGTGCTCATTCTTCCTTATTTCTTTTGAAAATATATATCTGCTTGTTTTTCATCTGGACTTTCCGGTCAAGTTTCAAGTCCGGGTCTGAGAGGAATGTTTGAGCCAATGATTGCCCGAAGAGGACACCCTCTAGTGCCGGGATACAGAGATAGTCGGCATTTTGATCTATAAAAGCGGATTTTAAGGATGAACTTGATGGTTTGTGGTATCCATCTAATGTAAATGTCCGGTCTGACATCCTACTTTTGAGCTCATTTCGCCTTATGACGAGGGGGGAAAGTTTATAGTTATTGTAAATGGCGGACATGAAGTAATCGCCTCTGAAGAAGTAAATGAGCAAGCTATTTTGGAAGTCACTGAAAACGACTTTGTCAGAAGGGGTGAATAGTGAGGCAATCTTTCCTGTTTCTCTGTTCTTGCCGTATTTGATGGAATTTGCTATTTGTCCCTCAAAAAGACCGAGATATGAGGAAAATGCCGATAGCAACGCCATGGCAAGTAGAGGGGGAAAGATAATCAGATTCCTGTTGATTTTCTTGACGGGCAGGATTAGTGCAGGCAGGAGCGTTACGAGGAATATGGTTGATTCTCCAATTATTTGGAGTCCGAGCTTTGTTCTTGAGGCAAGTCCTATGCAAGTGGAGATCAGACTCAAAAGCAAAAAAGGGATGCGCCATTTCCAGGAAGTTGTGCGAAGCCAAAGGAGCCCCATGCATAATCCAAGTATTATCTGGGGATATATGATTACAAAATGCCGAGGATTGCATGCATTCAGCCAGAATATCAATACTCCGATCAGTCCTGATATGACGAGAAACGCTTTTCCTGGTTTTAGAAAACAAAAAGCTGAACGCTTTGCTGAAGTATTACGCCAAGCCAAGCATAACAAGGAGAATACCGAGGCGCTGAGGAAAAGGGATTCTCCTCCGGAAATGGAAAATATGTTCAGGAACTTCAAGATATACGCATAGCCTATTGTGTAGATTGTGGCGGTTTTGATGAAATTCCCACTAGTTCTTGGATTATTAACACAATATCCACTCTGGATATTGTACTTATCCGATGTAACTACCGAATCTGTTGCGGCCAGAGGCCTTAGACGGGCTGTTGGGTTTGTTTCTGTAAGCATCATGAATTCAATTTGCTCTGAATTGAGTGGGAAAAGAGAAGTTGTCACCATCATGACAGAGTAGAGTGCCGAAGGCCAGAACACGATTGTCATGCGACGCAGGTAGCGAGCAATTGAGAGAAAGCGTTCCTTTGGGCGGATGGGCGCAAATGTTTCCCTCAGGACTGGAATCAAGCTCCAGAGCGCAAAAAAGAATGCGTAGATTATGAAGATGTATTCTTTTGTCAGGACAAGGGCGAGGAAGAGCAGAGATATCCGCCAGATTCGTTCGCGGCGGCTTAGTTCAAGCATGATGAGCAGGCAGAAAAGAAACGCCGGGGTATCCATGAGAAAATGCTGTGCGATTTCGATGAAGTGTATGCTAAACGCCAAAAGGAACATTGCACAGACAGCCATTCTGCGGGTTCCTAAAATTTTTGCAGCTAAAAAGTAAAAAGCAAAACATGAGGCTGCTGCATAAAAAACATTCAGGATGGTAGCCGCATAAATCGAGGGGCCAAACATGATAAAGAGCAACGCAACCGGAAGTTTTGGCAGGAATCCGTGTACGCCGACTGGTTCGTTTCCGAACCATTCAAAGGCTGCGAGTTTTGAGGCGATCAAATTACTTTCGCAAAGATAAAGTATCTCATCTCCTCGGCAGTCCCTGAAACATAGCAGCAGGAGTGCATTGACAGTGAAATACAGAATGCAAAAAAGTAATGCTATTTTGTCACAGTTACTGCGGTTTGTGACAAGTTTCAATATTCCTTTCATCGTTTCCCTTCTTGAGTGCCGCATTGATGATATGCGTCCATGCTTTTGATATTGATTGTTCTGTGAATTCTGTTGAAAGCTCTGTGAACCTGTTCCGCGCATTTTCTCCCATGGAATAAAGTGTTTGTTCCGTTTCGAGGGCCGAAGAGACTGCTTTCGCTATGCCGTATGCATCTCCTATCGGCAATATCCTGCCATCAACGCCATCCCGGACTAACCAGGGCAACTCTCCGGCGGCAGTAACAAAGACCGGAAGCCCCGAGGCCATGGCTTCCATCACGGCCATAGGGAGTCCTTCCACCTTGGATGTGAGCAGAAAAGCTTTTGCCCGTCCATGCAGTTCAAAGACCTCTTCTTCCTTCAGTTCTCCGAGAAATTCAAGGTTCGCTTCAAGTCCTTTTTCTCTGCGAAGTCCAATAAGATGTTCTTGCCCTCTCCCGACAAGTGCCGCCTTGAAGCCAGGACGCGCTTGCGAGAGAATCCTCAGAACTTCGAACATTGTCGGGAAGTCTTTTTCATCCATGTAATGTGCGACGGAGATAAGATCATAGGTCTTTTCAATTGCCCTTTGGTCTTTTTCCACGGGTAGCTTCATAAGATTGTGCAGTGTCCGGATTTCAGCTGTGTAACCAGCTCTTCTCAATATCCCCGCAGAGATTTCGCCACGGACGGCACAGGCTGACGCGTTCATTAGGGCTGCCTTCGGAATACTTTTACCAAGGATAAATTCCGTGCTTGTCATGACTACCTGTATGACTGGCTTGCCCCATAGTTTTCCTGCAGCCCAGGCCCACACGCCATGCCATAACTGGTGACAGCCAATGATTAAGTCGTAATTACCCGCCTTGCAAAAGATCAGTCCCAACCTCCAAAGTTCCTGTAAATGGGCAGATCCAAAGAGTTGTGGCATGCTAATCCAGCGAGTCTTGGGGATTGATGAGCCGACTATATCGTGTCTGGAGAAAATGTCAATTTCAGATATCTCTTCCAGCGACGCCAACGGGGTCAATTTTTGCCTGAGTTTCAAGGGGCAGGGGCCGCATATGAACGCCACTTTGAGCTTTTTCATTTTTTAGGTTCCATGTTCATCTGTATAAGCATTGCTGGCTTTGAGGGCATGATGAGGCGGGCAAAAAGCTTAGCTAGCGGTGCCATCCGCTCAATCATCGGGTAATATGACGGGAAGTCACGGAAGCTTCTAGGCTGCGAAGCGAGAATATTGTTGAACTCCTCTTCTGAAATGCCAAGCTTTTTCAGGACATAGCAGAGGTCAGCGGCAGCTGTTTCTTCCGTGCATGGAGCTTCCGCAATATGTGCCAATGCCTCATCCCGGCTCATCTCTCCCGACCTGACAAGCGCGGAGAAAGTGACTTTGCGTTTGTCTATGCCGAATTTTCTTGGGAGCCACCATGAAATCACAAATCTGGTGAATACCGATTCGTGATGGTGTCCGCCGTAGTCCTGCCAGCCATACAGCGAACTCAAAAGATTTTTTGCCGATGACTTGTTGAAATCCATATAATAAAATGGCTTATGTGTCTTGATTCCCTTGGCGAATCCATAGTAGAGCATTTTTGACGCGGTCAGGTTGGGATATTTCCGCATGGGGAGAGCGCCGAAGCGCTTATGAATGGCGGCGATGAGCCGCCCATCTCCATAGGTCCACTCTGTCGGTTGTTTCCCTTCCGTTCTGAAATTGTGCCCGGCAAGGATAAACTTGACGCCATGGACTGCCGCTCTTTGGTAGAGCGCACATTTGATTGCCTCGTCGGTGGGCAGGTCTGCCCAGGGGAAGGATGCCCTGATAAACGAGGCGAGGATATCGCGCATTTCTTCCCAGTCGAGAACATGTGTTTCGAGGTCGAGTTTGAGCGTGGAGACGAGGCGCTTGATGTTGGAAACGGATGCATCCGTGTCCCAGCCGTTGTCCAAATGGACAGCGAGCGGATTCAAGCCTTTTTCCTTTGCCCAGTGAAGAAGGAAGGAACTGTCAACCCCGCCGCTTACGCCGATGATGCAGTCATAGCCGGAACGGGGACGGGCGGCTTTGATTTTGGACACGAGGGCATCAAGGATTTTATGTCCCTGAATGCCGCGTGGAAATTCGGTGTCCAGCGAATCATGAAGCTTGCAATAGTTGCAGGTTCCAGCAGTGTCGAAGATTATGCCAGGGACGGACGAATCAAGGACACATCTTGCGCAGAGAGTCATTTCTTTACTCCCCTGAACATATCTTGCACTTCATCCGGCGAAGCCTTGAACTTATGAAAGCTGCGGGGCCACTCCTCAGCCAGCCACGTGATGAGTCCGCTGACGTCGATGACCTTTGAAAGAAATTGCATTCTTGCAGCAGCAGCGCCTGTTTTTGCAGCGGGATCGTTAAAGAGTTTTACGGCCATCTCGACGGCAGCCTGAGCGTTTGAGGTGTTGAAATTGTGCAGGAGCCCTGATTTTTCTAGTTGGATGAAGTTGGCCCTCTCAAGCTTGGATTCCGCAAAGGAATTGCATCTGATCGCTGGAACTCCGAGACAGGCAGCCTCCGAAGAGGTTTTGCCGGAATCCCCCATATAAAGGGATGAGAACGCAATGGCATGATGGAGTCGTTCGGGCCGCAGCTTGAAACGGTATGGCTCAAATTCGGGAGGAAGTCCGGCTTCTGAACTTATGAAGACTCTGCCTGTCTCCGAGAGTCTTTTTAGCACCTGCAGCTTCAGTTCCATGGGAACGCCCCTGACTCCAATATCATGTATTGCGTTGAAGGCTACGAAGCGGAGCACCGCAAATCTTTCACCGGGGGCTATGCCCAGCTCCGGGAGCACCGACGGATCGGGCGTAAACCTTGCCGGATGCAGGTAGCAGAGTTCCATCATTCCGTAGAATCTGAAGTGGTGCCGCCCAAGCTTTCTGGAAAACCATTCAGGAGTGAAGACTGCTGAGGAGAAGGGCAGGTAGAGGGCCTGTTCAAGCAGGGAAAACTCGGTGTCGTCAAAGGCCAGATGCGGCCTGCAGGTCAGTGCCGCCGCCTGGGCTGCATACATCGAGCCGAGGCTTATCAAAAGGTCTGTTTTGCGGCGGATTGCTTCTTTTGCGATCCGGAGGGTTGCGAAAGGCATTTTTGCCAGTTTCCCTAATTGGCTTCCGGCTTGTGCGCCATTGTCAAAAGCTTCCAATCCGCAGGCTTCAAGGAGCTTGAATACCTCTCCGCGTCTTCTTGCGGAAAAGATGACGCCATGTCCTTTTTTCTGCAATTCCTTCGCTGCGTTTTTGAAACAGTGGACATGGGCAGGGTGGTTGACATCGAAGAGGAAGTTCATTGCAGCACCTCTTCGCATATTTCGCCAAAACGTTCGGAGACTTTTGCTATTTCGTACTGGGAGGCTGCGGTCCGGGCTGCTGACTGATCCCAATTGTCAGCCTTGGAAAGGAAGTCTTCAATTGCGGCAGCTATTTCAAGGGGGCTATCAGGAGAGGCCACCCAGCCGCCAGCCTCGCGGACTATCCTTGCGGATGCGCTGTTTTTTGGCGTGATTGCGATTACAGGCCTCCCTGAGCCGAGATATTCGACGAGTTTGCTAGGAAAGAACACACTGTTTTTGGCCATTGCATCTATGATTAACAAACCCCATGCGGCTCCTATCAGGTTGAGGCTTTTCTTGTAAGGGACATGGGCATTGAAGGAGATTATGCCGGGCGGTAATTTGGCTAGCAGTGTCTTGTCGATAAGTTTTTCCTTGATCCCGCCTATGAATTCTATTTTTAAGTTATTCATAAGCGCTGGCCTTGCTGCTGCTAATTCGGCAAGCCCCTTAAAAAACGGACTAGGTGTTCTTATCCCGTAGAAACTGCCAATGTGGCGGAGGATGCCGTGTTCAGGCGGAATGACAGGGAATCTTGAGGCGGCAAAGGCGTGATGGAGAACGCGGAACTTTTTTTGCAGCGCGGGCGGATATTTAGCTGAGACAAGTTCCAGTGTCTCCTGGCTGGTCACTACTACTGCGTCAGCTGTTTCCACAACCATACGCTCTCGGCGCAACTCCTCCTTTTTAGCAAGCCGGGGGAGGTAGGGGCTATCGCTCCAAGGATCGCTAAGGTGGGCTATCCACGGAATCTTCAGTTCATTTTTAAGGGCGAGTGCGGTGGCATGGCTCGCCGGAGGCTCCCCAAAACTGACAAGGATATCCGGTGCGAATTTCTCTTGCGAGAGTTTGGCAAGGGCTATCTTTGTTACGGAGTTTGACCAGCCTGTTTCGAGGCGTGAGAGACTTCTTGGCAGGCCGCCGACATTACGACAGAGTTTCCATAGGCAGCGCCTTAAGAAAGATGCACTGAAGGGCAGCCTCTCAATATGCATCCCTTCAGGTGCTGAAGGGAGGATCGTATCATCTTTGGGGGCTGAATCGTCAGAGGAACAGAATATCATGCATTCTCCCGGGAGTGCAGAGAGCAGTCTTGATACCTGGATGGATCTGGGGTAGGAATCAGGCGGAAATGCAAATGATATGGCTAGGAGCTTCATTTTATCTTAGTCCGTCCCGTTGTTCTTTTTGCCGTGCGCCCAGATGCTCCAACCCCAGCGCCGCGCCCAGGGCTTTTTGAGAAAAGCCGGGATAAAAAGCCCCAGGGCAGGCAGCCATAGTTTGAATATCCCGTCAATGTCTGTCCCAAGGATTTTAAGGGAGAATTGTGACGAATAGGGGTGCAGCATCTCTTCAAATTCCCTTGGTGTAATGGGCCATGTATGCGGGTTGCCCTCGGCCTCAAATCCGTCTCCGTAGCGGCTTGCCAGTTCGAGATCATTGAGGAAATGGCCTTCCATGTGCAGGACTTTTTCTCGCATGACCGTATTGAGGCCGTGAAGGAGCGAATTGCGGTTGTAGAGCATGATTCCGAAACTTCCGCCTGGCTTGAGTGTCCGGAAAAGTTCTTTGAATGAGCCTGCTATATCCGGAGAATGATGAAGCACTCCCCAGGAATAGATGTAGTCGAATTCTTTGTCCTCAAAGGGCAGCGAGTGGGCGTCGGATTGACGGATATCGCCACTTAGATTAAAAAGTTCAAATCTTTTTCGTGTCATTTCGATTGCTTTTTCATTGAGGTCGACCGCATGCACTGATGCGCCGGCCAGTGCCCATTGCATTGCCATTGTACCCATTCCACAGCCTACCTCAAGGGTTTTAGATCCCTTCATTTGGGCATACGGGAAAATCCTGTCGAAAGGTTTTTCACCATGGAGAGGTTTGTTCCAGGAAAAAAATTCTTCGTCGAGTTTGCGGAAGAATTCGGGAGAGCCTTCCTCGAAGCTTTTTCCTTCGTAACTTGGGACTCCGTGTGCGTCTCCGTAAGTCTGAGGGTTTTCCCTCCACCAAGTTTTTACATCGTCAATTCTGCTCATGCCCTGCCTCTCAGTATATCCCAGGCGAGAAGGAACGGTGTAGCTGCAAGAAAGATTAATGTAGCGGCAAGTTCTATGAGAAACAAGGATTCCACAGCCCTTCGCAGCCTCAGGGAGTTCCAGGTCTTTCTGTCGAGAGCGAAGAGCCTTCCACGTCCGTTTAGGACACTTGTTTCTATCCCGCGCGTTGTGAGTGCTGCCTCGATCTTTCTGAACCCGTGCCCGATTGAGTCGGGATAAAGCAATATTGCCTTGTCTCCTTTTTCCATGGAGCGGATCGTCTCCTTTTGATTTTTGCAGTAGAGGAGTTTTCCCTCAGGAAAGTGGTTTTTGAAGAGTGTCTCCATGTATTCCTCTGTTCTTGGCATTGCCTTATAAGCCAAGACTTTTTTATACATGCTTCTTGGGGCCAACAATGATACCTTGATGCGGTCCCGGTCGTGCCTGTAGTCTTTGGGCCAAATATTGATAAGGATTCCAATCGTCTTATTCATATGCTGAATGAATTTCTGTTTTAAGTCTAGCTAAGATGCTTATCCAGGGATTCTGCGATCCTAGGCGCGGCAGCGCCATCCCAGAGCGGGGGCAGGCATTTTCTCCGTTTGCGGAGAGTGACGGCCTTTGTTAAAAGCTCTTCAAAAGCGTGAGAGGCCGGATCTACCAGTGTGTTACTGCCGAGCTCTACGGTGACGGGCCTTTCGGTGTTTGGCCTCAGTGTTATGCACGGGATGTCGAGTGCCGTGCTTTCTTCCTGTATGCCTCCCGAGTCGGTGATGGCAAATGCAGTCTTTGAGAGCAGGGAAACAAAGTCGGCATAGCCGAGGGGATTACATAGCTTCAGAGAGGGTATCGTTCCAATGCCTGCCTTTTCTAGAGATTGCTTTGTCCTCGGGTGTACCGGGAACACGATTTTAAGTCCGTCCGTATTGCGACTGACAAGGTTTATGATAGTCTTCAGCCTTTTCGGCGTGTTGACATTTGCGGGCCTGTGCAGGGTCATTACGGCGTAGTTTCCTGCTTGGAGCCCCATGCGTTCCATCGCCCCGCTATCTCCGTTGCGCAATGCGGACATCAGGCTGTCTATCATTGTGTTCCCCACAAAGACTATCCTTTCGGAAGGCCACCCTTCTGTTTGAAGGTTTGCTCCGGCTGCCTCTTCGCTTGTATAGGCCAGATCGCTGATGGCATCGGTTGCTATTCGATTTATTTCTTCGGGCATTGTCCTGTCGAAGGAACGGAGTCCGGCCTCAATGTGGGCTACCGGGATCTGGAGTTTTTTCGCGGCTAGCGCGCAGGCCAGTGTCGAATTGACATCGCCAACCACGATCACTAAATCGGGTTTTGCCTTCAGGCAGTAGGACTCGAAGCCCGCCATTGCCTCTGCTGTTTGGATTGCATGCGTGCCGCTGCCGACAGCCAGATTGGCTTCGGGCTCGGGCATTCCCAGGTCTTTGAAAAATACATCGGAGAGCAGTTTGTCGTAATGCTGGCCAGTATGCACTATCCCATGGCGTATATTGGTGGCCTTCATGAAGGCCCTGTGAATTGGCGCCACCTTTATGAAATTCGGGCGCGCGCCCACGACTGAAACCACAAATTTGCGGGTATCTTTCATGCTTGCAACGGCTCACTTTCAGAACAGTCAAAGTTTTGCATTCCACTCCCTCATCCAAATTTCCATGACCGCAACATTCCAGACTTTGTGGGCTGAATCGGCATCACCCCTGCTGGCCATCTCCATGATATCCATGACGCATTTTCTTCCGCTTTCCCTGAGCAATTGCGAGTCGCGCAGCAAGCCCTCCACCCATGACTTGAGCGGGCCAGCCAACCACGCATAGGCGGGAAGCGGGAAGCCTCTTTTGGGGCGCTTTATTATACTCTCAGGAATACGGCCTTTCGCATACTCGCGCAAAAGATTTTTTGTGCTAAAGCTGAAAGTGCTGTTTCCCTTGACTTTCATGCAGGATGGCAGCCTGTTTGCAAAATCGGCGAGCCGATAGTCGAGGAAAGGGCATCGCATTTCAAGAGATGCCGCCATTGTCATCTTGTCGCCTTTCATCAGCAGGTCCTCCACGAGCCACGAGTGCTGATAGAGGAGCATGAGCTGCTGTACTGGATCGTGTGCCGCTATCGACGCGTACTCGGAGTCGGTGATTCTCCATGAGTTGAGCATTCCGTCAATGGCGAAGAGTTCCGCCTTTTCAGGTTCATCGAAAACCCAGGACATTTGGATTTCGCAGCGGCGGTTGGCTTTCTCCTCAGCGCAAGCTGTCGCCAGCGCCAGCCTCTGGAGGGCTCTTCCTCCGAGCCCAGCGCCAGACAGTGATTTCAAGATTTGAGGGATTCCCGGAAATTGCCTTGCGATTCCGGCAAGCTTGTGGAATGCTGCCCTTGAGTTGAAGTCATAGCCGCCTAGGAATTCGTCAGCCCCTTCTCCTCCCATCACCACTTTGACATGTTGCGCCGCCTCTCTGCTGAGTATCAGAAGCGGCACGCAGGTCAGATCCGCCAATGGTTCATCGGCATGGCGCTGGACCGTTGGCATCAGCCTGGGGAACTCATCAGCCCTAAGCTCTGCTTCGTGGTGGATTGAACCTATGGACTTCGAGACTTCCCTTGCAAACGGCAGTTCGGAAAATTCCGAATCTTTGTAGCCTATGCTGAATGTATGGAAGTTTTTGTGGCCGAGCCCTACTGCCGCGGACGCTATGGCTGAAGAGTCCAGTCCTCCGCTCAAAAAGACTCCCACCGGAACGTCGGAGGATTCAAGCCTGAGCTTTACGGCATCTTCAAAAAGTCCGGCAAAACACTTTTGCGCTTCTGCTTCGCTGCCGCTGAAATCGCCGTCTCCTCGATACAGCCCCCAATATTTTTCGATCCTTGGAGCGGCATTGTCTGCGCCTATGCTTAGGCAATGCCCGGGCTGGAGCTTCATTATGCCGTCCCATATCGTCTCTGGCCCCGGGACAAAACGGAAGGAGAGGTAGTCCCATACGGCCTGCCGGTTCATCTTTGGAGATACCAGCCCCGACGCCAGTATCCCCTTTATCTCGGAGGCAAAGACGAGGAGCCCGTCCTGCCACATGTAGTACAAGGGCTTGACCCCGATCCTGTCTCTGGCGAGGAAAAGACGGCGGCGCCTTTCATCCCAGGCGGCGAAGGCAAACATCCCGTTGAGCATTGAGAGGCAATCCGGCCCGCGCAAGGAGAATTCCTTGAGTAGCACCTCCGTGTCGCTTTTGCTTTCGAGCCGGACGCCGGAGCTCTCGAGTTCCTTTGCAAGCTCACGGTAGTTGTATATCTCGCCGTTGAAGACGATGCTGATTCCGCTTGTGGGGTCTCTCATCGGCTGATGTCCGCCATTGATGTCAATGATGCTCAGCCTTCGCATGGCAAGCCCGATTCCGTTTTCGGGCTGAACAAATTGGCCGTGATCATCCGGCCCGCGATGCCGCAATGCCTCACACATTTTGCCGAGCCTGTCCGGCCCGTCTTCAATCGCTTTGCGCGTACTGAAATATCCCGCTATTCCGCACATCGTGCTTAATTTAGTTCCTCTTTGGATTCAAACTCAGAAATTAACTTGTCGTAGGTGCTGAAAACTACGCCGGCTTCCAAAAGTCGATCGAGTGTCCTGGCGAGCCTTTCCGGGCCGCCAAGATGAGCCGGATCCATATAATAATTGAGTAATGCCGGCATTTCCATTTTTGCAAGTTCGAGTCCTGGCCTTGTGAGCTTTTCGAAATAGGAATCCTCTGATACGGGGATGCTCGGGTCGGAGATATGCCCCCATGAGTCGAGGATTGAAAAGGGAGCGCTGTAATCTCCGGAAACCGGGAATTCCCAGATCCCTTCCTTTTTGTGCATCGGCCCATGCCAGAAGGCGTCGGATGGTATAGTTGAGGATGAATAGCTGTGTCCTGTTTCCTTTAATGCCTTCCTCAAGAAATCGAGTTGCCTCTTTGCCTGAAAATGCCCGAAATGCGGTGTGCGGAATCCCGTTGGCTGCCTGCCGCAGATTTCTGAAACAGCATCCTTTCCTCGTTTTATGTCGTCTGCGACTTCGCGCTCCGTCATTTCAGAGTAGAATGTTATACTCCAGTATCTGTTGCCTCGTTTTTCTGCATGGGGAAGGAATCCGTGATTGATGAAAGACGCCCCGTTCGCTGCGGCTTCTTTGTAGGCGGTCCTCTTCTCAAGAAGCATCTGCCCTGGCACGGCGAGGATTGGCGGCACGCCGACTTTCCGCATGAGCTCAGTGAGCCAGTTGCAAGATGCGGCATCCTCGGGCGTGTCGCAGTCGAAGGAGAGGATTAGCCGTACCCCTTTAAGTCCTCCTTTTGCTGCCTTGTCTGAAATGCGGCGCCATATAAGTTTGTGAAGAATGCGTGCTGCAATGCGACAGGCTTGATTTCCTGTCTTGTTGTTTATGAGACCAGAAAGTTCTGCCATCTGAAGACTCATTCTTCCTTTGCAAGTTCGCGATATAAGGACGCCATCTTCATTTCAGTGGTTTCGCGTGAAAACATCGAAGATGCATAAGAGAGTCCTGCCAAGCCGAGCTTTTGCCTTTCTTCCTCATTATCCATCAGGTTTCTTATTTCAGAAGCATAGGCTTCGGCTGTCAGTTCGGCCAGTGCGAGATGGCCGCCTTCATGTTCATCAACGGCTTCTTCCTGTCTGTTTGCAATGACAGGAAGCCCTGTCAAAAGGGCCTCGATTGTTCCTTTTGAAATGCCCGCAGTGCGCCCGAAATAAAGATAGATGTCGTAATTTTTCAGGCTCCTGCAAATCTCGTTGTTTGCCATGCTTTTTATGAAATTTATCCTCTCTGAGAGTCCAAGCGAGTCCGCCAGTGCCTCAATCTCTATTCTTTTGGGGCTGTCACCGATGAGTGTGAGTTCCGCTTCTGGCAGCAGTTGCATTGCCCTTATTATATTCTCCACGCCGTTGGAAGGCTTGTATCTTCCGACGTGAAGCAGTTTCAGGCGTCCTGCGCGGGCATAGTCCTTTTTGATCTCTATGTTGTCGTGATTGACTGCATTGTAAATTATTTCCATTCTCTGCGGCTTTGCCCCCAGCCATTCGAGGGTTTTCAAAATGCCCCGGTAAACAGGGACAATTACATCAGCCTCATTCAGACTTATTAGTTGAATGTCCTTGAGAGCCAGTTCGGCCAGTTTCTCCGTAAAGCTCATCGCATTTTGCAAGGCCTTGCAATGGGCAGAACTGTGCAGTGATACTATATAGGGAGTGCCGAGTTTCTTTTTTATGCAGGCTGCGAGATAGGAATGCACGCCTGTGCCGTGGCACCTGATTAGCGCCGGACCAATCTTTGCTGCTTCCTTTACGGCGGCCTCCGCCCATTTTTTCATTAGAAAAGGACGGAATCCCAGCGTCTTTGCTAACAGCTTGGAATCGGCATTGAATGTGTGGATATGTATTGATGCCTTGCCAGTGGCGGGTTTTAACGATTCCAGCCTGAAATCATCATCCTTGAGCGTAAAGAAATGAATTTCGTCAAAAAGCTCGCCGGGGTTGTAGTAACGCGGCGAAATCTCTCCCTTGCTCACAATGGCCGAAAGCCTTTCCCCGACACAGACGATCAATTTCTTTTTCCTGTCAGGCGCCGGGCTCATTCGAGTGGCCCCACCGTTTTTACTATGAGCCTGTCGAGCAACTGTTTGAACTCTCTCAGATAATAGAAACAAGGGTTAAACAGCTTGTTTTTAAAGATGGCGAAGACAGGATGTACAGTCATGACCTGAAAAAGCGCCGACGGGGTTAATTTGTGAAACTCTACAAGAAATTCATAATAACCGTATGAGGTTTTTGTCCGCTGCCCCATGAGCTTGCCCTTCATGACCTCATCCTCGGTGATGAACCCGTCTGCAATTGCCCTCTTTGTGAGTTCCGTCTTGGGGTAGAAGATCAGGGTGAACACCTGTTTTTTTACCTTGCGCGGAATGCGGCGAAGGAACATCAAAACAGAATACTGGTCATCGACGGTTTCGTAGGGATTTTCCACGATGAGATCTATGAGATAACTCCTGAGCCCCTCTCCCTTGAGCGACTCAAGGCCATTGATAACCTCAACTATCTTATCAGTGGATACGTTCCTGTTGAAGACTTCCTTGTTGATGCGCTCACTTCCGCTTTGCACTCCCAGTTGTGCGTGAACAAGCCCAGCGTCGATCAGTATCTTCATCTTTTCACGGTTGAAAGACCATGGGCTGACCATGCATGAAAAAGGCATTGCTATTCTCTTCTTGTACTCAGCAGCAAGATATTTTAAGTCCTCAAGGGGGCGTGACAGGAAATCGTCGTCGTAAAAGGCTATTCCATTGATTGTCGGCAAATTACGGCGGACATTTTCAAGCTCCCTCAAAACATGTTCGGCGGAACGGAAACGCAGTGCTTTGCCGGAGCCCTTGAATTTGTCGAGAAAATAGGAGTTTGAGCAGTAGGTGCATCTGTGCGGGCAGCCCCTTGCGGTCATTATTGTGTAGAGAGTGCTGTCCTTGCCGAGCAATCCTTTCAGATGGCGCCCAAAATATTGCGGGCTTTGATTCATCCATTCAAGATCGAGAGGCTCAAGTTTGCCTCCCTTGTTTGCCCATTTCCCTTCAGTTGAAAAATCCGGGATGCCAAGAGTGTCCATATCCTCGACCACCCCCGATATTTCGTTTCTTGTTATCTTTCCGTCTTTGTCTTTCAACCATAAGCCGTCAATCCGGGAAAAGTCAGTTCCGGCAGACATCGCATCAAGGAGCCTGCACAAGGGGCGTTCCCCTTCTTCCACGCAAAGCATGTCACAATGCCTGATGCATTCTTCCGGGTCAAGGATGGCGTGCATGCCGCCCCAGAGGACGGGTTTGACGGGATCAAGTTGCTTGAGTAATTTCGTGACCCTGCAGGCGAGGGGGAAGTCCAGCGTGAAAAGTGATATCCCGTAGAGGGCCGAGTCCTTCGAAATACTTAGCAGCTGTGTGGCAAGGGACTCATCAAAAAATTCGTCGGGGACCTGATCATCCGGCCTTATGAAGGCGACGAGAGCTTTGTGTCCGTGCTCACTGAGATAAGTGGAAATGTGACGCACGCCCATGTTGAGCTTCTTGTAAGTCAGCGGAATTAATGTTACCTGCATGTTTTGAATATCTCTTTTTTTAAACCAGATCGTTGTTTGGCGGAAGGCATTTTCGTGCCAGAGCCAGCTGCCCGCCGCTTAGCCCAGGGCATAGCGTTCCAAGCAGTTTCCTTTTTGTGCCGGAAGCGACAAAAGAGTGCTTGATGATTTCAAAGCCATTTACTTTCAGCACTGTCGCAAGTGCGGCGGGATGGTATTCCTGCACATGGCGGTTCCATGGCACGTTTTCAAAGAAGATCATGTCGGAGATTTTTTGCGGTCTTGAGAGAATCCTGTTTATGAAGTTCCTGTAGCCTGTTACGATTGAGGAAAAGACATTGCTGGCAGAACATGCGTTTGGCGTGGAGATCACGAGGATTCCGGAAGGGCGCAGCGCCCGGTTGATTTCCCTGAGCGCATCCACAGGCCTGTCCAGGTGTTCTATCACTTCAAGCATTGTGATGACATCGAAACTGGCATCCGGGAAGTCGAGGCTGTAGGCGCTCATCTTCAGGAAATCATCGGCACGTTCAGGGTGGAGGAGTTTTGCGATCCTGATGTTGTCCTCATAGGAATCCACTCCGATGCATTTTGCCTCGGGTCTCTTTTTGATTACCTCATTGAGGAACTGCCCCGAGTAACAGCCTATGTCGAGGAGATTTTTGAAAGGTTCTCTTTCAAGAAGCGCCAACGCCTTCAATTGCCTGTCGGCTGGAGTGAAATATTTGAACAGCGCGACTGCCGCTTCCTCCGAAAGGACCTGCCCGTCAACCATGACAGTTTTTTGTGTTGAATCTGCTTTGGTCATTCTATTATTCTGCTTTTGAGTCTTATCTAATTTGGCCTATTGTTTTTACTATCTTGTCGTCCAGCCAGCGTTTTGCCACTCTGGCTCCATAGAAAGGCTTGCCGAATATCCTGTTTTTTAGGATTCCGAAGACGGGGCGTGAAGACATTATCCAGAAGAGCGGGGATGGAAGCAGGTGGTGAAACTCCATCAGGAATTCGTAGGCGCTATATAAATCTTTGCGGCGATGCCGCCAGGTCCTGCCCTTCATCGATTCATCTTCAGAGGAAATAATGCCGTCCCTGACTGCCCTGGCGGTAAGCTCTGTTTTGGGAAAGAAGACCAGTGAATACAATTGTTTTTTTACATTGCGGGGGATCCGCCTCAGAAACATAAGGGCCGCATGCTTGTCTTTGGGCGTTTCATAGGGGTTATCGAGTATTATGTCAATCACGTAGCGCTTCAAACCATGTTTTTTAAATTCCTCAAGGGCGTTGATTATCTCAACGAGTTTGTCTTCTGAGACGTTTCTGTTGAACACCTCCTTGTTTACACGCTCGCTGCAGCTTTGCACTCCTAATAATAAATATATGAGCCCGGCATCAAGGAGTACAGCTATTTTTTCCCTGTTGAATGACCATGGGCTCAGGTATGCGGTGA
>Ga0154565_1044_pt1 | contig 18924 bp, 16 predicted proteins | sample RifGroF2_FD_105708 | JGI IMG/M metagenome (GOLD analysis project Ga0154565, IMG submission 105708) | Lentisphaerae bacterium GWF2_52_8 | reverse complement strand
ATAGCCGATCTCATCGCACGCCACTCCTGCGTGATAACCGTCTCGAACACCGGCTACATCAAGCGGGTTCCCGTAGATGTTTACCGCACCCAGCACCGAGGTGGCAAGGGAATTATCGCAATGGAGACCAAGGAGGAGGATTTCGTCGACCATCTCTTTACGGCCGACAGCCACGACCTCATCTTCTTCATCACTGGCAAGGGATTCCTCTACTGGCTCAACGTCTACGAGATACCCGAGGGCACGCGCACCGCAAAGGGCAAGGCCATCGTCAACATGATCAAGACCGAGCCGGGCGAAAAGATATGCGCCATGCTCACCGTTCAGAGGGATGACATTCAGCGCGACGACCTTTACATGGTCATGGCAACCCGGGGAGGAACCATCAAAAAGACACCTCTCTCCGCATTCAAAAATCTCCGCAATGCCGGTATCCGCGCACTCGTGATCGAGGACGGGGACGAGCTTATCGGCGCCGATATATCCAACGGAGGAAACGAAATAATTCTCTCAACCGCCAAGGGCCTTGCCTGCCGCTTTAATGAAACAGACGTCCGCCCGATGGGACGTCAGGCGATGGGAGTCACCGGGATGCGTTTCAAGAACGCCGAGGATTTCATCGTTGGAATGCAGGTTATCGAGAAGGTCGAAGAGGCTGAGACTGACGAGGAAGCTGAACAGAAGGGCGGCCCGCAGATACTGGTAGTCAGTGACGGAGGCATGGGCAAGCGCAGCTTCGTCAGCACCTACAGGCGCACAAAACGCGGCGCAAAAGGCGTGACCAGCATCAAACTCCGCGACAAGGAGCAGGTGGTGGCCGCGATCCAGATAGAGCGTGGCGACGAAATCATAGTCACCACCGAAGACGGGCAGCTCGTGCGCATCTCCTCCGACGAAATACGCACCGTAGGCCGTGCCTCCAAGGGTGTCAAGATAATGAACATCCGCGACAAGGATCACATCACGGGCGTTGCAAGGATCGTCGAAGTCAATCTTGAAGGAGAGGACGAAGAGGCATCTGCCGCCATAGAAAATCTTGAGTCCGATACTCCCCAGGCAGAGGAAGCTGCCCCTAGCGGCGCGGAGCTGCCGGCACAGGAATAAGATGTCCGAAAGGAAAAAACCGGGACGCGTGTTCAGGTTTCGGGGCCGGGGCCTCGCAATCGGAGAACGCCCCTTGCTGATGGGCATACTGAATCTGACGCCTGATTCCTTCAGCGATGGAGGCAGGTACAACTCCCCGGAGAAGGCGCTGGAAAGGGCTCTTCAGATGCTGGAAGAGGGAGCCGACATCATTGACATTGGAGGCGAATCGACGCGGCCAGGCGCAGCAGAGATCGGAGCCGAAGAGGAAATAAACCGCATTGTCCCTTTGGCCACGGAGCTTCGGCGTTGCAGGCCCGAGGCGGTGATAAGCGTGGACAGCCGCAAGGAAAAAGTTGCCCGCGCAGCCTTGGAGGCTGGCGCGGACATCATAAACGACATTAGCGGGTTGCAGCATTCTCCAGGAATGGCGAAGCTGGCGGCCGAAAAGAATGCCGGGATTATCCTGATGCACATGCGAGGAGAACCCCGGACAATGCAGGAGCCGAAACAGACCAGTTATGGAGATATGCTTGCAGAGGTCTGCAGATTTTTGAAGGCTGCGGCGAAGAGCGCCGAGGCTGCCGGAGTGCCGCGGGAAAATATCGTTCTGGATCCGGGTATAGGATTTGCCAAAACGGCGTCGCAGTCATGGGAGCTCTTGAGGAGGCTCGGTGACTTGACAGGTTTGGATTACTCTCTTCTGCTGGGAGCTTCACGGAAATCGTTTTTGAAAGAGCTGCCCGGGGCGGATTTGCCGGAAAAAAGGCTGGGAGGGTCTCTAGGAGTCGCCGCCTGGGCTTTTGCGCGTGGAGTCGGCATCCTGCGGGTGCATGACGTGCGCGAGACAGCGCAACTTATGGCGGCGCTAGAAAAATGCGGTTTTGGAGGGGAGGAGTCTAGGCAATGAACATGAATTATCTTCTTGACTTGAGTAGAGGGTCCCTTTACTATCTGAAACCCGCCCTTGAGATCGGAATACTTGCCCTGCTCATTTACAGCGTCCTCTACTCTCTCCGGGGCACCCGGGCCTCAAACATCCTTGCGGGCATTGTAATCATCCTTATCATACTGACTTCGACTTCCGACGCAGTAAGTTTTGAGGTCATAAGCTGGCTCCTCAATAACCTTTGGGCAATGCTCGGGACAGCGCTCATAGTCATCTTCCAGCCCGAACTCAGGCGGGCTTTCGCGCAGCTCGGGAGCAACCCCTTCCTTCATTACCGCATCCGCAAGCAGGAGGCCATAAACGAGGTTGCAAACGCCGCGATAAACATGTCGAACATGCGCATCGGCGCGCTCATGGTCTTTGAGCGTGAAATCGGGATGTCCTCGATTATCGGAAGCGCCATCCAGCTCGACATCAAACTCAATTCTCTTATAATCGAGTCCATCTTTTACCCGAACTCGCCCCTGCATGACGGCGCCATGATAATCAAGGACGACAAGATCATCGCAGCCCACGCCATCCTCCCCCTTTCCCAGGATGAGGATTCCGCCCTCTCGAACACGCTGGGAACCCGGCATCGCGCAGCCATAGGCATCACCGAGGAGACGGACGCCGTGGCCTTGCTCGTCTCAGAGGAGACGGGAAAGATCAGCATCGCCTTCAAGGGGCGTCTCAAACAGGATGTCAAAAGTGAAAAACTCCTGCGTTACCTCAATGGGCTGCTTATTTCCAAGGATTCCTCTTTCGGTTTCTTTGATTCCGCTCCTGGAAATGACAAGGATCCCCTTGGCTTTGATGAAAAAAAGGAGTCCGAATAATGGAATTCCTCAAAAAGCTTGTTCCGGGATTTGTCCGCGAGGATTTCTTTCGCAAGTTGATCGCGCTTGCCTTTGCAATACTTGTTTACATGATGGTCTCTAACAAAATAGGCAAGGAGTCCCTGATTCCCGATATCCATGTCTCAGTAAAACTGCCGCCCAGCCTGGTGATGATCGACGAGGCTTCCTGCAAGGTCGATGTCAAGATTCGCAGCAGTGAAAAGCGCCTCAGCGAACTAGTGGCCGGCGACATAAAGATTGAGGCCAAGGTGGACGAGAGCCTCTATGTCCAGAACAAGCCCTATACTCTCACCCTCAGGCTCTCCGACGTCAAGGCCCCCTTTGGCGTGACGGTTCTCGAAATCCAGCCCCGTTCCTTCCAGCTCGCCATCGACAAGCTTATGACTCGCAATGTTCCCGTGAAGGTCAGTTTCGCTCCCGGCGGAACGCCACCGGAAGGCTACATCGTTGAAAAGGTCACTTTCAGCCCGCCTGAAGTTGCGGTCAGCGGGCCTGGCCGCATGGTTAGTTCGCTTGAATTTGTTTCCACGGCGCCAATCCCTCTCGACAAGAGCACCACCGAGACCTTTGATTACACAATACCTATCCTCAACAGCAACAAAAATTACCTGACGATCACCCCGCAGGAAATCCTTGCGCAAGTGGAAATAGTCAAGAAAAGCAATTCCCAGCTCTTCCGCGCAGTCCCGCTTCAGGTACTGACGGGGCCGGAGGGGAAGAATTTCAAAGTCGAGCTGGTATCCACTCCGCACATAGACGTTACCCTCAGCGGCTCCAAGGCAGCCCTGGACACGATGAAGAAAGAGGAACTGAAGGCCTATGTGGATATTTCCGGCTTTAACGAACCCGGGCTCTACAGCGTCAATGCTTCCTGCTCGACCACAAGACAAGATGTCCACATAGAATCCATCTATCCCATTCAGATTCAGATCAAGCTCACAAAGATCAACTGATGCCCGCACCCTTTTCATGCCTCGGCCCAGCTTCGCTCGCCTCGGGGGAAAAAAAGAATGTTTGTTTACAAGGGAAACCCGAAATTGTTTGGGTTTCCCCCTGCACCCCGTTTCCCTAACTTTACTAACCCATAGATCGCAACTTGGTATTACGGCTTATAAAAGGATTTTGAGACAAATGAAAAAGACTAACATTTATATCTATTGACTTCCGTCAAATAAGGTTCTATTTGTATCGAATGGGGCTTTTTCGCTTTGGATAACTAAAAAAGAGAAAAGGGGCTTTCATGCAAGGAATAAACTCAATCAACCAGTGTATTTCCGAGGAAGAAAAGAAAAAGAGAACGGGCGTTTTGCTCATAAATGCTTTTGGCTGGTTTATTTTCGCTATTTTTGTAGTCGTTAGTTATGGTTTGGTTCTTGGAGTTTATGCGGTAATATGGGTAATTAATTTTCTTCTCTCGGAATACAATGTGCGAAAGCTTCTCTCGGTGGGGACGGCAGCGTCTCCCAAGCAGTTCCCTGAGATTTATAACGCCACAGTTGAAATCTGCGAACAGCTTGGAATCAAGCGTGTTCCGCGCGTCATAATACTTAACGAGAGCAGCATAAACGCCTTTGCAGTAAAATTTGCGAGGGAAAAGGTCATTGTGCTGCTTTCACAGACGCTTGAGGGCGTGATAGACAAGCCGCAGGAATTGCGCTTTTTCCTTGGCCATGAACTTGCCCACGTGGTACTTGACCATGGCTGGAGAGGTTCTTTTGAAATGTACAAGCCCGCTTCTTACAAGGCCGCCAGGGAAATGACTTGTGACAATGTCGGTGCAGCAGTTGCCGGCGATCTCAATTCCGCTGTTAACGCCCTTAAGAGGACTGCCATCGGGAATCACCTTATAGACAGAATCGACGATGAGCATCTTGAAGATGAAGCAAGCTACATATATTCCGGCTTTACCGGCTGGCTCCTAAAGCAATATATGAGCTATCCCCCTCTTGGGAAGAGAATAAACGGAGTAAAGCAATTCGTCCAGGAACCCAATTTTTGAAATAGTTTGAGGCAAAGGCAGGGATTTTTTAATGAAAAATAATTTTTTGAAGATCACTCTGGCTTTTGCCACAGCTTCCGCCTTTTGTCTATTTGGCGTTGAGAAGGTGGATAATACTGTTCCTGGCGTCGAAACCCTGCTCTTTGACTGGCATGATGCCACCCGAACCAGGGATGTCCCAGTGAAGATATATCTTCCCTCGGACCTGAAAACTCCGCTGCCTGTGATTGTCTTGTCGCACGGGCTCGGGGGTTCCCGCGAAGGCTACCAATACCTTGGCAAATATTGGGCGGAACACGGTTACATCTCCGTGCATGTCGAGCACGAGGGCAGCAACACAAAAATACTCGCAAATGAGCTTGCCCCCATGAAGGCCATGAAGGAGGCTGCTGCCAATCCGGCGAATTCCATCAATCGTCCGCTCGACATAAAGTTCGCAATAGACCAACTCGAAAAGCTTAACAAGCAAGAAGGGCCGCTCCAAAAACGGCTCGAGCTTTCAAAAATAGGGCTGGCGGGACACTCCTTCGGAGCCTATACGGCACTGGCAGTTGCCGGGCAGGTTTTTATAGGCCCCCTCGGCAAGGAACTGTCTTTCGCAGACCCTCGCATTAAGGCGGCGCTTATAATGAGCGCCCCGGTAAACGAGAGACAGAAGCAGCTTGGAGACCGCTGTTATGATAAGATCACGATACCCTGCCTGCACATGACAGGCACAAAGGATATGTGCAAGATCAACAACACAAGCGTCGAAGAACGCCGTTTCCCTTATGACCATTCGCAAAACTCCGAACAGTATCTGCTTGTCTTTGAGGAAGGTGACCATATGGTTTTTTCTGGGCCACGCTTTGGAAGAGAGGGCAAAGACGATTCTTTCATGCAGAAGATAATATGTGAGGCCAGCACCACCTTTTGGGACGCTTATTTAAAGGGGGCTCCCGGCGCCAAGGAGCACCTTATCGGGAAAGAATTCAGGACGGAACTGGGGAAACATGGGGAATTCGAGTACAAATTGAAAAAGGAACTCAAGTGAAGATACTTGTCAGCGCCGGCCCCACCCGCGAAAAAATAGACCCGGTCCGTTTCATCTCAAACCGATCCTCAGGGAAAATGGGCTATGCTCTCGCCGAGGCGGCTCTTACCGCAGGACATTGCGTGTGCATTGTCAGCGGCCCAGTAGCATTAAAACCTCCTCCGGGAGCCGAATTTGTTCCTGTGGAAAGCGCAGCGGAGATGGCTTCTGCCATGCGGGAACACGCCAAAGATGCAGACTTGGTCATAATGGCTGCGGCTGTCGCCGACTACCGCCCTGTGAGTGCCGCAGATCAAAAGATCAAGAAATCCGAGGCAAAATTAAGCCTTGAACTTGAGCGCACCGAAGACATTCTGGCCTCCTTGGGAAAGAACAAAAAACCCTCTCAAATACTTGTGGGATTTGCGGCGGAAACTTCCGAACTGGTCGCACATGCAAGAGCCAAACTTGAAGCGAAAAATCTCGACTGGATTATTGCCAATGACGTCAGCCGCCCCTCCTGCGGTTTCGACTCCGACACCAATGCCGTAACGATGCTCTCCCGTGACGGCCGCAGCATTGAACTCCCCCTCTCCGACAAAAAACATCTCGCCATCGAAATACTCAAAATACTCGGTTTATGAACAGGACGTCTCTAAAGGAGACCAAGTTCAGGGGTATTTATCATACTTCGAATGGAACCAGGAGTCACGAAGTTCTTTGGCCTGTTCAAAGTTGTTTTGCAGCTTATCGTAGTCCCCGTTTTCGAGGTATTGGCGGAGCTGCGAAAGGTTGGCTTCGAATTCCTTGAGAGCCTGGAGTACCGCAGCCCGGTTTGCAGCTATGATCTCCCTCCACATTACAGGATTTGAGGAAGCGATGCGCGTAGTGTCGCGGAAACCGCCTGCGCAGCCTAATTGCCGCATCGGGGTTTGTTCTCCGGAGAGGACGGTGCGTGCAAGCACCGCAGCCAAAAAGTGAGGCAAATGGCTGGTGTGGGCGACAAGGGTATCGTGCTCGGCGGCGCTTATGGTCATGGTCTGGGCGCCCGCCAGCTCCCAAAGTTTTTTGACCGAAAGAAGGGCGTCTGATACGCTAGCCGGCTGCGGGGTGATAAAGACGCTTGCTCCCTTATATAAGTCGATACGTGCGGCTGCAATCCCGGACTTTTCCGAACCCGCCATCGGGTGGCTGCCTATGAAATGGACATTATGCGCGGCAAGGACTGGAGCGGCAGCCTCGACAATGCATTCCTTGACGCTGGCGATATCCGTAACGATTGATCCCGGACGCCAGTGGCGTGCAAATTCGCGGCAATAAGAAACTATTTGCGATACGGGAAGGCATAGCACGGTGATATCCGCTTCCGGCAGGAGTTTTGCCAGGTCGCAGCCACCCCGGTCAATGACACCATCAGCCAAGGCCTTGTCCAGGGCTTCCTCTTTTCTGGTCCAACCGATGCGTGTGACATTTTTCCCCCGGAGCGCGAGACCCAGCGACGCCCCCAAAAGTCCCAGTCCGACAATGGCGACTGTGCGGAAAGGCGGGATTTCTGTATCACTCAGAGGCATCTTGCAACTTCTCCGAGAGCCTCAATAAATTTCCAGTTTTGCTCCTCCGTTCCGAGGGAGACACGGATCCACTCAGGAAGAAGATATGGATTCATCGGGCGGACGATCACGCCGCGTTTCTGCAGTTCGAGGAAGGCCTTCTGCCCATTGCCGACGCGGATAAGGATGAAGTTGGCTGAGGGCGGCTCAAAAAGCAGATTCGAAGCCTTGCAGAAAGCCATGATGTCTTCGGCCCCTTTTTTATAGAGTCGGCGGCACTTGTTGACGAAGGCACGGTCGTCAAGCGCGGCCATTCCTGCAATTTGAGCCATGGCGTTGACGTTGAAAGGCTGCCGCGGTTTTTCGAGAGCCTGTATGATTTCAGGCTTGGCTATGCCGTATCCGAGGCGGAGCCCCGCAAGTCCGTAGGCCTTGGAGAAGGTTCGCAGAACGATCACATCGCGGCCCTCCCGGACGTATTTGAGAGTATCGGGCATCTTGTTCATGCAGATTTCGGCGTAGGCTTCGTCAAAGACGACGAGGATGCCGTCGGGAACCCTGCGCATGAAGGCATCAATCTGCCGCTGCCCGACCATGGTGCTGGTGGGGTTATTCGGGTTGCAGACAAAGATCACGCGAGTGTTTGGGGGTATGTTGGCGGACATAGCTCCGAGGTCGTGGGTAAATCCTGCACTGGGTATTTCGACGGCATCCGCCCCGAACATGTGGGAGATCAGCTTGTAAACCACAAAAGCGTAAGTGCTCATCACGGCGGAAGTGCCCGGCCGGAGAAAGCAGTGGCCGATGAACTCGATTATCTCATTGGAGCCGTTGCCGAAGATCAGTTCGTTCTGCTGCACCTTGAGATGCTTTGCGAGCTTTTGCCTTAGCGAATAAGCGCCGCCATCGGGATAGAGGTGCATCTGCGAGGCTGCCTGCCTCATGGCCTTGAGAGCACGGGGAGAGGGCCCGAGCGGGCATTCATTGGAGGCGAGCTTGATTATCTCATCGGGGTTTAGTCCGAGTTCGCGCCCGACTTCTTCGATGGGTTTTCCGGGCTGATAAGGGATGATTCCGGCCACGTGAGAATTTACGTATTCAATCAGACTCATGTTTCTCCTCCAATCCTGAACTTGTTCATAGCTGAAAATATCCCCCTTGTGTGCCGATTTTGCAATACCGCCGCAGAAAAAACGGGAATGCCGGCTCTTTTTGATTCGAGTTTAATTTGAGCTTAGCTCAAATTGCTTTGGAATATCCTCTGGCATTTTTCAAAGGAGGCGCAAGATTATCAGGATTCACGCAATCTTGAAAAAAAGCGGCGGTAAGACAAATGCCTTCCACTACGGACATTGAAACAATTTCACTGCCGGGCTTCATGGCTGCATGCCATGCGACAGCCCCGCGACCGGCGCAGCTTCTTTCGTCTGCGGGGGGGAAGAGCTTCCATTCCGAATCCGGGGGCATCCGTTTTGAGGCTGTTTTTTCGGGAATGTACCCGGCCCCCCTTGAATACAGGGGGAGTTGCGCGCATGTGGTGCTCCTGGGTTCCCCGATAATCGCGGGGCGCATTGATCCGACTCTGACCATGTCAATGCTGGCGAACAACGATATCGTTCCAGTCTCGACACTGGCTTCCCTGAACGGCGAATTTCTGATTTTCCGCTTTGACAAGAGTGACAATTCCCTCACAATTATAAATGACCGCTTTACCTCATTCCCGTGTTATTACTGGCATGACCGTTCATCCGGGGCTTTTTATGCCACGCCGCAATTCTGCGAGCTTTGGGATCTAATGTACCGAAAAGGAAAGCTCCGCCTCTGGGAGGAGACTTTTTTTGAATTCCTCTGGTTCCAGAGGGTGCTTGGCACTAAAACCTGCGCAGAAGGAGCCTCCTTTCTTCCCGACGCCTCAGTCCTTGAATTTAAAAACACCCGCGTCTCCATGTTCCGGTACTGGCAGCGGAACTATGCCAAAACCAAACTCTCACAGACAAGATGCGCCGCTGCACTCGGCGATGCCATGAAACAAAGCGTGGGAAGAAAGACAAGCGATGGCCGCTGCTACGGACATTTTCTCAGCGGAGGGCTGGCGTCCCGGCTGGCCCTTGCAGCCTTTCCCCAGGAAAGGACACCCGTCTGTTTTACGGCGGCGCTCGGGCCGCTGTCGCTTAACGCAAGGGCCGCACGGCGCATGGCAAACCTCAGAGGCGCAGAGCATGTTCTGCTCGAGATAGCACCCGATTGCCGGGCTCGCTTTCTCCAGGAGGCGGCCCGAATTTCCGGAGGTATGTTAAGTTGTGATTCCGCGCTTTTCTTCGGGCAGCAGGACAAGATATGTTCCCACGCCGATGTTGCATGCCATGGCCATGGTTTCGGAAGTTTCTTCGAAGGTGTCTGCCTGCCCACCCAACCGGCAAGATTTGCGGGAAAGAATTTGCAATGGGGACGGCTTCAAGCACTTCCCGATCTGGATATGTTCTGCTCTCATTTTATCGCAGAAGCTCCTTTCCGCACCCGCAATGCCGATATTTGGCGGTTCATCCACGAGAAGGACAGAAAGCGGCTCCGCGAATTCCAGGAAGAAAGCGTCCAGGAGGTATTGCGCCTCGGAGAAGACCTGACTGAAGATCCCTATGACATATGGGAATACATGTGCTGCCACCACTTCTCCCGCCATTGGGACTACCCGCTTTGCGGAAGCATCGGCACAATGATCGAGCAGCGCTGCCTCTCCTATGACAACGAACTCTTTGACTTGGCGCTCTCGATGCCGGCCAAATACCGGGTCAACGCCCGCGTTGCACGGGAAGCCCTGATGATTCTCGACAAACGCCTTGCCAAGATCAGGCACCCCGGCACAAACCTACCCCTGGCATCTTCGTTCATGAAGCACACATTCTACGAGCTGGCTGGCTATGTCCGTCACAGCCTTTCCAGCACAAAGGGAGAGCATCCGCAGTTTCCGGAAAGCGCCTGGCGTTCACGCGAACACGCCTTCCGGCAGGATCCCGCACTCCGCATAGCTGCGGAAACCCTCGCAAAATCGGAAACTCTTGCCCAGCTTTCCTTCCTTGACATGGGCAAACTGAAAAAGTCCCTGCGAAGCTGGCTTGACGGGCACAGCAATAACGGACTCAGCGGAGACCTCGTGCAGGCCCTCTTGTCCGTTGACGCCTTCCTTGATCAGTGATTTTAATTCTGATTAACGGTATTTCTTGCTTGGATTGGGCTGCGGTTCAAGCTATGTTACTGTGCTTTGTGCACATGAGGTGGCAAAGTTCCAGTAGCATTTATTCAGAAAGTTTTTTCCAGTAGTCCTTATGCGGTACGCGATTGTCTCAGACATTCATTCAAACAGGCAGGCATTCAAGGCTGTTCTTTCCGATATCAGCGGGCAGCGCATAGACGAAGTCATTTCCCTTGGAGACCTCGTCGGATACGGCCCAAGCCCAAAAGAAGTGCTCCTGCTGGCAAAGGAGAATGTCACTCACTTTGTCATGGGCAACCATGACGCCGCGATATGCGGAAAATTCCCGACAGAACAGTTTATCGACACAGCCAGGACAATCATCGAATGGACAGGGAAAAAGCTTGACCGTTATGCAGTCAAATTTCTTGCGTCCATGCCTTTCCTTCATGAGGATGAAGGATTTGCCTGCACCCATGGCTCCTTCGTCGACCCCATGGAGTTCGGCTATACCTGCAGCGACGAGGAGGCCAAGGAGGCTTTCGATGTTCGCAAGGAACAAATACTCTTTGTCGGCCACAGCCACTTACCAGGCATGCACATCACAGGGAAAAGCGGCAAAGTTTATTGGCTCAAGCCCGAAGATTTCGGAGGCGATTTCAAGCTCGAAAACGGCAAACGTTACATCGTGAACGTCGGTTCCGTGGGAGACCCCAGAAACAACGAGCTTGAGGCCTCCTACTGCATATGGGACAGCGGCGCAAAAACTGTCCACTTCCGCAAAATAACTTTCTATATAGACGGTTTCCGCCAGGACCTTCATGCCGCCGGATTGCCTGAAGACGCCAGTTGCTTCCTCCAATACTACCTCTCACGGATCAAGGCTCGCAAAGCTGCCCGTTCCGCAAAAAAAGAGTTTGCAACCGGCTAGGAAGTTTACCGGGAAGGAAGAATCTCTGGGGGGGTTTTCCTAAAAAGGAATATTTTAAGGTAGCGCCAGAAGATCAGCCCCAGCAAAAAAACTCCGCTGATAATTTCCACAAACGACAGGCTGTTGCCCATTAGTTCGTGACATGACGCCGCAGGCTGCAGCGCCGGCGGCACAAAGGAGCAGATCAGATTTAGAAGGCCTCCCATCAACAGAGAGGAGACTATGATAGAAATGAGGTAGAGCAACGCGGAACGGCGTCCAAAAGAATTCCAAAGGATAGAAACGGTTGCCGCATTGGTACCCGGCCCGGCCATCAGAAAAACCAGAGCTGCACCGGGTGAAATCCCCTTAAGCATGAATGCAGCCGCTATAGGGACCGAGGCGGAGGAACACACGTACATCGGGATTCCAAGCGCCATCATTGCAAGCATCGAGACAAAACCCGTTCCAAATGCCTCCCCAAACCAGTTCTCAGGCACGAAAATTCCTATCAGCGCCGCAATGCTTATGCCTGCGAGAAGCGCCCCTGCCACATCTCCCGTAAGCACCACAAAACCATAGTGAAGCGCGTAAACGGCTTTCCCAAAAAATCCAGCGCGTTTTTTATTGGGCTCTTCGCCAGAACAGCATTCCTTCTCGCAGCAGCAGGATTCTTCCTCGTGTTCGCAGCAAGCGGCAGCATTTCTATTTTCCTTGTCGAAAAGCTCCGCGACAATTCCGCCGAAGAGTCCGGCAAAAAACGCGGCAAAGGGACGAAAGAGGGCAAAGACCCAGCCCATCATGCTGTAGGTCACAACAATGCTGTCAACACCAGTTTGGGGGGTTGAGATCAGGAAGGAATTAACCGCGCCACGGCTCGCTCCTTCCTTGCGAAGCGAAAGGGCCACGGGAATTACGCCGCAGGAGCAGAGAGGGAGGGGCACCCCAAGGAGCGCCGCTTTTAGTATGGAGCCGAAACCCGGCTTGCCAAGAATTTTTTTGACTTGCCCTTCAGGAATAAGCACGGAAAGAATCCCGGCCACAAGGAATCCGAAAAGCAGCCATGGCGACATCAAACACAAAACCCGCCACCATTCAAGAGAGAACTTTATAATGACTTCACTCATGTCAAAACGCCCTCCCCTCGTATAGCAATCTCAGTAGCGTTTGCTTCCGGGGCGTCTTCCGCCTCCGCTATGATGCCTGTCTCCGCGGTGTTCGGGATGACGCGGACGGCTGTGCCGCTGCGGATCCAGCCCATCCCGGTTGATTTCCGATTCGGGAGGCGGGGGTGGAAGATGCAGCATGTTTTCCTCGGGATGGAGGCATTTGATCTGCTGCTCAATGAGTTCCTCTATGCCTTCAAGCGAGTAGGCGCCGAATTCACAAACAAAACTGATTGCCTTGCCTGACATTCCCGCCCGCCCTGTCCGTCCGATCCTGTGGACGTAGTCCTCAGGGCGCTCAGGAAGGTCGTAATTGATCACATGGCTGACATTGTCAACGTGAATGCCGCGGGCTGCGACATCCGTGGCGACAAGCACAGGGGTCTGCCCGGAACGGAAACGCTCAAGGATTTTGAGGCGTTTCTCCTGGGGAATGTCCCCGGAAAGCAGTTCGGAACGTATCCCGTAGCGGCGAAGATTTTGCGTCAACCGGAATGTGGAATCCTTGCGATTGCCGAAGACAAGCATCCGCGTCGCCTGGTCGTTGTTGAGGAGCCAGTGCAAAAAGGCAAACTTGTCATTCTTGGAAACCGCGTAGAACCTTTGCTCGATGGTTGTGGCGACGACTTGCTCAGGGGCAACTTCCACGGTGACAGGGTCAAGCAGCCAGGAATTGACAAGGCGCAGGATTTCCGGGGTAAGCGTGGCGCTGAAGAACATGGTCTGTCGCTTGCCCGGCCTGGGGGTTCTCGACACAATGCGTCGGACATCGGGGATGAACCCCATGTCGAGCATCCTGTCGGCTTCATCTATAACCAGTATTTCGACATCGGAAAGGTTGAGGTGCTGCGTTGACATGTAATCGAGGATTCGGCCCGGAGTCCCCACGAGGACGTCGATGGGCTTCTGAAGGGCCGCACGCTGTTCCTTGTGACCCATCCCTCCAAAGATGACGAGGTTGTTGAAGTTCCCGTATTTTCCCAGAGCCTCGGCATCCTTGTGTATCTGGATTGCAAGCTCGCGTGTCGGTGCAAGCACAAGCACCCGGCAGGAACCGGGCTTGCGGTTTTCCTTGGGCTTGCGCAAAAGGGTTGTGAATGCCGCAGCCAGAAACGCCGCGGTTTTGCCAGTGCCGGTCTGAGCCTTGCCGGTTACGTCGCGGCCTTCAAGGGCGGCAGGTAGGCACTTCTGCTGAATAGGAGTGCAGTAGCGGAATTTCAAATCCTGAACGGCGCAGAGGATCTCTTTTGCAAGGTCAAGCTCGATGAAACGGGTTTTTCCCTCCTCGGGCGGAACGTCAACAAGCTCGGGCATGACAAGGGGTGCGACAGCTTGTGCGGACGCCTTATGTGGGGGGCGGTGAATGCCGTGCGGATGCGGGGGTGGCGCCTTGACCGCTTTTTCCTTGTCCTTGGAGCCAGAGACCTGCTTTTTGTGGACAGGATGCTTTGTGACGTTTTTTTCCTGCTTGATGGAATGGGCTGGGCGGAGTTCCGAAGGGGTGCCGATTGGTGCGCTTTTTTTCTGGGTGCGGCTGAGGCCGGACAGCATAACCTGCAGCCTACGTCTGATTCTTGTGATCACTCTAAAAATACCTCTTTTCTTGAGATTGGAGCTCCTGCAGCGGTCAAATGCCTGCCTGTTTCGAAATCGGAACCTGGCTTCTTGCAAATCGGGGGGTGGGGGCAAGAGAGAAGTCTCACGGCCCCCGCCGCGACTAACGCGCCGGCCGGAGCCCTCGTTTCCAATACCCTAACGCCGAAAGCTGCCTTTTACAAGTAGATTTGGAATTCAACCATGTTTTGAAAGCTGCGTTGCCGCAGGGACTTTTCACTTTTTCACCGTGAAGACGCCCTTGTCCTTGTCGAAGTCCAGCTTCCACTTATTTGCCTCGAACCATGCGCCAAAGTCCTGTTCTTGTCCAGTGTATCCACAAAGGTGCATCAAGTCACTCGCGCCTATATCATAGGGGAATTCATTTCCCAAGCCCTGCTGCAACATGAATTCTGCAGTGCGGAGCAAGGCGGGCTTTGAGCCTAGCTTTGCTGCTTCGAAGCCGATTGGAAAACCTTCAAACCTGTAATTGTTGCTGTCTGTAGAATCAGAGTTTTTCCATGCTTTTTCAAGGTCGCCAGGGCTTATATTGATAGCGGGAAGTTTCGATATGCACTTATATGTAAACATTTTATTGGAACCATTGATGAAGTATTTCTTGAGTGCGGGATATGTTTTGGGATCCTGAAGTTTTGCGGCAGCCTTGATCCATTGGGGATTTATGAATTTTCTATCCAGTCCATTGACAAGGATTGCAGCCGCATCTTTCTCCCAAGAATTCTTTACCACAAAAGCGGCAAACGGGGTGTTGTCTTTCAGCTTGGACAATACTAACTCCTTATGTTCATCCTGTACAAGTTCATACATGGCATTGAACAAACAGGCATTGCGCTCCTCCTCGTAAATTTCAACAAGGACAGGGAATCTTTTGGGGCCAACCTTTGCAATTTTTTTGCCTAATGAATCGTCCCAAAATTCAGGACAATCGCCTCTGTTTGTCCCCAGCACGCTTTTTATATATTGCTTGACCTGTCCGTCATTCATGTCGCGTAAAGACTCCTCCGAGATACTTTCCTTTTTATCAATTGCCGTTACTCGGATTTTGAGAGCCTCAATTTCGGCCTTCAGCCCGGCGATCTCCGCCTTGGAGTCATCGGGGGGCTGGCTTGCACAAGAAGCCAGAAGCAGCGCCATAAGTCCAAGGCAAAAAAGGGAAGGAATCTGTAAAAAGCCACGGACAAGGTCCCCGAAAGGATAGAAGTTTTTTGTGCTCATCCTGCTGTCTTTGTTATATAATGTGCTGCCGATTATTTTTTGAGGGCAAAGACACCTTTGTCCTTGTCGAAGTCCAGCTTCCACTTATTTGCCTCGAACCATGCGCCAAAATCCTTTTCGTCTCCCACGTAGGAGCAAAGAGGCATCATTTTATTTTTGATTTCAAGGAAATAGTTTTCCTTTGGATAGTACAACAAAATTTGAACAGTGCGGAAAAGCGCAGGTTTAGAACCAAGTTTTGCAGCCTCATAGCCCATGTGAGTTACATCATAAAAGTTGCAATAATGGTTTTTCCCAAGGCTTGCCCAGGCGTTTTCCCAGGCTCCTTCAATTTCTTCAGGAGTCAGGTTGATCCCGGGGATTTTGACTATGACATTGTAGGTATGGATCTTGTTTTGACCTTCTATGAGGCATTTTTTGAGAGCGGGATAGCTTTTGGAATCCTGCAAATTTGCGGTGGCTTCAAGCCAGTAAGAGGCCATGTAGTTTTTATCCAGCCCGTTGATAAGTATGTCTGCAACATCCTTTTCCCAGTATTTATTAAAAATGACTTCAGAAAGTGCCGGGACTTCTTTAAACTTTGATATGATCACTGCTTTGTTTTTATCACAAGCCAAGTCATTTATGACCCACCGCAGGTATAATCCGTCACATCCTTTATACTTTGCATATACGTCAATGAGCAATCCTATTCTATCACAGCCGAGTTGTTTGAGTTTCTTGATTTGGGGATCCTTTGTACACCAAGTCCCCTTGCCTTTTCTTCCATGTCCCCATTCGTTTACCACTTTTATATATTCCCTGATCTCGTCATCACTTGGATTTTCTGGGAGAACTATTAAATCGAGACCCGTTGGGATTTTGCTATGCGCATGCCTGTTTTTAAGGAGGCCTTCTTCTTTTTCAAGTACCGGCTTAAGTTCGATCTTGTCTTTGTTCTCTGCGAACCATGTGCCGAAATCCTTCTCTTCGCCATCATAAGAACAAAGGGAAAGCACTTGTTTAAGCGGGACGTCATCTGAGTAATTCTTGTATTTTTCGGGTTGTTTCAAAATGAATTCTGCGGTATGCACCAGGGCGGGCTTTGAACCGAGCCTGGCGGCCTCATAGCCGATTGCGAAAGAATCATATGCATTCCAGGTTTGATCTCCTGCACAAGCATCTTGCCAAGCTTCTTCGATTTCCTCGGGGCTCAGGTTCATTCCGGGAAGTCTGGCTATGGCTCTGTATGTCAGGACCTTATTTGAGCCTTTTAAGAAATACTGTTTAAGTACAGGATATGTTTTGGGATCCTCCAAATTTGCTAGCGCTTGGATGAGACGAAGGTCTATTAATTTGCTATCTTTATCTTGTTCCAGTTTTGCTGTCAATACACCTGCAGCATCCTTTTCCCAGGAACTTTCGAGGACTATGTCTATAAGATTCGAATTCTTATCCAGATTCGATATTATAAGGTCTTTATCCTCTTCACGGGCGAGATCAAGGATGGCGAAATAGAGGTAAATGTTGTTTGTTTCCAGATAAGCGTCCAAAAGAATTTTTAGGTTTTTTGCGCCGACAAGTTTAAGTTTTTCAGCGTGAAAAGGCCTTAGAGAATTGCACGGCTTGCCTATCTTGCATTCGAGAATCTTGTGTATGTATTCACGCACCTGCTCCTCACTGGGATTTTCCGGCAGGACTATCGTGTCAAGGGTTTCTTGTTCTTTTCCCTCTGCATAGTCAGGCGGCAACTGGCTTGCGCAGGAGCTCAAAAACAAGGTGAGAGCAGGAAGACAGGCAAAGGCAAGAATACGGGCGAATCCGTGAATGGAGTTCGTCCCAAAGTATAAGATTTGCCTGCCCATAATCCCCCTTTCTTGACCTTAGAGATATTCCGCCTCAGCGTTATAGGAGTTGTCGCTACCCTTGCGGGTAGTCGACAGCACCCTGCCCATAGCGTTGTAGCAATAGAGAGTGCTAATGCCGGCCGTGATGCTGAAGGAGAAGCGCTGGAAATAGTCATAACCTGTTGTGGTGACGGTGGCATTACGATCACGCTGCTGCTCCGGCCCGCAGCAGCCTAAGGCCAGGTAGTGAACTTTTGCACTATAGTCACTTTTTACAATGTCCTGAAAAACACCGTATACCCGCTTCTGAAAATAGTAATCGGCTGGCAGATCACGGCAGATCATTGCATCCCCTTAATCTGATGTCATAAATTGGCGGAGAGAGAGGGATTCGAACCCCCGGTACCCGTGAGGATACGGCGGTTTTCAAGACCGCTGCCTTAAACCACTCAGCCATCTCTCCGCAAAAACGACAAGGCTTCATAAAATCGGTCTTGAATCCGGAAAATCAAGCTTCGGAAACTTATTTCCCAACGGCGTTTTCAAGTCCTTGGACCATCAGGGAACTCACGCTCTTTGAGAACTTGAGCGGGTCGGGGACGGGACTTCCTTCGGTCAGGAGCGCCTGGTCGAAGAGCAGTTCAGCATATTCTCCAAGCCTGGTATCGGAAGGGTCGCGGTCGTAGAGCTTCTGCAGCGAAGCAAGGAGGGGATGTGCGGGATTAAGTTCGAGGCTGCGCTTGTTTGCGGGAACATTTTGATGGAGGGCCTTCAGGACACGTTCCATGTGTGCGCTAGGGGCATCGTTGTCACTGACGAGGCAGCAGGCGCTGTCAGTAAGGCGGTCTGAAAAGCGGACGTCCTTGACCTTTTCCGAAAGTTCCTTTTTCAGGAATTCGATGAGCGTCTTGTGGCGCTCGACAGCCTCTTTCTTTTTTTCCTCGGCGGCCTTCTTGGTGTCGTCATCAAGCTCGATTTCTCCCCTGTCGGCGGCCTTGATTTTTTTGCCTTCGTATTCGGGAAGGGCAGCGAGAACCCATTCGTCGATGGGGTCTGTCATGAAGATGACGTCGAAGCCGCGCGCCCGAAGGATTTCAAGGTGCGGGGAGTTCTCAAGTGTCTTGCGGGAATCACCTATGACACAGTATATTTCCTTCTGATTGGCGGGCATGGCGGAAAGATATTCCTTGAGGGAGACGAGTTCGCCTGCGGGCTTGTTCATGGTTTCAAAAAGCAGCAGATCGCGTATCTTGTCACGATTGCCGGAATCGGTGTGGATGCCCTCTTTGAGGATGCGGCCGAATTCGCGGTAGAAGATAAGGTATTTGTCGCGGGACTGCTCAAAGAGTTTCTGGAGTTCTGAGAGGGTTTTCCGCACGAGGTTTTTTTGGATTTTCAGTATCTTGGCGTTCTCCTGGAGCATCTCGCGGGAGATGTTCAGAGGGAGGTCGCTCGAATCGACTACCCCCTTGAGAAAGCGGAGATATTCCGGCAAAAGCTGCGCACAGTCATCGGTGATGAAAACACGGCGGACATAAAGGTGAAGCCCCTTTTTGTGCTGTTCTGGCTGA
>Ga0154565_1057_pt2 | contig 18966 bp, 21 predicted proteins | sample RifGroF2_FD_105708 | JGI IMG/M metagenome (GOLD analysis project Ga0154565, IMG submission 105708) | Lentisphaerae bacterium GWF2_52_8 | reverse complement strand
CCACCAACTGTATTTGACCTTGATTACGGCAGGCGGACAATTTTCCGTCCTACTCATAAATCCTGTCCAGAGAACGGCCCCCGCGGCAAGTACGCAAGCCCAGAAAATAATCTTTCCGCTATATTTCATTTGCCCTTCATAATTCTGTTTCAATCATTTTTGTGTAAACTTCACAAGGGCGTTGAGTTTCTGCTCTGCGGCTCCTGATGAGAGGGATGACTCCGCAAGGCGAAAGGCCCCTGGCCAATCCTCGGCAAGGCCAGCAATGAGAATTGCGGCGGAGGCATTCACAAGGACGATATCGCGCTTGGGGCCCGTGATCTTTCCGGCAAGGATATCGCGGATTACGGCGGCATTCTCTTCCGGGGTTCCTCCGATAAGATCGGAACTCGCAGCCAAAGGCAGTCTGAGCTCCTCGGGGGTCAGTATATACTCGTTGACCATGCCATCGCTAATTTCCGATACGTAAGTGGGACCCGTGCTGGTAATCTCGTCGAGTCCATCCGAGCCATGGATGACAAGCGCCTTTTCGGCCCCGAGCCGAAGGGCGGCCTCAGCAACAAGCTTGCAGAGGCGCGGCTCATAAACCCCAATGACAAGGCGCCTGCATCCCGCAGGATTGCTGAGTGGCCCCAGAATATTGAAGATCGTCCGGACACCAAGCTCCTTCCTGACAGGCATCGCATGGCGCATTGCAGGGTGAAGGAAAGGCGCAAAGAGAAAGGCCATGCCCACGGAAGAGAGGCATTCCGTCAGTTTCTCCGGGGGCATTTCAAGCTTGACTCCAAGCGAGGCAAGCACATCGGCGCTGCCGGAACGGCTTGAGACGGCACGGTTGCCATGCTTTGCAATCATCACGCCTGCGCCTGCAGCGACAAAGGCGGAAGTGGTGGAGATGTTGAAAGTGCGCGCTCCATCCCCGCCCGTGCCAACAAGGTCAACGGCATTGGGGTTGGGGCATTCGACGGCTCTCGCATGTTTGCGCATGACAGCGGCGCATCCTGCGACCTCCTCAGCCGCCTCCCCTTTCATTCGCAGCGCCACGAGAAAAGCGGCCAGCCGGGTCGGAGGCACTGTCCCTGACATAATGTCCTCCATGGCGGAAGACGCCTCTTCAAAGCTGAGATTTTTGAAATGAAGAAGTTTGTCAAGCGCAGTTTCAAGTTTGTCCATTTTCCCCCGCTCCCTTCCGCAATTTTATTTGTCGTTCAGTGCCTTGAGCTTGTTAAGGTTATTTTGAGCCTGCCGGGTCCACTGGTGGTCAGGAAAGAGCTGCACAAAGCGCTCGTACCAGTGGATGGCCACTTCCGGCAGTTTTTCGCGGTCGCCACACAGGGCGGCGGAATAGATGTAGAAATCGATATTTCTGGATTCCGGGAAAGTGATGATGGCGCGTTCCGCTATTGGCCGCGCCTGCGAATACATATACATGTACATCTTCCACTGGATGGCGTTTTTGAGGGAATCCTGGGACGAAGGCGAGTCCGGCGAGGCAAAAGCCGACTCGGCCATGTTTGTGGTAATCACCTGCAGAAAAGCCATGCCGACAAGCCCCCCTACAACGATCAGTATCAAGAGTTTTTTAAACATTTTCCGCCCCTCCTTTTTGTAGCCGCCACGCAAATTCTCTTGCATTGCATTGCGTGGCCCGGCGGTGTAAAATAGCATCATGCGATTAAGGTATTATAGCACGGGATGCGGATTTGAAAAACGCCCAAGGGGAGCTTGACTTGTTTTCCGCAGCAGATATAACGCTTTACATGCCCTGCTACAATGCCGGCAAAATGCTTGACCGCAGCGTAGCGCAGATATTGTCCCAAAGCATCAAACCGGCCGCAATACTGCTGATGGATGACGGCTCAAGCCCGGCCCTGGAACTAAGCCCAAAACTTGCGGAGATGCAAAAAGGCTGGCCTCTGGAAATCATCCGCGACCCGGTCAACCGCGGACTCGCAAGCGTCCGCAACGCCGCCCTGGCGCGTTGCCGCACAAGGCTCATAGCGAGCCTTGATGCCGACGTAGCCGCCGAGCACAATTGGCTCGAAATGCTCCTCAATGCGATAAACGCACAGCATGTCGCGGGAGTCGGAGGACGGCTGGACGAGTTCTATCAGGAAAGCCTTGCCGACCGCTGGCGAGCCGTCCACATGGCACAGCACTGGGGAGACAACCCCGTACTGAATCCGCGTTTTATCTATGGCGCTAATTCGCTCTTCCAGGCGGAAATACTCTGTTCTGCGGGAGGCTACCATTCGTCCCTCCGCACAAACTACGAGGACATGTCCCTGAGCGAAAAACTCTATTCCCAAAAGCATATGCTCTACTACGAACCTGCCGCCAAATGCCGGCATTTGAGGCGCGACAATCTCCGTAGCGTGCTTCCCGGTTTCTGGAAATGGTATCACGCCAAAGGGGTCATCCAAGGCGAATTCGACTCGCCTGAAGGACTGCTCGGACGCATCGAACGCGTCAATTTCGGGATATTCCGCCACCGTTTCGATATGGATGCAAATGCCGGGCGCAAGGAATTTCTTATACTCGATCTGCTGCTCCCCTGGGTCTTTTGCGCACTCGACCTTGAGCTCGCACAACGTCTTAAGAAGATCCCTTGCCCCGCCTTCCCCAACGTCTCACAACTGGAATTCATGCCTGCCCCGCTCCGCAAATTGCTTCCTGAAATCTTAGCGCCATCGCAAAATACTGGTACAACTGAGCCATGGCATGAGTCGTATTACAAGCTCTTTGAGGAATCGTTGAATAATTCGTGGCATCACAGAATCAAGTTGTGCGGCGACGCTCCGTGGCCTAAGGAGGATGATATCCGCTGATGGGAAACCTTTTCCAATATTTTTGCGGAGCACTGCTCGGCTGGGGCCTCGGGGCAAATGATTCGGCGAATGTCTTTGGAACGGCGGTAAGTTCGCGGATGGTCAGCTACCGCATTGCGGTCATACTTACGGCGTTTTTTGTCCTGCTGGGGGCGCTTTTGCAGGGGGAACCAGGAATCGTCACGCTCAGCCAGGACCTCAGTTCAAATCCGGGTCCCAAGGCCGCGCAGATAGCAATTCTCATCTCAGTCTCCGCAGCAATCACGATGGCCGGAATGACACTCCTTTCCCTGCCGGGCTCGTGCTCACAGGCGGTAGTCGGGGCAATCATAGGACTGGGAATGATGCGGCAAGACGTGAACTTTGGAGGGTTCGCGAAGGTGCTCGTCTGCTGGCTTGGCACACCAATCGGCGGCGCGGCCTTCACTTTCATATTCTACTACGCTTCGAAGTTCATCCTGGGCAAATGGAGGCCTACGGTCTTCACCTATGATCCGGCAATGTCGCTGCTCCTGATTTTATCCGGCTGCTACGGAGCCTACGCGCTCGGCGCAAACAACGTTGCAAACGTGGCGGCAATCTTCGTGGGATCGGGCATCATGAGTGTAAAGCAGGCCGCGCTTTTCGGGGGACTTGCGATTGCGGCAGGGGGGGAAAGCTACAGCAAGCCAGTCATGATGACCGTCGGGAAAGGCATAGTGAAACTCGACTCCTTCACCGCATTCATTTGCGTGCTCTCGGAAGCGGCCGCCGTACATATCTATGCAATGGTCGGGGTGCCGGTATCAACAACCCAGGCGATTGTGGGCGCGGTGCTTGGAATCGGGCTCATCAAGGGAGTCCACACCGTAAACTACCGGATGCTTGGACAGGTCTCACTCGGCTGGCTTGCAACACCCTTCGTCGCAGGCGGACTCGCCGCCCTCGGTTACTTCCTCGCAAACCTCCACTACCAGCCCTAACAAAACACGCAGAACATCCATAGTTTTCGTGATATCAAGGCTAAAAGCTCCTGAGGAATTTGAAATAAGAATCTGCCATGTGTATCTTCTGACTCAAGTTTTTAATAGAGGGGAAAAAGCAAGATGAGCAAGCAACTTGAGGTATGGGAAGGCGAGTTCGGCAAGGCCTATACCGATCGCAACAATGTCGACTGGCGTCAGAGGCTGAACGCTTTCACCCGTATGCTTGCGAATAATGAAATCAAAAGTGTACTCGAGGTGGGCTGCAACAAGGGCCACAACCTTGTGGCTATTTCCAAAGTCCTGGGTCCTGAAAGCGAACTTGTGGGACTGGAGCCAAACAGGTACGCAATGGACATCGCAAAACAAACATGTCCTGGAATCAGTTTCATGCACGGCAATGCGCTGGACATTCCATTCAAGGACGATTTTTTCGATCTGGTCTTCACATCCACCGTCCTTATCCACATCTCCCTCGAAGACCTCCCGTTTGTGATGTCGGAAATCCACCGGACAAGCCGCCGCTACATCCTGGCAATAGAATATTTCGCGGAAGAGGAAACGCCCATACACTATCGCGGAAACGACGAGCTTCTCTGGAAACGTGATTTCCTCAAACACTACAAAACCCTCTTCCCGAAGCTTTCCCTTCGCGACAGCGGCTATTGGGATGCCAACGACCGCTTTGACCGCACACACTGGTATCTTCTCGAAAAACCCAGGACCGAACAATGAAGATCAAGAGTGGAAACTGTGAGGTCTATGCATCGGGATCACTAATAGTCATTTCAGATGCGCCCCTGGAGATGACACTTGGAGCCGGGGAAAGCAGTCGTTTGTTCCGCTTCAGTTTCTTAAGCGACGATTCGAACCGCGACGAGAGAACTGAAATTGAGACAGCTGCTGACGGAGGAACTGAACTGCGGATATTCAATGCCAGGAAAGCCTTCGGACAAGGCCCGCAAGAGCCGGTGGAAATAGGTGTTTTTGAGGGCAGAAAACTCCACCTTGCCTACAGGATATACACAGCGGCTCCATCCTCGGAAAAACTTCTCCACTACACCTGGTTCCTCGGCGAATAAGCATCTAGGGAGTGTGACCGGAACTGCGAAATTCCGTCGGACTGCAGCCCATTTTTTTCCTGAAGAATTTGGCGAGGTAATTTGCATTTGCAAGGCCTGTGGCCAAGGCTATCTCCTCAAGCGTAAGCTCCGTTCCCCTCAACAAAGAAAGCATCTTCTGAAGCCGCAGTGAATCAATATACCTCTTGGGTGGCAGTCCGAACTCTTCTTTGAATCTCTGATGAATCGTGTAACGGCTCATTCCGAGGCGTTCCGCGAGAGATTGCACGTTCAAATCGGGCTCTCCAAGTCCGTCGGCAAGTTTTTCAATGAGCTCCGTAAGAGGCAAAGCAGGCACAGTACTTCTGGAGGAGGCCTTACAAGAGAGCTGTGACAGAAAACGGAAGGCTTCCCCTCCAGCAAGCTTCTCCCCGTTCAGAGATGGATCGCGAAGTGCGGAGGCAAGCCTGGCAAACGTGCGGACAGGACACGGACCTGCAAAAAACGGCTCTCTCGGGACTTGGAATGCCGAAAGCAGCGCGTTTGCATAAGGACCATCAAACGTACACCAGTGGTATTCCCACATCTCGTTGCCGCTTCTAAGGCTGTGGGGGCTGTCTGGGAAGCAGAATACAGCATGGTCTTGCCTGAGCGGATGCTCTTTCTTGCCCACACGAACATGCCCCTCTCCACGAAGAGTCCAGAGGAGTTGCACGAAGTCAATCCTGCGGCTGGAGCTAGACTTGTCCGGCTCAAAGAAGGCGCGCCCCACCGAGCGCAGGCCAAAAGGGACTCCGCAGAATGAGAGTTCATGGCGATACACCACATTCTGTTTTATTCCTTCCACAAAATTACCCTCTTGCACAACATAAATACCCTTTTTCATATTAAAATTAAATGTTACAATGATAATAAAGTATATCACAAAATTACCTTGACAAGGCCAATAAGGAGGATTAGCTCATGAACACAAAGGAACTTAGCGATGCAGTCAAGAAGCTTGCGCTAAAAGAAGGCGCAGATCTTGTGGGCATAGCTCCGGTCTCTCGCTATGAGGGTGCTCCGCACATGCTCAGGCCACAGGCGCATCTGCCTGAGGCTAAAACTGTCATCGTCATGGCGGTGCACCACACGGACGCCTCGGTGGAGTGGGGCGGCGAACCAAACAGCAATTATCCAGGTCCCTTCCAGATAGGCATGATACCAAAGCTGGACAGCATAGCACTAAGAGTGGCCCGCTTTATCGAGCGGAAAGGAGGATACGCCACTGTGCCGCTTTCTTGCACTTACTATTGGAGGCACAGGCCCTATAAAGATGTTCCCTACGCCCACGCCGCGTCATTCAGCCACATGAACGCATTCGTAGCGGCAGGACTGGGGGAGTACGGCTGGCACGGGATGGTCATGTCGCCCAAATACGGGCCGAGGCAGCGCATCATATCCGTCATCACAGAAGCCCCTCTGCTCGCCGATCCCCTTTATGACGGAGAAGCTCTCTGTGATCGTTGCGGCCATTGCGAAAAAGCTTGTTACGGGATGAACTACCATAAGGAACACCTGCTTTCACCGGAGACAATGGGCTTCAGTATCGAAGGCAAGAAATTCGAGTATGCAAACATCAACCGCTGGCGCTGTTTCTGGGGAGAGCAGTGCCATTTGGATATGAATAAGCTAGCCGAAGTGAAAGACCTCGATGAACAGAAAATATATAATGCAATGGATCGCGGCGTGCAAACTATCGTGAGAAGTTACGCAGGTTACATGTGCGCCTCTTTCAAGCACTGCATGGCAAAGCCCGTGCGCCGTTGGGACCGCAAATATACTCCAGGGCCGCGACGCAAAAAAACAAATCACGAAACTTCATGGGACAAGCTCCGCGAGCTGCTAATATCCCTGGCGAAAGCCTCGGGCGCCGACCGCCTCTCCATTCATCCCCTTGAAAAATTTGGGGACGCAAGGCCCTGCTTTCACAAAGGTTTCCGAACAGAAGATATGTTCCGCGAGTTCCAATGGGTGATCACGATCGGAAGAAAAATCCCGCGCGCACTCATGGAAGACACGCCCCTCTCCCAAAAGAACAGGCAGGCGGCCCTCTCAATAATGCGGGGCCAGATGATGATCGGAACAGTGGACATTGCCAGGCGTCTTGACGATCTCGGGCTGGATGCCATGCAGTCATGGGAAGGAAGCATCAACAGAATTGCCGCCAGTCGCTCCGCCTGGGAATCGCCGGACTCGCTCGTGCTTGAGTCGATAATATGCAAAGCTCCTCTTGCGGAATACTCCACTTTCTTTCCCCGCAGCATAGATGAACCGGATGCATCGTCGATCTCAAGGACGCTCCTTTCAAAACTACCCCATTGCGATCTTTTGGGCGCGGCGCCTATGAACAGCCTTAATTTTCCAGATGGAGAGGCTCTCAGAAAGCTGCTGCCTGAAGCACAAACACTGCTTGTGCTGGGAGTTGAGCTCCCTAAGCGCGTCGTGGAACTAGCGGGAAGACAGGAAGCCGAGTGTGCCAGCTCCTATCAGTACGTTAACTATCAGGCAACACGCGAGGCGTTCCTGGCAGCACTGGATATCGCGTCGATGCTGGAAACAAGGGGCAATTTTGCAGTGCCGCTCATAGACCTCGTACCCTCTTCGGTTGGACGCTTTGCTCCCTACATTGGAGAGCTGTCTGATTTGCGTGCCCAGGCTCCTTTTGCAGCAGCAAGCGGACTCGGGGCGCTTGGGAAAAGCGGTTTTCTTATCACGCCTGAATACGGGCCGAGACAGCGCTTCGCATTCGTGGTTACCAGTGCCGCGATCCCGGCCAGCGCAGAACAAAAAAAGGGATCACCTTGCCTGGAAAACTGCAGTGCATGCGCAGATGCCTGTCCGCTAAAAGCGCTTAAAACTGCAAGTGGCAATGGACTTTTTGAGTGCGACGAAACGCGCTGTGAATGGGCGCGCACGCTCGGGATATCGGAAGGAGAGGGGTCAGGACTTCTGGGCTGGAAGCTCCCGGAGAAGCCTATGCCCGAAGAGATTTCAAAAACTACAAGGGAGGCTGCACTCGCGCAGAAAGACCCGATACAGGTGCGTTGTTACAAGAATCCCAATCACTCAGACACACAGGTGGAACGCTGTCTCCAAGCCTGTCCTCTGGCTCGCTAATACTCAAAATACATAGCCAATGCATTATGCGGAAGGAAGATTGCGCTTCCTAAACCGTGAGACAGATTATTCGCAGCTCACGCTTGGAAGCCTGATAAGGAGTTGGACTCGCTTTTCTTCTCAAAAATCTCTTAGAACGCCATGTCGATCTGTCCGGAAAACTTCGCGCCACGCTCTATGGCGATTTCAGGCGCTTTCAATTCGGCGCGGACGCGCCCCGAGGGCATGATCTGAATGCATTCTTTCGCAAGTACATTCCCTGTCTGCTGTCCCTCGACAACGACATTGTCCGCCTTGATTTCCGCAGTGGACTTGCCTTCGGGGGCAATGGTAAAGAGCCCCTGAAGCTCCACTTCTCCCGAAACCAATCCCTGCACCATAACGTCTGCGGTCCCGGATATCTTTCCCTCGATAACCGTTCCATCCATGATCACCGTCATCTGTTCCTGGGCTGCCTGCTTGTTATCCATTCTGCTTCCCCTCCTGCGTGGGTTTGCACTCCTTGAGTTTTAAAGTTTTCAAGAGACCTTGACTGTGTCATCATTCGGCAAAGCCGCCGGGGTTTCCACTGAGCCGGCTGAGATGGCCTCCTTTGCCTCATCCGATGCCGGAGAAGCTGGAGAGGCCGTATCATTTGCCACCGCATCATCTGCGCCGCTCATGTCAATACGTCCGGAGAATTTTGCGCCCTTCTCTATGGAGATTGCTGGTGCGCGGAGGTCGCCCTCGGCAATTCCGTCCTTTGCAATCTGTATGAATTCTGTAGCCGTCACCTCGCCCTTGAGCTGCCCGGCAACATAGACATTGTTTGCGGAGACATTGGCCTTGACCTTACCGCCCGGAGCAACATAGATGCTGCTGCTCAGTGCGATTTCACCATTGACCTCCCCCTCCACTTTAACATCGGCAGTGCCCTTGATCGTGCCGTCGATACGCACGCCGTTAAGTATTTTTGTAGCAGGCATTGAATTCCGATCCTCCTTCTTGGATGCTTACATGCGAAAATATAGCCGTATTGTGTGCAAGCACAAAAGGCTATAATATCTTTCTTGCAGGAAAAAAATGCCGACTCTCAGGAGCTTAGATGGTCAAATCGACCATCCGTGTCTCGTCAGGAGAGAGGAGGATGAGCCTCTGCACATCATGTTTTTTCTGAAGTCTGCGGAGCATCTCAAAGGATTCTGAAAGCACTTTTTCAGACACGCCGTCGAAGGAGACTGCAAGCGTCTGAAGGCCGGGAAGGTTCTTTTCGAGAAAAACAAGATTTTCGAGGCTCTCCGCAAAAAGGAGATACTCTTTAGTCCGAGAGTCCCAGAGGCGCACCAGGCAAGCGTCGGAAGGGGCAGGATAAGGTATGACAAGAACTTCCATATCCCCGTAGAGCAGATGTTCCGTGCTGCGGTTTTCGTCGCTCTTCCAGAGGGAGGGGATCGTCACCCCTGGCCGCCTGTAGGTCGAGCAGTAGAGCGAACTGAAGCAGCGGATGGCTTCCGCCATGTGCTTGCCCGCGATGATTCGAAAGGGGCGGCCTGCGGATTGTTCCCATATGTCCAGACAGGCGAAGAGCCTTCGGTAGCTGTTGAGCGGCGCGAGAAGCGTGGTAAACTCAAACTGCTTGCCGGAAGACGGTATCCTCCTGTGGAGAGCTGCGCCAAAACCCACTCCGAGAAGCACGGCCTCGCTGTCGCGCTCATCCTGCACTGAGACGGGAAACACAGAATTGCGGTAATGCGGAAGAAGCGCGTCGTGAAGAACGCTGATTTTAATGCCGCCCCACTCAATTTCGTGACGTTCTTTCGCATATTCCCTGCGTTCTGGCGAGAGGGATGGCAGTGTCAGCATGAGTCCCTTTTCAGAAGGAATGATGGCGCTCTTGACACCCGAAGCGGCAAGCCGGGCCAAAACAATTTCATGTAAGTCTCCGGCTTCAGCTTCCGGCAGAGGAATGGAAGGAGCCCTGGCAATATTCAGGATAAGAAGGTCGGCAGCAGCAAGCAGTTCCGGCCATGCCGCGGAAAGGTCGGCAAGCTCGCAGAAATAGCAACGGAAGGAGGAACCGTCAACCCGGATCTGAAAAATACTGTCAAAGCATCCGCCCATGTCGGGGATATGCTCGATGTGCAGACCGTTCTCAGACATGACCGCCGCCGGCCTGTCGCTCGGGTATTTGAGAAAGCTTATCTCTGAAAGGACTCGCGAAGAATAGTCCGTTTCCTGCATCAGAGCCTTGACCCAGCCGCAAAGTTGCCCAGGGGCTGCAAGGGAAAGGCGGGCCGGGAAAAGAGAATCCTCCGCGCTCCAAAATTCGGCGAGATTCCAAATTCCGCCAAGATTTGCGGGGTTGAGTCCGCCGAAGGCCATCGCAACCCGCGTATCTGGGGATGCAGAGAGAGCCTCCGCGCAAAGTTCGGGATGCTGCGGCAGGCAGTTGATAGCGGCGCATACCCCCGGGGCTTCCAGCCAGAGGCCGAGCACTCCGTTAAGACCTGCCCGGCTTTTGACGCGCGGAAAAAGGTTTATCTTCACCGAACGCCCCTTGCGCGGATGCCCGCCGCGCCCTGTTTTTACTCTGTTTTAGAGTATCTCCGCGATCTGCACGGCGTTGAGGGCCGCGCCCTTCAGCAACTGGTCGCCGCTGACAAAAATATCCAGGCAGCGCTTGTCGCTGCGGCTGCAATTCTGGCGGATGCGGCCCACAAGCACGTCATACATGCCTGAAGCCTCGACCGGCATAGGATATATCTTGTTGGCAACATCGTCGCGCAACTGCACGCCGGGAGACTTCGCAAGGATTGCGCGAGCCTCGTCGGGCGTAATCTCGTTTTCGAACTCAAGGGTGAGCGATTCCGAATGCGCGCGCAGAACCGGCACGCGGACGCAGGTGCAGGAAAGCTGGAGCTCGGGAAGATGCATGATCTTCCGCGTCTCGTAAAGCATCTTCATCTCTTCCTTTGTGTAACCGTTCTCAAGAAAGACGTCGATATGCGGGAAAAGATTGAAGCCGATCCGGTGAGCAAATGCCTTTGCGGTTACGGGCTTCCCGGCAAGAAGGTCTCTGGTCTGATCGAGAAGTTCCTGCATCGCCTGTGCCCCCGCGCCGCTGGCCGCCTGGTAGGTGGAGGCTATGAGGCGCTGAAGCTTTTTGGCCTTGTGAAGCGGATTGACGGCCACCACCATGATGATGGTCGAGCAGTTAGGGTTTGCAATGATCCCCTTGTGCCACTTGACATCCTCGGGGTTAACCTCGGGAACGACCAATGGAATACCCTCGTCCATGCGGAAGGCGCTGGAATTGTCAATCATCACGGCCCCGGAATCCACGACAGCCTTTGCAAAGTCTTTCGAGCGGGATGCCCCTGCGGAAAAGAGTGCAATATCAATGCCCTTGAAGGAGTCGGTTTTCAATTCCTCCACGGCAATCTCGCTGCCTTTGAACTTGAGCTTCTTCCCGACAGAGCGCGCGGACGCCAAAAGGCGTAGGCTCTTGACCGGAAAATTCCTCTTCTCAAGAGTTTCGATCATCTCAATGCCAACTGCCCCGGTCGCCCCGGCGATCGCCACATGATAGCCCTTAGCCATTTTCTCTCTTTTCCGATCCTTAATTATACGGTTATTATGGACTTGTAAAAATGTTAGCCGCTTACGCTAATTGACTTTCACGCAGTTTCAACTCTCCTTCAAAAAAAATACGGGCAGACTTTGGCTTCCTTTAAAGGCAAAGCCGGGCTATATTGAAGTTCCATAAAAACAAGTTGAGAAAGAAGTTCAAAAAAAATGCAAAGCGTCCTAGCACATAAAAAACTCTTGTCGCAAGCCAATGCCTGCCAAGCAGCCCTTTCACTCGCACTCACCCAGGCCCTCGGCGCAGGACAGCCCGCAGACAGGGCCCTGAACGCATTCCTGCGGCAAAATTCCCAATACGGCTCACGTGACCGTAAGGTCATCAACGAAGGCGTCTATGCCGTTTTCCGCTGGTGGGGCTGGCTGCACCGCCTTGACACCACCGTGCGCGACTGGGCCAGAAAAGCCGCAGAGGCAGATGATCAGGAAAATCTTCCGGTGATCCAACTTACAAGCACTGCGCGGCTCCTTCTGGCTGCCTTCGTCATCGATGGAAAGGAGCTCCCGGAAACCGCCATCATATGGGCGAATCTTTGCAATATCCCGCAAGACCGTTGCGCCGAGGCCGCACGGCTTCCAAACGCACGCGAACGCGCGGCGGCAATACTCAAACTCATGCGCCTCCCCGAACGAGAGCTCTCAGAACAGGATCTCGTGCCTTCCTGGACACCCCAGGAATTAGCGCCTGAAACAAATCTGGCAAAACTCCTCGCCTGGCTTCAGCGCCGCCCCCCCATGTGGCTTCGCTCTCAGGCAAACGACACAGACGCCCTCGTGGCAGAGCTTCGCGCAGCAGGACTCCTGGTCGAGCAGGATTCCCGGGTGCCGCAGGCATTGAGGGCAACAGATTCCACTGTCAACCTCTACGCTCTACCCTCCTTCAAAAATGGGCTTTTTGAGGTTCAGGATATCGCCTCACAGGTCATAGGCCTCGCCTGCTCTCCATCCCCCGGCCAGCGATGGTGGGACGCCTGTGCCGGCGGCGGAGGCAAATCGCTTCAGCTCTCCTCTCTTATGCAGGGCAAAGGCAGCATTCTGGCCTCGGATCTGCGCGAATATAAACTGGAGGAACTCCGCAAGCGCGCACGCCGCGCAAACTTCTCAAACATCCGTACAAAGGAATGGAACGGGCTTCCCCTCCGCGCACGCCAGGCAGTCTTTGACGGCGTCCTCGCAGACGCACCATGCACCTGCTCCGGGCGCTGGCGCCGCAACCCGGACGCCCGCTGGAACATCGACCGCGACGAAATAGCCGAAATGGCCTCTCTACAGGGCCGTATCCTCGACGGCGCAGCCAGCGGGGTCAAGCCAGGCGGAGTCCTTGTCTATGCCACCTGCTCCATGTTCGAACAAGAAAACAGTGGCGTTGTAAAGGCCTTCCTGTCCAAACACCCGGACTTCGCACTGGAACCGTTCACGCACCCACTCAGCCGTCAGGAAACCGACGGGACACTTCAGATCTGGCCCTGGGAAGGCGACTGCGACTCAACTTTCGTCGCACGCTTGCGGCGCAGCCAACAAACGGCTTAATTCTTGCTAGTGCTTATTGGAGCTCTCCAAGGGGATAGGCACATCTTATGCACACACTGCACCTCCACCAGCTGAAATGAACAAGCAAAGGAAACTCAGTACATTGGAGCCGGATATCCAACAAGACCATCTCCCTGGGCTAAAACGGAGGATTTGTAACCATCAATCACGGGCTTGTGTTTTTCCACATGGTCATCAACATACAGGATATTTGCAGTCCTGTTATGATTCCACCTGAAGGCACAACTGGAAACACCAGGAATTGTATTGTATCTCTGACTGGAACCGCCAGACCCATCATTGAGCATGAAAGTTCGAACGGGCTGCTTTATGCGGAATATCGGATATCCACGATTTGGAAGACTGCCATCTGAATTTTGAGTATATGCCAAAGACGCATTTATAGCATAGCTGTAGATATATCCGTAGGAGCTGTAATACCAAGCGGGTGATAGGCTTGGTATCGTATCGGCCCAGACCGGTCAATAAAGATCAAGCTTCCTGTATTGACTTGACTGCATCTTCATGTAAGGGCCATATTTGTTAGGCCACCATATGCAATCTCCGGGGACATAATGGAGGTATGAGAATATGTAGCCATGATTTTCCATGGCATACATGTTAAAGCCAAGCCCAAATTGTCTCAGATTTGCCACGCATTTAATGCGTTTGGCTGTTGATCGAACAGTCGACAAGGCAGGAAACAACAAGGCGGCTAGAAGTATGATCACGGCAATAACAAGAAGAAGCTCAACCAAGGTAAACTTCTTTACCGCCATATTTGCAAGTCCTTATGAAAGCACACTCATTTACCTATAGAGTAAAAATAAAATAGGTATCACACTTTTAATGATTTGTCATTCATTCCCATAGGAGGCCGCCGGGCTGTCTAGCAATCGCTGTATTGGTGCTTCCCCATGGGCCGCCAAAACCATAAACAGGACTCGGCACATGGAATTCAACATGGCCGTCAACATAAAGTATATTGGAACCTCCTGCCTTGCTGCCTTCATAGCCACGCGAGCCATGTACAAAGCCAACACTGCAATATATTGATGATGGTATAGTGCGGTTAATGGTATCAATCGCACTACCGCCGCTATTGCCATCTACCAGAATCATTGTTCTGCTTGGCTTCTTTAATGTATATAGACGAGGAACAGACGAAGTAGTACCATCAAGACGCCAAGTAAATGCCAAGTGTCCATTAACCACATATTGACAAACATAGTAAGTTTTAGACGTCATGGCAGGGCAATAAAATAGTTCTGGTATTGGAGTTTTTGTTGGCTTTGCAAGATATGGGGATAGAAAACTTTGCCACCATAGAGTGTTGCTTGGAAGAAAGTGTCGGGCAGGCGGGGCATAGCCATAATAATCCATCTCATACAAATTAACCGTACAGCCAATTTGCCTTTGATTTGATACGCATTTAATGCGTTTGGCTGTTGATCGAACAGTCGACAAGGCAGGAAACAACAAGGCGGCCAGGAGCATGATCACTGCCATGACAAGAAGAAGCTCGACCAAGGTAAACTTCTTTTGCGTCATATTGCAAGCCCTTATACAGCCATTCGTGTAATTACACAGAATTATATCGCATAATAAAATGAATGTCAAGACTTGAAGATTAAATTATTTGCCTAGATAACTCTCTCGATAAAAACATACTGCAAAAATAAACTTTTTGTCCATGCCTGAAAATCCATGTTTGCTCAGATTAAAAGCACCCAAGCACTGTTCACTTTTATCTCTGTTTCTTATCTTTGATAAACAATTTAAGCAATTCATGAAAAGAACATGGCACAATAAAGTTCAAGATATAGGCGTTTATTTAGACACAACCAGGAAGGAAAGGGCAAGACAATGAAAAAACAGACGATCCTGATTCTCGCAAGTCTCCTCATGTTCTCAGCAGCAACTCTTATCGTCGCAGAGGATGGAGAAGGCAAAAAGGTTCGCGGCAACAAGGCTGCCAGGGAGAAAGGAGACAAGACAGATAACGCCGACAAAAAAGCCGACAGAGATGCGAAAATAGCTGAGAAGAAAGCTGAAATACAAGAAAAGATTGCTGATAAAAAGGCTGAGCGCGAAGCAAAAACAGCTGAAAGGAAGACGGACAAGGAAGCAAAGTCCGAAGAAAAAAACAAAGGCCGCGAGAATTCCGTCGATAAGCGTCAGGCCAACCAGGAAAAAAGAATCGAGCACGGCATCAACAAGGGCTACCTGACCGCAGACGAGGCTAAGACTCTCCAGGATCAACAACAAAAGATTGCCGATATGGAAAGTTCTTTCAAGTCGGATGGGAAAATCACAAAGGATGAAGCCAAGCAGCTTCGCAGCGAACTCAACACCGCCAGCGCCAATATATGGGCCGAAAAACATGACACCGATGGCAATCAGATGGCAACGTACAGGCTCGGCAAGAACGTCTATGCGAAGGATTCCTACACCAGCCAGCTTTCAAATCCAAACCTGACAGGTGCGGAGGCAAAGGCCATTAGCAGCGACTTCAGGAAAATGCTGGAGATGAAGCGCACCCTTGCAACAGGCAATCTCTCCGAGGCCGACCAGGCCAAGATGCAGTCTGGCTACAACGATCTCCTCAACAAGTATTTCGAAGTCCGTTAAGACAAAAGGAAATCACCAGGCTCTTAGTCCAGGAAGCGAGTAACTTCCTGGACATTTCTTTTCGAGGGGTTGCAGTTCTCTCGAACTGCGTAGCCCATCGGCACGACAGCCATGAACTCGCCGTCCGACTCGCCCATAAACTCCAGCACATCGTGCTTGATCAAAAAAAGAATCCCAAGCCACACGCTGGAAATACCAAGCGCGGTTGCAGCTATGAGCATGTTTTCCACTGCCGCCGCCGAATTCTGTATCTCCATCGTCCTGAAAAAATCACGCCCGACTTCCTTGTCCACCTTGAAGGTTTCCGTGCCGTGCCTGACCAGTTCCGAGGTGTTCGCAACCGCTATCACCACCGGGGCACTGTAGATACTCTTCGCTGACATCCGCAGCAGCACCGAGGTGGGCCGCGTAAAAGACTCAGCCTTGTTTGAGACTAGTTTCGCAAGCTCATCTTTCTTCGTGCCGCGCAAAACGATGAAGCGCCATGACTGGCTGTTGTGGGCTGAAGGCGCACAGTTCGCCGCCTCAAGCACCTTCATTATCAGTTCATGAGGCACGGGAGTGTCGCTGTACTGCCTGACGCTGCGCCTTGCCTTTATGACGTCTATGGTCGCATTCTCACTGGGATTCATTTTATCCTTCCTGAATTTTGGCTTCCAAAGACCTATCATCTTTGGCAAATGGCAATATACCATTCGGGAAAGAATGCGGCAAGAAAGACAGCGGAAGGAAGAACAAGTTCAGAAACTACTTTTAATAATAAAGTCTAGAATCGGACTTGGGTCGTCAAGTCCGTGGGGATGGTGGCCGACGTCAGGTTTGTGGATTACGGTGATCTCTCCGCCTAGCGCCCTGTAGCGGCGCTCAAGGATTTCCGTATTTTCAGCCACAGGCACGACTTCGTCGATATCTCCCACGACATGCAATAATGGAATCCCTGCCTTTGCGAGAGCTTCGAGGCTGTCAATCGGATTATGAGGCCAAGCCAAAGCTTCGGTTTCATCCCTGAAGCCATAGCATTCGATCAGGCCTTTCCAATCCTGAGGGCTGCCGCTGCCCTTGCCTTTTCCTGCGGGCCAGCTCTTGAAATCACAGACAGGTGCATCGCCATAAATGCAAAGAACTTTTTCCGGGTTCCGCGAAGCCCAGTTGTAGGCATAGAGTCCGCCACGGCTGATCCCGATAAGTGCGCCTTTCCTGGCCAGGCCCGCTTTTGTGATCGTCTTGTAGAAGGCATCAAAATGCTTCAGTGCGCCGGGACAGCCAAAAGTATTCCCGACCTGGATATGAATATGGTGGAAACCCTTTTCGAGCAAGAGAGGGACGCCAGTCATTTCAGTAAAGGCGTCAGGAAATTCCATGCACCAGGTCCAGGGACTGCCGGGAGCGGGAACTTTTGGCTCGACCACCCACGCGGTGCAGGAATCAATAGTAAAAAGATGACGCCTGAAACCTCGCCAGGCGTCAATCTTTTCATCATTGGAAAAAGCTAACATTTTTCGCCTTATTTCTTACGCAGTATCTTGGCGCTGCTTTCCCCTCCGTTCGAGAGGTAAAGGAGCGGAGTCGGCCTGTCGCTGCCTTCCACAAAGGAGGGCTTGCCTGCCCATGGCGCAACAGAAAGCGTATTGCTCAAGTCCATCCACATTTGCAGGCGGGCCGGAGAAAGTCCCCAGGTCATATGGAAGTGGTTTGCCGGAGCGTAGTGCTTGTACTCATACATTGACGCATACTTCGGGCAGACAAAGGTGTGCGGCCAAGTTGCGGTCGAGGTTTGGCAGACTTTCCTGGCAAGCTTTTCAGGCATGGAGATCGTCTCGGCCTCGTCCCAAACCATCGAGAACATTCCGGAGAGAGAACTGTAAGCAAGGCGTCCTGCGATACCCTTGATGCCCTCGGGACTCACAAAGGTGACACTGTTGCCCATGCCCGGAAAATAACCCGAATCTGCAAGCGGCATGGAGATGCCGGACATGATTGCCTTTTCGGAAGCGCCGGGCATTGCGGCCCAGTCGAAGGAGGCGCTGCCGGAATTGTCGCCGTCGACGAAGCCCTTTTGCGCCCACTTTTCCTTGCCGCTGAACTTGACCTTGAGTTCCTTGGCCACGGCGCGAACCTCTGCGGGCTCCCACACTTTCCTGAAGTCCATGAAGAGAGGGGGATTGCCGCCGCTGAGCTGTGTGAAAAAGAGCATCGTAAGGAGGCCCTGCACGTCCGCCTCGGTGGCAAAGGGCATGACGGGCTTTTTGCCGTTGTGGTCGAAAGTGCTGTTGAAGAGCGACTCCATCGCGTCAGCCACGGGCAGGGGAATGCCGCGCTTGTCGGAACCCCATTCAAGCTGGCTCATGAAGCCGCCGCCAACGGCGTCGAGGTCATTCATGAGATTGCGCACAATAAGGTACATGGCGAGGCTCTGGTTGAAGCGCTCGCTGTCGGCGGAGCTCGGGACTTCAAGACGCTTGCCGAGATGCTTATCGACCCAGGCGCGAAGCGCAACAAGTTCCTTTTTGTCATAAGACTTCTTGGCGAGCATGTCGGCAAGGAGCTTCATGTCAAGGCGCGTGATTTCAATGCCGTAGGTGTTACGGGTGGGAAGGATGTGCGCGAGGGCGGTTTCCATACCCATCGAGTCGTGGCCGAAAATCATGACGCGGCGCCCCTTCAGGGAGACATACGCATACGCCGCATAAACCCAGTCAACAAGGTCGTCGGCAGTCTTGGCGCTCATGACGGGATTCATGCCCGTGTCAGGCCATGTCCCAACGTTAAGATGGGCAAGGCGTCCGTACTGGGCGAGTGCGCCATTGAGGGCATGGGCAAATACGACGCCAGGTTTCGGGCCGCTGTTGCCGCAGGTGAGGTTTATCGGGGTGTCTTGCGGGAACTGTTGAAAAAGCGATATGCCGCTCAGCTGTGGGAAGGCCCAGGTGTCGGGAGCACAGACGATCATCTTCACGCCAGCCGCCTGGAAGGACTTTGCCACGGCATCCGCCTGCGTTTCGCCATCAACAAGGATATCCGAATATACGACTTGAACTTCAGGCACGCGTTTTGAAACCGTGTCCGCAAGCATTTTGATGATGTTGCGGCAGCGTGTGCGGGAGGCGTCATCAATTCTGGGGTCGCTTGTGGCAAAGACTCCGAGGACGGGCTTGGCGGCGGTCTTGGCAGGAC
>Ga0154565_1055_pt2 | contig 19062 bp, 16 predicted proteins | sample RifGroF2_FD_105708 | JGI IMG/M metagenome (GOLD analysis project Ga0154565, IMG submission 105708) | Lentisphaerae bacterium GWF2_52_8 | reverse complement strand
ACTTGTCCGAGACTCTTGGCGCCGATTACTCCCGCGTCAAAAACGAACTCGAAAAACTCATCTGTTATGTGGGCGAATCAAAGAGTGTTACCCTCGAAGACTGCCGTCAGGCCTGTTCTCGCAGCAGCGAAGCCATGAGCTGGGATTTCGCAAACGCGCTTGTGGAACGCGACGCTGTCCGCGCGATTGCCGTCATTGGCGATACTCTTGCCACGATGCGCGGCAGTGGAGAGTTGGCGATCCTCAGCATTGCCATCAAGAGTTTTCAGGAAATTGTCCGTGTCCACAAGGCCCTTGCCGAACTTGGCCTCAATCCGAAACGCGTAGACAAGAATAGCTTCTACTCGATGTCGCCTGAAGCGAAAGAGCGGCACCCCGACAATTTTTTACTCTCGCTTCATCCATTTCGTGCCTACATGATCTGCCGGAACGCCGCCCGTTTCAATGACCGTGAACTGGCAGCTTCTCTCAGTGCCATCCTTGACGCCAACCGCCAGATGGTTTCAGGCGGAGGCGATGCCCGTCTCATCCTTGAACAGCTTGCCCTGAAAATCTCCGGAGGGCTCCAATGATCGCGCCAAATAATAATTTCCAATCAAAATAAACTTTCAATCAAAAGGAAAACATTATGCCAAGGCGCGACGACATCAAGAAAGTCATGATAATCGGTTCCGGGCCCATCGTCATTGGACAGGCTTGCGAGTTTGATTATTCCGGAACCCAGGCTTGCAAGTCACTCAGGGCCCTTGGGTACCAGATTGTTTTGGTCAACTCAAATCCCGCTACCATCATGACAGATCCGGGCATGGCGGATGTAACCTATATAGAACCCCTCAATCTTCAGCGCATGACCGAAATAATTGAGAAGGAGCGCCCGGACGCGCTGCTTCCGAACCTTGGCGGACAGTCAGCCCTGAACTTGAGTTCTGAGCTTGCCAAGGCTGGCGTCCTGGATAAATACAATGTCAAGGTGATTGGCGTCCAGCTGGATGCCATTGAGAGAGGCGAAGACAGGATAGTTTTCAAGGAGACCATGAACAAGCTCGGCATCGAGATGCCCAAGAGCGCTCCAGCCTATACCGCGGAGGAAGCTGAAAAGATTGCTTCTGAGCTTGGCTATCCCGTAGTGATCCGGCCAGCCTACACCATGGGAGGAACCGGTGGTGGCTTGGTCTACAATGTTGAAGAGTTGCGGACAATCGCCAAGCGAGGAATTGCGGCGAGCCTCGTCGGGCAGATACTTGTCGAGGAGTCCGTGCTGGGCTGGGAGGAGCTTGAACTTGAGGTTGTGCGCGACTCCAAAAACCAGATGATTACAGTCTGCTTTATTGAAAATGTTGATGCAATGGGCGTTCACACCGGTGATTCCTACTGCACTGCTCCCATGCTCACGATCAACGCGGAACTCCAGCAGCGCCTGCAAAAGTATTCTTATGACATCGTCGAGGCGATTCAGGTTATAGGCGGCACAAATGTTCAGTTTGCGCACGATCCCAAAACTGACCGCGTGGTCATAATAGAGATCAATCCGCGCACTTCAAGGTCTTCTGCGCTCGCTTCCAAGGCCACAGGTTTTCCCATAGCATTGGTATCTGCTATGCTCGCCGGCGGAATGACGCTGGATGAAATACCCTACTGGCGTGACGGATCGCTTGAGAAATACACGCCGTCCGGCGACTATGTCGTCGTAAAATTCGCCCGCTGGGCTTTTGAGAAATTCAAGGGCGCGCAAGACAAGCTTGGCACACAGATGCGTGCCGTGGGCGAGGTTATGAGCATCGGGAAAAATTACAAGGAAGCTTTCCAGAAAGCCATCCGTTCCCTCGAAAATGGCAGGCACGGCTTGGGCTTCGCCAAAAATTTCAACAGGCTTTCCCTTCCTCAACTCATGGATATGCTGCTGGAGCCTTCCAGTGAGCGGCAGTTCATAATGTATGAGGCGCTGAGGAAAGGGGCGCTTGTCCAGGAACTCCACGAACGGACCTACATCAAGACCTGGTTTATCGAGCAGATGAAGGAACTTGTAGAATTAGAGGAGGAGATGCTGAAGTCCAGGGGCAGGAAGCTTCCTGATGAGCTCATGGTGAAAGCAAAGAAGGATGGTTTCTCCGACCGCTATCTGGCGAAGATTCTAAAAGTTTCGGAAAAACAAATAAGGGAGCATCGCAAATCGCTCGGTATAGTCGAGGGCTGGGAACCTGTTCCTGTCAGCGGCGTCAAGGATGCGGCCTACTATTTTTCCACTTACAACGCACCGGACAAGACATCTTCCAGCAAGCGCAAGAAGGTCATGATTCTTGGCGGCGGGCCGAACCGGATCGGGCAGGGGATCGAGTTTGATTATTGCTGCGTCCATACGGCCTTTGCCCTCCGCGACCTGGGCTACGAGACGATAATGGTCAACTGCAATCCCGAAACAGTCTCCACCGACTACGATACCTCAGACAAGCTCTATTTCGAACCACTCACTGTTGAGGATGTGCTTAGTATTTATGAAAAAGAAAAACCCGAAGGCGTAATTGTCCAGTTCGGAGGACAGACTCCGCTGAATATTGCCAAGGAACTCGAAGAGGCCGGTGTCCGTATAATCGGCACTTCCCCGGAGACCATCGAGCTTGCCGAGGACCGGGATCTTTTTAGACAGATGATGGAGAAAATGGGAATCCCAATGCCTGAGTCCGGCATGGCGAGCACTCTTGAGGAATCTATCGACGTGGCAAACAAGATTGGCTATCCTCTGATGGTACGCCCTTCTTTCGTCCTTGGAGGACGCGGCATGGAGGTTGTCTATGACGAAGGAGCTCTCCGCGAATATGTCGCAGCAGCAGTTGATGTCTCTCCTGAACGGCCAATTCTCATAGACCGTTTTCTCCAGAATGCGCTTGAGGCGGAGGCGGACGCGCTGGCTGACGGCAAGGATGCCTTTGTTCCTGCTGTAATGGAGCATATCGAATTGGCTGGAATCCACTCCGGCGATTCAGCCTGCGTCATTCCCCCGGTCTCCATCCCCCAAAAACACCTTGACACCATTTATGAGTACACCAGGCGCATTGCCCGCGAACTCAAAGTTGTCGGTCTTATGAACATCCAGTATGCCATTGAAAAGGACAAGGTTTATGTCCTTGAGGCCAACCCCCGCGCTTCACGCACGGTTCCGCTGGTCTCAAAGGTCTGCAACATCTCCATGCCGCATATCGCTACGGAACTTATGATGGGCAAAAAATTGTCTGCCATGAAGCTCAAGGACAAGAAGATTCCGCATTTTGGCGTCAAGGAATCCGTATTCCCCTTCAAAATGTTCCCGGAAGTCGATCCGATCCTTGGTCCGGAAATGCGTTCGACAGGTGAGGTTCTTGGCCTCTCCGATTCTTTCGGCATGGCTTTTTACAAGGCCCAGGAGGCTGCGCAAGCTGAACTTCCGCTTGAGGGAAGTGTTTTGATCAGCATTGTGGACAAGGATGATATCGCTTTCCAGGTAGGAAATGCCTTTAAGAATCTTGGCTTTAAAATCAAGGCCACGGAAGGAACGCACCGTTTCCTTGCTGAGCGCGGAATCGAATCTGAGCACGTCAAGAAGCTCAATGAAGGAAGGCCCAACCTTGCCGACGATATCATGAACGGACAGGTTCAGTTGGTAATAAACACGCCCATAAGCAAAAAAAGCCAGGAAGACGATTCCTATATCCGCAAGACTGCCATCAAATACAGGGTTCCGTATATCACGACGCTTGCCGCGGCACTTGCCACAGCCAAGGGAATTGAAGCCAGCAAGAAAGGGCGCAGCGGAGTAAAATCCCTTCAAGACTATCATAAGGATATCTTGCCCTGAGCTAAAAATTATCGGAAGATTTGTTTGCAGGGCGCTAATTAATGCCTTTTTGCATTCATTCGGGGATAAACTGCCACAAGCTTTAGCTGAACGGCAGAATTATGCTTTCTGTCCTTTGTTGCCGGCTCGTTTTTTTGATGTAATAGTTTCGTGACTAACCGTATAATTTCAAAAAAGTTCAATCGGCAACTTGTTTTAATTTAAGGATAGAACAGCTTATAAATGGATCGGATCCTTTTAGGAGGAGAACTTTTGCCATGGAAAATGTAAAAAGATTCACCTTGATCGAACTTTTGGTAGTCATTGCCATCATCGCCATCCTCGCAGGAATACTCCTGCCTTCCTTAAGCAACGCAAAAGAAGTCGCGAAAAGGATTTCCTGCCTGAACAATATGAAACAATTCGCAATCGCGAATGGCAGCTATCAGACAGAAAACAACGATTTTGTCATGCCGGACAGGCAAATCTACAGTCCGAGCGGTATCTCCTCTTACTATTACATGACCGTGATTGAAGCGTTAGGGCTGGCAAAAGGGATAACTATCACGACAGCGATCAACGTGCAGAAATACAAGATTGTTCAGTGTCCCGGCGTGAGGAAAATCGGCGCCAATGGATATTCTTTCTGGTACCAATCCAACCACTATCGTGGCGCTACGCCATGCATAAGCGCTGGACTCTCCTTCTCAAATGGACAGCTTTCCAGAGCCGCGGTTCGCATAGATAATAATGGTGTTCTTGAAGGCGGCATTAAAATTACCAAGGTGAGAAACCCTTCCCAAAGGGTTTGTTTCCAGGACGCTGCCAACTACAACAATAGTTCTGGCGACAATTATCTTCCGGGGGGTGCATTGCTTATGAGCAACGCTGCCTATACCCCTACCCGCCTGACAAACAACATTATGCTTTGGCCGGACACCTCTACCACCTGCGGTGATGACCTGATCAAGGGGCGCCATAATTTTTCCATCAATATCATCTTAATGGACGGCAGCGGGCGCAATATGTCCGTGCGGGATATCGGGCCGGATTTCTACGGGCTGAAGGCTTACAACAATGCGAGTTCCGGAAATATCTTTGACGCCAAATATTGACGTTGCTCCAGATAGTTTGAAACTCCAGACTAGCCAATACTTTCTTGAAATCAAAGAAATGGGCATTTTTTGATTTTAAGCCCATGACAAGGTGTCATGCTCAGACTTGTCTCCGAGCTTCCATCTGAAAAAACGGGGACGAGAGGACTACTGCTTTTCGCCGTTTTTGAGCTCCTTTTCCATCTGCTTGACCCGCTCTTTCTGTACAGCGAGTTCCATCAGCTTCCAAATGCGGGATATCTTCGCTTCAAGCTTTTCCCGTTCCTGCTCTATCTCAACCTGTTTCCGGGCTGAGGAGACATAGGCCTCGCAAACCCCCTTGGCTTCCTCTTTGAGACTCTTCAGCTCGGGGGAGTCAGGAATATTCTTCAAAGTCGAATCAATCTCTGCTGAAAGTTCGGCTGCTTCGCGTTCGCGCTCGGCGATCCATATGTTCTTCTCGATCAGGTCGCGCTTCCTTTCGGCGGAGATCACGGCAGTTTTGTTGCCCTTTTCACAGGCGGAGATCATTTCTTCAAGGACGGGGATTTGGGTTTTCCTTAGCGAAAGAATCTTTTCAGCGACCGCTTTGACGGGCGGCGGGAGTTCCTGTTCCTCGTCAAGCTTGGCCTCGCGGAGTTCATTGAGCTGGGAGCGAAGGTCGTCGACCCTGTCGAGCATGTCCTGACGCTCTTCGTCAGTGTCGGACGTGGCAGGAGCGGCCTCTTCTTTTGCAGGCTCCTCCTTCTTGGCCTCGTCCTTGTTCGACGGTTCATCTGCAAGAAGTGTTGTTCCAAGGGCGATAAAAATGGACAGGAGTGACGGAGTCAAAAGTTTTTTCATAACCATAATCTCCAATTATTTTAATCCTTTCCAAACAATGCCGGAATATACTCCTGAAAGACGCTCAAGTAAAATCTTTGCGCTATGCGCCGGGAATAGGGGCTGGCGATTTTACAAAGCCATGGGAGCGGCGTATATTGGACATTCTGTTTTGACTTAATTAATATGACTGACAAGATACAATAGAAAAAGGAGAAGAAGAGATGCCCAAGATAATGCTTGGAATTCCGAAGGGAAGCCTCGAAGAGAGCACCGCCGAGATGTTTGCAAAGGCGGGTTACAAGGTCCAGATCAGCTCCCGCTCATACTACCCGACGATTGATGACCCCGAAATAGAGTGCATGCTGATCCGCGCCCAGGAGATGGCCCGTTACGTGGAGGAAGGCGTCTTGGACTGCGGCCTTACCGGCTACGACTGGGTTATCGAGAGCGGCGCCACTGTGACCGAGGTGGCGGAACTTGTCTATGGCAAGGTTGGGCGCAAGCCGCTTCGCTGGGTGCTTGCCGTGCCGGAGGATTCCAAGATCAAGTGCGCCGCAGACCTTGAAGGCAAGCGCATCTCCACGGAAGTGGTTGGAATGACAAAGCGTTACCTGAAGCAGCATGGCGTCAAGGCAGATGTAGAGTTCAGCTGGGGTGCCACCGAGGTCAAGCCTCCGCGCCTTGCAGACGCGATTGTCGAGATTACCGAGACAGGTTCCTCTTTGCGTGCAAACAAGCTCAAGATAATCGACACGCTTTGCGAGAGCACCACTCGCTTTATCGCAAACAAGGAATCGATGAAGAATGAGTTCAAGAAGGCGAAAATCAAGAAGCTTGCCCTCCTCCTGAAAGCCGTTCTCGCGGCCGAAGGCAAGGTTGGACTGATGCTCAACGTCCGCGAAAAAGATCTCGCCTCCATGCTCAAAAAGCTGCCCGCGCTTGAACGGCCGACAATGTCGCCGCTTGCGGAAAAGGGCTGGTACGCACTCAACACGATTGTTTCCGAGCACATTGTGCGCGACCTCATCCCCGAGCTTCTCGATGCTGGCGCGACAGGCATCGTTGAATATCCCCTTAACAAGATAGTGAACTGAGCATGGCAGAGATACGCGAGTTAAGCACGGCATCCGCCCCGGCTGCGGTCGGCCCTTACTCACAGGCGATAGTGGCCGGCGGCTTCGTCTTTGCCAGTGGGCAGCTTGGCTTGCGCCCGGACACAGGTGCGTTTGCCGGTGATAGCGCCGCCGCACAGGCGGAACAGGCGCTAAAAAACCTTTCGGCGGTCCTTGAAGCCGCCGGAAGCGGGCTTCCCCTCGCGGTCAAGATGACGATATTCCTTGCCGATATGGCGGACTTTTCGTCTGTCAACGAGGTCTACCAGCGGTTCTTGATGAAGCCGTTCCCGGCGCGTTCCTGCGTGCAGGTTGCCGCGCTGCCTAAGGGAGGAAGGGTTGAGATTGAGGCTATTGCAATTTTGAAATAGAAGGATATTCCATGAATGCGCGTCGTTTTTTCCTTTGTTTGATCGCTTTCTTTCTTGGAATGACGGGATTTCCCATCCTTGCTCAAGAAGCAACGGCTGGAACAGCGCCTCTTTCTTTTGAGGTCGTAAAAAGTGCAGCTGAAAAAGGGAATTCCTATTTTCAAGGAATCCTTGCCGGAGCCTATCGCCGTGGAGAAATGGGTGCCGAGCCAGATTATGCTGAGGCGCTGAAGTGGGCGGAAAAGTCTGCCGAAGCCAAAAATCCTCTTGGTTTCTACAATCTGGCAGTCATTTACGAACAAGGCCTTGGAGTCAAGAAAGACCCTGAAAAAGGCCTTCAGAATTACCAGAAAGCCCTCCCTGAAATGCGCAAACTCGCCGAAGCTGGCGACCCTCTTGCCCAGTACTGTTACGCCTATATGATCCTCAAGGGCAAAGGCATCCAGGCAGATCCTGCGGCAGCGGCACAGTGGTTTGAGAAATCGGCAGCAGGAGGAAATTCCGTTGCGCAATATCTCGTGGCTTCGAAATACCTGCGCGGGGATGGCGTCCCGCAGGACAATTTAAAGGCGCTTGAGCTGATGAGAAAATCTGCCGAGCAGGGTTTTGCGGAAAGCCAGTTTGCCCTGGGCATGATGATCCTCGGCAATGGCACGGTCAAGGTGAACTATACGGAGGCCTTTGTCTGGATTATGAAGGCGGCCTCCCGCGGCAATGCTGATGCCGAATTTGTGGCGGCCTCCATGCTTGAATCTGGAAAAGGGACGCAAGCAGATATTCGCCAAGCCCTTGATCTTTATAATAAAGCCGCTCTCCATGGCAATGAAAAGGCCAAGCTTAAGATGAAGGGGATGCTCGAAAAGGTCAAGGAAAGCGTTGACTCCAAGGATTCCTCCGCAAGTCCGGCAACGCCTGCCGTTCCGGCTTTGCCTGCGAAGCAGCCCTCTGCCGCCTCGAAAGAGAACACGCCAGTTTCCGGGAAATAAGCAGCACGGGAAACCTGACTTATGAAAATCGTCCTAGCTCCCGATTCCTTCAAAGGGTGTCTCCGCAGCCCAGAGATATGCGATGCTCTCCGCGAAGGAATCCTGAGTGTCCGCCCGGATGCTGAAGTAATATCTGTCCCGATGGCTGATGGAGGCGAGGGAAGCACCGAGGCCGTGCTTAAGGCGGCGGGGGGAGAACTCCGCACGGTGACTGTGCGAGGACCTCTCGGCAAGCCCGTTGAGGCTTCCTTTGCCTTGCTCAATGACAAACGCAGCGCCGTCCTCGAAATGGCTGCGGCAAGCGGCATAGAACTCCTTTCAAACGATGAACTTAACCCGCTTTTGGCAAGCACTTTCGGAACTGGTGAACTTCTCAGGGCTGCGCTTGATGCGGGTGCTCGTGAGATCATAATGGGAATCGGAGGAAGCGCCACCGTTGACGGCGGAGCAGGCTTTATACAGGCTCTTGGCGTGAAACTGCTTGACTGCGAGGGGAATGATTTGCCCGGAGGGGGAGGGACGCTTGCCAGGCTGGACAAGCTAATAGTTTCCGGGCTTGATCCGCGGCTGCGCGAAACAAGGCTTCGAATCGCCTGTGATGTGACAAACCCCCTTCTTGGCGAGCGCGGTGCCGCGAGTGTCTTTGGTCCGCAAAAGGGAGCAAGCCCCGTGATGGTCGAGGAGCTTGAGTCGAATCTTGTGCATTATGCTGAAACCCTCAAAAAAAGCGGCCTTGTCGCCAATTCCTCGCAGCCCGGAGACGGTGCGGCGGGCGGGCTTGGCTTTGCTCTCCGCGTTTTTTGCGGGGCGGAAATGGTATCGGGTGCGCGGCTTTTGGCGGAAATCACCCATCTCCAGGAAAAGATGCGAGACGCCGATCTCGTGATAACGGGAGAAGGCTGCACCGACGGACAAACCTCTTCCGGCAAGCTTTGCTCCGTTATCGCAGAGCTTGCGCGCGAAGAGAATGTTCCTGTAATTCTTCTATCGGGCGCACTGAAAGGCGATCTTCCCGGGATGCATGAGACATTTACCGCGGCCTTCAGTATCTCCACGGGGCCTTCCAGCCTTTCGGAAGCACTCCCTTCCGCACGCAAAAACCTATTCTTTGCCGCCCGGAACATAGCCCGCCTTCTCTGATCACAAGGAAAAGATTCCCTCACGCGCATTGACTGGAAAAAATTTGTACTCCTTGGTTTTAAGGCTCCATATGCTTTAGTAGAGACAAGTTTAAGAAAGGGCTTTCCAGATGGATTTGCGCACGGCCTTCTGGCAAAAACTCTTTGCAAAATCAGCGGCTGCTGACGCTGAGAACGAACAGAATATCTACACAATTCACGGCTGGGAGGTGCGCACCAGGGAATTTTCGATCCTTCTTGATCGCAAAATCAAAGCAGGACGTTTCAAAGCCTGCTTTTGCGCCGCAGACCTCGGCTGCGGAAGTGCCTGGTATTCCCGGAAGCTCAGTTCTGCGGGGCTCCGGGTCATGGCTCTTGATCTCTCGGCAGAAATGCTTGCGGCGGCAAAAGAGAAAAAAGGAAGCGAAGCTGTCGGGTTTTGCCGGGCGGACTGCTGTGTTCTTCCCTTCCGCGATCATTCCTTTGATCTTGTGCTGAGTGTCGGGGCAATTTGCATCGTTGAAGATCCGCAGTCATTCTTGTCAGAGATTTCCCGCGTGCTCAAGCCCGGCGGCGAACTGATAATCGTGGCACTGAACCGCGCTTATTCCGGGAGGTTGCTCAGCGGCATTTTCAGCAAAAGACGCATTCCCCCGGATATTTCTACGCGCGGCTACACACCGTTTGAATTGCGGGATGAATTGTCAAAATTCATGGATTTTCAGGAACTGGAAATAACCCCTCTCTACATCCTGCCGCGATGCCTGAGGCCTCTTGAAATCCTCCTCCAAAGAAGCTCCTTTTTTAGGCTCCCTGCCTGGCGGCTGGCTTCAGCGTTCATGGTTTCGGGGCATATAAGATAAGCTTGTGGAGAGAGGGCTAAAGAGGGGCTGACTTTTCAAGGGATCTCTACTATCATTGCACAGCCCTTGGGCTTGTTGTCTTCGGCATAGATGCGGCCATGGTGGGCGTCAACGGCCATTTTGCAAAAAATGAGTCCAAGCCCTACCTGCTTGCCAGAGACAGGCCTGACAGATCCCGTGCCAAACTGTTTGAAAAGTTTTTCTTTTGAATCATTGCTTATTCCAGACCCTTGGTCACAGACGCGGAGACGGGTGTGCATCCCTTCTTTGGGGTATTCAAGGGCAATTGTGATTGTGCTGTTTTTGGGAGAGAATTTCAGGGCGTTTGAGATGAGGTTGTCGAGTATTCTTGAGAAAAGTTCACGGTCTATTTCAACAAGGCGGCTTTCCTTCGGAATATCTAGCTCCATTGAGACTTCCGCAAGCTGTAGCAGCGGGGCAAAATTTTCCTTTTCCGCCTTGATGAGGCTTCCAATGTCAACGGGTATTTTATTGAGGATAAGATTACCTGACTCGCTTTTGGCAAGCATAAGCATGTCCTCAAGGAACCCTTTCATCCGCTCGACTTGAGTGCCGATGAGTTTGAGCATGTCAAGGGCTTCCTCCTCCTTGACGACCCCAGACTGGGCCAGGAGTTCTGTGTAGCCCCATACCACAAAAAGCGGGTTGCGCATATCGTGGACGATGGTTCTTGAGAACTCATTGCGGAGCCAGAGATTCTCCTCAAGCTTGCGATTTTTTTGGGAAAGCTCCTCATTCATGTCCCTGATGCGGGTTGCGGAGATCCTGTGATTACAGTACAGGGAAGCGACGCTGAAGAGAAGAAGTAAAACGATTATTCCGCAAGATGCAATAGCTATCTTGGACGATGCCAGGAATAAATTTATCGTTGCTGCTGTGATATCAACACCAACAATAGCCACAGTTTGCCCCTTTGCATCCTTGATCGGACAATAAGCGGAAAGCAGGTCAGGGTAAGGAGGGTCAGGAGACACATCCTCATCTGCGCTTGCCTTCTCATAAGAATTCATCAGGGCGGGGTACCGGGAGGCATCGTAATGGGTTTTCGGCAGCTCCATTTTCTTCTCGTCTTCGTCAATCACACCGTTTTCATTGAAGTCTATCACGGGGAGATCGACGACATATTCAAAATCTGTCGGCTTTGCATTTGGACTACTCGAATGGCGCATGATATAGATATATTTTATATCTTTGTCAAGCTTTTTTACTGAAACGAGATAACGTTGAACGCGGAGATACGCTTCTTTTACCATGTCCTCGGGGCCGTTTATCTGGCGAATATCTTCAGCATTAAGTTGGGATGCCACAAAGGATGATACGAAGATGGCGTACTCTCTGACGCCTTTTATGAAAGTGGCCCGTACCGAAAAATAGAGCAAAATGAAGAGCAGAGCCACCGTAAGGACCATCATTCCCAGAAGCAGCCAATATCTGCGCAGAACTGAAAACATGCAGAACCCCGTGCATGTCTTTGACGTCATAGCATAATCCCCTCTCTGATTGATAATTATAACGAAGGATTCGAAAACAGCAATTTAATTTAAAGATATATCTTTAAATTTTAGTTAACACACTGTGTGCAATAAAATCCAGAGAAACGCAAATAAGATTTAGTATTTACTGGAAATCCCCCTAGTTTTGGCAATCAGATAATGATTCGTCGAACCATCTGAGTGTGCTCAAGTCCCTGTATCTCAGCAAGGACTTGGTCGGAGACATCACGTCCTATCCTGAACATGAACATGGTGCGCTTGCGCTTCTGGCTGTGTGAAAAGTCAATGCGCTTTATGAGGACGCCGTGATTGTCGAGAACCTGAGAGATGGCCGAGAGAACGCCAAGCTTGTTGTTGCAGCGGACAAGCAGGAAGGTTCCGCTTGGCTCGACCTCGTAGACATAGCCGTCGACAAGGGTTATCCTGGGGTGGGGGCCGCTGAAGACCACCCCGCCTATTTCAAACTCGTGATCGTCTCCGGAAAAGACAAATTTGGCGGCGCTTTCGTAATCGGTGAAATTGCTGTCCTCAATCTGCCTAACGCTTAGGCCCACGCTTGCGGCACGCTGTTCTGCATTGACATAACTTACGTAAGCAAGATCATTTACGGTGAGGTAACCCTTGAGGAAGGCAAGCCTCAACAGGGTGCAGTCCTCTTTCCCAATGTCCCCCCGATAAATACAATCCAGGGTTTCTGGCGTGAATTCCATGTACTGAGCCGCAAAGCTTCCCAGTTTCTCGGCAAGCACAACATAAGAGGACATCAGGTTGCCTTCTATCATCCGTATCTGCGGCATGTTGACGGGGGCGTCGACTACGCCGCCCCGGAGCGCCTTCGGAACCTGTTCGGCAATGGTTTCTCCGATGCGCCGCTGGGCCTCCTCGGTCGAAGCGCCGATATGGGGCGACATGACGACATTGGGAATATCCTTAAAGGGATTGTCCTTGGGAGGCTCCTCGTTCCAAGTGTCAATCCCGGCTGCGGCTACCTGTCCGCTTTTCAGCGCCTCAAGCAAGGCAGGCTCGTTAATGATGCCGCCGCGCGCGGCATTGAGTATGAAGACGCCCTTCTTCATCATGGCTATTTCGCGGGCGCCGAGCATCCCGGAGGTTTCCTTGTTCTTTGGCGTGTGGACGCTAATGACATCGGAATTTTTGACAAGGGTTTCGAGATCGGTCTTTTCAGCGCGGTTTCTTACAAAGGTCTCGTCACTGATGTAAGGGTCGTAGGCGAGTACCCGCATGTCGAAACCGAGGGCAAATTTAGCGACGCGGTGGCCGACGTTTCCAAGCCCGATTATGCCAATAGTCTTGCCCATGAGCTCGACGCCGCTGAACTGGTGGCGGTCCCAGGCGCCGCGCTGCATGTTCTGGTGTGCCAGCTGTAGTTTGCGGACAGCAGAAAGAAGCAAGGCCATCGTCAGCTCGGCGGCGGAGTTGGTATTCTTTCCCGGGGTGTTCATGACCAGGATGCCCTTCTCCGTGGCGTAGTCGATATCGACGTTTGCCGTGCCGACTGCGGCAATGGCGATCACCTTGAGGTTCGGGGCGCAATCGATAAGCTCTCGCTGGACCGGAGTTTCGGAACGCGTTATTATGCAATGGCAGGGGCCGATGAGCTCCTTCAGGCCGGAGAGAGGAAGGTCGGGTTTGTAAATAAGCTCAAAATCGGGCTCGGCAGCAAGACGCCTGAGTGCCAACTCATGGATTTTACCGCTTATCAGTATCTTGTACATCAGACCCTCTGTCCTGGATTCTTTCCTGACGGCCTTAAGATATTCCCTCTCGCGGCAATTACAAAAAAGGATCCCTGAGTATAGAGTTTTGCAGGCGACAACTGATGAGGTATCAGTTTTGACTCAAGCATCGCAAGTGTTGCTGTCATGGGTTTATGGAACAGTATCCGAGCAATGATGCTCACCATTTTGCCTATGGCAGCTCAATCTCTCAAATGCCGATGTTGGAAAGCATCACGCAAATTGAGTTTGTGATGTGCGCAAGCCGGGGGTGCGAGACCTCAAATCCGTCAACGGATTCTTCCATGCCTTCGATCGCCAGCTTCAGGAGCTCGGGCTTGGGCTTCCGGCGAGTGGCCTCGCGGGCTGAAAGCTCGACAAAACCGGCGATGCTCCGGGCATGTTCGGCATCGCTTTTGGAAAGCTCCGCAATCTCGTCTTCGAGTGTCGAGAGTAGTTTGAGAAGCTCGGCCTTTTTTGCCTCCGGCAGGTTTTCCGCCTCTTTGATATTGTCTTCAATCGCCCTGATAGTGTCCTGTGCCATCTCATCCTCCAGTGTTCATGTTAAAAGATAAGGGTATTTGGCGTAATTCCAAGGGTGGCGCGCCTTGTAATGCTTTCTCTTATAGCAATATTTAGGATTTTGTTCATGGGAGAGTTTATGCGAAGCGAAAAACGTCTTTTATCTTCAGTCTCGATGTGGTCGGCGGACCTGAGCGCACTCGGGGCTTCAATGCGAGCCATGGAACCCTATGCCGACAGCTTCCATTTTGACCTGATGGATGCACATTTCACCCCAAATCTCCTTTTCGGGCCGGATACCATCCGCTCACTGCGTCCACTGAGCAAAAAGCCTTTTGAGGCGCATCTCATGATGACGAATCCCGAAACCATGCTGGCGCCGCTCTCAGAAGCCGGGACAAACATCATAATCCTTCAGCCGGAAACCTGCGACGTGGCAGGACTTGCCGTGCGGATACGGGCGCTGGGATGCCGTCCGGGGATCGCAATATCTGCGGCCATGCCTGTGCCGGAGGTGGAAGAATTTCTTGAACTTTTGGACATCGTAGTAGTTATGGGCACCGAGTTGGGAATCAAGGGCGCGGGCCTTATGCCGGAGGCTCTCAATAAGATTGCCTGCCTGCGCTCGATAATTGACCACAAAAATCTGCCCCTGATGATTGAGGCGGATGGCGGAATACGGCGTCATACAGTCCAGCAGCTCTACCGGGCAGGGGCAGACATAATAGTGCCAGGCTCTCTTGCTTTTGGCCCCGACCCGAAGGAAGTCTTCGAGTACCTCTGGAGCCTGCGGCCTTCTGAATGATTGAATTATTTTGTATTTTTAAATACAATTACTCGTATCGTATCCCATAAGTTCTTTATAAAATTCGATCTGGATTTCGCCCTTTGGGCGAGCAACGTTTCGCCGTTGCATCACGCCCGGCGTGCCGCCGGTGTCGGAGCAGGAAGGAGAGCGTGGCCGAAACGACTGACTTTCTTTCCATGATGAAAGTGTGGCAGCATGGAATCTGGATGTGTTCGTAATGGAGGCAAGGACGTTTCAGATGAGTCTGTGCCATACTCACCTTGCCATCCCAACGGCCTGCTATGATTGCCAGGCGAAGATTTTCAGGAACAGGCGGAACTCTGTGGACGTAGGCTTTGGGCTCGCTGCTGAGTTCAGGCAGGGGCCGCACAATCTTCCCTATCAAGGGAACTCTCCTCAGAATCGCCCTTGCCTTGTCCGAGCCTTGATTGGGAGGTGCGAGCATCACAACAGAAGCGGTCCGAAGCGAAGAATTAAGTTCATCCTTTGCGAGGGCTTCCCTGAGTATGATGCCGCCGAGGCTGTGCGTCACGAAGTGTGTTGCTGCCTCCTTATTTTCCTGTCCGAGTTTTCCAAGTTCCCGCGCCAGATCGCAGCCATGCATTGCGATTGTTTTTGAACACGAGGGATACTCGTAACAGAGCACCTCATAGCCCTCTCTGCTCAGACGCCAGCCCATGTGAAGCATGCTGAATGCGCTTCGAAGGAGTCCGTGGATCATCACGATCCTCTCTCCGTTGGGTGTGCCGGCTGATTTCAGTCTGAAGCGGAAAAATCCGTCTTTGCTCATAAGCTTAGGCTCCCTTGATTTGAACTCAAAATGTTGTCACAGGGACAAAGCACATTGAGCGCAAGCGGAGAGATATCCACGGCAATACCGTTCATTTTGCCAAGGTATTCGGCGTCGGCATGGACAGCGAAGCGTCCTCCCTCGATGCGAAGCTGTCTGCACTGCTGAGAGGAGGCAGAAGAGGATAGTCTGAGCCTGCCACTCCAGATGCGAAATATGTAGGAGGCCATGCTGAATGGGTCGCTTTTTTTGAGGATGCAGACATCGAGCTTGCCATCGGCGTGGTCGGCTTTTTCTGCGAGGACCATGCCGCCCCCGTAGTATTTGCCATTGCAGACGATGACAAAGCGGCCTTTTGAGCAGATTTCCTCCCCGTCGGCGATAAGCCGCATCGGCCTGAATTTGTAACGGAAGTACTGGCGCATCCCCGCAAGCGCATAACCTATGGCCCCGAAGGTTTTCTTAAACTTACTGTCGGCAACCTTCAGGACGTGGGCATCGAAGCCTATCCCGCACATGCAGGCGAAGTAGCGGCCTGCGACACGGCCGAGGTCGATTTTAATCGAGTGTGCTGCGGCAATGACGCGGCAGGCATCTTCGATCTCTGCCGGAATTCCTGTCTGGATTGCGAAGACGTTTGCTGTGCCAATGGGGATTACTCCGAGAGCGGTCTGTGTCCCGGCGAGTCCGTTCAAGACTTCGTTCACGGTGCCATCGCCTCCGGCGGCTATGACCGCGCGGTATCCCTCCTCTGCACATTTCGAGGCTATTTTTGAGGCGTGTCCACGCTCAAGCGTGATCTGCGCTTCGACCATGACTCCAAATTTTTCGAAGTGTCCTTTTATCACGCGAAGGTATTCTTCCGGGCTTCGGCAGTACTGGCGCCGGGCGCGCATGCCAAAAAAACGCTTCAGCAAATGCGGCATCTGCACTCCCCTTCCGGCCCCAGGGTTGATGACAAGCATTATTTTCCCGTCCATACTCATGAGTTCGCCAGCATTTTTGTCAGTTCCTTAAGTTTTGGAAGATCAAGCTTGCCAGTTCCGAGCATGGGTATCTCCGCGATCTTGTAAAAACTGTTTACACGCGGAATCCAGAGGTTTGGGAGATTGCGCTCACGGAGTTTGGCCACGGCATCCTCGGCGCTTAACGGGAAGGAAGAGGTCACGAGCACGACGAGGCGTTCTCCCCTGTCCGGGTCGGGCAGGGAAGAGACGGCAACGCAACGGTCCTCGCAGAGGGCGAGTTCCGCGAGGTTTGCTTCGACCATCTCATGGGGCACCATTTCGCCGGCGATCTTGCTGAAGCGAGAGAGGCGGCCAGTGATCGTAAGGTATCCGTCACTGTTCATCCTTGCAATGTCTCCGGTGTTGTACCAGTTGTCTCTGAGCACCTCGGCGGTTTTTTCCGGATCATTTAGATAGCCCTGCATGACGTTGGGACCTTTTACTAGCATGAGCCCCTCGGTATCGGGCGGAAGCGGCTTTCTTGTTTCCGGATCGACTATCTTTACGCAGATGCCCGGCATTGGTGCTCCGATACTCCCTTCTCGTCCTGGTATTGTGCCGATGTTGAGGATGGAATTTCCGATGTTTATGGAGACCACGGGAGAAAGTTCTGTGCAGCCATAGCCCTCAACAACCGCCAGTCCGGTGCTTTCCTTGAATTTTTCGGCAATGTCATGGCGGAGTTTTTCAGCGCCGCTTACCACGAGCCTGAGAGACGAAAGCTGCTTGGGGTCCCACTTTCGCATGTAGGATTGCAGGAAGCTGGGCGTAACGAGCAGCAAAGTCAGCTTGTGCTTTGCAATGGCCTCCCCGATGGCTTTCCCGTCAAGGGGATTTGGGATGTACGCCACCTGGCACCCCGATGTGAGCGGCAGCCAGAAGCAGGTGGTGAAACCAAAGGAGTGAAAAAGGGGCAAGTTCCCGGCAATTCCGTCCGTGCTCTGCCAGCCCATGATACGCAGGAAGGAATAGACATCGCTGTTGATGTTGTGATGAGAGAGGAGCACTCCCTTGGGGGTACCGGTCGAACCGCTGGAAAAAAGAAGCACGGCGGTTTTGAAAACGTCGCGATGCGACTCTGGAGAAATCATATCCAAGAGCACCCTGCAGGGAAGCAGCGCGCAGAGAAGAGTCCATGCGATACGTGACTTTTTGCTGATTCCCGCGGCAATATCCTCAAGAAAGAGCATCTTAGGGCTTTCCTGCATATTGATCTTTTTCAGGAAGAGCCGGCTTGTGATTATCTTTGTGATTCCGGCCTTGCACACTGCTGAGTCAAGGCTTTCGCGTGCGGCAGTATAGTTGAGAGGCGCAGGAACCTTGTCCGCAAAAAGTATCGCAAGGAGACTGATTGTTTCCGCGCTTGTATTCGGCAGGAGCACGGCGACAAACTTGTCCTCTTCAGGCACGAGTTTTCTTATTTCGCGGCTCAGGATCACTCCGCGGAGAAGCGTCTCAAATGCAGTCAGCCCGACGCCATTGCCGTCTTTCAATAGTTTGCGAAAGGGATGCTGCTTTGCCACCTTCACAAATTGGCAGTGGAGAGGCCGCTCCTTCGGGCGCGGCAGCATTTCCGCCTCGGCTCCAAGTTCGGAAACGATCTGCCGCAGCTCAAACGGAGTACAATCCGGTGGCGCTGGAGGCCCGATGCTAACCGAGGCCGGATGCGGCAACTCCCTGGGAAACCTGAACTTTAGCCTGCCGTAATAGTAACTGAAAATGCTTCCCCATATCATCCCCAGCCGGATCGGAATGATCGGGACATTCATCCCCTCCGGCATCATGCGATTGATCCCCCCTTTGAATTCGTCCATAAGCCCGTTGCGTGTAAGCTTGCCTTCCGGGAAGACGCAAACCACTTCCCCCCGCCGTAAAAAATCCTTTGTCTGTTCGAACATCAAGGACATTTTGCGCGGGCCTCCATTGGGCACCTCGATAAAGCCGACAATCCTCGCCAACGGGTACAGGAACGGCGAACGGTAATAATCCTCGTGCATCAGGAAGTGGATTATCCGCGAAGAACAAGCGGAAATCAGAAGCCCATCGACAAACGATACATGGTTTGCCACCAGCAGGGCAGGGCCCTTTTCCGGGATGTTTTCCTCTCCCGAAATCCGTATCCTGTAAAGGCTGTGCGTTAGCGCCACCACCACAAAACGCAGCGCAAATTCGGGAAGCAGCCAGAAGGCATACGCAGAAACGATCAAGGTCAAGGCGGCGAGGGTGACCAGCATCAGTTCCGGCGAAAAGCTTATATTTTCCGAACCCAGGAAATGGAAGATCAGCCCCGAGGCAAGCACTGCGCCGAAGCAGATCACGTTTGCATTGGCAAGTACGGTGCCGCGAGTCGCCGAGTCGGTCTTCTGCTGCTGATACGCCCGTAACGGCAGCACAAAAAGCCCGCCTGAAATCCCGACAAGCAGCATGAAGAGCATGAACTGCGGATAGAGCGTGATATTCCATGCGGAAACAAGCAGGGAGGCTCCGGGATGCAAAGCCGCCAGCACA
>Ga0154565_1111_pt7 | contig 19224 bp, 13 predicted proteins | sample RifGroF2_FD_105708 | JGI IMG/M metagenome (GOLD analysis project Ga0154565, IMG submission 105708) | Lentisphaerae bacterium GWF2_52_8 | reverse complement strand
CCCAACTGGTACGGCTCATTGGTTTTTTGGAATGCGGTATGTTTTTTAAACTGACGCATCGTCGCGGGCAGGTGGAATCGCTCCTCGGCCATGGATGGGCCGTAGCCGACCAGGGAATTCTTGCCGTGGTAGCGCAGATCGCGGATGACTCCGCCATCGGACGGGTCGATCACCACTTCGAGATCGGCAGTCTGCATCCGTACACTGAACGGGCCTCTCCAGCCCTTGGTGAACGTGATGTCCCCTGCCTCGACGCACACGGACTGGAAGCCGGAGTCGTGACCATAGGCTTGCCGGTCGGCCTCGAAGGCCACCTGTACCTGGCTGCTGCGGATCGGGACGGCCATTGCCGAGGCCTGTAACTTGGCACCCAAACGAATGCAGCGAACCTCCAGCGGGAGCAATGCCACCAACACACTCTGGTCATTGGGAAAGCGGGCCTCATCGTTCGTCCCGAGGATGGGCTGGTCGGTCACGGCGTCAAGGGCGGCGAATTCGCCCATTTCAGCCGCAGCGCCGAGACGCACATAGAGCGGCATCGACTTGCTGTAGTTGAATAGGGTGAATAGGAGCTCACCGTCCCGGCGATGAACGGTGGATCGCAGGATGGGTGCCATTGTCGGTACCTGGATGTGGAGTTTTCCTTTGTCCATGGGCACTTCCGTGTCCACGTAATAGACCGGAACAATCAGCTTGGCAGCATCCGCATCCGGTAACTTCTGCCCATCGAAGTAGAACGGTTCGGCTCGGTGGACAGTGTCAAAACCCTGGGCGATGCAGGTCATATACAAGCCGTCGAGCATCTCGTTGGGCCAGAAGCCGAAGCCCTTGGCTCCGGTGGCGGCCGATGCCACGATGTTCAGCTTCACGTCGCGTGGCGTGTACCGGACGAAGAAATGAGGCAACTGTTCGGACGGGTCAATAAGCGGCCAGTACGGTTTGTGAAGTTCGGCGATATTCAGCACCATGTCGTCAAAAAAATCGGTTCCTGAGTAGTAGGGCATGTGCATATTCATGGCAAATCCACTCTCAGCTTGACGCACATCTAGTGCACACCAATCCGCCACCATCGCACGCGGCGGGGCATGCAATGGATCGGAGCAGAGTACCGGGACGGACTTGGGCAGTCGCTCACTGAGCCGCCGTCCCATCATTTCCGAGGTCTTCGAGTTCTGCATCACCCGGAACTCGTACCACTGTTTGTGGTACTTGGACAGGATCGTTTTTGCATCAAGGTTCTCGTCGGTGATCTTCGAGAATTCCTTGAACTCCTGGATGTCTCCGGGGGCAAAAGATCCTTCCATGGTCCAACCCGGTTCGTCATCGAAAACCACCATTGTGCATTCACCGTGTATCTCCTGGATTTGACGGTAAAGATAGTCGTCAATGTATTCCTTCCAGAAAACATCCCCTCCAGAAAGAATGTAGGCAGGCGATGGTTTCTGCACCTCTTTGCCCTGGACGTCGAGCGCCAGCGGAAAATCAAGCGGCTTCCCTTGTGCTTTCAGCGCCGCGGTACGCTTGTTGAGCCAGGGGACAAACGCTCTGGGTTGGTAGCTGTTCAACATGAGCACGCGCTGCCAGCCCCTATCTACCAGCCACTGATTAGCCTTTCCTCCCCCCAGTCCAACAATGAAGATCTTGCCGCCGAGCGCCTCTAGGAATCCGATTACACGGTTGCGCACCTCAATCGTTGGACAATCGGCGGTATTCAGATAACTCCAGACCACCGGAAACTTGCCTGAGGGCTTCGCTGGTGGCGGGATTGGCGGCAGCAGATGGAGATGAAGGCTGTTTGTGGAACCGACACCCAGATCTGTCTCGAACCACCATTGGGCCTCATACTCTCCCGCGCCAACGCGAGACTGCAAGTACACTATGTCGTACATGCCCCACTGCACCCACTCCTGAAGAGAGGAGACCAAATGCGGGTCGATCAGAATGCGATAGATCCGCCGCCCGTCAACTTTGCTGGTAGTAATTGCCGTAGGTTTATCACACAGGGTGGGGTTGGCCACAAATGAAGCAAGCACTTCCACCTCGTTCGGCAGCGAAATCACTAACTCGGCGCGCTGTGGCTTCTTTTCGCCCTTCGGCACGGAATACTGGAACTGTAACATGCAGGGCATATCCTGTGCAAGCCAAAGGTGGTTCTGTTGAAAACTGGAGGGAAATGGTTTTGCGGTGATCCCCTCGCTCGCAGCCGACGACGCAGCGGCAGGGGAGGCCAAGACGGAAACTGCTCCCAACAAGCTCAAGAGGATCGACATGCACGTCGACAGACAGACTGCAACATAATTATGTTGGAAACGTATCATTTTGCCTCCTTATTTGGGACTTTGCGTTTTATCCTTAACAGCCTGTTCCTTCTGTGCTTTCTCTGCTTTTGCTCCAGCGACCGATTCTTCCTCGACACGAATGTTGTCAATCCACAGTTTCCCTTTGGCCGGAGGAGTAATTACAAGCTTATATGATTTATTGCTGCTAGGCTTCGGCTGAAATGTGACAGAATAATCGGCCCAGTCCGAGGAGGGAGATTTTGGATCGGAAGGATGTGCGCACCAAGTCCACCCTTCGTTGATGATAAAGACTCCGCATTTCCCAAATTCCACGTCCTGGCTTTTCATTGCCACTGTAAGTTTATATCGTTTCTCAGGATCAAGAGGCAGACCTCCTATTTTTCTGAGTGAAACTTGATTTGAATCGCAAGGGAGACAAAGCAATGACCTGCCTCCTTCTCTGCTGGCAGTAGTTTCATCTATTTTGAAGTATTTAAAAGCGTTGAGTCCCATGTCTATATAACCGGAAACGCCAGGCTCAAAATCTCCTGCTGAACGTGCAGAATCCCCGTGGGTGGCAATAAGATTCTTCTCGGCTCCCATCGCAGTTACCCACGACAGCGCCACTATTAACATGCTGCCCCCAATAGACATTTCGGATATTCTAGCTGTTTTCACTATCATTTTCTCCTTTGCTTTTTCATCTTTAAATAAGGTAATTGCCGAAGGTAGGGCGACTCTGGAGTTTACCCCGATTCCAAAGGACATCGAGGAGAGCGCCACCTCTGAACGGACGGCCTGGAAAACTCTCACTTTGTGTCCAGCTTGAAAATGACGTCCCATTTTTGAGTGTTGCCGTATGGAAGCAGCATTTCCCTCGAAAGTGCTTCCAGCGTGTAAATGCCGCGCCCGCTCCATGTATAAAGCCCTGCCCCCAGATTGTCCGGTTCCATCCGCAAAGACAGTTTTTCTATTTTTTCATGGTTTGATGCAACAGCTTCAAAAGGACTTGCGCCATCCCATATCTCGGCTTTCATATTAGCCGCAAACGGGATCTTCACTTCTGAAGCAAGGAAGATTTTTTCTTTCTTTGATCTGTCGCTTTCAATACCGTTATTCTTTATGACCGTTATCTCTGACGGCGTCTTGTCGCCGGAAATGTCAGATCCCAGGTAGGGGATATTCTTCAGGCGACAGCCAAATTTCATGTCGGACTTGGAAGGACTTTCGTTTGTGAAGGAGAATGAGATTCTCAAGGCTGTGCCATTTTCCTCCAATGAAATTTTCCTTTCTATCCGCAATCCGAAAAGAGGATTGGGTTTGGGATTTGCGCCCTCGTAACCCTGTACGAGATGCGAATGTACAGCAAACGGGCCTGTCTCAGCAATGCCAGAGTCCTTTATCGCAAACGGATATGGAGCAGCAGGCTGGGCAGGATCGTAAAGCACCAGCTCGCCCATATATCCACGCAATTTCTCATGACGCAAGACATCTTTGCCGTTTTGAACCCATGAAACTATATTAGCGCCTCGCTCAACAGACACATAGGCCTTCGTATTGTTCATTTGAAGTTTTATCGCCAAAGTCTTCTCAGTGCCGGGAACTATTCCCCACGACACAGATCCTTTCTCGGAAGATTCTTGCTTGAGCTGCCCGAGTTCTGACGCGTTTGTATTTGATGCGGAGCTTTTCCCTGCAAGGATTGCTTGCGTTTCCTTTGCCGGAATGCATTTAAAATCAATCTTGTTGATTTTAAATACCGCTGCTCCCTTGCCTGGGACTTCCGCAAGGAAACCAGACTGGAGAATCTCTGGCCCTGTGGCTTCAAATTTCTCACCGGTCAGGGCATTTGCTATTTCAGCCGTTCCCGGTTTGTAGCCAGGCACTGCAATGCGCACAATGGCTGGCTTAGAGGCATAATTGATAAGCAATATCGCATAGCTGCCTCCATCCTCCGAACGGTGTAAAGAACTTTTTAAGGTCGCCGATATGTCAGGACAAATTATCTCGAGGCTTTTTCCGTCCTCATTTCTTACAGCTATTTTTGATGCATTTATTGGAGAGACTTGGAGTTCAGAGTCACAACGAGCACCGCTGATGCAGTCTTCCACACAGGCAATGCTTTGCGCGCCGGCTGCGATATTCCTCAAATAGGCTCCATCAAAGGCGTCTCCAGCCCAAAAGCCGATGCCAAGACAGCCATTCATGGCATTTACCAGGATGTTTTGCAATACACCAGCGGGTGTATAACGCGAATAGAACTGTTGATTTTTCTCACTAGGATCTATCAGATGGAATTGTGGCTTCTTAAGATTTGTGCCGTTGAAAACGACATCATCAAAATATTTCACTCCTTCATAGTAGGGCATGTTCATGTAAGCGTCCACAAGATTGTCGGCCAGGCGGCAATCTATGCCGCACCATGAGGAAAGTACCGGCCCATTCGCGTGTAGCGGATCTGTGCAAAGGATAAATTTAAGGTTTGGGAAATGCCTCCGATGGGCCTCTATCATCTTGGCTATGATTCTGGAATGCTGCCGAACCCTGAAATCAAACCATTTCTCACTGTATTGTCCGTTTATCTCTGCAGGTGACGGCGTTTTTGCAAGGCCAAGTTCCAGGGCAAAGGCATCGCGGCTTGCCTGGCTATACCCGACGCCCAAACCAGGCTCCATGTCACAAATAAGCATCGTCGCGTTCGGAAATGCTTTTAATTTGGCCTCAATTCCATTCTTGTAGTAATTATCCCAGATAAGTCCATCCGGGTCTTTTTCAGCATAGACAGGACAAGGAATCCCCTTGATCACGGCTCCGGAGGCATTGCAATCCCACGGCACCTCATGAGTAAAATTGCCAAGCATGGGCAAATGATATTTCACCCCTATAAAAATTTCCATCTGGAAGTTCTTGAGCAGTTCATCCTTTGATTCCTGGCTCATTTTTTCGAAGCCGAAAACAGGAAATGTCATGGGGCGATTATGAAGCTGCAACCAGAAGTTCGAGTATGCGGCTGACACCTCCGGGAATGGCGCATGCGCACTCCACAGATAGCACATCAGCAGATTGAACTTGTCAAGCTTCTTGTCTGCCACAGGTATTGGCGGCAATATATTAACGATTATGGAGCGTTCGCTCATATTGTTCTCTGAACCGGCAAGGCTCCAGAATATTTCAGTTTTTTCTCCGATAAATCCCGGCTTGGCTTTGATATAAATACGGTCAAAGTTGTTCCAGGCATAAGAGGTCGCCATAATGGGATTTATCATCTGGCTTTGAAGTGAAATTGTATGCCGCAGGTACTTTGTATTTCCGTGGGTGATATTCTCGGTTTTATACTGGTCAGGAAGCCATTCCCCTTTCCCGGTGGAGTAGAACGGTGAACTCCCAATATAATCCAGCATCGATTCCGGCAGGTCAAGAACAAGGTCTATTGATTTCTGGCGAGGGCCCATCATATCGAGAAGCAAAACGCCAGGGAAATTTTCGCAGAGATTATAAGTATTGTTCTGGTAGCTGGCCGGAAACATTTCTGCGCGAAGCTCCGGGGCTGGACCGTCAAGGGAGACAGAATCAAAATACGCCGTGCCGGTGGCCTTGCGGAGCACAAGGTAAAGAGAGGAAGCACCGCTTATTCGCTCAGGAGTGAATTCGATTGTGCAGTCCTGCCAGTCATTTGTCCCGCTTGTTTGCTTCCATTTTCCGGCAGGGGATCCCTCAATGACATGCTTCCCGGCATTGAGTATCATGATCGCTGCCCCAGCGCCTTTTTCATTATCTTTGGGAACAACCGCATCCGTTTTTATTTTGAATTTGAGCGTATATTTCTGTTTCGGGATTAAGGAAATATTCTGTTGGAGCATTGTTGTCTGTTCAGGAGAGTCGTTCACCAATTTCAATGATTTCTTGCCGGAAGAGAAAACAGTACTGTCAACTGCTACAGTTCCTTTTTCCTGTTTCCAGTCCGTAATGCTCCATGAGGCCATATCGCTTTCAAAGTCGCCATTTTTGAGCATTTCGACGCCAAACACAGAAATTTGTGTGATCAGGAATAAGACCAATAAAAATAGTTTCATTTTTATCCCTTTCGTAAAATATTGAAAGATAATGAATTCTGCTAAAATGATGTGCTTTATGTCGTCATTGTTGAGCAGTTATTGCTTATTCATTTTTCACAATTGAAATATCATCGAAGTAGACTGTCCCTGTGGATTTGCGGAGCACGAGGTAAAGAGTGGAACTGCCATTTATATTTTCGGGAGTGAATTCGATTGTGCAATCCTGCCAGTCATTCGTTCCACTTGTTTGTTTCCATTTCCCAGCGGGAGAACCTTCAATGACGTGCTTTCCTGCATTGAGTATCATGATCGCTGCCCCAGCGCCTTTTTCATTATCATTGGGAACAAGCGCAAGCGTCTTTATTTTGAATTTGAGCGTATATTTCTGTTGCGGGATTAAATCGACCTTATACTGTTGAAGCATTGTTGTTTGTTCAGGTGAGTCGTTCACCAATTTCAATGATTTCTTGCCGGAGGCAAAAACAGCACTGTCGATTGAGGCAGAGCCTTTTTCTTGCTTCCAGTCCGTAATGCTCCATGAGGCCATGTCGCTTTCAAAATCTCCATTCTTGAGCATTTCTACACCAAACGAGGAAAACGTCTGCAGTGTAGCCGCCAGAACAAAAGCGCGAACAAAGAAAATCATCGTGAGTCCTCCTTTATTTTTTTAAGTCTTATTATTTGTTGATAACTATTTACTTTTAGTACCACCATTTCGTTTGGTTTGCATAGAATTGAGCGTAGAGCGCCCAGTCGACATGTCCGTCACACCATGAAACATTCGCACCCCCAAAATGACGACGGGAAGGAGGAAGATCTTGAACATTCACACCTGCATGCCAAAAACCACTGTCGGTATCAACAAACATGATTAACAAAGAAGGCTTACTGATGGTGCTCCTTTTGCGCCCGGGGATAGGACGTATCCAGTTCGGTGCTGCTGCTTTCCAAGGGTATGCGTTAATGCCATAGCCGATATTGTTGGAGTCCCATTTCCAAGCAGAGAATGCAGGGCATTTATAGACGTTGCTCTTCTTCAGATAAGAAGGATCGAGGTAGATAAACCAGTTGGGGTAGTAGTCCGGGTAATAGTCAGAATAGTCATTTGCATAAAACTGCATGCCCGTGTAAACCTGTTTGAGGTTGTTTTTGCATGAGACTTGCAGGCCTCTATCCTTTGCTGTCTTGAGAGCCGGGAGCAACATGGCAAAAAGCAGCATAATCATGCCGATCACAACCAAGAGTTCAACAAGTGTAAACGGCATGTCAGTTCTCAATCGCAAATGTTTTAAAGAACTATTCACTCTGCTTCCTTGCAGTTTATCCTATGCCCAATATGCCGAAACTGTCATTAATTAATGATACTACGAAGAGAGAATTGAAACAAGAACAGGCCATGATAATATTTCATAAAAACACTGCAAGGAATTGAAAAACACTACCAATCGACTATTTTATTGTGTGTTTTTGCAAAACATGTATTATTGCATGGAAATTTTCCATAAACAAGAGTGATAATATGGGCAAGACAGGTCTTAAAGAAGTTGCAGCGAAAGCAAAAGTTTCCCTGGCGACGGCATCAAGGGTTTTGGCAAAACACTCGAACGTGAGCAGCACAGCCAAGGAAAATGTGATAAGGGCGGCCTTAGAGCTTGGCTACAGTGCAAACAGAAAGACGAACCGACCGTCTCTTGGTGTCATACTTCCGCTCAATGATTTTTTTGCCACCGATCCCTACTATGGCAGCATCCTGAACGCCTTGACCGCAGAAGTGACAAAAAGGCATTATCTGCTGGAATACACCATTGCCGATGACATTCTCCGTTTTCAGAATATTTTTATCAAGGGAGTCATTTCACTTGTCCCTTACAATGACCTTGCAGTAGAGTGGGGCAAACATTTCAATATTCCCCTTGTGTCTTTCAATTCCGCAAGGAGTAATGCTGGATCTGTGTATTCGGTAAATTCCAATAATCAGCAGGGGATAGGCATGGCAGTCAAATATCTCCACGAAAAGAAACACCGGCGCATTGGACTGTTTACCATTGGAAGTCCCGCAAATCACTGTATTATGGAGCGGCAGAAGGGATTTGAAAAATGCACAAAGGAATTGGGAATGCCCCCTTCCGATGCAGTGATCCAGCATATCACAGATCCAGGCAACTACATCGAAGGCTTTGGAAAAATACTCCGCAAAGGGGTGTCTGCAATCATTTGCGCTGGTGAAAACTTTGGCTTGCATTCGGCATACGCATTGGATTTGTTTGGGAAAAAGGTGCCGGAGGATGTCTCACTCATAACCTATGAGAGACGCGATATCTCCTGTTACTGCAATCCTCCGCACACAACCCTGGGGCAGGATTTCCCAAAAATGTGCAGCCTGGCACTGGAGCTTTTAGAACTGGCCTGCAGAAATCCATCACAAGCAAAAAACGAGATTGTAGACTACAAATTCATAGAACGTGAATCCGTGTCTATTTGGACGTCGTAAAACTCCCCCGGAGATCACGCGGCATCAGGAGTTGCCTTGGGCAGGTAGATGTAGAAGGTGGCGCCATGACCAGGCTCACTCTCGACATGTATCCAGCCGCCATGACTGGTAATTGCCCCGTAGGCCATCGCCAAGCCCATCCCTGTGCCCTTGCCAACAGGTTTCGTAGTGAAAAAAGGCTCAAAGAGCTTGCCCATGTTTTTAGATTCAATGCCCTCGCCGTTGTCCGCCACCTTCACACAGAAATAGTCGTGGGGAGAACGTACCAGTTCCATAAGTTGAGTCTTATGAGCCGGAGGATACCAGTCGTCCGGAAAAAGGCTTGCCTCATCGACACTCACGGAAAGAAGGCGGTGTCCTTGATTGGCCTCCATGGCATCCCTGGCATTGATGAGCAGATTGAGAATCACCTGCTGAAGCTGGACAGGATCCCCCTTGACAGGCAGCTTCCGCCCAGGTATGCGCGTTTTGAGTTCAATGCCAGCCTGGGAACCTGGCATAAATAGTTCCGTGCTCTGCTGAACAAGGGAGGCAAGGTCGATGACCTTGACCACGTAGGCCCCCTTGCGGGCAAAGCCAAGCAGTTGCTGTGTGAGCTTACTCGACTGTGTGGCGATCTGATCGATTTTGTCCAGGTGATGCAGGATTTTCTCATCGCTGATGTCGTGCATGTAGCGGATAAGGTCCAGGTGTCCCTGGATAGCGTGGATGTGGTTGTTGAAATCGTGGGCAACCCCGCCGGCCAGCTTGCCTATCGATTCGAGGCGCTGGTTATGGGCAAGCTGGGAGCGAAGCTCCTCGTGCTCACGCGCCATGCGTTTCTGCTCGGTTACGTCGCGGCCAAAGACTATCTGCATAGGAAGCCCTTCGGCATTGATGTCGGTAGTGACGATATCAAGTTCGACCTTCTCTCCGTGTGCATCGGCGAAGCAGGCAAATTTGTGGATGCAATGCCCGGCATGTGTATCCTCTACTCTGTTTGAATCAAGACAATGCTTCCAGGGAAAAGACTGTCCGTCTTCAGAGAAAAGGAGTTCTGGAAAAGCCCGGTTAAGGAGTTCGGTCCGCGAATGCAGTCGCATGGTTCTAACAGCGGCCTCGTTGCAGTCAAGTATGACGCCAGCCTCGTTCAGGACAAGAATCATGTCGCTGGCATTCTCAACCAGCATCCGATAGCGCCCTTCCCACTCACGGAGGTTCTGTTGAAGAGCCTGGGCCTTGCCATAACCCGCAAAGAACGCAAAGACAATGTCGAGGGCCCTGCGGCTCTCGCCCGGAACTTCTTCCTTGATCCTGGAAAGATAAAGGGCGGTTACGGCGCTGAGCCATATGGTGGCGACAGCTTTTGCGATATAGGAAGAATTCATGTAAAGCCACCACTGCGGCTGTCCCCAATAACAGGCTGTCACAAATACGAAGTTATCCACGAGCTGGGTCAGCATCAGAGAGCCAACCACACAGAAAAACATCCGGCAATTGAGATTCCGAAGCCTCTGGAAAAAGATGGGGATCAGGAAAAGGTCAAGAGCCTGGGCCAGTATCGAGGCGGACATAGTGCGTTGACTCTGCCGGAGCAGGTAATCCAGGGAATCGGCACTCGGCCCCTGCGAAATGGCATAGCCAGGCCAGTTGCATTGAAGAGCGGTAAGCTGGCTCAGATATATGTAGAGACCAAGCGTAGCCATCGCCCCTATAATAAGCCGCTGGGCCTGAAGGGTGCCTTCGGTCACGTACACGACAAGCAGCAAGGTAAGGTAGGGAAGAAAGAGCACGCTAGAGGCGATGTAGAAGTCGGCGCCAGGATAGCCTGTTATCACGCGCAGTTCGGTAGCACCGACCACTTGCGTAAAAACGAGAAGAAGTCCCACCGCTATGTAAAAAGCGGCGCTACCTATGAGCTTTCTGAGGCTGTGCAGAAGGAGAAGCGCCACGAAAATGAAGGTCATCTCCAAAAGCGCCAGACTGCATGTTATCGCGGTTTCCAAGAAAAACTCCCGGCGGCGCGGGCCGCTCTCATTTGCGGTCGGTTGAGCGGAGGCGCTCCCTGATCAGGGAGGCGCGAAAGATATCGCGCTCCGGCGACTCAAGTTCCCGCCGTGCGAATTTTTGCAAATGGGCAGGCTCGACTATTAGAAAAAGCTCGTTGATCGTGTGAATATCAAGCGAGGCAAACATTCCCATGTCCACGCCAAGCCTGAGAGCCGAAAGCGACTTAAGGGACTCCTCACAAGAAATTGTGTAAGCGTGCCTGAGAATCCCATAGGCGCGCCCGACATGGTCCAGGAGGAAGTTTTGCCGCTGTTCCAGGAGGGTGTGCCGCGCATTCTTTTCGTGCCCTATGATCTGCCGGATAATTATCTCGAGCCTGTCTATGATTTGAAGCTCGGATTCGCCAAGGGTGCTTTGGTTGGAGACTTGGTAAAGGTTGCCCAGATTCTCGGTGCCTTCCCCAAATATCCCACGCACTGCCAGGCCGAGCTTGGCCACACCCTGAATCACTGCGTTGATCTGGCCCGAAAGGACTAGCCCAGGAAGATGAAGCATCACGGAAGCCCGCAATCCTGTCCCTACGTTCGTGGGGCAGGAGGTGAGGTAGCCAAGATTCTTATCGAAGACATAGGGCAGTTCAGAGGAAAGTTTGTCATCCAGCGCGTCAATCACGTCCCATACCTCGTGCAACTGGAAGCCGGGACGCATGGCCTGAAGGCGCAGGTGATCCTCCTCGTTGATCATGATGCTGAAAGTTTCATCCTGGCTTACAATAAGGCCGGAGCGCTGGCAGTCGGACAGAAAATCGCGGCTGACAAGGCGACGCTCCAAAAGCATGTGCCTGTCGATATCGCAAAGCGACTTCATGTCGAATTCAAGCGGGTCTGCAAGCGCACTTGCCCTCTCGGTGGCAAGCTTCACGGCGGAGATCACGCTAAGGAGCTGGTCGGGCTCCGCGACTATGGGGAACGGAATACCGTCGAGGTTCCTTGCCAGGCGTATCCGCGAACTGATGGCTATGTCATCCTCCGGACCGCTGTCTGCAAGCCAGCTGACGCGGTTTTTCAGGAGTTCTTCAACCTTGTTTTCTGCCATGAGGTATTCAAGCCTCCATCGTTTTCTTGAGCACGGAAATCTTGTCGCGGAGTTCCGCAGCCTTTTCATACTCCTCACGCCTTACGAATTCGTCGAGCTCCTTTTGCAACCCCATGATCCTGAGAAGCAGCTTGCCGGATTTGTTATGTTGTCCACCCAGCTGTTTTCCAACATGCAGGGTGCCGCGGTGCATATTGTTCAGCGCAGGGCCAAGCACATCCTTGAAGACCTCGTAGCAGTGAGCACAGCCGAGGCGCCCGCTTTTGCGAAAACGCAGAGCGTCCCATCCGCATACCTTGCAGGATGGAACCGGCACTTGAGAAGAGGGGGCTTCATCCTTCTTTTCATCTTCCTGGATGCTGGCCGGCGGTATCTGGCTGGAAAGGCTGTAGAGCATCTCAGCAATGTTAAAGCCTTGAAGCAGCGGGTCGTCTTTTGATTTTTTCGCTGCGCATTCAGCGCAAATATGCAAAGACTTCTTTTCCCCGTTAATGATTTCCTGGATGTGGATCGTCGCCGGATTCTTTTGGCAAATCTTACAGAGCATTTTCCACCTGTTTGCTTAAGCTCATTGCGTGGCAAATGTAAGGCCGCAGACTCAGGAAGTCAATCGGGAAAGGGATTCAGGACTGCGCTTTTGGAGCGGCACGCCCCATAAAGATATCCAATTCCGAAAGAGCAGGAGCCTCAAGCGGCCTTGCCCAGGGAGAGAGAGGACCCATGGCAAGCATGGCAATACGGGCTGCTGCTTCAAGAACTTCGAGACGGTCAAAAGCCTCCAGAAGAGAACGTCCGACCGCAAGGGCGCCATGATTGCGCATTATGACACAGTTGGAGTCAAGGGCGGCCCTGGCCACCTCGAAGGCAAGCTGCTCAGTGCCCATGCAAAAATATTCGGCATAGGCAATCTCGCCAAGGATAGCATAAGATTCGGCGAGATGGTTGTTGGGGATTCGCGCACTGCTTGCGGCAAAGGCGCTTGCCGTTACCGGGTGCGCATGAACAACGGCCATGACATCAGTCCGCTTTCGATATATTTCAAGATGCATGCGGCTCTCTATGCTTGGCTTAAAAGGCGCTCCGATGATCTTGCCATCCATGTCCATGCGTCCGATTTCAGAGGCCCGAGCCCTGCCCTTGTCGGAAGCGGAAGGAGTGATGAGGATGCTGCCGTCAGAATCGCGGGCGGAAATATTGCCGCCGGAAGTCGTGGTAAGACCCTGCCTGTAAAGGCGCCGCATGAAATATGCTATCTCGCGAGCTAAAACCCCACTGCTGTCTTCTTGCTTTATGTTCATTGGATGTAGTGCTATTTGCCCTTCCCTTTTTCTTTTTCCTTGTCAAAATCATTGAGGATCTTGACCATTTCATCCTTTGAACAGTCACGTGGCTGATTACGATAATATCCGTGTATTTCCAAAAGGGCTGCTTGTTGGGCACGAGACTGATCGTAATCCCGCTCTCTGTATTTTTTCACAAGATAATTATAACGTTCGCGCTGAGCCTTTGTGAGAAGTTTTATGTAGTCCTTAAGTGTCTCTTCGCTAATACCGTCCATCTTGTTATTAGCCTTGTATATCCGATCCCGCTCGTCTTGGATTTTTTTAAAAAGCTCCTCCACATTCATGGCAGAATAGTCAGTCTCTTCCGTTTTTTCTTCCACTGCCTTCTTTTCATCCTTTTGCGACTCAACAACCTCCCCCATTGAAAATTTTGAATCCTTCAATTGGACTATATACTCGCGAAGTTTTGTCATCGAATACATCATATCGCTAGTGCCGGAATTTTTTTCCTTGTCAGAATTCTTCTTTTCTTTATCGGAAGCATTTTTTTCAAGGCCTCCCCCTTTGGGTTGGTAATAGTTTTCACAAAGAAAGAGGACTTCCTTTGTGATATTAATATCCTTGACACCTTCCTTTGTAAGCTTTTCCTGAATATTTCTCCCTAAATACTTAAAACGCGCAAGCTTCTTCTCGAAGTCTGTCCGCCATGCTGAGTTGTTGCGAACGTCGGTAATCTTTTCAATATGATGGCTGTAATAATTCAAAATGTCTTCAAATTCCTGAAGAGCTGTCTTTTTCGGAAGGGTCTTCTTTATGGATTTGTCCTCTACGGAAAACCCCATTGCTTTTAACTGATGTATCTGTGTTAGCAATTTTGAAAGAGGATACCATATCCCTGTGCTATCCCCAACTTTATTTGTGGTGCTGTATTTTGCTTTGCCTATTCTATCATTGTAAGCCTCGTTAAGCCGGGCCGTTTCCTGGGGAAGATTGATATCCTCGAGTTTTAGCACAACAACAATTTCCTGAATCTTGCGGCTCTCCGCTACCAGCTTCGTCAAGTTCTCCCGAATTTCCTTATCGAGACGCGATCCCTCCTGTATGTCAGACATTTTTGTATGATAGCCATCTTTGCTGTCGCCACGGTAGCCTATGTTGGCTGCAATCTTCTTGGCAAGTGCTTCGAAATCCTCAAATTCGGTGGCCATGCTCCAAAGAGGCAAAAGCAACGCCACCACAAAAGACAAAAACAGTGTTGTTTTTTGCATGCCAGCATCCCTTTTCAATTTTCCCTAATATAGTCAACGTTTACCCATTGCGCTATATTGTACCAGTCCTAAAAAAATCTTTCCCGCAAAATTCTGAAAGTCTTGGGGGAAAAATAACGAAACACCCATAGAGTAAAAGAAACTTTTTGAACACAGAAGAAAGGGACTCTTGAAATGAAGATTGGGATCATCGGAGGCAGCGGCCTCTATCAAATGGATGGCCTTGAAGGGGTAAAAGAGCTCAGGATTGACACGCCCTTCGGAGCCCCTTCGGATGAGTTTGTCAGCGGCAAACTGGGCGATGCGGACATGGTATTCCTTCCAAGGCATGGACGCGGACACACCTTGCTTCCGGGAGAACTTAACCATCGCGCCAATATCTATGCAATGAAAAAGCTCGGAGTCACCCATATTGTCAGTATTTCAGCCGTTGGCAGCCTCAAGGAATCCCTGGCCCCCCGCGACGTGGTTATAGTAGACCAGTATTTTGACCGCACAAAGAAGGGACAGGAGCACAGTTTTTTCGGCAATGGCATTGTGGCGCACGTAGGATTTGGCGACCCCGCCTGCCCTGAATTGCGCGAACTCGCCTGTCAGGCTGCATCCGAAGCTGTCAGCGAGGCAAAAAGCGAGGTGCGCAGCCCAAAGGTTCATGGATTTGGCACTTATGTCAATATGGAAGGTCCGGCTTTCTCGACAAAAGCCGAATCAAAGCTCTACAAAACCTGGGGCTTCGATGTCATCGGAATGACCAACCTTGGGGAGGCAAAGCTTGCAAGGGAAGCCGAGATCTGTTACTGCACCGTGGCAATGGTCACCGATTACGACTGCTGGCACCCGGACCATGAACACGTAACCGTAAAGATGATTCTGGACAACCTCCACGCCAATGCATCCCTCGCAAAGGATATCGTCAGGAAAATCGCCAAAGGCAAAGCGTCCTTAAAACAGGCCTGCCCCTGCCCCCGTGCGCTAGAGACGGCCATTGTCACAAGGCCAGAACAGCTCTCCCCCGAACTCAAAACAAAGCTGGCTCCAATCATCGGCAAGTACATCCCTGCGTAAAATCAGGGATTCAGTCTTTCTTCGGGCCATGGCTGGAGAGCCTTGGAGACATCGTCATCACTCAGTCTGTAGATGAGGATGGAGTAGCCTATCATCGCATCGGGCTCACGGGTTCGCAGCATGGAGCAGAGCTTCCCAAAGCGCATTAGCTCCCATTCGCGGCAGGCTTTTGCCTCTCCGGATTTCGGATCCGACTCAAGTTTTTTTGCAAACTCCTCAGGACCGCCGGCGCTGCTGACAAAGTCTCGCATGGCTATTCCCATATACTGAAGTTTGCGTTCAATCTCGGCATCCCAATGCGCAGCTCTTGCGCAGTAGACCATCTGGAGCATCGTCGCGCTTATGCAATAGACACCACCGCGCAAATTAAAAAGCTCCGGCTTGTCCTGCCGGAAATAAGACGGCAGGTGGAAGGCCGATTCAAGTCCATAGTTCGCCAGCGGAGCGGAACCGAAATACGAAACATAGACATGCGTATCTTTTTGCGTAAGAAGTTTGTTTTCGACAAGCCACTGCTCCAGATTCCTGAGGTCTTGCCCCCAGTCAAGCGAACTGTCGGCAAGCTGCCAATAGCCGTTTTGAGGCCCCCCTGCCAGCTGGTTGAAATACGCAAGATAATGCGGGCGTATCGAAAGGTTTTCCCATAGGAGCCATGCAAGCAGCAAAACAATAAGTCCTCCGAAAAGTTTCCGCTGCCGCTGATCGCGGAGCAGGTAAGCCGCGGCACCGCAAAGCACATAGAGCATTGGCAGGCAGGGCAGAATGTGCCGGAATCCGATATTTATACTGCTGCTTACTGCAAAAAGCCCGTAGCAGAGGATAAAAACCAGCCACGGCGCCAAACGTAAAAAATCTTTGCCGATGAGTGCAAGCTTTTCTTCCGACTTGACATCAGGAAAAGACCAGCGTTTCAGTGCCGCCCAGAGACCTAGCAACAAGAAAAAAAGAATCGGGATCGGAGTCTTTACCAAAAAACAATAAGGAAAGAAAGAAAACCACCCCTTGTTGCTGTACTCGCCAGCCATAAAGGCGGGCCTGCTTTTAGTAGAGTAGAATGTGTAGGCGAGCCCGTAAAGATATGCCTCCGGCAAGAGATGTGCTTTTTTCACAAGCCCGATTCCCTGCCCTATCAGTCCAATTTTTTTCGTCATCACATCCCAACCCTCGTCCATTTGAATGCGAGCCTGGCCCTGCTCAGAATGCAAGATTCCGTAGCGAAAACCATAAGCCGACCAAATAAGGGGAAATGCAACTAAGCCTGCAAAAGCGCTCGCCCCAATCAGTGCAAGCAGGATTCTACCCCTTCCCTTAAGCTGCAGGACAATACGGCCACACTTTAAGGGCAGGTCCAAAGCCGGCTTGAGTCTGACAAGCAAAAGGATAAGCAGCACTTGGGCCAGAATCACGCCCGACATCTTTGAGACAAGGAGGAGCCCCAGCGCCGCGCCAAACAAAATTATGCGCAAAATAGAAATTTCCCTGCAAAGAGCCCAGAATGCCCAGACGGCCAGAAAGAAACCAAGCGACACTGCAATGTCGGCAGTAACAAGCGCGCCATTCGCACAAATGCTTGGACAGAGGATATAGAGCGCAAGCGATATGAATGCCCCAGGCAACCCCCATAATTGTCGCGAAGCAAGGAAGACTGCCAGTCCCAAGGTCATACTTAGCAGTAATATCATCGCCCTTCCATTCCGCAGGAGTTCGTCAGGATCACAGCCCGGCTGAAAAAGGAATTCGTTTGCCGTGCTCCAGTGCCCGCGTTTAAATGACACATCATCCTTAAGTGGCGGGAAACTTATCCTGTCTTGAAAGGCCACAGGGAGCGCGGCCCACTTCTGGGGAAAGACCCCGCTTTCAGGGTTTATCCGGTAATCCTTGCAGCGCCAGTAGCTGACGCCGCCGGCAAAATGCATCGCCTCGTCAAAAGTGGGAGAGTTCGACCTCGCGCCACTCCACGCCAAGAGGGCATGAAGCCCCAGCATTAGGCAGACAAGACACCAGGGCCAGCAGGCCCAAATGACTCTTTTGAGCATCCCCATCAACGCCCTCCATTCTGCGGAGAGACAGCGGCGGGGACAGCGTATATCTCATAGGTACGGGGAGTCTCCGTCTTTATCCTGTACAAAAGTTCCGCTCCGGGAGGTAGCGGTTCGCTGTTATTCATCACCATCTTCTCCGTGCCGATGAGGGGGTTGGTTCTTATGAGCAATCCTCGCCAAAGCAAAGGCCTGCCCGGATAATAAGGCTGCCATATTTCGTTTGGAAGTCCTTCCCTTTGGTACAAATCAGGCGGTACCCGTCCGCAAAAAAGCAAGGGGGCATAATAAAAAGGCTTAAAGTCCGGACCCTTTATCGCGTAATTGAATGCCGAGGAAGAGAGATATATCCGCTCTCCCTCCTTCCTCTCGGAAACTGCCCATTCAATGCTCTCTATGAAAGATGCGTCGAACCACCCCCTGGACACCTTGGGATACGTGCAAAAATACCAGGTGAAGCAAGCCGATATCTCGATCAATGAAAACAGCATCAAGAGCAGTACCATTTTTCGAAGCAGCTTCCCGTGCTGCCATGCAAAACGTGCTCCGAGAAGCGCCAGTACGCACCAGTATGGCGCACCATTCAGGGAGCGCGTTGCATGCATGTGGTCAAGGGTCAGGATTGTAGCAGCAGGATAGGCAAGCAACGAGAAAAAAAGAAAGCGGTAGATGGGATTCCGCCTTAGATGACGCAACAAGACCCAAATACCAAGCAGAACCAAGGGAGCCATGAACAGGAAAAGTTCACCGCCCCAGGCGCTATGGTGCCTAAGATTGGAGTCTCCATGAATGAAAAGGAATTTCGGACTGAAATATTCAAAATAGCGTTGCGCCACACGCCGAAGAATTACCAGTATCGCAGGATTATCCTTCCAGACAGCAATCTGATCAAAACGGCTGCTCAGGATCGCCGGGGTCCTCAATACCGCAAGGATCATTGGAACCATGAAGAGCACGAAGGAGCCGCAAAAGCACATGAATACATAACGCCGCTTCCAGAGCAGCAGATTGAACGCAAGCACAAAAATAACCAGGGTCAACGCCGTTGTGGGTCTGCCGCAGTTGTGCGCATACATCGCAAACGCCCAGCCCAATGCTGCAAGGACCGCATCGTAATATGAGCGCCGCCGCATCGCCCGGAGCAGGAAAAACCAGCCGCAGCATATGCCAAGCAACATTGGCATGAAGCCGGACATCGTAACGCGGCTCAGGGGAAACGCCCAGGGAAGCAAGGAAAAAATCAGAGCCGAAAAAAGCGCCATCCAGCGCCGCCTGACATGCTCGTAGGCGAGGAAGTAAAACATTACAGCCGCCGCCATATGGAAGAATACTCCGGGCAGGCGGACAAGCTCCTTCGAGAGCCCGAAAATCTTCACGAAAGGAACAAGGACATAGACCATCACGGGCTCGTGGTAGTTGTCAAAGCAGCGGAAAAACATTGGCCAGGCAGTCCCATACTCGTCTTTCCCGGTCAGGGCGAGACTCCAAGCGTTGTAGCCGATTGCGCATTCGTCCCAGTAAAAACCGGGCGGCACGCTTCCTAGCCGAAAAAGATGCAGGCAGAGGCTGAGCACAAAAAGCAGGAGTGCCGCAAGCAGAAAAAATGAAGCCTCCCTGTTTTTAAACATCTGAAAAAATCCCTCTCTGTTTTGAACCCGTG
>Ga0154565_1001_pt2 | contig 19295 bp, 17 predicted proteins | sample RifGroF2_FD_105708 | JGI IMG/M metagenome (GOLD analysis project Ga0154565, IMG submission 105708) | Lentisphaerae bacterium GWF2_52_8 | reverse complement strand
TGCAAAACTGAGCGGCAAGCCATTTTGGGACTTGTACCTCTACAACGACCCGCCAATATGGGAAGCCTATATAGAGTGCGCTAAAAAATTTGATATCGACTCCGTCATGGACGGCTACTTCCCTCTAAGTTTCCCGGAAAAGCAAGACCAGGATGCCGCCAGCCGATGTGAGACCGCAATTGTTTTTCGTGACAAGGAAAGAATAGTAACACAGCATTATTTCAAGGAAAATGGAAAGATCCGCTGGAATCCGCTTGTGGATGTCTACTATGTGGCTGACCCTCCGAGTCACGGCGTTTCTCCGGAAAAAGCAGGACTCCCTTCCATTCCTAAGAAATGGGAGCCTCTTGAAGGCGTAAAGCCTGTGGATTTGGGGCCGAGCGGACTGAAAAAGATAAAGGAACTGATGGGTGATCAGGGATTGGTCGGAGTCTTTGTCACCTCCACTGCCGCACTCCACAACGAGGAAGAGATTTTCAACTACTACGACAAGCCTGAGGAGCACGAGGAATGGGCCGCCAATCGCCTAAGCCAGGCGGAAGCACGCTTTGACAAAATCATGGCGCTTGATGTCAAACCAGACTTCCTTTGCGTGGGAGGTTCGGGCACTTTGGTTTTCCAGACCCCGGAAATATTCCGGCAACTGGCCTTCCCGGCGGTGCGGCGGATCATTGAGAGAGCGGCGGCGGCGGGAATCCCAACCCACGTCCATTCCTGCGGCCCCGAAAAGGAACTGGTCAGAATTCTTGCCGAGGAAACGAAGCTGACGATGATCGATCCTCTGGAAATCCCTCCGATGGGCGATTGCGAGCTTGCCGAGCTCAAGCGCCTTTACGGGCACAAGATCGTGCTCAAGGGGAATCTCCATACCACCAATGTGATGCTGCGCGGCCGTCCTGCCGATGTTGCTGCGGCTGCCCGCAAGGCAATAGATGAAGCCGCTTCAGGCGGGCGTTTTATCCTTTCCACTGGGGACCAGTGCGGGCGCGATACTCCATTTGAAAATCTCGAAGCCCTCGTTGAGACAGCCCGGACATACGGCAGGTATTGAACGCTTGACAAGGCGATTTAAAAAAACAGCGCCAGCCGCATTGAGCCAGGCTGGCGCTTGAAGATTTGAACTCTAGCTTACTCGCTTGTCGTGCTGAACTCTGCAGCCGCTGCAGCCTCAGCCTCTTCAGTGGTCATGAGAGTGAGCTTCCCTTCCGCGATCTCGCAAAGGGCCACGTCGAGATAGTTCTCATCGCGGCATTTGATCATCGGGCGTGCTCCGAGGGCGAGCTGTTTTGATCGTTTGGAAGCGACGATGATCAGCTCGCGTGGGTCGCTGATCTGCAGTCTGGCTTTTTCCAAATAGGCGTTATTCATAAATGCCTCCTCGGCTTAGTAATCAATGATATCACGGTGTGTGTCTATGACGGAAACGTCACCGCTCATGATGCTGATGTGGCGGCGTTCGAACTCCGGCCCGGCGTCAAGCACGAAGCGCTCGGCAAGCTGTTCGCGTCCGCTGTCCTTGAGGGCGTCGCGGATGAGCAGGTAGCCGACGAAGATATAGGTCTCCATCTCGACCAGGTTCCGCGCCATGAGGTCATGGTAGGCGGAGTCCTTCTTGTCTGCAACATACTTGACTGCCTCCTGATGCTTCTTGTGCATGCGTCCAAGCATCTCGGAAAGGCGGTGAAGCTTGCCTTCGTAGGGAAGCGCCGCGTATTTTGCAATGATCGGGTCAAGAACGCGCTGCATGACACCGCCGATTGCGGCGACGACCTGGAGCTGCGTGGTTCCTTCGTATATGTTCGTGATGCGGACATCGCGATAGAAGCGTTCTGCATCGAAGTCGTGCATGAATCCCGTGCCGCCGTGGATCTGGATGCCGTCATAGGCTACCTGGTTCGCGATTTCCGTGGTGCAGGCCTTGGCCATCGGGGTCAGGATTGCTGCGAGCTTCGAGTAGGATTTCTGCTTGTCCTTGATCTCCTGCGTGGCATTCGGATCATGCTCGGCAAGGTGAGTGTAGGAGTTGCGGAGGTCGACGACGCGGGTGGTCTCGTAAAGGAGCGCACGTGCGCCGACGATCTTCATTTTCATCCTGGCGAGCATGTCGTAGACCGGCGGGAACTTGTCTATGCTCTGCTTGAACTGCTCGCGCTCCGACGCGTATTTGCGGGCGTCGTGATAGGCGGCCTCGGCGATGCCGAGCGCCTGTGCACTGATCGCTACACGCGCGCCATTCATGAGAGACATGACATAGCGGGTCAGTCCGCGGCGGCGCTGTCCGCAGAGTTCGGCCGGGACATTGTTGTACTGGAGTTCGCAGGTGGCTACGCCATGAATGCCGAGCTTGTGCTCAATGCGGCGGACGACGAGCTGTGGGCAGGCCTCGCAAATGAACATGGAGAGGCCGCGGCCATCGCTTGTGCCTTCCTCGGAACGCGCCAGCACCAGGTGAACCTTGGCGCAGCCGTTTGTAATGAAGCGCTTCATTCCGTTGAGATACCACTGCCCGGTCTTCGGATCCTGGGTGGCTTTCAGGCGCACGGACTGGAGGTCGGAGCCGGAATCGGGCTCGGTCAGGTCCATGGAGCCGTCGGCCTCGCCACTGGCAAAGCGCGGCAGATAGCGCTGCTTCTGCTCTTCGCTGCCGAACTCGCTGATCGTCTCGGCGATGTCCTGCAAACCGAAAAGGTTCTGCAACGATGCATCGGCGCGGGAGACCATCTCGGTCATCATCGTATAGATGGTGACAGGGAAGTTAAGGCCGCCGTAACGGTACGGAAGCATCACTCCCATGACATCCGAGTGCTTGAGGTCCTGAATGTTTTTCTGGGTCAGTGGATGGTAGGTGACCTTGTTATTCTCGAAATGAGGTCCTTCCTCGTCCACCTGCCGCGAACGGGGCTGGATGCGCTCGCCCGTGACTTCGCCAATCACGCTCAGGACGCGGTCATAATTGTCAATGGCGTCTTCGAGGTTGGCGGGAGCGTGCTCAAACTTCTCGGCGAGTTTGTACTGCTCCTCACGGAGGGCGACAACATCGCCCATGTCGAGATGGTGAAGCGTAAACTTCAGGTCTTTATTTTCAGTAAAGTAGTTCATTGGGGAGTCTCCTTACACCTTCGCCTTGTAGGCCTTGATCATCTTGGGAATGATCTCGTTCAGGTCGCCGACGATGCCGTAGTGCGCAACCGACAGTATCGGAGCATCGGGATCATTGTTGATCGCGATGATCTTCTTGGATTCGGTCATGCCGGCACGGTGCTGGATCGAGCCGCTTATGCCGCAGGCGATGTAGAGTTTCGGGCGTACGGTGACGCCGGTCTGGCCGACCTGATGGTCGTGGTTGATCCAGCCTGCGTCAACTGCAGCGCGCGATGCGCCGACCGTGCCGCCGAGAGCCTCGGCGAGCTGGTAGATCAGCTTGAAGTTCGCCTTGCTTCCCACTCCGTAGCCGCCGGCAACGATGATTTGAGCGCCTTTAAGATTGACGCTCTTCTCCTTGCGGACGCGCTCGATCACCTTGATGATCGTATCCTCGGCGGAGAGTTCAGCCTTGACCTTGACAAGTTTGCCTTTGCGGCCCTTGACGGGCTCGTTCATCTTCATCACGCCTTCGCGGACGGTCACGATCTGCGGGTCGTCCCATGTGTTAACGATGGTGGCGATGATATTCCCGCCGAAAGCGGGGCGGATCTGCATCAATTTGTCCTTGTAGGACTTCTTGTTGACCTTGTCATCGAAGTCGTCGATTTTGAGGTCGGTGCAGTCTGCGGTAAGCCCTGCAAGCTTTGTCGAAGCGATGCGGGGTCCGAGTTCGCGGCCCTTGGGAGTTGCTCCGAAAAGAAGGATGTTCGGCTTGTGCTCGCGGACCATGTCGATAATGACTTTTGCATAGGGAAGCACCGTGAAGGGCTCCAGACGCTTGTCCTCGACAAGGTAGACCGTGTCGCAGCCGTACTCGTAAAGAGTCTCGGCGCACTTTTCAATCTTGTCTCCCAGCAGGACGGCTTCCGTCTTGACGCCAAGGCGTTCGGCCAGTTCGCGGCCCTTGCTGACGAGTTCGAGGCTTACGTCGGCGATATTGCCGCCTTCCTGCTCGATAAAAATCCACACGTTTCCAATTTTAGACATGGCGCATCACCCCAGTGTGTGATCTTCAATGAGTTCGTGAATAAGCTTGTGAATGCCCTCTTCGCTAGGCTCGACCTTTTTGAAGTCAGCGCCTGCAAGGACGACACTTTCGATCATCTTCACCTTGGTGGGCGAACCCGCCAGGCCGATGCGATTAGGGTCGGCTCCAACATCGGCTGCCGTCCACTCGTGAATCCAGAGGCCTTTCGCCTTGAGGGCTTCCTCTTCGGTGACAAGGACCTCGGCGTCAGTATAATTCGCATACCCGTGAGCCTTGGCCAGCTCGGAGCGGGTTTTTGCCTTCTTGCACTTCATGATGCGGCGTGCGGCCGGGGGGCGCGGCTCATTGGCGTCAACCACGGTGAGCAGCGCGGGCAGCGGGCACTCAAGCACCTCGTAGCCGCCCTCGATCGCGCGCTTCGCAACGATCTTCTTGGAATCGAGGGAGACGACTTCCTCCACGTAGGAGACCTGCGGGAGATGGCATTTTTCGGCGAGCTGCGGACCCACCTGTGCGGTGTCTCCGTCAATCGCCTGGCGTCCGCAGAGGATCAGGTCAAAATGACCAAGCTTCTTCACGCAGCAGCTCAGCGCATAGCTTGTCGCCAAGGTGTCGGCGCCGGCAAAGGCCCTGTCTGTCAGCAGAATTGCTTCGTCGGCCCCGCGGTAAAGCGCATCGCGTAGGATTGCGGTCGCAGGTGGCGGCCCCATTGTTCCCACAATGACGCGCGCTCCGTAACGATCCTTGAGTTGCAGCGCCAGTTCAAGCGCATTCAGGTCTTCCGGGTTGAATATCGCCGGCAGGGCGGCCCGGTTGACAGTGCCATCGGGCTTCATTGCCTGACCCGTGACGTTTTTGGTGTCCGGAACCTGCTTCACGAACACAATTATAGTGTAGCTCACAGAACAGCTCCTTCGCTTTCTGGTTTATTGCTTTGCCGCCTCAAAAAAGCGGCCCGACATAAAACGCAGCCTCTAAGATAGCACTGGCGAACAAAAATTACAGCCTTGGAAATAAAAAATATCTCTTTCAAATAATAGCGGGGAGAGAATTTTGGCTATGCGCGACTTTTCGCAACGAGTCCCGTGAGATCAGAGTGTTCGTGGTACCATTTCAGGAAGGCGGGGATGCCCTGCTCTATGGTGGTGCGCGGTTCGAAGCCGAGCTTTTCGCGGGCAAGCGAAATGTCGGCATAACTTTCCGGGACATCGCCCGGCTGGAGGGGAAGCATTTCCTTTTTCGCCTCGATCCCCAGTTCCTTCTCGATGATCCCTATCATCTTCATGAGCGGTTCGCTGCGGCAGTTACCGAGGTTGAGGACTTCATAACTGTTCAGGCCTTCCCGGAAGAGAGAGGCGCAAACCCCCGCCACGATGTCGTCGATGAAGGTGAAATCGCGCTTCATGTTTCCGTGGTTGAAGACCTTTATCGGATTGCCCTTCTTGATCGCCTCGGTGAAGAGCCACATCGCCATGTCCGGACGGCCCCAGGGGCCATAGACCGTGAAGAAACGCAATCCCACCGTCTGGAGACCGAAGAGGTGCGTGTAGCAGTGGGCCATGAGCTCATTGGCCTTCTTGCTTGCGGCGTAGAGGCTGACGGGCGAGTCCACGCGGTCGCTCTCTGAGAAGGGCACCTTGGTGTTGCCACCATAGACGCTGGAGCTTGAGGCATAGACGAGGCGGCCCACCTTGAAATGGCGCGCCATTTCAAGGATGTTCAGGAAACCCGCTATGTTGCTCTGCTCGTACAGGTGGGGATGGGTCAGCGAATAGCGCACCCCCGCCTGGGCGGCAAGATGGCATATCCTTGAAATGGGTTCCTTGCGGAATACTCCCTCAAGCTTGTCCTTTTCGCAGATGTCGAAACGGTGCTCGCTGAAACTGGGGTACTTGCGCAGGATCGCAGAGCGCGCTTCCTTGAGTTCCGTCAGGTAGTAAGCGTTGAAATTGTCCACCCCGACGACACGGCAACCTTGGCGCAGGAGCTCACGGCAGACGTTGAAGCCGATAAAGCCCCCGCTGCCAGTTACCAGTAGCACTTCGTTCTCCATGCGTCAAAGACTCCGGTTTTTTCTATGTGCGGAGCACGTTGGTGGCGGCCGGGACGGAGTTTCTGGTGTCAACCACGAGAGCCCCCAGCTTGGTAAGCCGGGAATGGTCGACGCAATCATGTGCGGTGGCGATCAGTACGACATCGTAGTTTCCGGACTTTTCAAGATCTATGCAGCGCTTGCCGGAGTATTGGGGATACTCGCGGGTCTTCGGAACCGCCGCGCAGTAGGGATCGTAGTAATCGACGACGGCACCCTTTTCTTCGAGGAGCTGCCAGAGTTTGAAGGTGGGGCTTTCCCGGGTGTCGTCGACATTTTTCTTGTAGGCAAGGCCCACAAGCAGGATTTTTGCGCCCTTCATGACCTTGCCTATGGAATTGAGGCCTTCAAGTGTGCGCTGCACCACATAGTAGGGCATCTGCGTGTTGATTTCGCCGGCCAGCTCGATGAAGCGGGTTGGGCAGTCGAATTCGCGGGCTTTCCAAGTGAGGTAGAACGGGTCGATCGGGATGCAGTGTCCGCCGAGCCCTGGGCCGGGGTAGAAAGGCATATAGCCGAAGGGCTTTGTCTTTGCGGCGTCCACAACTTCCCAAATGTCTATTCCCATGCGGTCAAAGACCACCTTAAGCTCGTTTACCAGCGCGATGTTGACACAGCGGAAGATGTTTTCAAGGAGTTTGGTAGCCTCGGCTGTCGCGGTGTTCGAAACCGGAACCGTCCGGCAGATTATCGTGTCGTAGAGGGCCTGTGCGGCCTTGAGGCTCTCGGCATCGTGCCCTCCGACAACCTTCGGGATTGTCGAGGTTGAGAAATCCTTGTTGTTGGGGTCTTCGCGCTCGGGGGAGAAGGCCAGGAAGAAGTCTTCGCCAGCCTTGAGCCCGCTGGTCTTTTCAAGGATGGGCTTCAACACCTCCTCGGTCGTGCCGGGGTAAGTGGTGGATTCGAGGCTGAAAAGCTGTCCCTTCCTGACGTAGGGAGCGAGGCTTTTTGCGGTGGACACGATGTAGCTCATGTCCGGCTCGCGGTGATGGTCGAGCGGAGTGGGGACGCAGATTATAACAGCATCGCAGCACTTGCTGGCGGAAAAGTCGGTAGTTGGCGTGAAGAGGCCGGTCTTGTTCATCTGCGCAATCTTTTCCACGGGGATGTGGCGGATATAGGACTCTCCGGCATTGAGCGCCTTGACCTTCTGCGGATCGATGTCGAGTCCGGTTACCTTGAAACCGGCCCTGATGAATTCCAGGGCTAACGGAAGTCCCACATATCCAAGCCCGACAATTCCGACATTGGCGGTCCGATCCTTTACCAACTTCAGAAATCCTGTGGCGTCCATGCGCCCTCCGCTAGCTTTTTTTCTTGGTTATCAAAGTATACGAAAAAGAGTGCGTACCTTATGTCCGCGTCCCAAGCCCGCGCGACAAAACACAGCAGGCAAAACAAAATTTAGCGCGGCTTCGGGCCTTTTTCAAGCCAGAGGAGGGAGACTCACAGATTGTTGATTTTTATCTCGTTCAAATTCAGATTCGCAGCCGTGTAGTTTTTTACATGGCCATCGACAAAGGCAAAATTGGCAGAGTTTCCCGAATGCCGGGGAACCGGCTGGCCTATGACAGCATAATTCAACAGCGTGGTAAATCCCCAGAAACTGCTGTTGTTCCCGTCAGCCCAAATTGCCAGCGTCACAGGGTTCTTGACTTGAAGGAAATTAAAAGTCCAGCCGTTGATTCCTGTAACAACATCATTCGCAGCCCCAAAGCCTGCGTAATAGTTCATTGAGTAACCGAGAACCCCATAGTTGGCATACACCATATATTCGTTTGGCATGTAGAATTCGGGGCATGTCATTCCCAGATACTGGGTATACCATTTCCATTTTTTCTGGGTCTTGTTCAGGTAGCCATGATAGGCAAGCACTCCGTCAGCGCAGAACTGGCCCCCGCCGTAAAAAGTGCCGTTGGCATTCCAATAGCAGTTGCCCCAGCCCCTATAGTCGTTCGCATATCCCCATGACGCCACCATGAGTTGTTTCATCTGGCCGATGCAGGTGATTTTTTTTGCGCTGCGTTTTGCCGTGCTCAGGGCGGGCAGCAGGATGGTCATCAACAGGGCGATTATCGCGATCACCATAAGCAACTCTATAAGCGTGAAGCGCTTCATAATTATCTTTCCCAGATGTTTTGTTTAATCCTGCCAGCATCATTATTTGTATAGGTACTATGAACATACTTTTACTTTTTATGAATGGTCATATTTGCATATATCTTGTATATTCCTGCATTGTGAATGGCATCAGATTCTTGCAGCGTCGTCTGAGAATCCCGTGGTTTTTATTTTCCATCATAATCCTTCTGCTTGAGCTGTTCTGCCAGTTTTGCACCGTCGATACTGCGGACGCTCTGTTTTTTCCTGACGGCTTCAGCCGCCGCATAGCCGGCAGCTTCCCCGCTTGCCAGGCAGTCGCCTGTTACGCGATAAGCGGCATGAGCCATGTGCGAACCGGATATGCAACGCCCCGCTGTAAGAATATTCTCTACTTTGAGAGGAATCAAGGAGCGATAGGGGATATCAAAGCCCGAATGACTCACCAAAGTTTGTTTCTCATTGCCGGGCTCGTGTATGTCAACGTTAAATGAGACATTGCAAATACCGTCCCTGTGTCTTTTTCCGTTGAGCACGTCGGAGTCTGAAATGACATACTCACCGCTTATGCGCCGGGATTCCCTTACGCCTAGCACGGCCGGGATATCCAGCAGATAGACATCGCCAATGAGCCCCTTGACCGTCTTGAAAAACTCCATTGCCTTGCGAACCTGCCGCCGCCCTTCCATTATTGCCGAGCTGAGCTCATCCCCATTGGTGGCGTCATGCTTGTACACGTGAGTCCACTGGATAAGCGCCTCTCCCGGGCGTGGCAGCCTGATCAGCGCAGGATTGTTAAAAGGGATGCCTGAAAGCAGCTCTTTCTCCGGGATGATCTTAAGCATTTCGTCATACCAGAGCTTGAGATTGTCGTGCGGGTACTTGTCGGAGAGTCCGCCAATCTTGAACATCATGGTCATCGGCTGCATAAAGCCGTCCTGCATCCGGCCTTTTTCAAAGGGTGCGCCAGCGCGTGCTGCGATATCCCCGTCCCCGCTGCAATCTATGACGATATCCGCCATGACTGCCTGTGAGCCGGATTTGTTTTCGACTATCACTCCCTTGAGTTCGTTGCCGTCCATCACGACATCGGTGGCCAGGCTTTGCAACATAAGGTCGAGTTTGTACTTTAGCGCGTACTCGTCAAGGATCATTGCCATTTCCACAGGGTCGAACGATATATTCCAGAGTCCCCCCCAGGCATTGCGCACCTTCAGTTCTTCGCGGAGCTCGCGATTCAGTCCTCCCTTGTTTGCATTGTCAAAGAAGGGGCTTAAAAGCCCAAGGGTCCACATGCCTCCAAGCATTCCGCCGTATTCGACAAGGCTTACTTGCGCCCCCGCCCGCGCGGCAGAGATTGCGGCTCCGAAGCCAGAAGGCCCTCCTCCCACAACGAGGACATCTGTATGATTTCGAACTTTGATGCTCGTGTTTTTGCGTTTGATTTCCATAATTTCCGTCCTGTGCTTGTTATACTCTGTAGTTATACCAGCAAGACAGCGGATTGACAATGCCGCAAGACGCTACATATTTATACTATTGCGCTATTATGAGGGTTATTATGCAATTTTTTCCGTCAATCGATTACGGGGACCCTGGTCCTTTCTTTGAGGAGTGCATCAGGCATCTTGAGCAAAAATACAGGATGCGCCTGACTGTCCATGACCACCGGGGGCTGCTTTTCAGCCGCGAGGGGATTCCCTTTCTGCCAGGACGGAACATGCACACCCAGGACTATTGCTCCACAGGCCGCCACAAAAATTCCGTCTGGAATCGCAACTGCCTTAAAGAGTGTGCCTTTGCCGCAGAGTCGATGGCTCTCAAAAAACTCCGCCCATTCATTCACCGCTGCTGGAAGGGATGCGATGAGCTGATCGTACCCATAGAGCGCAATGGTGAACTCATTCTGATCCTTTACGCCGGCGTCTTCCGCCTGGCGAAGGAATTGGCGCCAAGGCAGATTCCTGACGGACTAAAGGAAAAGCACAGGCTCCTGCCTGCAATATCCAAAGCGGAACTAATTGACCTGAGCCGGGTCTTGCTGCTTCTTGGTCAGGGTATGCTTTGCTATGCAGAGCGCTACAGGGAGGATGGCAGGGCTCCCCTTAATCGCAAGGCCATTATCAGAAAATTCATAGACGAGCATGCCCATGAGCCGCTAAAGCTTGCCGAGCTTGCGCGTTGCCTTTGCATATCGCCATCACGGGCCGGTCATCTGGTTTCCGAGCTTTTTGGGCTCTCTTTTCAAGAGCTTGTGCTGGAAGAGCGGATGACGCGCGCACGGAATCTTCTCGTTTCCACTTCGCAGCCCATGAAGGCCATAGCGCAGGAAGTCGGCTTGAAAAACATCTTTTATTTTAGCCGGGTCTTCCGGGGTTTTTACGGAATGCCACCGGCCAGGTATCGAGCCGGGTTAAGGCGGCAATCTCAATTAAAATAGAATACTTGCCTCATGCTTTCCCTGCTAAATTTGGAGGCGCATGCTTGGAAAAACGCCTTTGAGGGTCTAAAGTAAACAGCTTATGGCATAACTTTTTAAGGGAAAGCAAGGCATGAGTCTTTTGCGCATGGGCATCAAATCCGCCTTTCATGCCGCATTCTGCGGCTTCCTGCTTGCTTCCCTTCCGCTTGCCGCCAGTGACAGCGATGCGCAGTCTGAACAAAGGGATGGGGCGAACAACTTCAAGTCAGGTAACTATCGAGAAGCCGCCAGCAATTACATGGCGGCGGCTCTTTATGCCGACGATACCACGCTGAAGGCAAACTCCCTCAAGGAGGCGGCAAAGGCTTATGCAAAGACAGAGTACGCCTACAAGGAATTCGAGTGTCTCGAAAAATTGATAAACGGCTTCCCTTCCCACATAGACTACCCTGCCGCCGTCAACCGTGAATTTGAGCTCGGCAACAAGTTCTTTGCAGGGCACCGCGATCCGGCCTTCCGCTGGTTCCCATGGATACCGGGAGAAAACAGGACTATCGAGATTTATGAAAGGGCTCTTGCCCACGGACCCTATGCAAAGGATGCCGCCGAGGCCAAGCTCCGCCTCGCCCGCCTTTACATCGACGCTGACCGCTCGCAGGATGGCCTTAGGGCTCTCCGCGAGGTCATTTCCATGTACCCCGATACCGACCAGCAAAAATATGCCTATTTTGAACTGGCTAACGCCCTTGTATACCTCTCCCAGCACGGCGATGGCGACGGCACCTACGGCCGCGAAGCGCGCGAAATCCTTGCCAAGATCAGGGAAAAATACACCAAGGATCCCGAACTCCCCTGGGTCGACAAGGCCCTCACGGAGGCCGATGACGCCTCCTCAAAGCGTCTCTATGGTTTGGCTGATTTCTATCACCGCCGCGGCAATGATGAGGCCGCAGCCCGCTACCTGAGCGACTCCATCAAGGAATACCCGGATGCCAAGCATGCCGGCGACTCCGAGGAAATGCTCTCATCCCTTGACTCCTCCTTTAAACCCGCAGCCCGTCCTCAGAAGCCGCGCCTGCCTTTCAAGTACGACATCAAGCCCATGGAGGAAGAAGAGCGCATTGTCATCACCACTCCGGAAAATAGCGGAGGCAAATGGCTTCTTCCGATTGACGACCTTGGTGTAAGCCGCCGCAGGGATATCAGCCGGGAAAAACAGGAATAGGATGCCCAAATGAAGAATATTTTTGCCAAAAGCAGCTTTTTGCTGATAGCCTCCATTACGTTTCTTTTCACTGGCTGCGGCTACCACATGGGTTCTCTGATGCATCCGCAAATCAAGACCATCGCAATCGCCCCTGTGACCAATAACACCATGGAATACAACCTTTCCGCATACATGAGGCAGGCTCTTTCAGAGGAGTTTTGCAGGGATGCCTCCCTCAAGGTCAAGAGCCAGGAACAGGCGGACTGCATCCTCTACTGCAAGGTCACCAAAGTCAAAAACACGAGCACGGGCATGGAGGATTCGACAGACAACGAGATCACCTACCGCCCTGCCGAGTGGAGCATCGAGCTTACCGTGGAGTTTACGGTCGTGATTCCGGGACGTCCCGAGCCACTGATTACAACCCGCGAAGTTACACAGGCTGCAACCTATCAGGTGATGAACGATCAGGTTACTGCACGCACCAATGGTCTCAAACAAGCCTGCAGGTCTGTCTCCGAGGACGTTGTTGAATTCACCACCGAGGCTTGGTAAGGTTTTCACGCGCTCAACGGGGGGTATTGACGAGTCCAGGAATCCGCATAAAAGTTTTCCAACAATTCCCTGAGGAAGGTTTTTATTTATGACAGTCCCGGAAATGAGCCCGAGACGGCGAGAAGCCACCGAGTGGATGATATCCTACTGGTATAATGCGAACGATTCAAAATTGCCGCGTGTGCTTCTTATCGGGGATTCCATATGCAACGGCTACCAGTATTTGGTAAGGGATGAGCTTGCCGGTGTCGCCTATGTTTCATTCTATGCCACTTCGAAGTGCGTTTCCGACCCTTCCTACCTCAGCGCCTTGTCATTCATGCTTGGCGAGTATGACTATGAGCTTATTCATTTCAACAACGGTCTGCACAGCCTTGACACTGACCGCGCATCCTGGGAACTCGGACTTAAGGCGGCTTTGGATCTTATCTCTGCCAAGGGAAAAGGGGCAAAGATAGTCTGGGCCAGTTCCACTCCCCTCAAAGACCCCTCCCTTACCCGGAAGGCAGGCGAGCTGAATGCAATCGCGGGGAAAATCATGGCGGAGAGGGGCATTCCCGTCAATGATCTTTTTGCCCTTATGGATCCGCTTGACCGTGATGAGTTCTGGTGCGATGTGTACCACCACAAGGAAGAGGCCAAAAAGATGCAGGCGCGGAAAATTGCGGACCTGATATGCAAAGCCCTATTGTCAAGGCAAGCGTAAAACATGGTGAAGATTACAAATATTCCGGAAGGGATGGTCGCAATCACATTTCTTTAGAGAGAAGAAGCTTAGGGTGCTAGACTTTTGTCCTGCCATAATATATTTTAGGAAGATGGGGAAAAACACAGTCCAGGGAATTATCGGATGTCAACAAAATACAGCAACGCAAATTTTCTTGTTCTAAATTCGCTCAAGGCTAAAATAGAAGAGAAGCTGCACAAATGCGCGACCCTTGAGGAGGCTGCACAAAATTTTTTGAGTGTTTTGTATGATGAATTTGCAGCGTCAACTATTCTGATAAGGCTCTTTGCGACGGTTCGCTTCAAAAATCTGCCTGCCCAAAACCAGGATTTTGTTTCGGCACTGGCCAAGGCCAAAGGTGTCTTTCCTCTGATCAATGAGAAGACTCCTGTACTCTCCCTTCTTGGTTCACGCGGCAGGATGGCCAAATGGAATGACCGGCGGAAATCCGCTGGCCACGTCGGAATCCCGCTTGTCTCCAAAGACTTCCTTGACAGCATCCCAATGATGTCCCGCCTGCTTAAGGAACTTGGGGTCGAAATAAATTGGATTGATGCTGGGGATACGAAAATTGTGGTCAAGACCAGGGGCAATGCCGCCGGGGTCTTCTTTGTCCTTGACGCAACATCTGCCGAGGACTCACAAGGGAGAAAGATTATTTCTGCACAGGATTTTGTTGAAGAATACAATATCAAAACCGTTTTTGGTTTCGGTGGAGAATACGGCGTATGCGATACCTTTATTACGACAATTATTTTCACCGATGAGACAATAGATAAGTCCCAGGCCGAACAATTCATGTTTCTGATCAATATGTTTAAATCCGCCACTACCTCGCTGGCTCTTAAAGGCAGGATATTCGCCTAAACGCCTGAAAGCTTCTTCCCAAAAGGGGGAATCCGATATGAACAGAAAAAAAGTGCTTGCGGTCGGGTGCGAGCCCGGCCTGCTCCACTCTATTGAGGCAATTATCCATAGGCTTGGCGGGGGGCTTGTTACGGCTGACGACGGCGCGGAGGCAATCGCCGCCATCCAGCGAGATTCGGAGATTCGCCTCGCCATTCTTGACGATTCCGTCCCCTCCCTTGATGAGATATGCAAACACATCGCCCTCGTAAACGCCACCACTATTCGCATACATCCGATCATCATTGGCGGTAAAAAAGATAAATTGAAGGCGGCTGGCTTTGAGGATGGCCTCTTCGATCTGATCCCCAAGCCCGTAAACGTCGAGGAAATGGAATCCCGCATCCGCATCGGGGATCGGCTCACCGACACGGAAACATTCATCCGTCTTTACATGGTGCGTTCCGCCAGATTCCAGGATGCTCTTTTCAGCATGGCAAAAGAGAAGCACCAGGATGTCGACACTTTGCTTCACAAGATCACAGAGCTGGCGGCAAAGGCTCTGGGGGTTGCAAGGGTAAGCGTCTGGTTCTATGACGATATCCGCTCGAAAATTGTCTGTGCGGATCTTTTTGAGATGGAAACAGGCAAACACACAAAAGGCATGGAGTTGTCTGCCATTGACTACCCGACCTATTTCTCCACACTCCAGGACTCCCGGATAATAGCTGCCGATGACGCCCAGAATGATCCCAGGACGCAGGAATTCACAGCTGGCTACCTCGTTCCCCTAGGCATTACCTCCATGGTGGATACACACATTCTCCGCGCCGGGATTACTAGCGGAGTGATTTGCGTTGAGCATATCGGTCCTGCACGCACATGGACCCAAGATGAGCAGAAGTTCATGTCTGCCGTGGCCGATGTGATCACTATCTCCATGGAGTCCATTGAACGCATAAAGGCCGAACAGGAAATCATCCGGCTGAATGAGACACTTGAGCTGGAAATTGAAAAGCGCACCGGCGAATTGGCTTTGGCCAACGCCAAAAACGAAACCCTCTTGAGGGCGGCATCCGGCGTCTCGATCATCGCAACGGACACCGAAGGGCTTATCACCGTCTTTAACCCGGGCGCGGAGAAGATGCTGGGATACACCGCTTCCGAGATGGTCGGCAAGCAGACGCCCGGACTGATCCATCTAAGGTCTGAAGTCGAAGAGCGCAGCGCCGAAATTAGCAGGCAAATTGGAAAGCCAGTCAACGGCTTTGACACCTTCGTCGAAATTCCCCGGCGTGAAGGATCGGAATTGAGGGAATGGACCTATGTCCGGAAAGATGGCATTCCCCTCACTGTTCAACTTACAGTAAGCACGGTTCGGGACTTTTCCGGGGAGATTGTGGGCTACCTGGGAGTCGGCACAGATATTACCAATCTCAAAAAGGCTCAAAAGGAAATCGAGGAACTTAGCCGTAAAAATGAGATGATTCTTGACGCCGTAGCTGAGGGCATCTATGGCATAGATATTAATAAAAACACCGTATTCATAAATCCTGCCGCTGAAAAAATGCTGGGATTCTCTGCCGATGAGTTACTGGCCTGCTCGCAGCATGACGTCACACACCATACGAGACCAGATGGTTCTCCTTACCCTGTGGAAGAATGTAAAATTTGCGCAACCTTGCTGGACGGAAAGCCCCGCCATATCGCAGATGAGGTTTTCTGGCGCAAGGATGGGACTTCATTTCCTGTGGAATATTCCACAAACCCTCTTGTTGAGGATGGCAAGGTCATTGGAGCCGTGGTCGTTTTTCAGGACATTTCGGAACGCTTGAGCCAGGCTCATGAGCGTACCCGCATGGAGATGGAGCTGCACCAGGCGCAAAAGCTTGAATCCATCGGGCAATTGGCTGCCGGTATTGCCCACGAAATCAATACGCCCACCCAGTATATCGGCGACAACCTGGCTTTTCTGCAGGATTCTTTCCAGTCGCTTTCAAAATGCCTCGATCTGCTTTCTGCCATCCAAAGTGAGGAGGGCGCTTCTTCCGTCCTTGCCCAAAAGATTCAGGATGCCATACCCAAAGACGATTTGGAATTCATGAAGGAAGAGATTCCAAAGGCGCTCAATCAATCCATTGAGGGAATTGCAAGGATTTCCGAAATAGTTTTGGCCATGAAGGAGTTTTCACATCCCGGGACGAAGGGGAAGTCTTTTGTGGATCTGAACAAAGCCCTCACGAACACTATCACAGTCTCCAAGAACGAATGGAAATATGTTGCAGAAATGGAAACGGATTTCGCAACAGACCTCCCTGCGGTTCCCTGTTTGCCCGGTGAAATCAACCAGGTTTTCCTGAACATACTGGTAAACGCTGCGCATGCCATCGCCGAGCTGGTTGGCAATACGACGAGCAAAGGCAAGATCACTGTCCAGACCCGCAAAAAAGACGATGTGGTTGAAGTCCGAATCAGCGATACTGGCGCGGGAATGCCGGATTCCGTAAAAAAACGTATTTTCGAGCCTTTCTTTACCACAAAGCCTGTTGGCAAGGGGACTGGACAGGGCCTCTCGATTGCACGGGCCATTATTATCAAAAAACATGGAGGCACACTCAATTTTGAGTCAGAACAAGGGAAGGGGACGACTTTCATAATTTGCCTTCCTCTGAAAGAGAGTTTGGAAGATCAAGCTTGACCTGCCATCAGCTAGCCATTTGGCCGACGCTGAATCCCGCCGCTGGTGGGCCTTCCCCTCTCCCAAAATTCCAATACTTTTGCAATTAGCTCAATAACTTAAAATTCATTAACTGAGGTAAAGAATGGATGCGAAGGCTTTCATTGCGGACTTGAACCAGCGGGCGGCGATACCGGGGCATCTCAACTTTGTCGAGGGGCCCGGAGGCCTGCCTGTCGCTGAAATTTCCAACGGCCACTGCAAGGCCGCCGTCTCCATATATGGCGCGCATGTGATGAGTTTCCATCCGAAAGGCGCGGCACCCGTCCTCTGGATGAGTGCGCAAAGCTACTTCACCGAGGGCAAGCCCATACGCGGCGGCATTCCTCTTTGCTGGCCCTGGTTTGGCCTTCATCCGACAGACAGCAGCAAGCCTGGGCACGGCTTTGCAAGGATCATGAGATGGAATCTCGCGGAGACCGCTGCGGAAGCTGACGGCTCAAGCAAGATAGTGCTGACTCTCTCGGAATCGGAGGAGACGTTTGCGTTATGGCCTCATCCCTTCACGCTTGAATTGACGGTCATCGCGGGAAAAGAGCTGCGCGTTTCGCTCTCGATGCGCAATACCGGGGAGACGCCCTTCACCTGCACTGCCGCACTGCACACTTATTTTGAGGTCGGCAAAATTGAGGAAGTCTCCGTTGAAGGACTCGACAAGTGCCGCTATATCGACACCGTTGGCGGGACGAGGATCGAGAAGCTTCAAAAAGGCCCTGTCACTTTCGATTCCGAAACCGACCGCATCTATCTGGAAACCAGTGCCGACTGCCGCATTGATGATCCGGGACTCAAGCGCAGCATCCTGATAAAAAAACACGGCAGCAAAAGCACGGTCGTCTGGAACCCCTGGGTTGAAAAATCCAAACGGATGCCTGATTTCGGCGATGAGGAATATCACGGGATGCTCTGCGTCGAAACCTGCAATGCCGCGCCCGGCGACGAAGTCACACTGAAGCCCGGCGTCGCCCACAAGCTCGAAGCACTGATAAAAGTCGAAGAGCTGCACTAAGCCAGCATGCTCTAATTGCATCAGAACTTATAAAGTTTCGTGATGCAATTACAAACCATCCTCTTATACCGAAATGCAATTTGGATTGCAGGAAGGGTTTCGCTTCTGCGAAGCGACCTGCTCCACAGCCACAGGAGGCTGGCAGGGCGACCGCCCTGCACCTTAATTCTGCCGCTCTGCTTTGATTGCGGCAGTTTGTCGCTTAATGATTGCAACTGGGCATGAGTTGAAGAGACTTTGCCCTTTAAGTCTTGACAAAGAGCCTGCATTAAGCTATAATTTTATTATTGAACAATATGTTCCATAATATAGAACATAGGAGCATCACTTGATACAGGCGATAAACAGGGCTGCGATGATTCTAAGGCTCGTATCCGGGAATCCCAACGGGCTCAGGCTATGCGAACTTTCACGGGGCTGCGGCCTGAAGCGCAACACCATTTACAACCTTGCGGACACACTTGTGAAGGAAGGGTTCCTGATCAAGGACGGGAAAGGGAACTATCGCGTCGGGGGAACAATGGCCTCGCTTCTTGCGGCGCAAAACGAAGGGACTTTCTTTGGAAAGATAGAGAGTTCTCTGTCTGAGCTTCATCTGCGTCACAAAGGCTCTTGCATATATTATTCCGAGCTTGGGCCGTCAGGGATTACGGCCCGCCTTCACTATCCTGTGAACGAACCTGGCAAGGCGCAGCGTCTTGAGAATGTCTCGCTCCCCCTCTATCTGACAGTCGCCGGACTGGTCTTTCTTGCCTTTGCCGGGGAAGAGCGCATAGGCGCCATATGCAACATGGAACCATTTGATCTGAACGGGCTAAAGGCCTGGGGCAGCATGAATACCCTTTTGAAACAAGTTGAGCTGGCCAGGAAAAACGGCTATTCCGAAACGCCCGCACTGCTTCCAAGGGAGCAATTCAAGATAGGACTCCCGGTATGGGAATCCGAAGGTGTCTTAGCCGGGGCATTGACCTTCGATCACCACAAAGCAGACAGCCGCACACGCAAGGAAATGTTGCGTGACGCACTGAAAACAATCAAGGGAATTCGTGCTTAAAAAAGCCGCAAGAGGAGTATTCCAAGATGAAAACCGCCTTTCTAAGGGAAGCATCCAAAAACATTAAGATATCAGGAGCCCATGACGTGCTGGTGGTGGGCGGCGGCATTGCTGGAGTCGCTGCGGCGGTGGCCGCAGCGAGGAACGGGGCAAACACCTGTCTGATAGAAAAGGAATTCGGGCTGGGAGGCCTTGCCACACTGGGGAACGTGATCGTCTATCTGCCTCTCTGTGACGGCATGGGGAACCAAGTCATCAAGGGGCTTGGAGAGGAACTCCTCAAGCTCTCCATAAAGGACGGCTATGACAAAATCCCGGACTGCTGGAAAGCAGGCGGCAACAAGAAAGAGCGCATCGAGAAACGTTACCGCGTAGACTTCAACCCGATGTCCTTCATGCTGGAATTGGAAACAC
>Ga0154565_1110_pt2 | contig 19371 bp, 15 predicted proteins | sample RifGroF2_FD_105708 | JGI IMG/M metagenome (GOLD analysis project Ga0154565, IMG submission 105708) | Lentisphaerae bacterium GWF2_52_8 | reverse complement strand
TCGGGAACGGAAAATATATTTGTTTTTCATTACAAGACAATACCTTAGGTTGCTTTTGTTTCAACTTAAGTTGTCTTGAACCTATAATTTTATCGTCTGATTCAGTGCTAGTTAGAGGGGATTGATTTTTATGGCGAATGCTCAAGAGAAGCAGCCCGTTGGATTTATCGGGAGCACCGACACCTTTCGTCTCAAGCGGGAGGACATCCACCCGCCGGATCAGGACATTATGCTTACGAGCCAGCCGGAGGACAAGTATACCCCCATTGAGACAGTAGGCGAAGGGGCCATGAAGGCCGTCATAAAGATGCATGACCGCGATGCCGCCAGAAAGATCGCGATGGCCGTGATGCTTGACGCCGAGGACGAGGACGCCTATTACCGCTTCCTTCAGGAGGCCAGGATCACCGCCAACCTTGAACACCCCAACATTGTTCCGGTTCATGACATTGGCCTTGACAGGGAAGGGCATCTCTACTTCACAATGAAGCTTGTCGGAGGCGAATCGCTAGGAAAGATTATTGAACGCCTTGCATCGGGGGACAAAAACTACCGCGCAGGCTATTCACTCCATCAACTCCTGATCATTTTCCGCAAGGTATGCGATGCCATCTCCTTTGCCCATGCCCGGGGAGTTATCCACCTTGACCTCAAGCCGGACAATATTCAGGTCGGCCCTTTTGGCGAAGTGCTTGTGCTTGACTGGGGACTTTCAAGGTTTATCGGAGATTCGGAAGAGTCCGCCTCGATTCCCCGCCACTCCTCCCAAAAAAAGACGGTAAGGCAAAGTGGAGTGGAGCTTACCCTTGACGGCATAGCCAAGGGGACCCCCGGGTACATGGCTCCAGAACAGGCGGCAGGGCGCAACAGGGAAAAAGACCACCGCACAGACCTCTATGCCCTTGGAGCCATACTCTATACTATACTTACCTGGAAATGGCCTATCGAAGGAAATGACATTCAGAAGATGCTCAAGGACACCATCAAGGGCAAGATAGTGTCCCCAAAAAACCGCGCTCCAGGAAGAATTATCCCTCTTGCCTTGGAAGCGGTCGTGATGAAAGCCATGGCCTTGGAGCCGGACGCCAGATATCAGTCTGCCTCAGCTCTTGCCAAGGATATTGATGCCTATATGGGGGGCTTCGCCACCTCCGCTGAACGCACAAATCTCTTTATACAGCTCTGGCTCCTTGTCAAAAGACACAGAGCGGTAAGCTCCGTATTGCTCGGAAGCCTCCTTGTCATAGTTGCCGTGGTCTGGAATTTCATGCTCGGAATCAATGTCGCAAAAAATGAGGCGCTTAAAAATGAGAAGAAAGCCTTCGAAGCACTCTCCGTGGCTCAGAAGGAACAGGAGGAACGGTTAAAACTCGCGATGAGCGCCGCCCCCCGTTTCGTCGCGGAAGCCAAAAAATGCTTTGAGACAGGCAATGACGCCGAAGCCATGAAAGAACTCAAAACAGCCCTTACCCTCGACAAGAATTCCAGCGAAGCCTGGCTCCTGTATGGGCGAATGATGCTCGCAGAGGAAAGTTTTGCAAAAGCGTTCAATGCCTTTGCCAAGGTCAAATCCATAGACTGTGAGAAATATAGCAAAATCGCAAAGGATTATGCGGTGCTTACGCAGGAACAGGAAAGAACCCTTCTTGCTGGCGAACGTGTCCGCCTGGGAAAAGAAATCGACAAGGCTGGCGATATCGTGCTCGCCGCAAGGCTGCTTAAAAACGCCAATCCCGACAGGGCAACACTGACCAATCGCATTGAGGCTGCCCGTGTCGCGCTAAAGGAACTTCATCCTGCCGAAAAGAATCTTCGCTTCAACTTTCGAATCTATGATTCAGGCTCTTCCGAGGGAATTGTCCTTGATATTACAGGTAACCCGCAACTTCACGACCTTTCTCCTCTCAAGGGGCTTCCGATATCCGATCTTTCCATATATGGCACTGCTGTTTCAGACCTGAGTCCTCTCCAGGATATGCCTCTTCGCCGCTTATGGGCCTTGGGCAATAAAATAACAGATCTTTCTCCTCTGAAAGGCATGCCTCTCCAAGACCTCAACATCCAGGCTACCTCGGTGCTTGACCTTTCTCCGCTTCTGAACATGCCACTAAAAAAGCTTTACATTGCAAACACCAAAATAAGCGACATCAGCCCCCTGCGGAACATGCCACTGGAGGTGCTCGATATAAGTGGCACCGCTGTGAGTGATTTCTCCGTCATAAAAGGCTTCCCCCTGGTCAGGCTCAGCATGAGCAACACGGCGATAAAGGAACTCTCTATCCTGAAAAACTGCGAACTCCGTGAACTCAACATTTCCGGAACCCCAGTTTCCGATATTGGGATTCTTTGTGAAAAACCCCTCGAAAGTCTTTCAATCGAAAGTACCCAGGTCAATGATATTTCTCTGCTCAAAGGCAAGCCGCTCCTTGTACTCCGCCTCTCCGACACCGCCATCTCGGATCTTTCCCCGCTGAAGGGCATGCCCCTGAAAGTCCTTGCCTTGGGCAAATGCAAAAATATAAATGACCTTACGGTATTAAAGGAATTGCCGCTCCTTGAAGAATTGGAACTTCCTGCAGGAGCAAAAAACATAGAATTCCTTCGGAAGAAGCCCGGCCTTCTGAAGATAGGTTTCGGCCCTTCCCCTGGCGCTGCGGCTGATTTTTGGCGCAAATGGGATGAAAAACAGAAGAAATAACCCTTTGACGTTCTGAAATGCCGCTGTTTTTCTCGTTTTTCATGCGGACTGCAAATTGCAGAGACTGCATGCCGCTGTTATCTTTCCGAACTGAGGGTTTGTCTCTGGATGCGGGAATGCCTGCCCTCTGCCATTTTGAACTGGACTTGATATTTAAATAATAAAGAGCATTGGAGGTTGAAGAAGTGAGCCCTGCAAGAGTAAGAAGCAAAATGTACAAGCAGGCCGGTGTTGATATTGATCTGGCCCACAAACTCCTTGGCAAGGTCAAAAAGAAAATGGCCGCAACGCGGCGTCCCGAAATGCTTGTTCCCATTGGCGGATTCGGCGGACTTTTTCAGATAGACTTGTCCCGTTACAAAAAACCAGTCCTTGTCTCAAGCATTGACGGCGTGGGGACCAAGCTCATGGTTGCGGCAATGATGGAAAAATATGACAGCATCGGACATGATATCGTAAACCACTGTGTGAACGATATCGCCGTCCAGGGCGCCGAGCCTCTCTACTTCCTTGACTATATCGGCATCGGCAAACTTCGCAGCCCCCTTTACGAGCACGTCCTTTCCGGAATCGCCGATGCCTGCAAGAAGGTCAACTGCTCTGTCCTTGGTGGAGAGACGGCCGAGATGCCGGGTATGTACGGCGAAGACTTTGACCTCGTCGGAGTCATTACCGGGGTCGTGGAAAAGGATCGCCTTATCAACGGGACAAAGATCAAGCCCGGACACATTGCAATAGGCCTTCCGTCAAACGGACTCCACACGAATGGCTACAGCCTTGCGCGGAGCATACTGTTCGAAAAGTGCGATTACGGTGTCGACACTGAACTAAGGGAACTCAATGGGGATACCATAGGAGAGGCACTTCTCAAGCCTCACACCTGCTACTGGGCCGCAATCAAGGCAGTCATGGAAGAAAAGCTTCCCCTGCACGGCATAGCCCACATTACAGGCGGTGGCCTCTATGACAATGTTCCCCGCATCCTTCCTCCTGATGTCGATGTGATCTTTGACAAGAAGACAATTTCGGTTCCGCCAATCTTTTCGCTGATTGTCGATGAAGGACAGATTGAGGACGTTGAAGCCTACCGCGTCTTTAACATGGGTGTCGGCATGGTTTTGTTTGTGCCGCCCAAGGCAGTCAACAAGACCCTGGCCCTTTGTAAGCATGCTGGTTTCTCCCCCTTTGTTTGCGGAGAGGTCGTGAAAGGCAAGTCCAGAGTTGAGGTGAAATGAGCCCTGTCGGTCTCTTTTCGAACAGCTTGTCAAAAGTCCGCTCTTTTTTTGCGGATCCTGTCGAACGCGCCTGCAATTCCCTTGCCCCTCTTTTCGAAAAGGAGGCTGCGGATTCTGCTCATGGCAACAGGGAGACGCCTGTTACGACAGCCCTGATTTCTCTTTTTGGCGATATCATATGGGTTGATGGGCGCATGGCCGAAAAGGAAATCGATCTGGTCCGCAAATTCCTTTCCGGGCGCTATTCTCCTCCTCAGGTGGAGAATTTTCTTCTAACCCTGAAATCTCATCCGGCCAGTAACATCGAGCGCGACGCAGCTCCGTTGCTTCATTTCTCTGAGAGCGAAAGGCTGCACGTCCTTGAGGCTCTTTGTGAAGTTGCCGCTGCTGCTGGAGACATCTCGGATTCCTCGCGCGAAATGCTCTCTTCAATCTGCAGGGAACTTCATCTTCCCCCGGAGTCACTCTCCCTTGCTGAACGCGTCTGCATTGACAACAAGGTCCGGCAGGTTCGGCTTCTCCGTTCGGGAACAGGGCTGCTTGTGGCCCTCCTTGTTATTGCCGTATTTGTCCTTGCCGCCACCTTCCTGAAGTCCGTCCTCTTTGGCCTGATCTTCGCCTATTTCTTTCTCCCGCTCGAAAAGTGGTACGAAAAGCATGTTTTTTCCAATCCTCGCGTCAGGAGCTTTTTGGGCTTTTTTACAAGGATTCCCTCAATTTTTCGGCGTTCAAGACCGCAAGATTCTTCAAAGCAACTTCGTGCAGCCTCCATTTGCCGCCAAACTGTCGGGAGAGCCTGTGCCGCCACCTACCTCACAGTCTTTCTTTCAGCGTCAGTTCTGACGGGAACCGGGATTTTTCTCTCCCTGGATTTTTTTGAAGGGGCTTCCTCTTCCATTAAAAAGTGGGCAGCCTCGGCCCAAACGGAGCGTCCTGCCGCAGCAGTTCCGGAGGTCTTGGAAAAGGCTCCCCCTACAGGTCAGGCATCAGCCGGGAGCCTGAAGGAGTTTGTGTCTGGCGGTATTGCAAAACTTGAAGCCCTCCGGGGCAAGCTTGACAGATTTCCAGTCTTTACCTGGGCGAACAAGCAGGTTTCCGAATACCTCTCCGAGGACAATGCCAGGGACAGTCTCAGGAATGCCCTCGTCCAGCAGTCCGGCGGACTTTGGGCGTTCATATTGAAATCCATGAGCAGGTTCTTTTCTTTTCTGCTCGGAATCCTTCTTACGGTCTTTTTCTTCTCGTTTTTTCTCCATCAGATGGCGCTTTTCAGTGCAGAGCGCCTTGGTGACAAGACATCGCCTGTCGAATATGTCGTCAATGGCATTTTCGGAAGCGGCTGGCTTCCGAACACGGATGCAGACGCACGTAGGGATGCCCGTGAAATACTCGAAAACATCCTGCTCAGGCTTCGCACCTGGGTACGCGGTTATCTTTCAATAATCCTTATCGAGGCGATTCTTTACACTATGAGCTTCCTTGTTATCGGTGTGCCTCACGCTGTAGTTCTTGGGCTTGTGGCGGGCTGTGCTGTTCTTTTGCCATTTGTGGGGCTTCTTTCCAGCATCTCCCTCACCGTTCTCGTCTGCCTGGCGGCTGGAGGGGAAGGAGGGATGCTTACCGCCGCCGTTGCCCTTTCCGTTTACGCTGTGATCAACGGCATCCTCGAACAGTTCATCCTCTATCCGAAACTCATAGGGGCGGCGCTTGGACTCAGCACTCTCGAAACGGTCATAATCGTGCTTTTGGGGGCTTGCCTTGGGGGCTTGCCTGGAATGTTGCTGGCTGTCCCTTGCGCCTCCATTCTGAAGTACCTTATTCCGCAGATATACCGTTGCTGGAGAGCTCCGGATGCTGAGCCTGAGCCCAATCCCGAAGAACCTACTGCCGTCTGAACTCCTTTGGCGAGAGTCCTGTCATTCGCTTGAATGCGGTGGAGAAATAGTTGGAATCCTCATAGCCGCAGTCCCCTGCTATTTCTGCAATTGAGCGGGAATTCCCCTTTAAGAGGCTCTGCGCATTTTGCACGCGGGTGCGGATGATGTATTCCGATGGGCTTACCCCTGTTTGCGCACAGAACTTCCTGGCGAGTGTCGTGCGGTGCACCCGCAATACTTTTGCCAGTGCGGCCACGTCAAGGCCGGGATTCTTGAATTGTCTTTTGATGATCGCCACACATTCTGAGACCAGGGGATCGAAAGAGTCTTCTTCTCTCTCATCTCCTGATGCTGCCGCCAGCAGTTCGATGGCGGCGGCACAGCCCCGGCGTTCAGCGGCTGGGCCAATTTTCCTGATGCAGTTTTCAAGTCCGATGAAGAGTTCGACTGGACATGGGCCAGCCCGTTTGGGGCCCCTGTTTTTCCAGCCGAACGAACTGATGATCCGTCCTGTCAGGGGACCGTCCATTGTCCACCAGCGGTACTCCCATTTCTTTGTTACGGCCTGGAAATCGTGCAGATCTCCGGGCTTCAGGAAGAGCACTTCCTCCGGATGAAGCAAAAGAGCCTGCCTGCCTATTTTGAATTCGCCCGTGCCTTCGATCCCCCAGAAAAACTGGAAGAAATCCTTGACCATGCGCTGTTCGTGGTGTTTTGCATCAACGATGTAGTGCCCCACTGAGCGGCCTCCCAGCGGAACACTGGCCGAAGGATTTGCCGACGGGCGGAAGTACAGGATATGGGAAATGTCATTCATGCTTCAAAATCAAAGATATTACTGCATTTTTCGTCTTGTTAGAATAACGCAATTAGCTTAAAATTTCAAGAAACATTCATAAACCAAAAAGTCCGCCCGTGGCGGAATGAAGATTAAAAAGGAGCAGCTAATGAAAGGTCCCAAGGTCGTTCTAATTGGAGCAGGAAGCGTTTTTTTTGCAAGGCAGACCATCTGGAGCATGGTCAAAAAGGAGGGGCTTTGCGGTGGGACGCTGGCTCTTGTCGATACGAACCCAGATATCCTCGGCACAATCAAAAAAGTGGCCCAGCGCGCAATCGCGGCCGTGAAATCCCCACTCAAGCTTGAAGCCTCCACCGACCGCAAGAAAGTCCTCAAAAACGCCGATTTCGTGATCCTTGCCTTTGCAAATCAGGGTGTAGAACTGCGGAATCTTGATGCTCAAATATCAAAGAAGCATGGCATCATCATGTGCTCTGCGGATACCATCGGTCCCGGTGGAACAATGCGCACGCTTCGCGAGGTTCCGCGCCAGAACGCCATCCTCAAGGATGTTCTCAAGCTCTGCCCTGACGCCTGGGTTATCAACTGGGTCAACCCCACTTCCGCGATGGGTATTGCAATGATGAGGTATTTTCCTCAGATCAAAAGTCTGGCGATCTGTGACGGCCCTCACTGGCCCCATAACGAGAAGCGTGTTTGCATCCAGGCCGGGCTTGGCAAGACATCTGAGGATATTACCGATCAGATGCTCTCGCATGTGAAGATAAAAATTGGGGGCGTCAACCATTTCAACTGGCTTTTTGAGCTTTCCTACAAGGGCAAGGATCTTCTTCCCAAAGTCAAAGAGGCGCTCAGGAAAGACATGTCTGATGCTCATCACGCCAGTGCGGAGGATGGCAAGAGAAACCTTAGCGCTTCCATTTCGTATCAGCTTGCGGACAAGTTGGGATTTGCGCCCATGTGTGTCTGGCACACCATGGAGTATCTGCCCTTCTTCCAAGGCCGCGACGTGCTTAAAAAAGATGCCCTCGCCATTAAGCAGTGGAATGTTGAAGTCCGCAGGAAATGGATGAAGGAATGCCACGATGACATGGCGAAGATCGCCAGCGGCAAACGGAGCGCCGAGGATTTTCTTGCAAACACCGGCCCGGACCATGCCAGCGACATCATAGAGGGAATGTGGTGCGGATTGCGCGGGAAGAGATTCTACATCAACACGCCAAACCGTGGAGCTGTTCCGAACATGCCCCACGACGCCTTCCTGGAACTTCCCTGCGCCGTCGACATGAACCAGGTTTCACCCCTTCCTTTCATCCCGATTCCAAGGCCGATTCACGGCTGGCTTCAGCATGTGCTGGATGAGCATGAACTTGCGGTAGAGGCGGCAGCCAGCTGCGACAGGAATGTGCTCAGGAAGGCTTTCCTTGCGAGCATGCTGACCCAGAGCATTCCCGACATGGAGGCCTGTATGGAGGATATGCTCTCTGCGGAAAGGGAATACCTCCCTGCCGCCTGGTTCAAGTGATTGAGAGGATATTGGAAAAGCCTTGATATATTGGTAGCGCCCACCCTCCAAGAGGGTGGGCATGCCCGGCCAAAAGGATTATGCCGGGGATGAAGAACTCTGCTTGAGAGGCGTGAGGTTAGAAAGCAAAGCAGGGATGATTTCCGTAATGTCGCCGCAGATCGTTATATCTGCTACGGAAAAGATGGCTGCTTCGGGATCGCGGTTGATTGCTACGATGAACTCCGCGTCCTGCATCCCGACAAGATGCTGGATTGCCCCGGAAATCCCGCAGGCAATGTAGATTTTGGGGTGCACGGTGATGCCTGTCTGCCCCACCTGGTGCGAGTAGTCCAGCCAGCCGCTGTCCACAACAGAACGGCTTGCGGCGAGAGCCCCACCAAGACTGTTTGCAAGCTGCTTCAGCATCTCTATTCCTTTGGGACCGCCACAACCCAAGCCAGCCGCAACGATGATTTCGGCGTCTGCGAGAGAGGCTCCGCTTTCCGCAAAGGGGATTCGTTTGAGGACTTCCTTTCTGGCTGGGAAGGAAGGGCCGCAATAGTCGATGATTTCGATTGGTGTCGGAGGCGCCTTGTCGGGTTCCGGCTTTGGAAAGACGTGCGGGCGGACTGTTGACATCTGGGGGAATGTCTCGCAGAAGATCGTCGCAAGCAGATTTCCGCCGAAGGCCGGGCGAGTCTGGAGAAGTTTGCCTGTCCCGGCTTGTATTTCAAGCCCGGTACAGTCGGCGGTGAGCCCCGTGTTTAGTAAGACAGCCAGTCTGGGCATGAGGGCGCGACCCCGAACGCTTGCCGCGCCGAGGATGATTTCCGGACGGTATTTCTTTGCCAGGTCTGCGATGATTTCGGCGTTGACTTCGTCGTGGAAATCGGAGAGCATGGGATTGTCTGCCAGATAAAGCTTGTCCAGCCCGAATCCTTGGAATTCCGCTGCCAATGAGCGCAGGTTCGAACCGAGGAGGACAGCGGCAAGTTTTGCTTTGCGATCCCTTGCGAGTGAACGGGCCTTGCCAAGGAGTTCGAAACTGGCAGCGGCAAGAGTTCCGCTTGCGTTATTTTCGCAGATTACCCATATTTCGCAGTTAGCGCTGGAATTGTCTTGCTTTGGATTCAAGATTTCGCCGAAGGTTTAAAAATAAGTAGGAAGCAGGTTGAACACTCCGCATTTCATACTTTAAAGCTAGGCAGCTTTGATTAATATATTGTTCAGAGGTCAACTAACCTGCTTCCTGATAATCATTATAGGCCTGGCCTTTTTAAAAAGCAAGGCTTTTTCAGAATTTTTTCAGAACTTGTGACTTCTCTTGTCTTACTAAAATCCTATTGCCTGCCGGACAATTGTATTTCTCATATTTCGAAGTCGAGAATGAGCGGAAGGTGGTCGGAGTGGTGTATCTTTGGTATCGAGAAATTTTTGATTTTTATGGACTTTGAGCAGAGGATGGCGTCAAGCTGGCGGCTCGGCTTCCAGGAAGGGTAGCTGGACACCCCTTCCTGGTTTGCATTGACAAGTTTGAGTTTCTTCTGAATTCCAGCGAGTTCCTCGGGGCCGCCGAAGCAATTGAAGTCGCCTGCTATGATCACGGGTTTTTTTCCTGCCGCGAGTTCGGTCAGGTGTTCAAGCTGCACAGTCCTTGCGCGGCGCTGCAGTGCGAGGTGGACGAGGAAAAACCGTATTCCTTTTATTTCCGCCTCAATGATCAGCTTCTTGAAGCCTACGGGCAGGTAATGCAGTTTGTTTTCCGGGATTGCGTCCTTGCAGAAGATGGCGTTTCCCTGCTTCTTCATGATGGGGAGGGCCCGCCCCAGGGAGCGGTGCTCGTATTTTATTGCGCTTACATGGTAGTGCCCCAGATGGTGGGAGATGCTCTCCACCTGATTGATGAAACCGGTGCGGTACGAACCGGTGTCAACTTCCACAAGTCCCACGATGTCGGCGTCGCATTCGGATATGAAGCGGATGATCCGGTCGAGGTGTGTCCGGGGTGCGCGGAGATAGCGGTGCACCGTCCATATCTGGCGTGCGAAGGAGGCGGCTCCTCCTGTCCCGTATGCTATGTTATATGTGAGAAGCCTCATCGGGCCGGATGACTCCTTGCGAGATGTCTAAAAATAGCCCCGGAAACTTTTTTTCCCAACGTTTAGCCTTGAAAATAAGAATCTAAGGAAAGTATATGACGGCGTGCAATTGTTTTTTTGCAGGAAAGGGGAATATTACAGCGTCCCCGGGATGGCCGTCGCCGCCGGGGCATGGGTCAAAGGTATATCCGGTCTTGCGGCAGCGGCTACAGCATATGATATGAAGGGATTTTTTATGAGCAAGCATATTTTTATCACGGGCGGCGTTGTTTCCTCTCTGGGCAAAGGCATAACCGCAGCCTCGGTCGCGATGCTATTGAAGCAACGCGGCTACAGGATCCGTATCCAGAAGCTTGATCCTTACCTGAATGTCGATCCCGGCACGATGTCGCCCTATCAGCATGGTGAAGTCTATGTTACCGATGACGGTGCGGAGACAGACCTCGATCTCGGACACTATGAACGCTTTGCCAGCATCACTTGTTCGCGCGGCAGCAACTATACTACAGGGCGTATTTACAGCAGCGTCATTTCCCGCGAGCGGGAGGGCGGCTATCTTGGCGGCACCGTGCAGGTGATTCCCCACATCACAAACGAGATCAAGTCGGCAATAGTTGCGCTTGACGCCGATGACGTGGACATAGTCATTACCGAGATAGGCGGCACGGCCGGCGATATCGAGTCGCTGCCCTTCCTTGAGGCCATCCGTCAGTTCCGCCACGAGTTTGGCACTGACAACGCCCTTTTTATACACCTCACTCTTGTCCCCTACATCAAGGCCGCCGGGGAGATGAAGACCAAGCCTTCCCAGCAATCCGTCGGCATTCTCCGCGAAATCGGTATTTTTCCCGACATTCTTATTTGCCGTTGCGAACGCCCGCTCCTCGATGAACACCGCTCCAAGCTTTCGCTCTTTTGTAATGTCCGCAAGGAACTGGTTGTCGAGGAGCAGGATGTCGCCAACACAATTTACGAGGTGCCCATTGAGCTTGCCAAGCAGAAACTTGACCAGCACATTCTAGAACTCCTCAAATTGCCGCTCAACGAGCTCAATATTGACGAGTGGAAGGCAATGACCGAAACTGTCATTCATCCCAAAAACGGCATAGTCGACATTGCCGTAGTTGGCAAGTACATAAGTCTCCGCGACGCCTACAAGAGCATCTACGAGGCGCTTGCGCATGGCGGCATAGCCAATTCCGCCAAGGTCAATATCCGCATGGTTGAGGCGCAGGACCTTGAGAACGCTCCCGGCGAAAAATTCTTCTCAGGCGTGCACGGCATCCTTGTTCCGGGCGGCTTCGGTGACCGCGGTATCCCTGGAAAGCTCAAGGCCATTTGCTATGCGCGTGAAAACAATATTCCCTTCCTTGGCATCTGCCTCGGAATGCAGTGTGCCGTAATTGAGTTTGCTCGAAACGTTTTGGGTTTTGCGGGCGCCGACAGCACCGAGTTCAACCCCAAGACAGAATATCCCGTCATCGATCTCATGGAGGCTCAGAAGACCATCACGGCCAAGGGAGGGACAATGCGTCTTGGCGCATATCCCTGCGCCCTCAAGGCCGGCACGAAGGCCGCCGCCGCTTATGGCGCAACTCAGATAAGTGAGCGCCACCGCCACCGCTACGAGTTCAACTCCGCCTATGCGGCAGAGCTCACCGCAAAAGGGCTCAAAATATCCGGCGCTTCGCCAAACGGCGCACTCGTCGAGATCGTAGAGCTTGACGGGCATCCTTGGTTTGTGGCCTGTCAGTTCCATCCTGAGTTCAAGTCGACTCCGCTTTGCGCGCATCCGCTCTTCCGCGATTTCGTCAAGGCAGCATGCGCCTACAAGGGCTGAGTTGATATAGAGAGCATGGAGTGTAGTGATGCCCGAGGATCCAGGTCTCAAGGACTTTTTGAGCTACCTCGAAAATGAGCGCCACGACTCTCCCCATACGCTCGAAAGTTACCGAATGGATCTTGTCCAGTTCCGCCGCCTCCTTTTTCCCAAGGAAGACCCCGGATCTGTGATGGATTGGGCCAGGATAGATGTTTACCAGGCGCGCAGTTTTGTGCTTGCCCTCCAGAAGGAAGGGCTTGCCAAAACCTCGATCATGCGGAAGGTTTCGGCAATGCGCTCCTTCTTCCGCTTTCTCGTCCGCGAAGGCAGGGTGCCCAAGAATCCCTTTGCCGGACTTAGCTCTCCCAAACGCGGGCAGCGCCTGCCGAAATATATGAGCGTGCCTGAGATTGAGCGTCTTTTTTCCGCGCCAGCCGCTTATTGGAAGGAGGCAGCGGCAAAGGGTTTTGCAAAAACCGAGGACAATGCGCTTCTTGCCGAAACGCGCGATTCGGCGCTCCTCGAAATCATCTACAGCGGCGGACTTCGCATCAGCGAGGCCGTCGGCCTCAATATTGGTTCGGTCGACCTCATTAGCGGAGTTATGAAAGTGCGGGGCAAGGGAAAAAAGGAGCGAATCTGCGCACTGGGCCGCCCTGCCGAAACTGCGCTTCGCCGCTATCTCAAAGTTCGCGCGGACTGGAGTTCCGACACCCGTCCCACCGCTCCCCTCTTCGTCAACAAGCTGGGTACGCGTCTGACCGGGCGTTCCTTCGAGCGTTCACTGAAAAAATACCTCCTGATGGCGGGCCTTCCACCTGACATGACCCCGCACAAGCTTCGCCATTCCTTTGCCACGCATTTGCTCGATGCCGGAGCCGACCTCCGCAGTGTGCAGGAAATGCTTGGCCACGCCAATCTGAGCACGACCCAGATCTATACGCACATTAGCGCCGAGCGCCTGAAGTCCGTCTACAAGAAAGTCCATCCCCGCGCCAAGTAGGGGACGCTTAATCAGCCTTTAATCATATGCAGATTTTGTAAAAATTTCTAATAATTCTTTTTCTTGAAGATCGTCTTCCTGTAAACGATCCCATAGTTTTTTATCTTTTTCCTTGCCGGAATCTCCCAAAAATAAAGTCAGGTTTTTCCCAACTGGAATTAGTTTGATTTTTGTCAATTTGCAAAGTCCGATAACCATTTCCGGGCCACCGGCTTTTGTGTACATCAACAAGTAGGATTCTCCAGATTTTTCATAGCTTACATGTCTTTTAATGTTGGAGATGATTTCGAGATATTTGTAACCTGAGCCAGTATGAACAAAAAATAGAAAACTCCTATTGCCAGTGACGCCTCTTGCAAAGACGATTTCTGCCAATAATTCTACCTTTCTGTCGCCATTCATGTCCTCTTGAATCAATGGGATGTTTTGACGTATGGCTTTTGTCCATGTTTCAACATCTGAGATATTGGCTGTTCCATTGATTAATTTTTCCGGCACTTCAAGGTTATCCCATTCTCCTTTGCCAAGTACCTCCTCCTCCAAAGGGACAATATTTTTGCTGCAAGACAATAATAGGCACAAGAAGGGGATACAGAGTGTTCTTATCCTAATTATTGGGAAGTGGCTTTGCATTAAGTCCAATTTTCTGTTGGGTGTTAAGCTGGATTATTCGATGCCTATGGCTTTTTTGATGCGGCCGGGGATTTCGGTGTTGTCCATTTCGCCATTGAAGAGCTCTGCTCCTATTCCAATGGCGCTGGTTTTGACATTCGCATTGGTATGCCCTCCTATGCTCCACTTGACGCCGCTCTTGTCCTCAATAATCTGAGAACAGGCCTGGACAATGGGATTTTTTGTTCCGTACATCTTTTTTATTTCTTCGGCGCGCGCATCACTTGGCGTACTTTCCATGAAGGCGTTGTAGGCCTGTTTGATTGATTCTGTTTCAGAATCCTTGAGCTCTTTGAGCCCAAATGCTTCCTGCATCTTTTTGAGGACGTCGTCAAAGCTGGCCTTCTCTTTTTTAAGTGACTGGAGCTGGTTTATGATTTCGCTCTTTGAAATTTTTTGGCCATTTACCATTACGGAGGGGTTGCAGTTTTCGCTTAGCTCAAGGCCACCGGTCTCATGGTCTGCCGTTACAACTATCAGCGTTTCCGAGGGGTTTTTGAGTTGGAAGTCCTGCGCGACTTTAACCGCATCATCGAAGGCAAAGAGTTCTTTTACTGCAGTGGCGAGATCATTGGCATGAGATGCCCAGTCGATTTGGCCGCCTTCGAGCATGATGAAAAAGCCATTCTTGTCATCCAGGAGTTCGATGGCTTTCGAGAGGCATTCGGAGAGGGTGATTTTGTTTGGATCACTGGTTTTTGGGGCGCTCAAGATCTTATGGGTAAAAACTATTTTTTCGGCACCTTTTTTGAGATTTCTGAAGGCTTCAGGGGAACTTATCAGAGTGTAGCCTTTTTCTTTGAGCAAGGCGTCTGGCTTCTGTTCGTTCTTCGAGAGAAGGAAGTCCTCTCCGACAAAGAGATCAAAGCCGGAATCGGGGATAAATGAGCTGATTTCAGAGTAGCTGCCCCTGCCGCTGCTGTGCGCATAGAATGCCGCAGGGGTTGCATGGTTGATGGGAGTACTTGTCATGATTGCGACTTTGAATCCCCGCTTCTTTAATAGTTCGGCCAGGGACTCAACTCTTTTCCCGTCCTTGTCAAGGCCAAGCACTCCATTATTTGTTTTGACTCCGCAGGCAAGGGCCGTTCCGGCGGCGGCCGAGTCAGTGATTCCGGAGGTAGAGTTAGTTTTTACGAGGCAGGAATAAGGGAAGCTATCCATGACGAGCTTCTTTTGGGATTCAGGAAGGCATTTTTCGGCTGCCAAACGGTGGTTTGCTCCCATGCCATCGCCTATCATCAGGAATACATATTTCGCATGCTTGCCGGCATCAGCCTTCTCCTGGGCAAAGACGCTGGAGTAATATGAAAACAGGAAGCAGAGGGAAAGGCTCAGCCCAAAGATCTGTGATTGTATTCTTTTACGGACAGAAAAAGCGCCGGATAAAAGCATTTTTAGGCCTTTCAAATTTTATTTTCTATATTTTTGGAATAGATACCTGGAGCTAACGTTTTTCAAATGAGACAGCCTTGTTGTTTGATATGTGTTACAAAAATGAAATATATATACTATATAATACAAAAAAGTAATAATAAACAGGGCTATTAACAATACGGTATAAGAGTATTAAATCTTTTAAATACTTTATGGTTAATGATATAGATGCTGCATGGATTTGCTTTATCAAATTATGGCACGGGTCTTGCTTTTAGAGGCTCGTCCACATGAAATCCATAACGAAAGGGATGAATAAACATGAGAGGACGCTTAAAAACATTGTTGGCGATTCCCGCCTTGCTGGGGGGAATCGGGTCTTTGACAGGCGTCGCCGAGGAGGCGGCGCAGGCCGTGGCGGCGGCACCGGCGGCAGCTGCGGCGACTCTTAACTCAGGAGACACTGCATGGCTGCTTGCCAGTGCCGCACTGGTCATGCTGATGACTCCGGGGCTGGCCTTCTTTTACGGAGGCCTCGTAAGGCGCAAAAACGTGCTTTCGGTTCTCATGCAATGCTTCATGGTGCTTTGCCTGGTGAGCATTCAATGGGTGCTGGTCGGCTACAGCCTTTCCTTCGGACCGGATATCAAGGGGATTGTCGGAGATCTTTCCTGGTTTGGCCTGAACGGGGTGGGGCTTGAGCCGCACGCGGTCTATGCCACCACGGCTCCGCATCAGGCCTTCATGGCCTTCCAGATGATGTTTGCCGTGATCACGCCGGCGCTTATAATTGGCGCATTTGCGGAACGCGTACGTTTTGTTCCGTTCTGTGTCTTTACCCTGCTCTGGACGACGATAGTTTACGATCCGATGGCGCACTGGGTATGGGGAGACAAGGGATTTCTCGGAACATTTGGAGGGATGGGCGCGCTCGATTTTGCGGGCGGCACGGTTGTGCATATCAATGCCGGTATGGCGGCCTTGGCTGCTGCGCTCGTGCTTGGCAAGCGCGTGGGCTTTCCTGAAAAGATGTCGCCTCCTCACAGCCTTCCTTTTGCGGTGCTTGGGGCGGGACTTCTCTGGTTTGGCTGGTTTGGCTTCAATGCAGGAAGTGCCTGCGCAGCTAATGGACTTGCCACAAGTGCGTTTGTAGTGACGCATATCGCCACCGCCGCCGCAGGGCTCGCCTGGGCTTTCATGGACTGGGTCTTCAACGGCCGTGCGACCGTGCTGGGTATCATAACAGGCGCCGTGGCCGGACTAGTAGCGATAACCCCGGCTTCGGGCTTTGTGAATGTGCTTGGCGCACTTGCAATCGGACTTGGCGCGGGGGCCATATGCTACATCTCGGTGACTTTCGTAAAGACGAAACTCGGCTATGACGACACCCTTGATGCGTTTGGAGTGCATGGCGTAGGCGGCATTTTTGGCGCTCTCGCCACGGGGCTCTTCGCCACGAAGGCAGTCAATGCCGGAGGCGCGGACGGGCTTTTCTACGGGAATCCCGCACAGTTCTGGATACAGATCAAGGCGGTCATTATTGCGATGGTCTATTCATTTGTGGTCAGCTATCTGCTTTTCAAGCTTGTTGATCTTGTAATGGGACTTCGTGCAGGGAATGACGAGGAGCGCATCGGGCTAGACCTTACGGAACATCGCGAAGCCGGCTACACAATGCTTGACTAAGGAAGGAGCACAAAAATGAAATACATCATTGCAATCATACAGCCGGATCGCCTCGACGGTGTGCTTGAAAAACTTGAGGAGAAGGAAATCCATCTCGTAACGGTCACCTCTGTCCTTGGACGAGGACGTCAGAAGGGAGTGGCCACTGTCTACCGCAGCCACAAGGAGGCGGGCAGCCTGCTCAAAAAGATGAAGCTCGAAATTGCAGTAAACGACGCCTTTGTGGAGTCCACAGTCGATGCTATCATCGAGTGCGGACGCACCGGGCAGATTGGCGACGGCAAGATTTTCGTGCTTGACCTTGAGGAGTGCATCCGGATTCGGACCGGGGAAAGGGGAGGGGTTGCCATCGGCTAGGAACTCCGAGCCTGTCCCAAGATGTCGAGATTTGAAAGTAAAAACACACCCTTTCCTAAAGCAAGGTTTTTTGCCCTGCCTTAGGAAAAGGGTGCAAACGTTTCTTTGCTTCAACGGCGCATTTCCCTTACCGGGGTTGCGGGTGGTTCTTCCAGGAATAATGGGGCTGTGATCACGGTTCAAGTCCCTTAATAAAAAACCCCCAACATTGCGTGAATAATGAATTTTTGATATTGATTATCAGCTTTTATGTGTTAGAATGGTATATAGCATATATATTTGTTAATTTTCCGCATTGATAAGCTTTGCGGGGGAATGAGATGGACGATCTAGACAGGACACAGAAAATCGAGCGTATGACGCGGAATGTTCAGACTATTCCGCTCGTTTGTTCTTGGTGCAAAAAGATTTACCGTCTAGAAAAGCATGAGTACGAGCATAATAAGATGACTGGCGTATCTCATGGCATCTGTCCGGAATGCCTGCAAAAACAGGACGACCTGCTGAAGTAATAATCTTTCCTTCCATTGAGAATTCCTTTAAGATGGTTGATTTTGCCTCGAAGTCCTATAATGTTTCTCTCCATTAGTCCCATTTTATCAGGAGTGGAACGGCAGGCTGAATGAGCGACGACGGCAAAAATCTTACCAAGCACATACTTATCGCCGAAGACGAGGATGGCATCAGACGCCTCATGACTGTGTTCTTTGAGCGCGAAGGCTACCGTGTCAGCTCCTTCGAAAGCGGGCTTCATGCGCTGGATTTTCTGAAGGCGGGCGATGCGGACATGCCGGACTTGCTGATTACCGATATCAGCATGCCAGGCTTGAGCGGGCTTGACCTCATGGATCAGCTTAAGCGTAACAATATCTCTATCCCGACAATGATCGTTTCCGCCTCGCAAGACCGGAAACACGTCATTGAGGCGCTTCGGAAAGGCTGTTCGGATTTCCTTGACAAGCCTGTCAACAAGGAGGACATGCTCGCAAGGGTCGAGGCTATCTTCCGAAGGGAGGAAGGAGGAGCCGATCTTCCGGCTGACACTGCGGCAAGCATCCTCCAAATAGTCAGGAAGATCGGTAATTATGAGTTGCTGAAGGTCCTTGGAGAAGGTTGTTCTGGAACGGTTTTCCTTTGCCGGAAACCTGGCACGCAGGAACAGCATGCGCTCAAGCTGCTGCGTCTGAATGTCGTCACCGAGGACGAAAAGGAAAACCTGATTGCCCGTTTCATTCAGGAGAGCGAAGCGATTTCCAGAATCAAGCACCCCAACATAGTTAATTTTGTCGAGTTCGGCTATAACGACGAGGACGACTCGCGGAATCCCTACATCGTCATGGAATACTTCGACGGCAAGCCGCTCTCCTACTACATAGACCACCACAAGCACTTTGACCTTGCAACGAAAATCGGAATCATTCGGCAAGTGTCTGATGCCCTTTCCGCTGTCCATGACGCAGGCATCTGCCACCGCGACGTAAAGCCCGCGAATATTCTTGTGAACACCGATGGCAAGGCGAAGATTACTGACTTCGGCATCTGCCACCTTCCTGCTTCCAATCTCACGATGACCACGGAAATGATGGGCTCTCCCGGCTACATGGCTCCGGAATATGTCGAGTCAGGCAAACCGGACAAGTCCATTGATATCTATTCGCTTGGTGTAGTGGCCTACGAACTCCTGCTTGGCCGCCGTCCCTTTGAGTCTGACAACCTCATGGAGCTTGCCAGAAAGATTGTCCACGACTACCCTCTGGAGCCCAGGAAAATCGCACCCGGGATGCCCTTGGAGCTTCAGGATATTCTTGCAAAAATGCTCAGGAAGGATCCGAAAAAACGCTATCAAAATGCTTCAGAAATCGTGCTGGAGCTTGACCGTTTCAAGGAATCCGGGGGGCGTTCGCGCGGAGTTCTTAATGCGTTTATGAAAAATGTCACCGAGAGCAGGGACTGGAGCTGACGCTACCCCGCCGTAACTTTGATTTTTCTCAAGCAAAGGTGCAAAAATGTTTCCCCATTGTCGGATACAGGAAGACGAGCTTAGAAGGCATTGGGCCTCTGTCGAGCCTTCGCAAATCGCTGCTTCACTCGCCAAGCCGAATCCATCCTTTACGGATTTCATAAATCTTCTCTCCCCGCAGGCTGCCGGGCATATCGACGGGATGCGCATTGCAGCGTCACGCGCAAAGCTGATGCATTTCGGCAAGACCGTCAGGCTCTACGCCCCGCTCTACATTTC